>Ga0308417_1003438_pt1 | contig 10116 bp, 7 predicted proteins | sample HotsprSampleOS65_FD_203528 | JGI IMG/M metagenome (GOLD analysis project Ga0308417, IMG submission 203528) | Hot spring phototrophic mat microbial communities from Octopus Spring, Yellowstone National Park, Wyoming, United States - 20090730_OS65 ... | reverse complement strand
ATTCTTGCTTAATTTTAAAAATTATCTAGATTACTATGAACAGAGGAGTAAGGTTTTCTACGAGTACATTTCAACAAGATATGGTTTAGATCTCCCTTTTGTAAGGGTGCAAGCCGATTCGGCTTTCGTGGGCTCAGCTCAGCTTGAGTATCATAAATTATCTACACGCTTAGATACGATCGATCCTCAAATGGTTGTTCTAAACGCGCCAAAATATTATGCAGGCATTTTAAAATTAAATAAACCTGAAGGAATCAACATACCGATTTTGAATTTAAATGGTCTTCTTGTACCCAAAATACTGAAAAACCTAAAATTGATCGAAAGCTTGAAGTTTGATTTTTTTGACGCTTGCGATTTCCTTATCTTGAGAGCTTACGAGATGTTGTTAAGGAACTCAAATGTTATTTTTGATTTTTCGAGATGTTCAGCTATGTTATCCGACCTGGAAAATAGCAATTCAAGAGTGCATGAATTGATAACATCCGAATACTTTATCTCATATCCAAAATTTTATGATCTTTTAAGATTTTTAGCATTCAAAGGGTTCTCTTTAAAAGATTTCTGGGAATTAATTGAAGGTTTATCAACGTATTGCGAAAAGTATCAACTAAAAAAAAATGTAGATGAGTATGACCTCAAAGATGTTTTGCAGGAGCTTGAGCATATTTTAATCGCCCCCCTTCTGGATTTTGTTTCTAGTCCATTCTCGGGTCTCAGTGTTGTTACCTGTGATAACATTCGGGAGATAAACAGTTTTGTTGAGCAGGAACAAAGTATGGCCACTTTAAAGAGTTTATTGGTGCTGCCTGCAGATGCTGAGCGCAACTTAGAGGAGGATTTTAGAACCATCTCCTGTTTAACTTTACAGAACTTGCGTTCCAAACATATGATAAAATTCATTTTCAGGCTAAAACCGAGTTAATGACAAAAAACCCTGCCATTTTCAAGTTAAATCGAGGACTTAATCACTTAAAATAAACTTATTCGAGCGGTATGGCTAACAGTAAAAGAGTTCTTGCTAAGCAGTATGAAATCGAGTCACAGCTTTTCGAGCTTCTGTTCGAGTGTGGTTTCAAGGCTTTTGATCTTCAGGCAAACAAGGGGGTTACAATCGTAACCTTTAAATCCCCCTTTATTAGCAATCCAGAGGTGAAAGACAGGTTTTTTGAGAGAATGTCTTTAGTGGCTACGGTCGCTCCTCAGTTTTACTCTGTTCTGAAATTTGGCATCGATTCTAAAGAGTATGGTTTTTCTATTTTGCCTTACTTAGATGGCAGCCCGTTTGTCAGAGTTGGCCTTGACTTTGGAGAGGCTGAAAGGCGTTTTACTCAAGCCCTAAAAGTTGTGTCTTTATTTCATAGTCAAAAAGTTGCTTTAGGAACACTATGCTCGGACTCGTTGTGGCTTGATAGAGGGGGCAACGTGCGCTTAATGTCTGCTATGGGCGATTTTTCATCTTTGATGGTAGATCCTTCACCAATCAACCCACAATTAGCAAAGATTTTTGGCTTGGAAATTGAAGACCATTTTCTTCGAGATATTTACGCTTTGGGAGTTATAGGCGCTAAACTGTTCACTGGAAATTATCCCAATTCGCTAAATCAGCTTGACCTTGCTGAAGCTAAACTCCCTCCCAGCTGGGTTTTGACCGTTCTGCCAAAAATGTTGAATAAAGAATTTGAAACAGTGCATGAGTGCCTGAATTTGATTATTAAACTTAAAACCACTAGCGATACTCCTGCAGTTGTCAAAACAGCATCCGATAGAAGATTGGCTCAGACTCAAGTAACACTCGGCCCCAGTGTCTCTACTAAACAAACAAGTTTTAAGAAGAATCCTCAGTCAGATAATAAAAGGTCGAGAACACTTTTAATTTCAGCTTTAGCTCTTGTTGTTTTGAGCGCTATAGTAGCAGGAGTTTTTGTTTTTATGTTGGTAAATGTTAGCTTTCGCTCTTCTGCTGCTTTAAATGAAAAAAACATCAATGAGTCGAGTTCGCCTACTGGCTCTTTGGAACAATTAGTTTCCTCAGATGATCCTGTTGCCTTCACCACACTTTTATCTTTGCTCAAAACAAACAACTTCCAAGAGTACTTAGCTCTGCACGAGGCAATTTTAAAAAGGGGTTTCAGACAGGGCTTTAACTACACTGCTGAGCTAATTAGAAGATGGAGCAATAAGTTTATCGACAATCAGCAAGTTTTGCCCAATTTTAAAATTTATGAACTGTTGGACAAAAGCTTGCCTATCGATATGAGACTTCAAATTTTGCAAGATATTAACTCTTTAGATCCGACTGCAGCCAAGCTTTTGGCTGTGGCTTTATGTCTAGACCTGCAAACTGACGAAGCTCGATCACGGATACTTAATCAGTTTTTTAACACCTCATCATTAACCAAAGCGGTAGTGCAAGATAGAGATCTTCTAATCGAGTTTGGTGACACTTTAGAGGATTTTGAGGGTTTCACTCAGACCGAGCTCAAGCAAATAATTAGAAATTTTGTATCATGGGGACTAGATGCCGAGGTAAGTTTACCTCTCCGAAAACTAGGAGAAATTTCGGATGACTTCATCGACAAAATCATAGCCTCTGAGATGCAGAAGGATTATCCAGAGGTTCTAAAGCTTTTTCTCTCAAAACTTTTGACCAAAGAAGTGGATTTAAACCTTTTGTCAAACTTTCGTAATCCTTTTATTTTTGATGCTGTCCTTGTGGCTGTTTTGATATCGGAGGGGGATGAGTTGTTGGCAAGACTTTTTAGTATATTAAAACAAAGCCCGAAACCGAAAGATTTAGTGGGAGAAGCCTTTTCTTTGATCGAACAAAAATGGAACAGTACTAATCCCTCTTGTTTAAAAATTCTGGGTTTAATCAAATTTTTTGATAAAATTCCCAGAAACATTCAAAAGGAAATAATTAATTCAAACCGCTCTTTAATTAAAGCTGACAGAAAGATATTTTCTCTTCTTATGCAAATTGAAAACCAAGATTTTTGCATGCTTGTTTTTAAAGAGATGCGAACGGAGTTAACTATATCACAACTTATTAACTTATTGGGTCATCCTTATGCTGAAGTGAGAATGGCTGCGATAGAAAGTTTGAAGGGAGTTAAGGATTTGGGCGGCATGAAGTTGATCCTGGACTTTTACCGTAAAGAGAAGAACCCAGATGTTAAAGGGATGTATGAGCGTGAGTTTTGGTTTATCAGAGAAAGAGTGAATTAATAGAGTTGGTTTAAAGATTGTCTAAAAAATAAATTAAAGCTTCCTTATCATCTTCCGATAGTAGGACGAAATTATCCAAAACTTCTTTAGCTGTTCCTTGATGCCAGAAAATGGCTTCCTCCAAAGACCGAGCTCTACCATCATGCAAAAAATGACCCCCTGCCCTCGAGTTTTCTCTTTTTGACAAGCTTAACCCCCAAAGGGGTGAAGTCCTCCATCTGCAGCGTCCACTTGCGTCTGAGGCAAAAGGATCGCACAAGCCTTTTCCTAGATCGTGAACCAGGAGATCACTTAAAGGAGATATGACTAAGTTAGAGAACTCAGGCTCATCAGAAGACTGGATTTGCAAATCCATGGAGTGACATTTTTCACAACCAATTCTTCTAAACACATGTTTGCCTTCTTCAAACTTAGTTTGATTTGTAGCAACTGGCTTCGGAACTCCTGAGTACTTTAAGTAAGCCACTACTTCACTCAGGGTTCTGTCTGAAACTTCAATTTTGTTACCAAAAAATTTATTCTCTAACCCCATTTCAGCCTTGAATGCGAAGGCTGTTTGTTGCATTAAAGAAGCAAACTGAGCTTGGTATCCAAATCTTCCCAATCGAGTAACCCCATTTTCATCTTTTACAAAAACAGCCTTGCCTTTTATTCCATCACCATCAGAATCGAAGCGATCTTCCCTAGCTAATACAATTTCCTCAGGAATTTTTTCCAACAAACCTGGCCCTATTAACTGGGGAGATACTCTTAGGGCTGTAACTAACCTCTCGCCTCTTAGTGGCCTAGCCAAACGTTTGTACAAGGCTTTTCTGGGTTTAAGCCTTATTTCAGGCCTTCTCAGAGTAACATCCACACCGTTGATCAAACGCACTCGGATCGGCACCCAAACAAGTTTGACTCCTAGATCGACTGCCAATCTAGAGTTGCTTAACGGAACCTGAAAGCCCCAATGTTTGATAGGTTTAATTACTCCGTTGCGAGTTTGAAAACCGATTTTAACAACTGCGCTTGAACCAAAAATTCCCCTACCAAGAATATCAATTGGACCTTTAAGATTGTTCATGTGACAACCACCACAACTGCTATTAGTATGATAGGGACCTAAGCCTTGGGTTACGGAAAAAGAACTATGAAAAGGTATAAACCCTACCAGCTGCTTCGACCGTTTTGCTGGGTCTGTTACAGCCGGCGCTGGCAATTGAATTGCATCCTTATCTGAAAAAGAACTGGTCCACCTATCAGCAGGAAACTCGCACTGAACAATAGAAATTAACGCCAATAATAACAATAAACTAGCCACGACAAACCAAGATCAATTTTAAAGTGATCTTTTTTAAACAGTTATACTAAATTTTTAGAAAACCGTAAACTTTATCTTAAAACAAATAGCATGAGCTGAGGTTGATTATTCAAACCTTAAAGCATTTCAGTAATGTTAGGTTAGACCGTTTTTCTAGAACTAAACAATGGTTATCAGTTTTTTCTTGTGGGTTATCTGCCAAAATACAGTATTTATTATTTGAATTAACTGGGTTGTTTTTAATTTTGTGTTTTAGGTTAAAAATTAGAAGATCGAAGGCCTCATTTCTATGTTCTTTTAAAACAATTACTTCTGGACATTCGCGGTGAATCAAATTAAAGATTCGCAGATCGAACTTGCGATGATGCTTAAGAACATTCTGGTAACTAACCAAAATAATCCAAAAAAAGCTAAAAGTAAAAGCCGCGCGCAATAGTGGTCTTTCATTTGAAATTAAAGACAAAGTTAGAAAAGATCCTAGGAAAATAGGTAAGTTATTGAAAGTAAAAACAAAAAGGATAGTTAAAGGATTCCTAACATCTGGCTTCAGCAGAACCACAAGAATTAAACAAGATATACTAAAAAAAAGCACCTCAACAAACTTTGCAACGATCCTTAAAGGGCGAAAGCAAATTTTTAAATTTGTTGCCAAGACGGCTGCTAAAAATGGAAGAAGCGGCAGAATATAATTTGTTCTTTTACCCTCCATAAAACTAAGACAAAATAAAACAAAAGCAGAAGCCAAAATTAACCTCTTCCCGTGCCAAGTTAGCTTTTGGAAGTTGAAAGCTGCAACAATAGAAACGAACGATATAGGAAAAAAATTAACTAAAAATTTTTGAGCATAAAAATACCAAGGCGATGGATTGATATTTACGTCACCGAGCCCTCTTGAGAATATCTCAAAAACTACCCAGACCTTAAAAAAATCTATATCGGCTAAGTAGGTAAAAATTATCCAAAAAATTGCAACGCTTCCAATTAATCCCAAAACAACTAAACCGTGCGTAAATTCGGATATCAGCGCCAAACTAAAAACAGCTACAAAAAAAAGAGGAAAAAGGCTTTTAGCAAAAACGCTTAAAACACTAACAAATACTCCTAAAACATAACGTTTTTCTACAAAAAACGAGACAGCTGAAACTATTAAGGCGCAGGTGACAAAATCTACCTTGGTTGAAATCAACTCGTCCCAAAACACATAAGTAAACATCATAGCTAAGCTTGCAGCTAAAGCTTTAGGGCCAAACAACAGCCATACAGAGTAAAAGATCACTAAAACGGAAAAAAAATTGACTAGCCTGCCTAGCAGAGCAAAATTAGAAGAGTTAGTTAATTTTGAGCTTGCGCAAAGTAACCAGTGATAAAAAGGAGGTTTGGAAGAAGGAAATCCCAATCTGTTGGGTAATAAAAATTCAGCCTCCCCCTCGCAGATCTTGAAAGCTAAATAAAGCTCTCTTGCATCGCTTGAACTAGCAACAGGTATTACTCGGAAGAAGAGTACGGTGATTAAAGCTAGAAAAAACCCTATTAAATAATATTTAAGTCTATGATTTTTCCGCAAGCAAATTTTTGACAAGGTCTAGGAGATTTGATGGCGAACAAGGTTTAGTTACTACACAAGAGGCCCCCTTTGCCAAAGCCTTTTGGTGAACTTCTAGATCATCCAACGCTGTAAAAGCGATAATAGGGAATGAGTGTTTTTTTCGAACGTCTTCTATGAGCTGATAACCATCGATTCCGGGCATTCGCAAATCTATGATAGCTAGGTCAAACAAATTTTCAGACAATTGATCAATAGCATCCTTGTAATTTAGCACAGTCACGCAGCTAAAGCCCTCTTGCTCGAATAAGTACGAGATAACTTCAACTGAGTGAATATCATCATCCACAATCAAAATTTTTGGCATGCAGGCTAGATTAAATCCTGCCTTTTTCGAAGTCAAGCTTTTTCGAAACTTATACCATTTTATAAAATCAAATAAATGAGTTAGGTTGTGTTTTGGGTCGAAGAGTCAGAACAAACAGGGCAAACTAGTGGTCAGCTTGCCCCTTATCCATACTTCAAGACGAGAGTCGAAGCTCTAGAGCTAGTTATAAAAAAACACTTTGGACCTTACTTCTGCGTTGATTTTAAAGGCGAATCCAAAGTCTACAACAGATTTGCTAGCCTCGAGCTGCCCACAGGTAAAAAAATCTCGGTAATGAGTGTTGACCTTGATATTCAAAATTCTCTCCGAAATTTTGATGGAACTTTTAATTTAAACCAGGTTTTGCACAGAACCAACCATTTTCCAGCGCTGGCGGGGTTTGAACCCCAAGTTAATTGGATAGTTTCTTTAGCAAATCAAGAGCAGATCACCATTGGCAATACCCCAGATTGCTTAATTAGAATTCAGTCGCTTCCTGAAGGAATGTGGTGCAAAATTTATAGCAAAGATAACACACTTTTTTTAGCCCCTCAAAACGGAAGCTTATTTTTAGACCTAGAGCCGGTTAAAGAGATTGAAAGGTTAGAGTTTAACTCAATAGTTAGCCTGGGAGAGTCTTTTAGGTTTGTTTTGGTTGATTCTCTTGAATCTTTGGAACATTCAGCAGCCTCTTTAGCAACGCAGCTTCCCTCTAGCTTCACCTTTTCCACCAGCCAATTCCCCAAGTTATTTTCAGAAAACAGTTTAGTCCGACCAAGGGCGATAAGTTTAAAACCTGATGAGCCTGTCACCGTAGGCCGGGACACATCTAACGATGTCGTTGTTGCTTTACCTCACGTAAGCAGAGTCCATTTAAAAGTGACCTGGATCACCCAACTGGATGCTTTAGAATTCGAAGACCTTAGCACAAACGGAACGGTTATTAACAATCAGCTTCTAACGAAAAACAAAAAACTTATCGTAAACTTAAAAGACCCAATTACCATTGACTTAGGTAAAAACACGAGATTAGCAATTGTGGCCAATGAGGAGCAATATAAAGCCATTCAGTTAGTTTTCAACACAAAAAATAGCGAAGCTGTACCAAAAATTGATTTTAAAGAAGAAAAAGGGAACATAACATCATCTAAAGTTAATGATCGACATCAAAAAAAAAGGTTGATGTTGATTATTGGTATAATAGTTTTATTGATCATAGGTTTGATATATGGAATTGTCCTTTATAAGATGCCCTGAGTGTAGAAGCTTAGTTCCAGCATCTGCGAAAACTTGCAGAATGTGTGGAGCACCAATTTTTCAAGATGCCCCTGCTCCTTCTCATATAAAGAGAGAGGGCGTTCCAAAGCCTGAAACTTCTCCGAATCCGTTGCAAAGTTATACCTCAGAGTTTTTGGACGAACAGGATGTAAACGGCGCTCCCGAGGCGGACGATGAAAGTATAGATTTAGATAATTTTGACGACGATTTAGAGGATGATTCAGGTGACGATTTAGATGATGATTTTAATGATGATTTGGACTACGACTTGGATCAAGCACCCGATGAAGCAGAGAATTTTGAGAATTTTCAAGCTCAAGCCGAAAATTTAGATTTGAAAGATCTTGATACCTCATCTGTTGAAGTGCAGGAAGAAAAAATTGAAAGCTTGATAAAATCTCAGCAAAAAGATAGACAAGCTTCAGCAGGCCCTATCCCTGAACATTTGGAGCAAAACGCATCTCTTGAGATTGAGTCTCCTCGTGATCAATTAGGGAAACTTTTAGGCTGGTTAGTTATTTTAGACGGTCAAAATAATCAAAGCGTTGAAATTAGAGTAGGTAAATTTTTACTCACCCAAAAACAGCTAAGGCAGAACGATCTTGTGATTGACCATCCTTCAATCAGTATTCCTCATGCAATGTTCGTTTGTTCTGAAGAGGGAATCCAGGTACAAGACCTTCTTAGTTCACACGGGACTTATATTATCAGAGGCAATGCTAAAGAAAATAAAATAGATGACCAGTTTGAGTTAAAAACAAGAGACAAAATAAGATTTGGTCAAGTAGAGACTCTTCTAATTCTTATTTAAACCTTGAAGCCTCTTGCCTTAAGTTCGTTGTCGAACCTCTCGAAAAACGAACGACTGCTAGCTTTATGGGGCATTCTGTGCGATGGCTATTTAGCCTTAGATGTATTTGAATCTGACAAATCTCTTCCTAGATATTTCACGAGTTCTGTTAAAACTCTTTTGGGTATCCCGGCGCCTTCTCGAGAGTTTTTAGTTTTAAATTTACTGAGAGATTACAATGATGTCGAAGAGTGATCTATCAGACAACGAGCCCGTACTTGAGTGGAGTCCACAAAAGACAGTGGAAAAAATTTCACCATGGGTTTTTAATCAGGGAATTTTAAAACATCTACTTGACATAATAGCTAATAAAATTACCTTTATTTTTGAAGAATTTCAGCTTTTATTTTTAAAATTTAAACAAACTTTAACCAGCTTAAACTATAATCTGTCTAATGCAAATAAAGCGTCCGGCACTGCATTTTATTTCCAGCTGGGCGGTATAAATTGTGTCATAATACCCGAAGAAGGCAAGGAAGTCTTAAGTTGGTTATTGTTTAAAAGTAAAGTCGTACCAAGCCTATTAAACTCCTTACTATCATATATGGTTAGAAAGTTTATATTTCATCTAAACTCTTCTTCCGTTTTTTCGGAAAAAGCTGCCCTTATCAACAATCCTCAAACTAACCATCCAGTTAATTTTGTGGCTGGCTTAGAGCTTCAATTAAGATTTACCGATCATGAATTTCAAGTTCATTTTCTCTTTTCAGAGGAGACTATCGCATTTTTTAGCAGAACTACGGATGTAGGGCCTGTAACTGATTATCCCGTAAATTTATGTCTTATTTTAATAGACGCTTCTAATATTGAAGAGTTGTTAGAGTCTGGCACGGTTTTAGATCTGGAAATTCCCATCAGTAACGTATGTTATCTCGAGCTACCAAACAAGCAAGCTCTGCATGGAGAGCTAGTTAGTGTCAATGAAAAGTGGGCATTTCGATTAAAATCAGCTGACCAATTTACAGTTGCACATCCAAGTCCAGGAAAAGCTGTATTAAGTGTTGAACTTTTTAGAGTTAAAGCTAATAGTGCCAGCTTGTCTCCCAATTCTATATTGTTGTCTGACTCACCAGTAAGTCCTCATGCAGCCGTAAAGCTGGGGAATAATTTCACTAGACCGGCAACGGTTGGCATTTATAATGAGCGCTTTGCTTTAATTATGGATTGATGTCTAAGCAGTTCGTTCTTTAGCTGGAGTAAAGGCTCTTCTAATTCAGGCTCGAGAATAGAAACCTCGAGAAGTTTGTTTAAAGTTTGGATAAGGGATACCGAAAAATAGTCTTTTGTAATACCTCTAACTAGCCTACTCAGCCTAAATACCAAAGCATGAAGCGCTCGGAACAGAGTATAGGCTTGATATTGCTCTTTAGTGAAATCAAGCCCTGAAACTTTTTTGTAAAAAATGAGTAGCTTTTCTTTGAGCGCCCCTGGGATTTTTAAAATCGGATGTTCTAGCCAACTAACTAAATCCCACAAAAACGATCCAAAACCTGCCCTGTCAAAATCTATTATTACTAATCCAGCCCTAGTTACTAAAACATTCCTGC
>Ga0308417_1003437_pt1 | contig 10116 bp, 8 predicted proteins | sample HotsprSampleOS65_FD_203528 | JGI IMG/M metagenome (GOLD analysis project Ga0308417, IMG submission 203528) | Hot spring phototrophic mat microbial communities from Octopus Spring, Yellowstone National Park, Wyoming, United States - 20090730_OS65 ... | reverse complement strand
TGCACCTGCGCGGACGGGTCGGGCTGGCGGCGCTGCTGGCGGACGATGCATGCGCGGACGCGGTGATGCCCCTGGCGCAGCAGCATGGCCTGGCGCCGATCATCATCGCCGTCGCGCCGCATCGCGTTGCGGTCCTGGCGCCGCGTCTGGCGACGGCGACGCCGCCCGGCGCGGCGCTGGCGCTGCCGTTCACGGCGCCATTGCTGCACGATGCCGTCACGGCCGTGCAGCAGGGACAGGCGTTCTCCGATCCGCGGTTGGATGCGGCGCTGGCGGCGGCGGGCTTGTCGGCGACCGACATCGCCATCGCCCGCGCCACCCTCGCCGGCGTGACGTCCGACGGCATTGCGCACGAGGTGCGGCTGCGCCCGCAGAGCGTGCGCGTCGCCCGCATGCGCATCTACGAGCGCACCTGCGGCGCCGGCCGCGATATCGCCGCCCTGCGCGACTGGGTGGACGACCAGGTGCGCGCCATGCGCTGAGCGCCGCTCAACGCGCGTCGCGCGCATCCTGCGCAGCTGTTGATTTCCCCCGCCGCCGCCGCATGGTACCCTCAAGCCATGCCGACCGGTTCGCAGGAGCCATCATCATCGTCCTCGCTCCGTCCGTTCGTGCGCCGCGCGCGCGTGCGCCGCTGGCTGCGGCGACGGCGGCGCCGGATCATCGTCGGGGCGATCATCCTGATCATCGCGCTCATCCTCGCGTTCATCATCGTCACGCATGCGCTCGCGCCGGTCGGCGGACGACTCGTCGCCATGCCGGATGGGAGCCTGCCATGATTCTGCGTTGCACACGGAGCGCGCATGCGCGTCATGCGGCGCCGGGACAGGCGCTGGCGCTGGTTGCCGCCGTGCTGGGGCTGCTGGTCGCGCTCGCCGTCGGCGTGGTCGATGTGGCGGCCCAGCGGCGCGCCGTGCGCCTCGGTCAGCACGCGGCCGAGCATGCGGCGCTGGTCGGGCTGCGCGCGGTGCGTCCGGAGTCGCTGGCGGCGGCGACGCCGGCGCTGGACGCCGCCCGCGCCGAAGCGACCGCCCGGCGCGCCCTGGCGATCCGTCTGGAGCCGCTGGCGCCGTGGCTGGCCGATTCACCGGAGGCGACGGCGGCGCGGGCGGAGGTGCGCGCGGCGGCGGCGGGGGAGACGGTGTGCGGGATGGATGCGCTGGGCGGACCGGCGATGTGCGTGCGCGGCGACCTCCGCGTGCGCAGCGTGCTGGGGGGGGTGCGGACGTATGCGTTTGCGACCGTTCAGGTGTATGCGTCGGACCTGTCCCGGCGCCAGTCTGATTGAGTTCGCCGTCGTCATGCCGCTGCTGACGACGCTGATCATCGGCGCCATCTGCCTGCTCATTCGCCTGGCGGTGTATGCCGCGCTGGACGATGCGGCGACGCAGGCGGCGTGGGCGGCGGCGCGCGGCGGCGACGCGCCGGACGTGGCGCGGGCGATTGCGGCGTCGTTGCCGTTTGCCCGGGCGGAGGATGTCGCAGCGTGCGTCGCGAGCGGCGGGTACCACGAGGACGTCATCGCGCGCGTCGCCTACGATGGCCCGGTGATCTCCCGCCTGCCGTTCTTCAACGCTCCGTTGCCCCCGGCCGTTGCGCTGACGACGAATCAGCAGGAGCGGGCGTTCGCGTTCGGTCTGGCGTGTACCATTCCGGGCGCCCGCGACCTGGCGGCGCAGGAGGATGCCGACGCGCCGCCGGCGCCGCGCCCGCGCGGTCCGGCGGCCTGGCCGCAGGGAGGACGACCATGAGGGAAACGCCGTTTGGTCCGTTCGGCTGGGTCGTGCGCGCGGCGGCGGCGCTGGCGCTGCTGGCGCTGGCGGGATTGATGCTGGCGATCATGAGCCAGGCGGCGCCGATCATCCGCGCCGCCGTCGGCGATCCGGCGCCGACGGCGGCGCCGTTGCCGACGGTTCGGGCGCCCATGGCGCCGACGGTCGGGGCGTCGCCGACGCTCCCCGCCGTTCCGCCGCCGCCGACGCCCCCCGCCGTTTCGCCGCCGTCGACGCCCCCCGCCGTTCCGCCGCACGACGCAGCGGCGTCGTCCACGGTTGGCGACGCTGCTGCGGTGCGGGACGCGATGATGGCCGCCTGGCAGTGCGACCGCGCCCGGCGCGGCGTGCCGCTGCTCATCCGCGATCCGGCGCTGGACGCGGCGGCAGAGGACCTGCTGCGCACGGTGCAGACGGGAGGGCATGCCGCCGCCCGCGCCGCCGCCGCGCGCTATCACGAGGTGATCATCGGCGCGCTGCCCATGATGCAGGTCGCCGCCATGCGTTGCGATGCGCCGCTGCCCGCCGGCGCGCCGCCGACCGACGCCGCAACCCGCCGCATTGGGCTGGCGGTGATCGTCCCGCCGCATGGCGGCGACGCGCCCTTCGTCCCGGCGTCGTTTGCGCTGATTGGAATCCGCGAGGAGGTTTCCCCATGACGACTCGCCGCGCGCACGCGACCGGTCTGGCGGTCCTGGCGCTTGTGCTTGCGGTCGCGCTTGCATCGTTCCCCCCTTCCGCGCAGGCGTCCTGGAGTGGGGGACCGGACGAGGATAACTGGCCATGGGCGGACGATTCCGGGTGGGTCGTTCCCGTCTGCGGCAGTGGCTGGTGTGGCACGGAGACGATTCCGGTTGCGTGGCTGTTCGAGTATGTCCCGCACCGCGAATCGGTGGCCCTCAACGCAGGACCGGCGCCGGAGCATGGCGGCCACCCGACGTTCGTTGCGCGCGTTCCATGCTCCTATCGCGGCATTGTGCAGGGATGGAGCGCCGGCGTATGGCGCCATTACGCCTTCTGGACATTTCGGGCCGCCAACGGGGTCTGGTGGTGGGAAGGGCCGAACATGCCGCACTGGGCGTTTGCACCGGACGGCGGCTGCGGCGAGGCGACGAATCCGACCCGCACGCCGCCGCCGCCGACGCCGCCGCCGTCCGGCGGCGGAACGGCGACCGTGCGCGTCGAGGCTATGATCGTCGGCGAGCTGCCGGCGGGACTGAGCGGCGCGCCGGCGGCGCGCGGCGGCGGGGAGTATCCGGTCGGCGCGTGGGTGGATGCGGCGGTGGAGATTCCCGAATCGTGGACGACCCATGGGCGCTGGGGCGGCGTGACGGTCTCCGGGTGCGGTTTGGGGGAGGTCGGACGGCGCGAGGTCCGGTTTGCGGCGCCGCCGGGCGGCTGCACGCTGCGCTTCCTGATCGCCTTCCGCTCGTGGGCGCCGGCGTGCACGGGGCTGCAGACCCAGGCCCTTCCGCGCCCGGTTCCCATCATCGTGCGCCCGGCGAGCGGCGAATCCGTGCTGAGCGGCGCGCCGACGATGTGGGAGGCGCCGCAGCCGATGCCCTACCTGTCGCTGGACGGCAATGCCGACGCGGTGCTGGCGAACACGCGCCGGATGCTGGACGACCCGCTCGTGCAGGCGCGCCCGTTCCGCCTGAGCGGGGGGGAGTACGTGGATATCGTGCTGCCGCTGGGGTCCGTGCGGCGCAATAACGGCGGCGGCGGGCTGTACGGCGCCTTCTTCGAGGAAGGCGGCGCGGCATCGCTCACCTTCGGCATCATCGATCTGGGACCGCGGGGAGCGGGGCCGGTTCGGCTTCCGTTCTGGCTCCATGCCGGACGCGATCACGTCGTCACGGGGGAACGGAGAGATAGGACGACGATCATCGGCTACGGCACGGCGCTGTGGGCGCTGTACCTCGACGGGCAGGCGTGGCACGATCTGCCGGATCGCGGTCGTCCGCCGGAGCCATGCCGGGATGACCCGGCATGTGCGCCGACCTACACGCCGTTTCCCGACGCGAGCGCGCGGCTTATCGGTCCGCAGACGTTTGCGGCATGGAACGCCGATCATCGGCAGTGGGAACATCTCCGCGATCGCGGCGGCGCGCCGCCGCCGCCGGAGTTCATCCCCGGCATCCAGCCGAACTTCGTCGCCGGGCGCGTGTGGCTGGAGCCGGCGACCGACCTGGGGGTGCGGCTGCGCCTGACGCCGGGGCATCGGTACGGCGTGATCGTCGGGATCGACGCCAAGGCGTGCAATGAGCACTACGCCGCGCATACGGCGGCCATCATCGGCGATGAGGGGCGCCTGATCGGCGGGCAGGTGTGGGATGCGACCAGGCGTGACGCCATGGTTCCGGCGAACCTCAAGACGCACGTGGTGACGCTGGAAGCGTCGTTCGGGAATCTGACGCGCATGCTCGGACAGACCGGGACCGACGATCAGGCGCGGTTCACGTTCATGGTGACGCGCTCCGACCTCGACCGGCTGGTGATGGATGCGGGAGGGACCCCGTCGCCGGACGCGCGGGTGCAGCTGCGCCTGCGTCTGATGCCGAACACGACCCCATGGAACAACCACTGGCGCTATCTGCCGACACAGCAGCCGGTGCGTCCGCCGGACGGCGTCACAGCGGATGCTGCCGAGCCGCTCGCCGTTGCGTGGACGGCGACGCAGGGGGCGCTGCTGGCGCGCGATTGGGACGGGGCGGCGTTCTTTGTGGCGCGGTACCCGCGGCTGCCCCCGATCGGACCGGATGCGCGGCTGTGTCTGCACATGCGGCATGCCGACCGGGGCGCGGCGTGGCAGACCACCTGCCGGGCGCCGGCGCCGTCGCGCGCGATGTGGCTCTACGGCGCATGGATGGAATGGCGTCCGGACCTGACGCTGGCGCTGCCGCCCGACCTGCCGCCGGAGGCGGCCGCCTACGCGGTGGCGGGGCGGGTGGAGCGCTGGACGTTCCACGGGAGTCCGCCGCTGCTGACGGCGAACGCCACGTATGCTGCGGACCGGGCGACGCGCACGCTGTGGAGCAAGCAGCCGCCGGCGGCGGCGGACGGCGGCTGGACGGTGCGGCTGCGGTCGCTGGAGGACGGCGCGCCGGCGGCGTTGGATGTGACCGTGGCGTATACGTATTGGCTGATCACGCCCGACGGGGTGGAGAGCATCCCGCTGGCGGCGACTCATCGGGGGACGGCGACGATCACGGTGCTGGCGCCGCAGGGAACGGCGCCGTAGGGGAAGCGCACGGGAGGGAGTATGCGACTGATGATGCTGCGGGGGGCGTTCGGCGCCATCGCGTGGCAGCGCGCGCTGGGCATCGGCATGGCGCTGTTGGCGCTGGCGGCGGCGGCGCTGGCCTGGCTCAGCGCGGCGGCGCTGAGTCTGACCGAGCCGGTGGTGGTGACGACGCGCGATATTGCGCCGGGCGCGCGCCTCACGGCGGCGATGCTGACGACGACGACCGCGCCGCGCAATTTGCCGGAGATGGTGCGCGGGTTCGCCGACCCGCGCATGCTGATCGGGATGTACGCCCGCGCGCCGCTGCGCAGCGGGCAGTTGGTGACGCCGGCGGACGTACAGGCGACGCCGCCGGACGAGCAGGTGTTTTGGAACAAGGACCGCCCGGCGCCGCAGGTGCTGCGCGGCGTGGTGTTCGAGCTGTCGCCGGAGGGGGTCGGGGCGGCGCGCCCCGGCGGGCGGATCAATGTGGTGGCGCTGGTGGACGCCAAGCGCGGCGCCGACCCCGCCTTTTCCGTCGGCGCGTTTGATGCGCCGGGCAGCGGGGCGCGGGCGGTGCGCGTGGTGCGCAATGCGCCGGTGCTGGAGGTCGACCGGAATGCGGTGCGGATTGAGGTGACGGCGGAGCAGAGCCGGTTCCTCTGGGCGCTGGCGGCGGCGGACGTGCCGTTTGTCGGGGAAGTGACCGCCGACCCGCAGGCGCCGTTGGGACCGCTGCGGCCGCGCGATCTGACGGCGGCGGCGGCGCTGGAGTCGCCGGAGACGCCCGCCGCGCCGCCGCCGCCGGCGACGCCGGCGACGCCGGAGACGCCCGCCGCGCCTCCTGCGCCGGCGCCGCCCGCGCCGGCAGGTCTGCGCGCGCCGTCGGCGCTGCCGGATGCATGGCCGACTCTCGACAATCGTCGCGGAGGGCCGCAATGACGGCGTCGCTGACCCCGCCATGGCGCACCCGTGACGATCCCCGCTTCCGCGCGTCGCCGGAGGACGGCGCGGGCGCGGCGGACCCGCTCCGGCAGGGGGGGCGGGCGGCGCCGTGGGAGGAGGACGGCGGCGCGGCGCGGTCGGCGCGCATGGCGGGCGCGGATCGTCCGCCGCCCCTCCCGACCCGGTCGCCGGTGCGGGCGTTGCCGGCGGCGGACGCGGCGGACGCGGCGGACGGGAGCGCGGGGCTGCCGGCGGACGCGGCGGACGGGAGCGCGGGGCTGCCGGACGACCTGCGCGCCATCTGGCGCGCCGGGGGGTGGGACGGTCGGCTGCCGCCGGAATCGACCTGGCTGCGGGTGCATGGCGACCGGGCGTTTCCCGGGGCGGAGGCGTGGGCGCGCATGCCGACCTTTGGCCCGGCGGACCGGTTGCTGGACGATCCGGGCATCACCGACATCCACCTCAACGGTCCCGGCATCGAGACCACGATTCGGCGCAGCGGCGATGCCATCGAAGTCGGCATCGGCGAGACCTGGCATCCGGCATGGCTCGACTGGCTGGCGACGCAGTGCGTGCGGCGCGCGGGTGTGGATGGCGCCGCCGGCATGCCGGTGGAGGGGACGGCGGATGCCACCCGACCGGGGCGGCCGCCGTGTCGGGTGCGGTTTGTGATCGTGCCGCCGCCGCTCTGTCCGCATGGGCCGGCCATCACCATGCGCGTGCTGCGTCCCGGCGCGTTGACGCTGGAAACGCTGACGGCGCGGGAGATGCTGACGCCGGCGGCGGCGGAACTGCTGGCGTGCTGCGTGCGCGCCCATCTGGACGTGCTGCTGGTCGGTCTGCCGGGGGTCGGAAAGACGACCCTGGCGCAGGCGTTGATCGGCACAGTGGCGGATCAGCGCCTGATCGTGCTGGAGGATGTGCCGGAACTCGCGCTGCCGACCGCGCGGGTGGTGCGCCTGACGACCGGACCGGACGCCGCCGATCTGTATCACCGGCTGCTGCGCCTGGCGCTGCGGATGAACCCGCAGCGGATCGTCATCGGCGAGGTGCGCGGCAGCGAGGCGTATGCGGCGCTGGCGGCGGCCAGCAACGGGTTCCCGGTGCTGACGACGGTGCATGGCGATCATGCCATGCACGGGGTGCAGACCTTTGCCGTCAAGGCGGCGCAGGCGCAGGAGGCGCGCGGCGGGCTGGAGACGGTCTACGCCATGATCAACGCCCGTCCGTCGATTGTCGTCGGGCTGGCGCAGCGCGACGGACGGCGCACGGTGGACGAAATCATCGAGCTGCAACGACAGTTCGGCGCGCAGCGTCCCGTGGGCGAAACGCTCTACGCGCGCATGGACGGAACGCTGCGGCGGCTGGCGTACCCGTCGGCGGCGGTGCGGGCGCGGCTGGAGGCGGCGGGGGCGTGGCCGACGTTGGAGGAGGACGTATGAACATCTTGGCCGGGGCGCGCCTGTCCGGGCTGGCGCGGGCGCTGGACGGCGCCGTGCAGGATGGGCGGCATCAGGTGACGATTGTCAGCGCGGTGGCGGATGTGGCGTGGCGGCTGAACGACGCCCGCCCGCTGGACGTGCTGATTCTGGACGACCGGCTCGACCCGGACGGGGATGAGCCGATTCAGGATTCGCTCTGGCGGCTGATCTACCTGGCGGGGACGCGCCGCCCGCCGACGCGTCCGCTGCTGATTCTGCGCGAGGACGTCTTTCCGTTGGATATCCGCGATGCGCTCATCGGCGCGGCGCAGGAGCGGCGCGGCAGTGCGTATCTGGCGCCGCGCTGGAGCACGCCGGCGGATGACGCGCAGGCGGTGCAGTGGGTGTTGACGCAGGTGCAGTTGGAGACGCGCCCGGCGCAGCACTGGATTATGCCGCTCTCGGCGGCGGGCGGGTGCGGGAAAACCACGCAGTTGGGCAATCTGGCGCTGGCGCTGCAGCGGCGCGGTCTGCGGACGCTGCTGATCGACGCGGATTTCGCCAACGGGTCGCTGACCAAGTGGCTCAAAGCGCCGCCGGGGTCGTTTGAGCCGTTTGTCACGTTGCCGCAGGACGAGCCGAATCCCGGCCCGTCCTATTCGCTCGACGCGGTGCGGCGGCGCATTGCGCCGCACCCGTCGGGGATCGATCTGCTGTCGTCGGGCAGCGGGCTGTCGGAGGTTGCGGACATGGCGATGCCGGCGATGCTGGCGCTGGTGGCGGCGGTGCGGCAGCTGCCCTACGATGTGGTCTGTCTGGATACCGGTCCCGACCTCAAAGCGCGTCCCTACGCGCTGCATGTGCTGCGGGACGGGAGCGTCGGGATGGTGGTGGCGCAACCGGGACGGAAGGAACGCGAGGGGGCGGCGGAGATGCTGCGCATCTTGCGCGATCTGGCGGCGCCGGACCGCAATGCGTCCTTGCTGGCGGCGGCGGCGCTGCTGGGGGTCGAGGCGGAGCGCGGCAGCATTGCGGATATCTACCAGGTCCACGCCGACCTGTTGCGGCTCTACCCGGTCGTCGACCTGGGCGTCGTGCCGCGGGATCCGCGGCTGATCAGCACGGTCGCCGAGTCGACGACCTTCCTGTCGGTCTACGACGTGGCGCCGCGCAGCGCCTATTGTCGCGCGATGGAGCGGGCGGTCGACCTGCTGCTGGCGTGGCGGCGCGTTCCGACCGCGGCGGGGGCGGCGGCGGGGGCGGCGCGTCCGTGGTGGCGGCGGCTGCTGGGGGCGGGGGCGTCGGCGACGCCGCAGGAGGCGCTGCCATGACGACGCGTCGTTCGTCCGCCGCGCCCCCCTGGACGCAGGGGGGCGGCGCCAGTTCGGTCGACGCCGGCGCCTATCGGCGCACGGTGCAGGCGTTGCAGGCGACGACGTCGGTTGATGCGACGCAGGTGGCGCAGGTGCTGGACCTCATCATGCAGGCGCGGGCGGACGGGCGCGATGTGCGCGCCCTGGAGCCGACCGCGCCGCCGGAGGTGCGCGAACCGGCGTTCGCGGCGCTGCTGCGCCCGGCGATTGCCGCCGGGCGCATCTCCGGCGTCACCATGGCCGACCCGGACACGCTGCGCCGCCTCTATCGCGCGTCGCTGGGATGGGGAGACGTGGTGCAACCGCTGCTCGACGATCCCGAGGTCACCGAGGTCAAAGTCATCGGCTGCACCGTGGTGGCGCAGTCGGCGCGCGGACAAATCGTCCAGGCGCGGGCGTTCGCCGACGTCGCCGAACCGCTGAGCCGCGTGCAGGCGCTGGCGCAGTTGCTGGGCGTGGTGTGGGACGCCGCCAATCCGTCGGTGACGTTGCCGCTGGCGTACAAGACGCGCCTGCATGCCACCCGCCCGCCGCTGCTGCCGGAGGGGGATGTGCTGCTGGTGATGCGGCGCGGGCGGCGACGCGGGTGGCGGCTGCACGATCTGGCGGAACGGGGCGCGCTGGACGCGCCGTGCGCCGAGCTGCTGACGGCGCTCATCGGCGCCGGCGCCTCGGTCGTCATCGTCGGTCCCCAGGATTCGGGCAAAACGACGCTGCTGGAGGCGCTGCTGCACGCCGTCCCCGCCGACCGCCATATTGTGCTGGTGGAGGACGCGACCGACGAGCTCACGCTCGATCATCCGCTGGTGACGCGCCTGCAGGTGCATGCGCACGCCGACCAGCCCATCGCGTTCGGGTTCACCCTCATTATGCGCGAGGCGCTGCGCATGACGCCGGACGTGCTGGCGCCGACCGAGGTGCGCGGCGCCGAGGCGAGCGCGGTGCTGCAGATCGCCGAGGCCGGTCGTCCGACGCTGACCACCATTCACGCCCGCACGCCGCAGGCCGGGATGCGCCGCCTGGCGCGGCTGGCGACGACGGATGCGCCGGGGAACACGTTTGCCGGGCGGTTCGATGTGGCGTTGCAGACGGCCGGGGAAAGCGTGCACCTCGTCGTGCAGATGGTCGATGCGGCGCGGGTCGGGCGGCGCATGCTGGCGGGGGCGTGGGCGCTCGCCGGCGTGGATGGCGCGACGGGCGAGGTGCAGTTGGCGCCGCTCATCACGTCCGACGTTGACGCCGCCGCGCCCGGCGGCGTGCGCTGGCGCGTGCATGCCCGCATGGACGGCGACCGGCTGGCGTGGAGCGATGGCCCGGACCGCACCCCGCCGCAGCTGGCGGCGCTGCTGGCGGCGAACGGCGGCGGCGGACGCATGCGGGCG
>Ga0308417_1003436_pt1 | contig 10117 bp, 9 predicted proteins | sample HotsprSampleOS65_FD_203528 | JGI IMG/M metagenome (GOLD analysis project Ga0308417, IMG submission 203528) | Hot spring phototrophic mat microbial communities from Octopus Spring, Yellowstone National Park, Wyoming, United States - 20090730_OS65 ... | reverse complement strand
TCCCCTCCGGTGGCCTTCCGGGCTCCCTCCGGGGCGCGTGCACCGTGCTTGTCCGTCATCGTTCCAAGACTCCTTCCAGGGCTATCCTGCCCCAGTCAGGTGTCCATAGAAACTGGGGGGCGGGGGAGGGGCGAGCTCACTACCACTCGAACAATTGGGAGCGATTTAACTTATGAGCGAGTTGCCATTTGGCTGTAGGCGAATCAGCGAGGCTACGGTCATCGTTAAGACCGAGGCAACATTGGCTGAGCAGATGCGCCGGCGGGGGGTGCGAACTGCCCTCTTCCGCGGGCGGTACTGGAGGCATGTCGGGGGACTTTTTTGGCAGCCGGTGCATTGGCTTGCTCGCCTCTCCGCCGACGAGCTTGGCCGGCCTCACTCCCTGTGTCTCGGCTACGCAAGCACGGTTCGCCCCGAGGACGAAAGTGCTGCCGCGGGCCGCATGCCGCTCCACCTTCTCGAGGGCGACGACTTGAAGACGTACGACACCTCGACCCTCCCGGCCAAACGTCGCAACCAGTTGCGCAAGGCCTGGAAGATGGTCGAGGTGGTGCAGATGATTGACCCTTCCGCACACTTGCGCCGCTTGTACGAGGTGACGTGCAGCGCTATCAAGCGGTTTCGGGGAAGTAGGCTGCCGGACTTCGAACGGCTCGCCAATGGTTTGCAACGGCGGGTGTGTGAAGATGGCGACCTTTTGGTGGGAGGGTTCGTGGATGGCACGTTGGCGGGTTACTTTCTCGTCGGGTGCGTGGACGGGGTAGCCTATATTGACCAGGTGATGCTCGACACCGATTATCTCGCCTCTGATATCGGCACCGGCCTGACGTTTGAGACGGTGATGGTGCTAAAGCGACATGGCGCGATACAGGAGGTGGTGTACGGTCGTCACACGCCGGAGCGACCGCGGTTGTCCGCCTTCAAGGAGGGGATGGGATTTCGCGTGGTCTCCTATCCGCTTAAGTACTGGTTATCGCCATTTCTGCGGCGCTACCTGTCGTGGCGTGCACCGGAGAAACTCTACCGCATCACCGGCGTTTGGCCCCAAAACCATTCCCAGAACTACATTGGCGTGGGATCTCTGGATACGTAGGGCAATCCTCGGCCACCGCCCTCACGTCTTTGACGTATTTTGGGTCCCTTCCACTTCCCCTTCAGACAATGAAGGTTCTCTACCTACACCAACACTTCGTGGCGCCATCGGGAACGTCGGGGGGGCGCTCCTACGAGTTTGGCAGGAGGTTGGTGGCAAAAGGGCACCGGGTGACGCTTATCACCGGCGCCTACGAGCACTCAGGGCTGGATTCCACGGGTCGTCGCAGCGTGGTGGAGGTGGATCGGATCGAGGTCCGGGTGTTGGGCGTGCCGTATAGTCAGCGCATGTCTCCACTGCAGCGCCTCCATTCTTTTGCCCGGTTCCTGTTGGCGGCCTGTCGCGAAGCCCTACGAGTGGAAAGCCCCGACGTCGTCTTTGCCACCTCCACACCCCTGACCATCGCCATCCCGGGGATGTGGGCGGCGCGCTGGCACCGATGTCCTTTTGTCTTTGAGGTACGTGATCTCTGGCCGGCGGCGCCGATCGAGTTAGGGGTCCTCAAAAACCCCTTCCTGATCCGACTTGCGAGGGGGCTCGAGCGTCTCGCGTATCGACGGGCCGTGCACATCGTGGCCCTTTCCCCGGGCATGGAAGAGGGCATCCTGGCGGCGGGTGTGCCAGCCGAAAAGGTGACGGTAATCCCAAACGCGAGTGATGTAGAGTTGTTCCGTGTCGATCCAGAGGTCGGGCTGGCATTTCGCGCACGCCACGGGGAGTTCGGGCAGCGCCCATGGGTGGTGTATGCGGGAGCATTTGGTAGGGTTAACGGAATGGAATGGGCTGTCCGTTTAGCCGCGAGCGTGGCCGAGTTAGACGCGGCAATTGCGTTTGTATTTTTTGGTGCCGGAGGCGAAAAAGGCCGTGCCGAGTCGCTGGCTCGTGAGCTGGGACTATTGAGGCGTACGGTATTCTTCCATGAGCCAATCCCCCGTGCCGAACTGCCACGTCTGCTCTCGGCTGCAACAGTATTGAGCTCGTTCGCTCAGGATCTCCCAGTAATGCGCACCAACTCCGCCAACAAGTTTTTCGATGCGTTCGCCGCCGGAAAGCCCGTGGTGATCAACTACCGTGGGTGGCAGGCGGACCTTCTCGAGCGGACCGGTGCCGGACTGGTGCTGGACCAGGAGGATATCCCCGGGTCGGCGCAGCGGCTGGTCGCAGCGTTGAACGATCCTGAGTGGCTGAAGCGGGCGGCGGCCGCCTCGGCGCGCCTGGGCGATACCGAGTTCAACCGTGATCGCCTAACCGCAGAACTGGAGGGGGTGTTGCGGCGGGCCGTCGAAGACAGCAAACCCGCCGCTTGCAGCTCAGCTGCCAGTGGCACTCCTTCGTGAGTGTCGAGAATGCACGCCGCGCCGCCCACGTCGAGAATGCACGCCGCAGCGGCCACAGAGTAGCAGGCGAGCGTGAGGGTCGCAGAATGAATGATCGCACGGCGACGCCCCACGAATATCCCGCTCGGCCCCAAGGTTATTGGGGAAAGCGGCTGCTGGACCTTAGCGCCGCCACCCTTGGCCTGATCGGGTTGGCGCCAGTTCTCTTCATTGTCGCCCTTGCGGTGTGGCTGACCATGGGCCGGCCGGTGATATTCCGTCAAAGGCGTCCCGGTTTCGCGGAAAGGCCGTTTGAGATTCTCAAATTTCGCACAATGACGGAGGATCGGGATGAAACAGGGGAACTCTTGCCTGACAGCCAGAGGCTGACACGCTTGGGTCGCTTTTTGCGCCGATCGAGTCTGGACGAGCTGCCCGAGCTTTGGAACGTGCTGCGGGGCGACATGAGCCTGGTGGGCCCGCGACCGTTGTTGATGCGGTATTTACCTTATTTCACGACGCGGGAGCGCTTGCGTTTTTCGGTGCGGCCTGGTGTCACCGGCCTGGCGCAAGTCTCTGGTCGCAACTTGTTAGGGTGGGATAGACGCTTGGAGATCGATGCCCGGTACGTCGAGGGTCTCTCCTTTTCTGCCGATTTGCGCATTCTCTGGCGGACGGCCACGATCGTCTTGGCTGGTCGCGGTGCGGCCGCCGATGCCGATGAGGTGGAGACGTGTCTCGACGAGGAGCGCAGGAGAGGCAGGGTGGTGCGGCCGGTACGGGGAGGAGCGTGCGATGAGGCTGTTTGAATGTGCCATCCTCCGGCCGGAGGATCCGAACTGGGCGGCGATGCTGGCGCGCTGCCCCCATGAATTTTACCACTGGCCGGCGTATGTGCGCCTTGAGGCCGACCGGATGGGTGGGGAGGCTGCGTCCCTTTGGGTGAGCGCCGCTGATGGCGCCTGGCTGCTCCCCGTCGTGGTACGGACCGTTGCCAATGTGCCTGGCGTGCAGCCGCCAGCGACCTATTGGCGGGATGCGGTTACTCCGTACGGCTATCCCCACCCGCTTTATTGGGTGGAGGATGCAGATGAAGAGTCCTACCTCGACAGCGCGCTCGCTGCTTTGAGAATCTTTCTGCGTTCCCAGGGCTTCGTTGCCGTCTTTGCACGCTGTAGCCCGTTGCGGCACCTTTCGGCAGCGCACGCCAAACAGGGTCATGTCGTTGCCCACGGGCCGTGTTACTGGGTTGATTTATCCCAAGATGCCGATGAGCTGAATGCGCAGCTTCGTGGTCGATACCGAAGCTATTTGCGCGCTCTCGAACGCAGCGGGGTGGAGGCTCGGTGGGTTTCGGTCGCGGCCAATCTCTCGCAGTATGTCGAGCTTTACTACCGCACCATGGACCGGGTGGGTGCGGCAAGTTGGTACTACTTTCCTCGTGACTATTTCGAGGGCCTTGCCCGGGTACTTGGCGAGAACCTTCATCTTTGCTCGGTTGGGGTAGACAACCGCACATCGGCGCTTGGTCTGTTCGCGGATAGCGGTGGGGTGATGCAGTATCTCTTCTCCGGCGTCGACGAGAGCACCGGCCAGCCCCATGCCACCAAATTGATGATGGTCTTCGTTCGTGACTGGGCAAAAGCCGCTGGCCTTCAAGTGCTGCACCTTGGCGGCGGCATTGGGGCGGCGGATGATGCGCTGAGCCAGTTCAAACGCGGGTTCACTCGGCACTCCAGCATCTTTCATACCTGGCGTTGGGTGGTGGATGAAGATCGCTACGCTACCCTCGTTGCCGGATGGGAGCGAGCGGCAGGCATGGGGGCCGATCCCATCGACGGCTATTTCCCGGCATATCGAAAGGCGTTGCCCAGCGGTTGCCATCGGGCTGACGACGTGGGCCAAGCGAGATGAGAACCGGATTGCCTCGAGTATACCTCTCGCCTCCGCATGTCTTCGGCCGGGAGCGCGAGTTGGTGGCCGAGGCATTCGATTCCAACTGGATTGCGCCACTGGGGCCGCACGTGGACGCCTTCGAGCGCGAGATTGCCACGGTGGCGGGCCGCCGGCACGCCGCAGCGCTGTCCTCCGGCACGGCGGCGCTGCACTTGGCGGTGCGCATGTTGGGCATTGGCGAAGGCGACGAGGTGCTGGTTTCCGACCTCACCTTCAGCGCCACGGTCAACGCCGTGGTGTACGAACGGGCGCGGCCGGTCTTCGTGGACGCCACGCGCGCGTCGTGGAACCTCGACCCGGGGCTCGTGGTGGAGGAACTGGATCGCCTCGGCCGCAGCGGGAAGCTCCCTAAAGCGGTGGTGACGGTGGACCTGTACGGCCAATGCGCCGACTACGAGCCGATCGTGGCAGCGTGCGAGCGGTGGGGCGTGCCTCTGATCGAGGACGCCGCCGAGGCGCTGGGTGCGAGCTACCAGGGGCGGCCCGCGGGCTCGTTCGGGGTGATGGCGGTGTTCTCCTTCAATGGGAACAAGATCATCACGACCTCGGGTGGCGGGATGCTGGTTGCGGACGACGAGCGGTGGACGAAGCAGGCGCGGTTTCTGGCGACGCAGGCGCGCGATCCGGCCCCGCACTACGAGCACTCGCAGATCGGTTTCAACTACCGGATGTCGAACGTGGCGGCGGCGATTGGGCGCGGGCAGTTAGAGTCGCTGCAGCAGCGGGTGCAAGCACGGCGGGCCAATTTCGAGGCGTACCGAGAAGCGCTAGGCGATTTACCCGGGGTGTCGTTCATGCCCGAGGCGCCCTACGGCCGTTGTACCCGCTGGTTGACGTGCCTGACCATCGAGCCGGAGCTCTTCGGGGCCACCCGCGAGGATGTGCGGCTCGCCCTGGAGGCGGAAAACATCGAGGCACGCCCGGTGTGGAAGCCCATGCATTTGCAGCCGGTGTATCACGGCTGCCGGGTGGTGGGAGGGGCGGTGGCGGCCGATCTGTTCGACAAAGGTCTGTGTTTGCCGTCGGGTTCGAATCTAACAGCCGAGGACCGCGACCGCGTCGTCGCCATCGTGCGAAGCTGCTACCGTGGGTAGGTCAAGCCATGTTCTTTGGTACGCTTTTTGCGAAGTTTTAGCAGCCTCGCCCGCAGCGTCTCAGCCTTCCTGGGGCCGCGTGACGGGAGAAGAAAGCAGGCACGGTGCTCCCCTTTGCTCGTGCCCACAATTTTCGCCGTTGGTTCAGGAGAAGCGAGTAAGAGCCTGGTTTTTGCCCCTTTGCGAGGGCCGAGAAGTAGGACCAGCGATTCTGGGGTAGGACGTGGGGGCGGAGCTCTACGCCGTCCGGGAGAACTAGCATTGGCTGCCCTTCAACTTTACCCGGCCCGGCCTGCCTGGCGGCTGGCCGCTACACTCTCGATTAGTCAGGTTCACATTGCGGCAGGCTACGGCAGTCTGTTGCGCAGCGGACAGGCGGAAGCCGCGTTCAGCCAGCCGTCCCGAAAGCGCCTACGAAATTGAACCTGAAGCCGGACTGTTTTCGCTTCCCGGATGTCGCTTTTGCGCCCAAGCCGGAAGTCCTTTGGGTTCTGCACTGTGCATTCTGGCCTTCCGATCACACGTGGGTCGGCGCGGTCGATGGTATCCGAGCCTTGGCTGTGGCAAGGAAGCTGTCGGTCGCATCGCGCCTTGGGTGCCGGGCGGCGAAGCGAGACCTCTCACCGGAGGTCGGAGCGGAAGCCGCCCGAGCGCTGCGGGAGGCCTTTCATGCCGATGCGGCGCGAGCGCTACTTTTGCAAGCCGTGACGCGCGAGGTTCTGGCGGCGGCGGCGGGGTTGGGCGTGCCGTGTGCGCTGCTGAAGTTCTGCGCTCTGCGCGCCCGCGGCGTAATCGAATTAGGGTCCCGCGCTGCCAGTGACGTGGACGTGCTGGTCCCTGAGAAAGATGGCCGCAGGCTGTGTCGGGCGCTGGTCGCCGCCGGGTGCCGGCAGGAACGTGGATGGGCCGGAAATCATCAGTTCAGTCCTTTGTGGCACCCCAGTGGGGTGATGATTGAGGTGCACCGCGCTGTGCCCGGGGTGAGGGTGGGGGACCGCCGGTGCGCGGCGTCGTTCGAGGATTTGTATCGCGTTGGCCTGCTGCAGCCCGAGCCGGAAGTGGGGGCGACTGCTTTCGTGCCAACCCGTCGGTTTCTCATCGCCCACGCTGTCATCCACGGTCTCGCTCAGCATGGCATGGCACCCCACTCTTACCCGCTGCTGCGGATGGTGGCGGATATGCATGATCTGGGCGTCTCGGATGAGGAATGGGCCGCCCTGGACAATGGAAGCCCACCTTTGTTAGCCGGGGTGCTCTCACGGCGCGAACTTGCGGCGGCAGGGGAGGTATGCCGGCAGCTGCACGGTGGGCGGGCGGCCGCCCTTATCGACGGGGACGCTCCGCCCGACGCGACGCGGCTGATCCGTCACATTCTGGCCGGTAGCCTCGACGAGCGCTACGCGGCGTACCTACGGGCGCGCAGTCTCTTGCGGGCGCCCGTCGGGGAGAGCCAGCTTGGCTTTGTCGTGCGCCGTTTCGTGCGCGTGCTAGTAAACACGCCGCGAGCCATCGAGAAGCGGTACGGTCGCCCGCGCTCGGCGTGGGGGTGGATCTGGCGAATCCTCGCGCGGCCGTTCAAACTGTCCGCGGAGGCGGTGCGAGCGGTGTCAAGAGTCCTCGCGGGATTCGAGTAGTGAAGTGGGTTCGTAATACCGGGAGGGCCGGGGGTTACGCGGCGGGAACAGGGCTGCGCTCGAGGATCGGGGTTCGAGGCGCTCGTTGAGCGCATCGAGAAATGCAGGTTCGTCACGACACGTTATTTTCCCTTTGATCTCTCAGTCGTGGGTGAAGCGGCTGGCCAGCTCGCGCTCAGGCGATTCTCTCTGCCGCGGGCGAGGTGCATCAGGCGGGGCGAAGGCATGTAGGGATCTGCGACGCCACCATGCCTCCGGTGAGGGCGAGCGGGGGTCACATCCAGTCAAGTGGTGTATGGGGGCCAGAGCACCCGTTGAAGTCAGACGGTAGCACCCACGGGCACCTCCTTTGGCAGAGTGGGTAGGGCGTGAGCGGTGTGGTGGGCCGGGGTAAGGCTCTCGACGCTCCTAGAGCGGCGAGCGACGGCCCATTCGTCTGGTGCTCAGCCAGGATGAAGCCGATCAGTCGGACGACTGCGGCGAGCTTGGGGAAGATGCCGACGACGTCGGTGCGTTGGCGGATCGCCTTGTTCAGGCGTTCTTGTGGGTTGTTCGACCAGATTTGGGTCCAATGCGCTTTGGGGAAAGCGGTTTCGGCCAGCATCTCGTGAGCCGCGTTCTCGGGCAAGGCGGCGGCCCGGAAAAAGCGAGGCTCGAGCTGGTGGACCACCTACTGATGCTGCGTCCCCACGGATGCCCCGTCGGACTCCCAACCTCGCCAGGTTGGCGCAAAAGTGCTTTCTTTTCAGTGCTGGCTCTCCAAAACGCGCCACTACGAGGCGGCGTCGACGAGTTTCGTCGTGGGCACCTCCACCCCGATCGTGGTGAACAGCGCCCGCTGCTCGGCGTTCATCGCCGTCAGCCCAGCAAGCTTCTTTCCCGAGGCCAAGCGTGCGCGGTGCAGCTGAATCCCTTTGAGCCTGCACAGCAGCCGCTCAGGCGAGAGTGGTGAGCTGGCCTGCCGCAGGCGAAAGCGCAGCACCCTGTGAATCACCAGCGCCAGGAAGCAGATGAGGGTGTGGGCGCGGATGCGGTCCGGCAACCGGTGGTGCACGGGTGCCAGGTCCAACGACGACTTGAGCACGCGAAACCCGCGCTCGATATCCCCGAGCTCCTTGTACCGCGCCACCAGCTCGGCGGGGGTGAGGGAGGTGGTGTTGCTGATCAACGCCAGCAGACCATCGAGCGCCAGCTCGCGCTTGAAACTCCTGGAAGACTCTCCAGTCCCAGGTGAACACCCCTTTGACCAGAGACACCGTGAAGAAGCGCGACAGCTTGTGCCGGGCCAGATGCTCCCTCAAAGGCCACCACCGCGCCAACGTCACTCAGCGGCCGGCCGCGCTGACGGTGGCCTTCATCCTGAGCTTCCAGGCGCCGGCCAAATCGCAAGGCCAACGACACCGCCAGGGAGAGCTTGGGCGGTGCAGCTGATGCCGCATGCGGGAAGCCACCTCGGGCGAGTACGCCACCACCAGGCGCCGGCCATCGACGGCCCGCTCCCGCACCACCTCTCCACCGCTGGCGCGACTGGCTGCCACCAGCTCCTGGCGCAGCTGGAAGATCTCCCCGTGAAGCGAGCGAAACCGCGGGCCTGGCACCGCCACGATGTACTCCGCCGGCCGCCCCGGCGAGATCTCCATGGCCTCCAACTGCTCCAGGTTGTCCCACGAGATCATCCTGCGATCCGCCACCACCACCACCCGCTGGAGGGGAAACCGCTTCGCCAGGGAGCGCACCATGCCCATCACCGTCGTGGCCTCGGCGATGTTGCCCTCGAACACCTCGTGAGCCGGGGGTGAGTCAGGCGGTCTGCACCACCCCCACAGCGAACTGCCGCACGGGAGCATCCCCGTCCTTCGGCTTGCCCCACCGGGGCAGATCCTCCGCCTGCTCACCCTCCCCATGCACCCGCACAGAGGAAGGTGCTTGTCAACTCCTGCTCCAGCTGCTCCTTGTGGGCCGCGATGAAGTCTATGGCCAGCAAAAGGTTGGAGTGCGTCACCTGGACCTGCTCCACACCCGGCAGGGCCACCGTCTCCACCCACTCCAACAGGCCGCTTGGAGCGGGGATCCGACAGCCGGTTGGCCACCATGACGCGCACCAGCTTCTCCAGGTCGACGGGGAAGAAGCGCTGCTCGGCCATTCTGGCGATGGCTTGGCACAAGGAGAGCTGGTGAGAAGATCTGCATCACCGCACAGATATCGCCAAGCCCAGCGCGCGCTCGAAGGTAGCGGCTTGATCTCCGCTGTGGACCTCGATCTCTCAGCCAGCGAGGGGCAGCCGGTGACCTTCAGGAGTCCTTCGATGAGGCTGTCGAGATCGGCCTCGACGAGCTTGTCGATGCGGCCGAGGTTTGCGATGTGGCGCTGTCGGGGCTTGCCTGTCTCGGGGTCGCGATACGCCTTGGTGATCTGAAGGTAGGTACGTCCGCCGGATTGGGTGGTCTTGAGGCACCTGCGGGCAGATAAGCGATACATCAGACATTGTCAACCCCAAGTGAACCGCGATTACCACTACCGCGATTCTTCGAACGAAATCGTAAATCGTCTCTTTTCAATGCCCGGCTTTTCGAATCGAGCTCGAAGCATGGGTCAACTGACGAACTTGGGACCGCAGGCCCGGCGGCGGCTCGAAAGAAGTTCACTCATCTCAAAGACAACCCCGAACCCCGCCAGGACTCGAGTGCCGTCACCAGACGAACACCGTGCCTCTTCTCGTGATCGGTCCGCCACCCCACGCCGGGGCGACAGTCATACACCTCATCCGCGAACTCTACTGCGAGCGGGCGCAGCGCCGGGCCGCAGACCCGCAGGGTAGGTCGTGCCGGTGCGTGGCCGGATGGTGAGATGCGGGCCGGCGGCGATCACTCCCATTCGGGGGTTGGTCGTCAGGAAGACTAGGCGGTCAGGTGTCGCGCCAGCGTGTCGACAAATTGGACAACGTCGCGCCTCGCGGTGGCCTCGTCCACCTCGAACTCCTGGCGCAGCGCCGCGACCAGTTGCTCCTCCGACCGCGCGCCCCC
>Ga0308417_1003430_pt1 | contig 10127 bp, 11 predicted proteins | sample HotsprSampleOS65_FD_203528 | JGI IMG/M metagenome (GOLD analysis project Ga0308417, IMG submission 203528) | Hot spring phototrophic mat microbial communities from Octopus Spring, Yellowstone National Park, Wyoming, United States - 20090730_OS65 ... | reverse complement strand
GCCAAGGGTAAGGCGTGGGGGAAGGTGATCTCGGCGTTGGGCTGGGGGACGACATTGCCGGCCTTGGGATGGGGGGGCCAGACGGCAGGTGGAGAAGGGGAATGTTGGGGGCCATGGCGTCTGAGGGACATTCGGGTCGCTGTCTGCTGGCGACAGACCGAGGGCGGCGACTGTGCTGGTCTGGGCGCGCCGGCCGTGGTTGAGGCGAGCGAGTCGCTCCTCAGGGTTTAGCGCAGAGCCTCGAGGAGGACGCGGCCGCGGGCGGCGACCTTCGGGTGCTCCTGGGGGAGCGGATGGGTGCTCCTGATGGAGACGGAAGGAACGAGAAGAAAGGCGGCGCAGCCATCCGCGATGCCGCTCCAGCCGCGCGTGCCGCTGTGGCGGAAGGTTTCGGCAGTCGCTTAGGTCCGGCGCTGCCAGGCAACGAGCGCGGCCTTGCCGAGGATGTCCCGGTGGGCCTTCACCAGGAGGGCGCAGTGCCGGACGGTTGCGCTGTCGTCTTCGGGGTCGGCCGGGATCCCGAAGGGGGCGCGGGGCGTGGAGTCGATGATCGCCGCAGCCCCTTCCGGGGCTGCGGCAAGGCGTTTCAGTCCCGGGATGACGATCGGGTGCATCTGCGGCGGGCGGACCTGAAGGGTGATCTCGGGCGTGCCAATGGCAAGAACCGCGAGAAAGGCACCGTGGCGGATCACCAGGAGGAAGGCGGGGTAACGGCGCGGGTTGTCCAGTTCCAAGGGACTGGGTCGGCGTCGTTGGCGGGCAGCACGCCGCAAGCGAAGGTAGCGGCGTCGAGAAGGAGTGCGTGAAGACCGAGGCGGCGCAGGAAGTCGCGCCGCGGGTCGACGGCGTCGGCGGGAGTCATGGAGCGATCCTTGGTGGGGTCCCGGCCAGGAGGGGGGAGGTGTCTGGGATTTCGTGCAACAACCAAGGCATGGGCTGCCCGTCCTCGGCGATCCAACGGAAGCAGCCCTGGCGGCGGAAGCGCAGCGGCCGGGGCGCGTGTGGGCGGGCGGCACGAACACGAGCGATATCGTCCCAGGCGGCGCGGGCAGCGGCGGGGACGCGGGTGAGTAGGGCCTCGAGGTGGAGACGGCGGTGGGCGGAGGGGATCTCCCCTTCAAGCGTCTCGCCGTCTTGGGTCCCGGCGGCGTCGAGAGCATCGAGGAGGGCAGCACCACCGCCGAAGGCACGCCGCAGGAGAGCGCTTGGACCTGGGTGGAACCGTCGGACAATCATGCCGTCGCGGACGTGGCCGACAAGGAGGACGCGATCGGCGGCGAAGAAGCTGCAGCCTGCCTCGGAGAGGTGGCCGAGCGCGGTGTGCAGATCCTCGGTCGGAAGGACAGCTCGTCCAGTGAAGTAGCCGGTGGGCTTCTGGGGCAGGCCGCCGATGGGGGCGCAACGTCGGCGGCGGACGAAGGCGGGGATGAGAGCCAGGATTGAATCTTGAACCATCTCAGGACTCCTAGGTCGGATCGTCATCGGCCCGGGCGGATCAGGGGGGAGGGCGGTCGGGGGAGGCATTGGATCTGCCACCGCCGCTATCGGGGTCGCGACGGGGGTCCGGGCGCAGGATCGCGCGTTCCGTTGCTGGAGGCGCTGGGGGATCCCCTCGGGCGAGATGATGGCGCAGCCAGCGGGATCTGGCGTCGCCGGCGGGTGCGGATTGCGTCCGGCAGGACGACATCGCCACCGCGAAGGTCGATCCCGTGGGGCGGGTCTCCCAGGGGCTGCTGACGACGCGCCGGGCTCGCCCCTCCCTAGATCCCGATGGGTCACCAGGATGACAAGGGCCCGTCGTCGTCGCTCTTGGCGATGACGGAGGGACGGGGCTTGCCGTCCTTCCAACGAGAGGGACGCAGCATCGTTTCTCCGACGAGGCGACGGGCGTGGATGTCGAAGAGCGCGTGGAAGGGGTTTATCGGGCGGCAGCGGATGCCTGGCGGACGATCTCGAGGGCGCGGAGGAGCTGGGGGTCCTCTGAGGTCTCGGCCGGAATGGGACCGCCGCGGCGGCGCGGGCGGGTCTCTTCGGAGGGGGCGCCAGGACCACCTAGGGTCGCGGCGGGGGTCGCGGGCTGGGGAGCGCCCTCGGGACGCGGGGATTCGGTGGCGGCGACCTCAACGTCCGGCGCGATGCCCTCGCCGTGGATCATGCGCCCGTTGGGCGTGTAGTAGCGTGCGGTGGTGAGACGCAGCGCCCCGCCGTCGCGCAAGGGGCTGACGGTTTGGACCGAGCCCTTGCCGAAGGAGGTCGTGCCTACGAGGCGGGCACGGCCGAGATCTTGGAGGGCGCCGGCGACGATTTCGGAGGCCGAGGCGGTTCCGCCGTTGATGAGAACGGCCATCGGCAGGCCGCGGGCGATGTCACCGGGGGTGGCGCGCAGGCGCTGGCTTTCGACGCCGCCGCGTCCGCGGGTGAAAGTGATCGTTCCTTCTTCGAGGAAGAGGTCGGCGACGCGACCGGCCTCGTCGAGGAGGCCTCCGGGGTTGTTGCGAAGATCGAGCACAACCCCACGGGCATTGGGTCCGATTTCGGCGAGGAGACGCTCGACGGCTTGACGAAGCTCGGTGGAGGAGCGCTGGTTGAAGACGGTCAGACGGACATAGGCAACATCGCCCTCGCGGCGGGAGATGACGATACGCGGATTGATGATCGCGCGGCGCAGCGTGATCTCGCGTGGCTGGCCACCCTCGGGAACGACGGTGATACGTACCTCCGTCCCGACCTCTCCGCGCAGGCGCTCGATGACCTTGGGCAGAGGCATGTCCTGCAGCGCGACACCGTCAGCGTGCGTGATGGCATCACCGGGCGAGAGACCGGCGCGGGCGGCGGGGGATCCGTCGATGGGGGAGACGACGAGCGTGCGGCCTTCGCGCTGGGTGACCTCGACACCGAGACCGCCGAACTGGCCGCGGGCCTGCTGCTGCATCTCTCGGGCCTGTTGGCGGTCGAGGCGCTGCGAGTACTCGTCGAGCGAGCTCATCATGCCGCGGATCGCAGCCTCGATGAGGGCGGCCTCGTCAGGGGCATCGACGTATTCGGCGCGGATCCGGTCAATGATCTCGCCAAGCAGCGCTAGGCGCTCGTAGGATTGGCGCGCTGCCTCGCGCGAGGCGGGATGGGGAGCCTGAGCCGAGACGGCGGGGGTGAGAAGTAGGAAGGCGAGAGCGAGGGAGACAAAGCGCATCGGAGGAACGTCCTAGGGGGGTGATTTTCGCAGGAAGATAGGGCGGTTGGGCGGGCCGGCGACGGAGATGTCATCGGTCGAGGCGCCGCAAGGCCAGGGGCCAAGCATTTCCAGGCGCGAAAGCCCCAATCATAGGACCGGCGCGGCGCAGCAGAACGCCGTCTGCGATCAAAGGATGGTGGGCGGGGGTACGATCGGGAAGGTAGCGTGTCCAGAGGAGGCGGGCGTGGGCAGTGGTGGCCTCGAGGGGAGGGAGGAGGATCGCCTCTCCATCTGGGATTTCAGTCAGACCTGGGCCAACGCGGGTAAGGAGAGAACCAAAGAGGCCAATGCCTGAGCAGTGGGCTCGTCCGGCGGTTCCGGGGGCTGGGACGAGAACGGGACTATCGTGTACGTCGGGCAAGAAGGCGCAGGCTCCGCCTTCCCAGGCCATCACGAAGGCTTGTGTCCTGAGGCGCTTCCGGAGATTCTGGAGAGCGCGGGCTCCCTCATTCCAGATCCAACCGGCTCGGAACGCCTCTGACCAAGGGCGCGAGCCGAGGAAGGAGAGACGGGTTTCGGCGGGACCGGCGGCGATGCAAGCCGCGCCGTGCGCGAGGCGTTCAACGGGACTCATGGGATTCGCCGCAGGCCAAGCGGGATGGTCAAGGAGAGGGGACAGAGGGCGACGAGGGTGTCGCGGCGCAGGAGCCGCGCACCCCCGTCGAGCAGGGCATGGGGCCGCCGGATCTGGCTTGGCAGGAGACTCTCCCAGAGCAGCCGGGCATGGGCGGAGGTGGCCTCCCAAGGCGACGGCAGGGCGGTCCAGCCCTCGGGAAGGCCGTCGAGGCCGGGGCCTGCCTCGGTGACGATCTCGGGAGGCCTGCAGAGGAGGCGCTCGAAGGCCCGCCCGTCGGGCCCTGGAACAATCGCGATGTCGGCATCATCCCAGGCCGCTGCCCCGCCCTCCCAGGCAAGGAGGGAGAAATGGGGGGCGCGGATTTCGTCGAGCTGGCGCTCGATGATGCTCGCACGCCAGCGGCCCGCGATCCAGGCTTGGGCTTCGGCGCCGGCGAACGCAAGGAAGGCCACCTCGGTTCCGCCGCCGAAGGCGCGGGCGAGCGCCAGCGCGGCCTTGGCGCGCGCGTCGAGGTCCGGTCTCACGGGGCGTGCCAGTGGGCGTTGCAGCGGGGCTCGTACTTGTCGGCGCCGCCCAGATCGACGAGCCCGCCCTCGGCCGAGCGTTTGAGGGTCTTGGTGGCGGGACGCCCGCAGACCGAGCAGTGGGCGCGCAGCTTCACGACCTCGTCGGCCATTGCGGCAAGTGCCGCGGTCATGGGAAAGGGACGGCCCTGCCAGTCCATGTCGAGGGCGGAGGCGGTAATGTGCACGCCCCGAGCCAGCGTTTCGCGAACATGGGCGATGAGGTCGCCCTCGAAGCGGGGCGCGTCGAGGAACTGGGCCTCGTCGAGGAAGACCTCGGTGATGGCCGGGTCGAGCTCGGGCCAGGCCGAGATGGGGACGGCGTCGGCGGCCAGGCCGTCGTGGGAGACGATGCGCTCGAGGCCGTAGCGGACGTCGAAGGCGGGCTTGAGGACGGCGACGGGGCGCTGCTCGCCGTTCATCGCCCACAGCACGCGCTTGAGCAGTTCCGTGCTCTTGCCCGCAAACATCGGACCGGTGATGAGGGTCAGCGTGCCGTAAGTCATGGGGGAAGGCTCCTGGTGGGATGAGAAGGAAATGGGACCGGGGGCTCCGGGATCGCGGAGGCCGAGGCTCCGGAAGAGAAGCGTTTTGCCTCCCAGCGGAACATCCTCTGGCCGGCGAGATGAAGGGGCGCGTTCTCACAGATTGGCAGAGTCCGCCATCGGGAGGCCGGAGGAATCTTCAGGCGCTCGGGGCGGGCCGGCGGCATCGCCAGGAGAGTAGGCCGCCTCTTCTAAAGACTGGATCGAGGCCTCAGGTGGCACGGTGTTGGCAATCTCGACCAGACGAAGGCCTTGGAGCATAGAGGGCGCGCAGCGCAGAGGACTGGGCGAGGGTGCCGTGACCGGGGCCCAGGCCAATCCGCCGGGCGTGGAGATGGAAATCCCTGCATCCGGGGGCAGACGCAGTCCTGACCTGGGTTCCGTGGTCGGCTGGGAGGCCGGGATTTCCCAAACGCTACCCAGAAGGGGGGCGATCGAGGACTTGCCCGGAGGGCTTCCATGTCAGGCAGGAAAAGCACCAAGGAGGAAGTCAGAGCCCATGACGACTTTGGTGAGACAGAGAGGGGGGCCGAGGCGCTGCAGCCGCAGCGTCCGTCCTGGTCCGCCCTGGCCGCTCGACATAACGCCAGGCGGCGGCCTCTCGCGTGAGCGAGAGTGGCTGCGGCACGCGTGTACGCACTGAATTCTGCAAAGAGCCAAGTCTCCCCTGATCGGGCAGGCCCGTGTGCGCAGCTTCGGCGCGCCGAAGTACCCGGAGCCTGGTGGGGGGGCTGGCTCTGGAGTCCCGTGATCTTCGCCCAAGGGGACGAGGGGACCTGCGGCATACCATGCGTTCTCGTGGATGGCGGCCGGGCCGATGAACACGCCGGGCCAGGCGACGATGGCGCGCACGGGCAGGGGCTTCGGGCTCGTCACACGGTCGGCTATCTCCGGGAGGGGCAGTAGGGGGACATCTCCCCAGGGCTGAGGGTCCGCGCCAGGGGCTTTGCGCCTGGAAATGGGGCACGGAACGGAAGGTGGGTTGCCCCGAGCGGTATTCCTCCGCGGAGCGCCGCGACGGATGCGATGCCTTCCATAGCGTCGCCTGGTTGTGCATGCCGTCCTCCGCCCGGGCCTGCCTGGGCAAGGAGGCGTTGGCCGAGGGCGCTCCAGGCGTCGCGGCATTCGAGGCGCATGAATGGAAGGTTCCGCAAGAGGCGGCGGGGCGTCATCTATCACGCGCCCCTGCCGCCTGGGAAGACGTGGGTTGGGCGGGGACCCTGATGATCAGACAGGAAGATTCCGGACGAGGAGGAGTTCAGTCATTTCCGCGTGATGAGTGTTCTTCATGCGGGCGGGGCGGATCGCGATGTCGCGTTCGGCGGCCATCTGGCGGATCTCGGGGTTGTCGTCATAGGTGGCGACAACCGGCCCCTGGTGTACGGCGAGGAGATCGAGGAGTCGGGCGTGGTCGATGGCCGGCAGGGCGTAGAGGCGCTGTCCTGCGGCCTTTCCGCCGGCGGTGTAGGGGGGATCCACGAAGAGGAAGGCATCCTGCGGAGCGGCGGCGATGGCTTGGAGCGCGTCGCCTTCTGTGAAGGTGAGGCGTCCGAGATCGGCGAGGGCGCGGATGTGGAGAAGGCGCTTGACGAGGGTCTCTGGATACCAGCGGGATGCAAGACCCTTGCCTTTTTCCCCTTCCTTGAGGAGTCCGGCGCCGGGGGCCATGATGCCGCCGCGTTGGACACGGTTACGCAGGATCGTCTGGAAGGCGCGCTCAACGAGATTGAGAGGCTGGAGAGCAAGGGCATCGATGACATTCTGGCGCTCAAGGCGAAAAGACAGGATCCGCTTCGTCAAGGCGTTCAGGTCGGACCTGGGAGCGGCGATGGCGATGTTCCAGACGGCGGAAATGCTGGGATCTTTCTCGACCAGATGGGTCCGTACTGCGAGATCCTGGTCTGCGACCGCCAGGGAGACGGAGGCCCCTCCGGCGAAGGGTTCGAGGAAGAGGCTGGGTCGGACCGGCAGACTTCGAAGAATAGCAGTCATCCCGGGGACAAGCCAGGTCTTTCCGCCGGGGTAGCGGAAGGGGCTGATCTGCTTGACTTGGGAGACGTTGACGGGAGCTTGTATCATCGGGTCTCTGGAGATGGTGATGGCTTAGGCTGGCGCAACGTCTGGGTGGCACCTTTTCGGACATCGGACTTATCACCCAAACAAAGGGAACCGTGACCTGAGATCGGCCGCTGGCCCGGGAATCTTGGTGGTACGACCAAAATGGCGGAGATGTCGAATGTGTTGCCGGGAGATCAGCCTACGAAGCCGTTCTCCGTCCGCTCAACCTTTGTTTGGGTTATAATCCCGTTGGACATTCTTTTCGATGGCGGCAAGGACGAGCTCGGGAGTGGTTTGGGTCCCCGCCATGAGAGCGTCTCGAACCTGCTGATAGGTAGCGGCCACGAACGTGATCTGCTCGAAGGGACGATGGGAGGAACGCGGGTCTCCAGGATCTTCGACAACGGCGACGACAATCTTGTCCGAGCCGAGGCTGTTGCGAAACCGGGACTCCCCGATGTGGTTAGCACGAGGGAGATCGGGGGGAAGCATGGGGAACAGGTTGGCCTGGGCGAGGATGCAGAGACGGATTCCGGCGTTGGTGAATACATTCCATTCGGCATCGATCTGAGGCAGAAGGCGCTTGGCACCTGAGCTGCGCCAATCGATGCCGATGGTCTTGCAATCGGAAGAGATGGTGCCTGTCTGGCTCAAGGCGTTGAGCTGTTCGCCGAGTCCGCCGCCGGTAGTATAAACGGCCTGGACTTCGATCGCGGCGATCTTTGTGGTAGGATCGACGAGATCAACAAGGACAAGATCGATCTGGAAGGCCTTGCCGCCGTTGCTGGAGGGAACGGATACCTCGTTCAGGAGAAGAGGATCCTGCATGTCGAGCAGCATGGGAAGGATCTGCGTCAAGTTGCTGGAGAGTAGTCTCGAGGGGCAAATCGCGATTTCCTGAGGGGGATCAGGATTGGTTGCGGGGGAGAGGATGGAGCATACGGCCTTAGCCTTCATGCAAAGGGCTTTTTCTCCTGTCATGCCGACGTCTTTGCGGTATGGGCAGACGGCTGGGTCTCGGATGCTGGGGGGAGTGTTGGCCCAGGTGCATAGACTGCGTATAGTTTCTGGAGTCTGCAGATCGAGTTCTTCCCCAAGAACGCGGCAGATGCGGTTTTCGGCGTACTGTTTAGATGTCTGTGGAAGGGTTTGAGCCATAGGATCTGGATGCTCGAAGGGTGTGGCTGCCGTCCGGGAGGGCGGCGGGTTGGGGAGGGGTGTAGCGGTTTTGGCCGGACTCTAGGCTTCGGCAGGGACCGGGGCCTTGCGCTGGGCCTTGGCCTTGGCGGTGATGCGGATCTCTTCGCCGTCGGCCTCGACACGGGCGGTGCCGCCGCCTTTGAGATCGCCGAAGAGGATCTGGCGTGCGAGCGGCTCCTTGATCTTCTTCTGGATGACGCGCGCGAGCGGGCGTGCGCCGTAAGCGGGCTCGTGGCCGAGGCGGGCGAGTAAGGCACGCGCCTCGGGGGAGACGGCGATACGCACGCCCTTCTGCCGGAGCATGGTCTCGAGGCGGGCGATCTCCTTGTCGACCACCTGTACCATCTCGGCGGGGCCGAGGGGGGCGAAGGAGATGATGGCGTCAAGGCGGTTGCGCAGTTCCGGCGGGAATCGCTTCTCGACGGCTTCGCGGCCGCGGTCGGCGTCACCGCTTTCGGGGGCAAGGAAGCCGATGGGGCGCTGGGTGGCCTCGCGGGTGCCGGTGTTGGTGGTGAGGATGACGATCGCCTGGCGGAAGTCGGTTGTTTTGCCCGTACCGTCGGTGAGGCGGCCGGCGTCGAGGACCTGAAGCAGGACGCTTTGGATGTCCTCGTGCGCCTTTTCGACCTCGTCGATGAGGACGACCGAGTTCGGCTGGCGTGAGACGGCCTCGGTGAGCAGGCCTCCCTGGTCGTGGCCGACGTAGCCGGGCGGGGCGCCGATGAGGCGGGCGACGCTGTGCTTCTCCATGTATTCCGACATGTCGAAGCGGTGCAGCGCGAGGCCCAGTCGCTTGGCGAGCGCGCGGGCGACCTCGGTCTTGCCAACGCCCGTCGGCCCCTGGAAGAGGAAGGAGCCCACGGGCTTTTCCGGGTCGCGCAGACCTGCGCGGGCGACGATGACGGCATTGGCGAGCGCGTCGATGGCCTGGTCCTGGCCGAAGATTTCGGCCTTGAGTGCGTCCGCGAGGCCCTCGAGCCGGGCGCTCTCATCGGCCGTCTCCGGGGTCTTGGGCAACCGGGCGATGCGTGCTACCGTCTCGGCGACGAGGGCGCGGCCGATCTCAGCTGGGCGGGTGGCTGGGTCCGCGAGACGCCAGGCGGCGCCGGCTTCGTCGAGCAGATCGATGGCCTTGTCGGGCAGGCGGCGGTCCTGGAGGTGGCGGACTGACAGGTCGATCGCGGCTTCGATGGCTTCATCGGCGACCTTGACGCCGTGATGTTGTTCGTAGGCGGCCTTGATGCCGAGGAGGATCGCCTTGGCGTCGGCAGGGGTAGGCTCGGCAACGTCGACCTTCTGGAAGCGGCGCGCGAGCGCGCCGTCCTTTTCGATGTGCTGGCGCCACTCCTTGTGGGTGGTGGCACCCATGATGCGCAGCTTGCCGCCCTGGAGGGCGGGCTTGAGGATGTTGGCTGCGTCCATCGCGCTGCCGCTGCCGGCGCCCGTACCGACGAGGGTATGGATCTCGTCGATGAAGCCGATGGCACCCGGGGTCTTCTCGAGCTGAGCGACGGCGGCCTTGAGGCGCTCCTCGAAGTCGCCGCGGAACTTGGCGCCGGCGAGCATGGCGGCCACATCCACGAGGAAGATGCGCGCGGCGTGCAGGGGCTCTGGGGCCTCCTTGCGCACGATGGCGCGGGCGAGGCCTTCCGCAATCGCGGTCTTGCCAACGCCGGGCTCGCCGACGAGGACGGGATTGTTCTTGCGGCGCCGGATCAGGATCTGGCAGACGCGGTGGATCTCGTCGGCGCGGCCGATGACGGGGTCGATTTCGCCCTTCTCGGCGCGGGCATTGAGATCAATAAGGTATTCCGAGGATTTGGGGGCCGGACCGGATCGGCCTTGAGAACCGGTGGCGGCGGGCTGGGGCTCTCCGGCGGGGCCGCCGACGAGGATCTCGCGGGTAATGCCCTGCTTCTTCAGGAAATAGGCGGCATGGCAGTCCTCCTCGT
>Ga0308417_1003429_pt1 | contig 10129 bp, 10 predicted proteins | sample HotsprSampleOS65_FD_203528 | JGI IMG/M metagenome (GOLD analysis project Ga0308417, IMG submission 203528) | Hot spring phototrophic mat microbial communities from Octopus Spring, Yellowstone National Park, Wyoming, United States - 20090730_OS65 ... | reverse complement strand
CGGGGTGGAAGTAGTCCAGAATCCATTGTTCGCTTTGTTCTTGACTGAGTAAATCGGTGATTGGGAATTCCATATCCTATAGTTTAACCGACCCTTTTCACTCTTCCTATAGTTGAGCCTTTTTTTGACCAGGCACTGTATCAGGTTCAGATGTTCACACCGGCCTGCTGCAGCTTGTGCTCAATCTCGGCGCGGATTTCCAGCATCGAGGCTTCCATGTATGGGAACGCCAGCCAGGCGCTTGCCAGGCCGAACAGCGCCCCAGTTACAACGCGGAAAGCCGGCAGGGTCTCGCGTGGAGGCCAGAAATTGAACGGTGGGTAGCCGAGCATCTGGCTAAGGCCATCGAGGCCGATGGGCGCCAGCCCCAGAATCACATACAGCCACAGCGGTATCGGACGCAGCCGTGTGCGCACCTTGGCAAAGATCAACGCGCCGACAAGCAGCGCAGCGTAGATCGTGATGTCGCGTTCGCACAGCGTCATTTTATAGCCCATCACTGAGTCGCCACGAAAATCGCGGGCCGCGAACTGCAGCGCAGGGGAAAACGCGAGCAGATCTGCAGGGGTTACCTGTTCGGCCGGAATCCCGGAATAGTAAGAGAACGCGGCGCGGAAGTCCGGCGAACGAGCGGCATAAGTCTCAAATGGGACTAAGTTAGTCCCCGAAACAGCGCGGGGATAGGCTGGCTGGCTGCCGTACAGGAAGAAGGATCGAAAAGCGAATTGGTGGCAGAACGGGCTGTAAACAGTGTAAATCAGGCTGGCCGGGCCGCCAAGACCTATGTTCATCAGTGTTGGGGCTGCTACAGGCAGTGTGACATAAATCGCAAGGATGAAAGTGACGATGCGCAGCCAGTTGCGCGCTAGGCGGAGCACCATCCTGTTCAGGCGAACCGCAGCCCGACGGCCAGATGGCGTTTTTTCTGTCATGGCGATTTCCTCGATGCTGGCAGCTGCTGCGCTTCCGTGCTGGCCATCTTTCGGGCAATCTGGCGCGCCGTTTCACTAAACGAGCGCTCAAGGCGCGGAAGAAAAAACCAGGCGAACATCAACCCGAACAACGCGCCTGTAACCAGTCGGAAAACAGGCTGCGTTTCGCGCGTGGGCCACCACTCAAACGGCGGATAGCTGATGAGCTGGCTCATGCCGTCAAGAGCGATCGGGCTGAGGCCGAGAAAAACGAACAGCCACAGCGGAGCCGGGCGCAGCCGCTGGCGCATGTAAGGCACGCTGTAGATCAGAGCGCCCAGCAGCATTGCGCTGTAGATAGCAATATCGCGCTGGCACAGCGCTGTCTTGTAACCCATTTCCGGTGTGCCGTAAAAGTCCCTGGAGGCGAATTCCAGCCAGGGTGTCATCTTCGTGAGATCAGACGGGGAGATGGCATCGGGCACAGCACCGTTGTTGAAGACGCTGTACCAGTAAGCGTAACGTTCCTGAAAAGCGGGCGCAGCAGCAGCATAAGTCTCAAAGGGCGCCGCCTGAACATCGCTGACCGCGCGCGGATATGCTGCCTGTGCGCCGTACATGAAAAACGAACGGAAGGCGAACTGATGACAGAACGGCCCGTAAAGCCGATAGACAAACTCGCCAAGACCCGTGAAGCCCAGGTGAACCAGCGTGGGAGCTACAAACGACGTAGCAACGTACAGGGCCAGGGCCGCGATGACCACGCTTAACCAGCGCAGCGACAGACTAAGTGTCAGCTTCTGCAGACGCCCTGTGTGGGGTTTGTGTGTCATGATGCGTCTTCGCTGGATGACGTCAGAAATGGCGCAAGGGCAGCCCGCAGGCTGTCGGCGCTGACTGGGCCGTGAAACACATGCGTGATCACACCAGCAGGCGACACAACGTAAGTCGTCGGGTAACCTCGCAGGCGATAGAGGGCGGCTGTGACCTGACTTGTGTCGAGCAGCAGGTCGAACTCCAGCTTGAGCGCGTCGCGCCACCTCTGCACGGCGCGCGCGGTCTCGCCGGTGTTGATTCCCAACACGCGCAGGCCAGCCTCGTGGTAATCCTCGTGAAGCTGCTGGAGCGCCGGCATCTCAACCCGGCAGGGCGCGCACCATGTTGCCCAGAAGTTGAGCACAACAGGTGAACCGCTTAGATCGGCCAGCCGCAGGCGCGGGCCATCGAGACGGGGTAGATCGAACTGAGGCGCGTGCGCGCCGATCTCTGGCGCGGCCAACAGATCACCTGAATAAGTGAGGTAGCTGGCATAATCCAAGCGCAGCGGAAGCCCTGCGGTGTAGATCACGACAACAGCGATCGCAGCCGAGAGCGCGGCGCTGCCCAACAGCAGCAGACGCCTTGACAGTGCGTTCATCACGATGCGCTAGGATCCCAACAGACTGTCAAGCAGATCGGCGAGCTGATTCTCGGTTAGCACGCCGAAGTGACGCGCGACGATCGTGCCGCTGCGATCCAGCACAAATGTGCTCGGATACATTCGGACACCGTACAGATTCTGGATTGCGCCGCTTGGATCAAGGGCGAGCGGGAACGACAGCCCCAGTTCCTGGCGGAAGCCCTGAACAGCGGCGGCTGGCTCGGCGTTATTGATGGCAACTATGGCGAGGCCGTTCTCGCTGTGCGTCTGAAACGCTGACTCAAACGCCGGCATCTCAAGCCGGCATGGGCTGCACCATGTCGCCCAGAAGTTGAGCAGCACAACCTGACCGCGCAGATCGGCCAGGCGCAGCGGCTGGCCAGACTCGGTTACGGTTTCAAAGACAGGCGCGAGCTGGCCAACATCCACGCCAGTTAGCGGCACACTGGCGCTTGCCAGCGCAGCGATGCTGGGCAGCGCGCTGGCGCTGCCGTTCTCTGGGCCAGTCTCGCTGTCCAGCGGTACACGTTCCTCGGTGTCACGGCTGCCGAACAGCTCAATCACAGACTCCTCAACGCTGAACGCGAAATCGGCGAACTGGCCAACACTGAACTGGAGGCTCAGCTGCTGCAGCGATCCCGAAGCCACCAGCACGCCGATCAGCACGAGAAAAGCGCCGCTGACAACCTCGATGCGGCGCATGTTGCTGCGCAGCCGCCGCAGGATGCCCTGCGCGCTGTCCAGCATAAGCGCTGTGAGCAAAAAGGGGATGCCCAGCCCCAGCGAATAGACCACCATTAGCAGCCCCGCTTGGGCGATACCGCCGCCGCTCTGCGCCATTGTTAGGACCGCACCGTACACCGGCCCTATACACGGCGTCCAGCCAGCCGAAAAGATCACTCCCATGAGCGCCGAGCCGGCCAGTCCCTGCTGCCCTGGCCGCGCCATTTCGCGCCGCGTGTCCATATAGATGGCGCGCTGAACGCTGTTGATCAGCCGTGTCCAGAAGGCACGCGGGCTGCTGAACGCGCCGCCGAGCACCAGCCACAGCACGAAGCCAGCCGTCAGCGCGAGGGCTGCTGTCGGCGCCCAGGGGGCAAATTCCCACACATCCGGTTCCCAGACTGCAACCGTGCCAGTGAAACCCCACAGGATCACAGCGCTGCCTATCACGGTGGCAGCCACGCTCGTGAACGGGCTGCTAAGCACCCTGTCACTAGCGCGCAGCCGAGCGAACAAGGCCGGCATGATGCCCATGAACTGAAGTCCGAAGAAAACAATGACAAGGCCGCCCAGACGTCCAATAATCGCCGTCACGGTGTTGATGTGCTGGCCGCCAATCACACTGATGAAGGCGGTGGTCAGCAGACCGATTGTCACGAAAACGAATGTGAAGCCGCCCACGAAGAACAGGCCGTGCATGAGAATTGCCGCACGGTTGACAGCGGTTTGGGCCGCCACAGCAGGGCCGCCTGCGGCGCTGGTGACAGCGATGCTGTGTGTGATGCGCCCGCCCATGTAGCCGATGTAAGCTGGAACCAGAGGCAGCACACACGGCGAAATGAACGACACCAGTCCTGCGATAAACACCAACCCGATGCTTAGTTCCATTCTACTCCACAGCCTCACCCGCAATCCGTCTTTGCTGCGGCACAATGATGCCCATTTCTTGACGGCACGTCCATTTACGATCTTTCCAGGTCTCCCCCACTGTAATCTTAATATACGCAGCCAGTCCCATCAGCGGATTTGGACTGCGCTGCCTTCGCCCGCCTGCGCGTACAACCAGCGCGCCAGAAAGGGCGGAACCTGCACCGCAGGGCCGGGAGCGCAATCACCGAAGCGGTTGTGCCAATAAGCGCCAGTCAGGCTGTGCTGTTCGCCTAGCTCAAGCTGCCACGGCACGCCGAACAGCACAGTGTCACAGTTCTCCAGCGCCAGCGGCGGCCCGGCAATCGGTCCGCGGCGAAGTGCATACTCCCCTGGTTGCAGTGCGGCGTCAACGGCGACAGCTGCCCGCAGAGCAGGACGCCCACCCGCCAGCACGACAAGCTGATGCCGGCGACGCTCAACCTCTAGGCGCAGGGGCGCGGCATCATCTGGCACATCTACCGGCTGCCACAGCGCCGCCTGTGACCAGCCGATTAGTTCGTTATTGCCAGCCGCCAGAGCATACCAATGCGGCCCACCTTGTTCGCCTGGGCCAAGTACGCTGATGACGCGAGCAGTTCCGCCGTGACCGATGCGTGTGACTAGGGGCGCATCGGCGGCGCACCAGCGTCTGACCGCGGCTGCCGGCCCGACCACTTCTGCCCAGAACGGCACAGGCCGCGGCGCTGAGCCGCGCACGAGATTGACTGGCGCCATCGGTTGAAGCGCGGCGCGCGGCGCATATCCGGCGCGTACGCGATACCAGCCTGCAGGCCCATCGGTTATCGGAACGACGCTGTCAGGCCACAGCCGGCCGGCAATCGGGGACTCATATGCCGGCCGTGTGTGCACCAGGGCGGCCAGCAGCGCGCGCCCGTGCTGGGCTTTGAGTTCGCGCATATCAACGCCTTCTAGGGTGAAAGCCTCGAAAGCCGGCAGCTGCGGGGCCAGCAGGGTAATACCGACAAGCTGCAAGAAACGGCGGCGTGAAAACTCTGCCAATGGCTGCGCTGCTCCTGTGTGTTCAGCCAACTACGCGCACGACAATAGTGTGAGGTGCGCCTGCCTCGTTTGGAGAAAACTGGCCAGAGTCCGGCTGTGAAACTACTGTCTCGCCAGTGGCACGGGCGCTGACGCGGTAGTCGCCGGGAGCGGGTGGTGTCCACAGCGCATACCAGCGCGTCCACGTCCCTGGCGGTCCGTACAGGAGGTTCACCGGCGCCCACGGGCCGTTCTCGACGCTGATCTCCACGCGCGCCACGGCGCGGACGCCGGCATACGCAGCGCCGGCGAAGTAGATAGGCTCGCACGGCATCTGTTCCAAATGGCGCGGCCTGGTGATGGCTGTCGTGGTCTGCACAACGCCCACCTGCGACCAGCCGCGCCGCTCCCACACGCCCTGCAGCGGGGCATCTGCCAGAAGAATACGCTGTATCCACTTGGGCATTTTGTAGCCGTAGAGTCCAGGAACGATCAGCCGAACAGGGCCGCCGTGCTCGCGCGCCAGCAGTTCGCCGTTCATGCGGTAGGCGAGCAGCGCGCTGCGCGCCCAATCCAGCTCGATGCTGGTTGCGTATCCGTCTGCGGCGTAGAGGTGGGCATGAGCAGCTTTACTGCTGACTTCAGCCTCAGCCAGGAGATCGCGCAGCGGCACACCGATCCAGCGGACGCTAGCCATGAGCGGCTCTCCTAATTGGCTGCCAGTGCACGTCAGCACGCTGGCCTGATCAAACGATGGGCTGGACAGCAGATCGTCGTATGACAGCACGACTGGTCTATTCACCAGACCGCCGAGCATGAACGACCAGTAAGCCGGTTCAATCATTGGAGCCGGCTTGAATTGCTGGCGAAAGAGGCGATTCGAGGGTGTGTAAACGGGCGGCAGTTGTTCTTCTGTTGGCGGTTCTACGTGTTTGCTAGAAACAGCGAAGCGCCCAAGATACGGCGAAAATGCGTTAGATTGCTGCACGAAGGCTGTTCGTCCCATCTTACAGTGCCGGGAGCGCATTATACACAAAGGCTAACAGATATACATGTCCTTTTACCTGTAATGATCACGACCAGTGCGCAAAAAGCCGGTGTTGATTTCACCGGCTGGATAATGCGTATCAATGTGAGATCGTGCTGCCTAGCGGCGGGCGATAGATGCCTCAACACACGTCACGCCGCTGCTGCCAACGATAGTGCCGTGGCGCGTGCCTGCTGGAATGTCTGCCCGATCACCTGGGCGCAGTCGCGCGCGCTGATTGCTGTCCGGCAGGACCAGTTCCAGCGCACCCTCAATAACATACAGCACTTTGTCATACCCGTGGCTGCGAACAGCGTAGCGGTGATTCGGGGCGTTCGTCCACATGTACGGGCGCAGCCCCTGAGCTTTCATCATCCGTGTGATGGTGGACATGGTGGGGTGCTGGCCGCCAGTCCAGCGCGTCACGCGCACGATTTCGTTCTGTTGTATGGCCATAAGCGACTTGCCTCTGCTCCTGCGAGGTGTTTCAGGTGAAGTTCGTCGAATAATAATTAGAACATCGTAAGTCTGTTTTGGAGAAACGCAATCCGGCCACTAGAATTGGACTCATCGTGTTCGGCTGCATCTCCACAACACACCAACGGGGCAGCATTCTAGCGCGCTGCAAGGTGTTTTTCAAGCAGCCAGCACGGCTCGTGTTCCTGGTGTATTACCCCCTCGTGGTCGCGGTATTCCCAGCGGCCAGGGTCCTCGGCAAAGACTCGATAGCCACGCCGCTCATACAGCCGCTGCGCACGCGAATTTGTCTTTGCAACGGCGATCAATGCGCGGCTGCAGCCAGCGTTCTGCGCGGCGCTTTCGGCGTGAGCCAGCAAGAATGAGCCAATGCCCAGGCCGCGGAACATTTCCAACACGCGGAAGGCGTAGAAATAGGCATGCAGTGGGCCAGAGGCTTTCCCTGAACGCAGGCTGACGAAGATGTGCCCGACTGGAAAACCGCCCACATCTGCCAGCAGCATCAACCGGCGGCCTGCCTCCTGCTCACGAAATGAACGCGCGTAGAGCGCCCGAAAGCGCCGGTACTGCCCGAACCACTCCAGCTTGGGGAGGTCGTCATGACGGGCCAATCGCACTGTAACCGGCACGACAACTGTCAGGGTTGCGCTGTCAAGGTGCATCGCTGACTGTTTCCTGAGCAATGACGCTCGGCAGCAGGGCCGCTTCCTCGCTGGCGCTTGAGATTTCACCGTCCAGCCAGGCGGCGCGCAGCCGCCGGAGAATGACACTATAGCACGGCCCAGGCGGCACACCAAGCTGCCGCAGCGTGTGGCCAGTTGTAACTGGGTAGACATAGCGCCAGTTCAACATGAAAGCAGCGATGCGCTCTCGCACCATGTCTGATGGGCTGAAGAGCCAGCCTGCCCACAGAGACGTTGGGTTGATCGGCTCTAGCAGGCTGACGATGCGGCTGACACGCACACCAACGGCATCGAGTTCGCCCGGTTCCTGCACCAGACGGGCGGTCTCCAACAAGGCAGCAGCAGTGCGCCGCCCCATCATCAGACGGTCAAACAGGCCAGGTAGCGCGGACAATGGCAGATCAGCCGCCAGCGCGTGCCAGCGATCAACCGGAGGGCCGGGCAGCTCGAAAGGCCAAGGCGGCAGCTGTGTCCGCGCCACTTCAAAGCGGTCAGCTGTCTGCGGGCTGATGCGGAAATCCGGGTAAATTGCCTCTAACGCCCGGCGTGCCTGCAGGTTGAACAGCGCTTGTTCAGCACGTTCTTCACGCAGCAGCAGATCGAGTTCGTTGAGAATGCGTCTGCCCGTGATGCGGCGCAGCATCGGCAGAGCGGTTTCGATCAACTCGGCTGTGCGCGGCTCGATCGTGAAACCCAGCCTTACTTCAAAGCGGGCCGCCCGCAGGATGCGCGTGGGATCGTCCACAAAGCTCAAGCTGTGCAGAACGCGGATCAGGTGGTCGCGCAAATCGTTTAGGCCACCGTAGAAATCGAGAATGTGACCGGCAGCGCTGGCCGGGCTGAGCTGAATCGCCAGAGAATTGATCGTGAAATCGCGCCGCTGCAGGTCGAGCTTGATCGAGCTGCGGTATACCGTTGGCAGCGCAGTTGGGTGCTCGTAGAACTCGTTGCGCGTCGTGGCGAAATCCACATGGTGCGGCAGCTGCTCTGGAGCCGCGCCGACAGCGGCTGCCGTGTGCGCATCGAGAATCCACTTGGCTGTGCCAAACGGCTGAAAGCTGTGTACTTGTCCGCCGTATGCCTGTTGAAGGCTGCGCGCCAAGTCAATAGCGCTTCCCTCGACAACGAAATCAATGTCGAAATTGGGCCGATCCAGCAGCAGGTCGCGCACGACGCCGCCCACCAGATACAAGTTAACACCCTGCTGCTGGGCGTGCTCGGCTGTAATGTTGATCAGATGCGCTGTTGGGCCGCCTAGCACAGCAGCCATTTGCTGGCTGGTGAACACGCTTTGCGGTTGTGCCGGCTGTGTGGGGTGCGCGCGCGCCCAATGTTTTATCAGGTCAGTGCGGGTTACGATGCCAATCAGCCGGTCGTTTTCGTCCACAACCGGTATTTGTCCCCAACCGCTTTCAACCATGCGCTGTTCCAACAACAAAACAGAGTCTTGTGGTTGGACAGTGACACGCCCGCTGGCCATGACCTCACGCACCGTAAGGCTGCCTAAACCGTGTTCCATGGCGCGGTCAGCATCGCGGCGGGTGAGTAGTCCGGCAATTCGACCGGTGTCGTCCACTACTGGAAAACCTTCATGGCCGATGCGCCGCAGCTGCTGCGCTACCTCACTCACGCGCTGATCCGCACGGACGGTTTGCGCGCCATAGCTCATAAGATCGCTCACGCGCGCCAGCGGACGCACACGCTGCTCGACCTCGCGCCACACACTGGCTACCACGTCATCAAGGGACCGGTCGTAGAGCGTGGCAGCGGCCGCGCGGCTGTGACCGCCGCCGCCGAACAGGCGCGCAATCTCGCCCACATCCAGCGCGTCGCTGGTCGAACGGCACACCAGCAGGAGGTTGTCCGGCATTTCAACGGCGACGAACAGCGCAGAGGACTCCAGGATGTCGCGCAGGCGATGCACGACGGTGCTTATTTCATGAATATAAGCTGGCACATGCGCTGCGCTTATGATAACCGTATGCCCCTGTATGCTGCGGCTCTCAGCGTTCGCGATCAACTTCTCAAACAGGTGCTGCTGGTCCTGAGTGAGGGGAAGGGTCAGAAAGCGGCGCACAGTGTCTAGGGCAGCGTTTTGTTCGAGCAGCCAGGCGGCTGCGTGTAAATCGCGCGGGGTGGTCGTGCCGTAGGAGAGCGAACCGGTATCCTCATAAACACCCAGGGCCAGCAGCGTTGCCTCCATGGACGTAAGGGCCAGCCCCTGTTCACGAATACGCTCAACCAGCAGCGTGGTTACTGCGCCTACTGGCTCACTGATGAGCGTGGTATGTGGGTCAAGATCGGTGTGCCCAAACGGCTGGTGGTGGTCAATGATAGTGGTCGGTGTGCCGGCTTTGAGACCGCGCAGGTTGGGCAGGCGCTGGGTGTCCACCAGGATAACATGCTTGACGCCGCGTACGCGCAGGTCGGCTTGATTGACAAACGTGACGCCGTTGCGATAGAGCGCCAGGAAATGCTCGACATTGCGGTTGATGCGATCTGGCAGCACGGGGATCGCATCTGGATACAACCGATGCGCTGCCAGCAGCGCTGCGACAGCGTCGAAATCGGCGTTGGCGTGTGTGAGGATCAATTTCACAAGCGGAACCCGGCGGCAAAAGTCTGTGTAGGATTATATAAGACTTGTATACACTTTGGAATGAACGGAGGGTCAAAAGCCGCAGGTATAAGTGTACGTGGCGCCGCCTGAGTACTCGTAGGATTATGGCGTTCCCCTCCAGGTTCACTTCACCAATCTGAGGCCGCTTACTTAAGTGTCTCGCAGCAGCGAAGACCCGCAAATGACGGCCCGGTGGAGCACACGAAGTGAACAGCAGGCGCGCAGTAGAACACGGAGACCTCGCATGATCGACTCGCTGGAATCCCCACCGCTGTCAACAGACGCATCGCGCCCGCGCCGCGGCCGCCCGCCGAAAGACATGCGCGCCGGCCTAAGCGATGACCCCATGCCAGCAGCGCC
>Ga0308417_1003428_pt1 | contig 10129 bp, 9 predicted proteins | sample HotsprSampleOS65_FD_203528 | JGI IMG/M metagenome (GOLD analysis project Ga0308417, IMG submission 203528) | Hot spring phototrophic mat microbial communities from Octopus Spring, Yellowstone National Park, Wyoming, United States - 20090730_OS65 ... | reverse complement strand
CCGCCTCCACGTTGGGCGGGTAGGAGAGGTTCCCGAAGAACACCACGTCGTCGGTGACGGGACGGTCGGGCAGCTCCGCGATCCTCACGGTGTTGGGGACCCAGGTCGCGTTGAGCGCGGCGGCGTCCTCCCACCCTGCCGCCACCGTGGTCACCCCCGCAGGGCGGGGACGCTGTTCGAAGCGGCGGGCGAGCGGCGCCAGCACGCGGTACACGGCACGGCGCACACCGCCGCCGGGAACCCGGGCGCGGTCGTGGTAGCTGACCGAGAGACGGTCGACGAGATCGAGGACGACGGGCCGGTCACGGGCGAGGTCGGGGTGGAAGGCCCGGGCGGTGTTGCAGACGACCAGAGCCGGATCGATGGTGTCCAGGCGGGCGAGAACCGAGGCCCGGGACCACGCAAACGTCTCCGGGACGATGTCGGCGCGGACCAGGCGTGCGAGATCGACGCGGAGAAGATCACCGGGTCGCACCGGGCACTCGAGCTGGAGGGGCACCTCGACCACGACAGCGCCGGCGGCCTCGAAGACCTCGCGCATGCTGCGGACCCGTCGCAGGGCACCAAGACCCTCCGCCCGCCCCAGGTGCACGATGGCGACCGTGCACCCGATCACGGTGCGTCCCGGGTCATGATGGGTTCGGGGCCGCGACAGCGGGCACGGAGCGAGTCTACGCACGGTCAGCGAGAGCACCCGGGGAGCCGAGCACCCGGGCTGTACACACAGGAGGAGAATGCGGGGGTGGAATCGCAGGTGCCGCTGGTCAGCGTCGGCATCCCCACCTTCAACCGCGCCGAACGGCTGCGTGGCGCCGTCGAGTCAGTGCTGTCCCAGGACTACCCCGAGATCGAGGTCGTGATCTGCGACAACGCGTCGACCGACGGCACCGAGGAGCTCGGTCGCGCCCTGGCAGCCGCCGACGCCCGGGTCCGGTACCTGCGCAACGAGGCCAACATCGGGCCGACGGCGAACTTCAACCGGGTCCGGATGGCCTCGCGTGGCGAGTACCTCCTGTGGCTCGGTGACGACGACCGGCTCTCGCCGGACTACGTCTCACGCTGTGTTGCCGCCCTGGGCGCCGACCCGTCGCTCGCACTGGTGGCCGGCCTGGCCCGCTACTACGAGGGCGACGAGCTGCGTTACGCCGGCGTGCAGGTGACGGTGCGGGGAGCGGACCCGGCCGAGCGGGTGCGCTCGTTCCTGTGGCAGGTGCGTGACAACGGCACGTTCTACGGCGTGGTACCCCGCCGGGTGGTAGAGGCCGTTCGCCCGATGGCGAACCGGATGGGCAACGACTGGGGGCTGGTGGTCGAGGTGGCGGCCTGCGGCGGGATACGCACACTCGAAGAGGTCGAGATCCGACGCTCGCTGGGTGGCTCGACCCGCTCGCTCAAGCACGTGGCCCGCACGGCCGGGTTCAGCTGGATCGAAGGCGAGTTCCCGCAGCTGGCCATCGCCGTCTCGGTAGCTGACACCTGTCTGCGGGCTCCGGCGCTGCGACCGCTCGGGTCCCGTCGCGCGCTGCTCGCGCTCCAGGCGGGTCTGATCGTGCTACGCCGGTTCCTACCGGAGGCCGCGAGGAAGTACCTTGCGCTCACCGCGGGCCGGGTAGCGTCGGCGACGGGCCGGACGAGGGGGAGGACACCGACGTGAGGACGGTCATACTCGCAGGTGGCTTCGGCACCAGGCTGTCCGAGGAGACCGATCGCGTGCCCAAACCGATGGTGGAGATCGGCGGCCGCCCGATGCTGTGGCACATCATGCAGCTCTACGCCGCTGCCGGCATGCGCCACTTCGTGCTGGCGCTCGGCTACAAGGGCGAGGTCGTCAAGGAGTTCTTCCTGCGATACCACCTCCTGCAGGCAGATCTGACCGTGTCGACCGCGACCGGAAAGGTGGTCGCCCACGACCCACCACAGGAGGACTGGACGGTCGATCTGGTCGATACGGGTCTCGCCACCAACACCGGCGGGCGTGTGCGGCGCCTGGCTCCGTACCTGCCCGACGAGACGTTCTGCCTCACCTACGGAGACGGGGTGAGCGACGTCGATCTCGCTGCCCTCGTGGCCTTCCACTGCGGGCACGGCCGACTGGCCACGGTGACCGCGATCCGGCCACCATCGCGATTCGGTGGGCTCGTGCTCGACGGCGACGTCGTCGTGGACTTCACAGAGAAGCCGCAGATCGGTGAGGGATGGATCAACGGTGGCTTCATGGTGTTCCAGCGCGAGGTGCTCGACCGCATCCACGGCGACGACACCAGTCTGGAGGCGGATGTGCTCGAGGAGCTGTCTGCCGACGGGGAGCTGATGGCCTACCGGCACGAGGCGTTCTGGCAGTCGATGGACACCTTGCGGGACGTGCGAACCTTGCAGGCGCTGTGGGACAGCGGCGCGCCGCCGTGGCGGACCTGGGAGTGAGGGACGGTGGAGTGGCGTGACCGGCCGGTCCTGGTGACCGGCGCGACCGGCCTGCTGGGGAGCTGGCTCGTCGACGCGCTCCTCGAACGCGAGGCACTCGTGGTCTGCCTGGTGCGCGACCTGGTGCCCATGAGTCGCTTCGCGCTCGAAGGGCTTCAGGATCGGGTGATCGTCTCGTTCGGGGACGTTCGGGACCAGGCGACCCTCGAGCGGGTCCTCGGCGAGCGGGAGATCCGAACGGTGTTCCACCTCGCCGCCCAGACCATCGTCACCATCGCCAACCGGAACCCGGTGTCGACCTTCGAGACCAACGTGGCCGGGACCTGGGCGTTGCTCGAAGCGTGCCGGCGCAGCCCCCTGGTTTCGGAGATCGTCGTAGCCTCGTCCGACAAGGCCTACGGCGACCAGGAGGTGCTGCCCTACTCGGAGGACACGCCGCTGCAGGGACGACACCCCTACGACGCCAGCAAGTCCTGCGCCGACCTCGTGGCGCAGAGCTACGCGACCACCTGGGGGCTGCCGGTCACGGTCACCCGGTGCGGGAACTTCTACGGCGGCGGCGACCTCAACTTCAACCGCGTCGTCCCCGGCACGATCCGGGACGTGCTGGCGGGACGTCCACCGGTGATCCGCTCCGACGGCTCCTACGTCCGTGACTACCTCTACGTGGAGGATGGCGCCACCGCCTACCTCACGGTGGCCGAGGCGCTGGCGGCCGATCGCGGCCTCGCCGGACGGGCGTTCAACTTCTCGCTCGAGGAGCCGTTGACCGTGCTCGAGATGGTCGAGCGGATCCTGGCGGTCATGGGCTCGGACCTGCGTCCGGAGATCCGCAACGAGGTCAGCAACGAGATCCGCGCGCAGTACCTCGACTCGAGCCGGGCCCGCACCGAGCTCGGTTGGCGGCCAATCGTCGGGCTCGAGGAGGGACTGCGCCGGACCGTCGAGTGGTACCGGCAGCACCTCGGACGGCACCGTTGAGCTTCACGCCCATCGACACCTGCCGATCCTGCGGCGGCGGCAACCTCCACCCCGTGGTCGACCTCGGCACCCAGCCACTCGCCAACGCGCTCCGCCGACCGGGCGACGACAGCCCCGAGCCCCGGTACCCGCTCGCCCTGGTGTGCTGCGGTGCGTGCTCGCTGGTCCAGCTCACCGGGTCGGTATCACCCTCCGAGCTGTTCGACACCTACCAGTACTTCTCGTCGTTCTCGACGACGATGCTCGACGCCATGGCCGCGCTGGCCTCCCGCCTGATCGCGGAGCGGGGCCTGGGGCCCGGGACCCTCGTGGTCGAGCTGGCCAGCAACGACGGGTACCTGCTCACCAACTACGTGGAACGGGGCATTCCCGTCCTCGGTGTCGATCCGGCCGCCAACGTGGCGAGCGTGGCGATCGAGCGGGGCGTCCCCACGCGCGTGGCCTACTTCGGGGAGGGCGTCGCTCGTCAGGTCGTGGCTGAGCACGGCCGGGCTGCCGTCGTGCACGCCAACAACGTCCTCGCCCACGTGCCCGACGTCAACGACTTCGTGGGCGGCATCGCCACGCTGCTGGCGCCGGAGGGGGTTGCGGTGATCGAGACGCCGTACCTCATCCGGCTCATCGAGCACTGCGAGTTCGACACCATCTACCACGAGCACGTCTTCTACTACTCCCTGTCCGCCCTGACGGCGCTGTTCAGCCGGCACGGCCTCACCATCGTCGACCTCGAGGAGCTCCCCATCCACGGGGGGTCCCTGCGTCTGTTCGTCCGGTCCGACCGGGCCGAGCCCTCGGCGACGGTGGCCGGGTTCCTCGAGCGGGAGCGGGCGGTCGGGGTCGCCTCCGCCGAGTACTACGCCGACTTCGCCGACCGGGTCGCCCGGTTGAAGGATCGGACCATGGCGCTGCTCGGCTCGCTGCGCGCCAAGGGTCACCGTCTCGCCGCCTACGGAGCGGCGGCCAAGGGAACCGTGCTCTGCAACCACTTCGGGATCGGAACCGACCTCGTCGAGTTCGTCGTCGACCGCAGTCCGTACAAGCAGGGGCTGCTCATGCCCGGCGTGCACCTGCCCATCGGTCCACCAGAGCTGCTCTTGCAGGAGCGCCCCGACGAGACACTGCTGCTGGCCTGGAACTTCGCCGATGAGATCGTCTCTCAACAGGCCGCCTACGTTCTTGCCGGTGGCCGGTTCATCGTCCCGATCCCCGAACCGAGGATGCTGCCGGCATGATCGAGGGTGTCCAGGTCATCCCCTTGCGTCGGATCCCCGACGAGCGGGGGACCGTGTTCCACATGCTGCGCCGGACCGATCCGCACTTCCTCGAGTTCGGCGAGATCTACTTCTCGAGTGTCTACCGCGGGGTGGTGAAGGGGTGGCACCGCCACCGGGAGATGACGCTCAACTACGCCTGCGTCTGGGGACGGATCAAGCTGGTCGTGTTCGACGACCGCGAGGGATCGAACACCCGGGGCGAGCTCCTGGAGGTGTTCCTGGGGCCTGACAACTACTCCCTCGTGATCATCCCGCCCGGGGTCTGGAACGGGTTCAAGGGGATGGACGAGGTGTCGATCGTCGCCAACTGCTGCACCCACCCCCACGATCCGAGCCGGTCGGAGCGCCTCGACCCGTTCGACAACCACATCCCCTACGACTGGAGCGTTCGTCATCACTGACGACAGTGCCGTGCTGGTGACCGGAGCGGCGGGGTTCATCGGGCGCCGGGTGGTGCGCCGGCTCCGCGACGAGGGTCGCCCGGTGGTCGCCGTCGAGCATCGCTTCGACGACGAGGCGGATCTCGATCGGGTGGTCGGCCGCAGCGCTGTGTCGGCCTGCATCCACCTGGGGTGGTACGCGGATCCCGGCGACTACCTCGTCGACGTGGACGGCAATCTCCGCAGCCTGCGCTCGTCGTGCTCGCTCGTCGCCTGGCTCGGCCGGCGAGGGGTCGGCCACCTCGTAGCGGTGGGTTCCTCTGCGGAGTACGGCGTGTCCGACGACGCCCACGATGAGGCCGAGTGCCCCGATCCCTGGTCGATCTACGGCGCTGCCAAGGCGGCGTTCCACCAGCTGCTGCGCTCGAGCATGCGGCCGGACGCCATGGCTGTCGCCTGGGCGCGGGTGTTCAACGTCACCGGCCCTGATGAGCCGCCGGAGCGGCTCATCCCGTGGGTTACCCGTTCCCTCCTCGCCGGCACGGCGGTGGACCTCTCGCCCGGTGCGCAGGTGCGTGACTACCTCGACGTCGACGATGTGGCTTCGGCCCTGACCGCGCTCAGCTCGACCCGTGCCGAGGGTACCTTCAACGTCTGCTCGGGCCGGGGAGTCGTGCTGCGGGATCTGCTCGGTGGCGTCGCCGACCGTCTCGGACGGCCGGACCTGCTCCGCTTCGGCGCCCGTCCCTACGGCGATCACGACCCGGCGATCGTCGTCGGGAGCGCAGCGAGACTGAGGGCTGCGACGGGGTGGTCACCAGTCCATGACACGGATGCCATGATCGACCGGGTCGTCAGCTACTGGCGCGAACGCACGGGAGGACCGGCGTGAGGATCACGATCGACACCGAGGCCCGCACGCTGGCCGTGACCGGTGAGGGTGAGGACCGGACTCTGCCGCTGTACTCGCCCGACGCCTTCCACCTGCTCTCCCGCGCCTGGGTGACCACGGGTTGGGGGTTGAAGTACACGTACGGCTTCACGTGGCTCGGGCGACCGATCATCCAGCTCCCGGAGGACCTCCTGGTCATCCAGGAGGTGATCCACCGCGTTCAGCCGGACGTGTTGATCGAGACCGGGATCGCCCACGGTGGTTCACTGGTGTTCTACGCCAGCCTGTTCGAGGCGATGGGGCGGGGACGGGTGGTTGGGATCGACATCGAGATCCGGCCCCACAACCGGGAGGCCATCGAGGCGCACCGCCTGTTCCCTCGCATCACCCTCGTCGAGGGCTCCTCGACGGATCCGCAGGTCGTCGAGCGGGTCTCGCAGGTCGTCGAGCCCGGCGAGTCGGTGATGGTCGTGCTCGATTCCAACCACACGAAGGCCCACGTGCTCGCGGAGCTCGACGCCTACGGTCCCCTGGTGACACCCGGCTCCTACCTGGTGGCCACCGATGGTGTGATGGCCTGGCTGCAGGGAGTGCCCGGCGCGGGGGAGGGCTGGGATCAGGACAACCCCATGGTGGCGGTCGAGGAGTGGCTTGCCGCTCACCCCGAGTTCGCGCTGGAGGACCCGCCCCCGTTTGCGTTCAACGAGGGCCAGGTCACCGAGCGGGTCACACACTGGCCCGGCGCCTACCTGCGCCGGCGAGCCTGAGGGCTCGATCGGGACCGGACTGGCGCGGCGGTCGAGCCCCTTCGGATCGCGGCTCAGGTGATCTCGAGCATCCGGTCGAGTGCCACGCGGGCCCAGTGGGCGGTCTCGTCGTCGACGGTGATCTGGTTGACGACCCGGTCCTCCACAAGGTTGTCGAGCACCCAGGCCAGGTGGGCGGCGTCGATGCGGAACATCGTCGAGCAGGGACAGATCAGCGGGTCCAGCGACACGACCGTCTTGTCCGGGGTCTCGTCGTTCAGACGGTTCACGAGGTGGATCTCGGTCCCCACCCCGATCACCGAGCCGGCCGGCGCGGCGGCCACCGCCTTGATGATGTAGTCGGTGGAGCCGACCTGGTCCGCGAGCTCCACCACCTCGTGGGCGCACTCGGGGTGCACGACGACGATGCCGTCCGGGTGGGCCTCCCGGAACGCTCGCACGTGCTCGGGGCGGAACCGCTGGTGCACCGAGCAGTGGCCCTTCCAGAGCAGGAACGTCGCGTCCTTGATCTCGGCCTCGGTGAGCCCGCCGGCGTCGAGGTGCGGGTCCCACACCCGCATGTCGGCCTCGGTGAAGCCGAGCTGGTAGCCGGTGTTGCGACCGAGGTGCTGGTCGGGGAAGAACAGCACCTGGCGGCCACCCGCACCCCGGCCGGCGCGCTCGCCGAGATCCAGCGCCCACTCCAGCACGGCCCGGGCGTTGGTGGAGGTGCACACCGCCCCACCGTGCTCGCCCACGAACGCCTTCAGCGCGGCCGAGGAGTTCATGTAGGTGATCGGGATCACCCGGTCGATGTCGGTGGTGGCGGCCAGCACCTCCCAGGCCTCCTCGACCTCGTCGAGGTCGGCCATGTCGGCCATGGAGCAGCCGGCGTTCAGGTCGGGCAGGATCACCTTCTGGTGCGGGCCGGTGAGGATGTCGGCGGACTCGGCCATGAAGTGCACGCCGCAGAACACGATGAACTCGGCGTTCGGATGCTCCCTGGCCAGCACCGACAGCCGGAACGAGTCACCCCGGGCGTCGGCCCATCGCATGACCTCGTCACGCTGGTAGTGGTGCCCGAGGATGAACACGCGCTCGCCGAGCACCCGCTTGGCGGTCTCGATGCGCGAGGCCAGCTCCTCGGCGGATGCCTCGGTGTAGCGCTCGGGGAGCGGGGCTTGGAGCCGGAGCATGGTGTGGTGAACCCCCAGGGTGCGGGAATCCCGATGTGACCGGTGGGGACAGCCGGGTCGCCTCGCCACGGGGATGTCGGTCTCGGGATTCGATCTGTCGCCGGATACCCGGCCGGCGTAGGACGCAGTGTAGGGCGTCAGTGTTCACAACAGCAGGCCAGGGCCGGTTCATCCCGGTGGAGCCGGGTGACGGTCCGGCATGCTGGAGCCATGGTGCAGCGTCCACCGGCGGGCTCGATCCCCGACGCCCCCGGTTCCTACCAGTTCAAGGACGCCCACGGTCGGGTCATCTACGTGGGCAAGGCCCGCAGCCTGCGTTCGCGCCTGTCGAACTACTTCCAGAACCCGGCCTCGCTGCCACCGCGCACCGCCCAGATGGTCGCCGCCGCCGAGTCGGTGGAGTGGATCCAGGTCCGCAACGACGTCGAGGCGCTCATGCTGGAGTACAGCCTCATCAAGGCTCACCAGCCGCGGTTCAACGTGCGCCTGCGCGACGACAAGAGCTACCCGCTGCTGGCCGTGACCGTCGACGACGAGTGGCCGAGGGCGATGGTGATGCGCGGCCGGCCCCGCAGGGGCACCCGGACCTTCGGGCCCTACGCCCACGCCTACGCCATCCGCGAGACCCTCGACCTGCTGCTGCGCACCTTCCCGATCCGCACCTGCTCGGACGCCAAGCTCGAGCGGCACCGGCGGCTCGGCCGGCCCTGTCTGCTGTTCCACATCGAGAAGTGCTCGGGGCCGTGCGTGGGGGAGATCGCCCCCGACGACTACCGGGCCCTGGTGGGGGAGCTGCTCACCTTCCTCGGCGGTGACACCGATCCGGTCGTGGGTCGCCTCGAGGCCGAGATGCACGCCGCCGCCGAGGCGCTCGAGTTCGAGCGGGCCGCCCGCCTGCGGGACCGGCTGGCGAGCGTCCGCAAGGCGATCGAGACCCAGCAGATGGTGGGCGACCGGGCGGAGGACCTCGACGTGATCGGGCTGGCCGGTGACGAGCTCGAGGTCGCCGTGCAGGTGTTCCACGTGCGGCGCGGCCGGGTGGTCGGGCGCAAGGGGATGGTGCTGGAGCGTGCCGAGGACCTGAGCGACGCCGAGCTCGTGGACCGGGTCCTCGAGGGGCTCTACGGGGAGGTCCCACCGGCGGGGGTCCCCAAGCAGGTGCTCGTGCCGGTGGCCTCGGCCGACCCGGCGCTGCACGAGGCCTGGCTGTCCCAGCTGCGGGGCTCCCGGGTGGTGGTGCGCGTGCCGAAGCGGGGTGACAAGCGGGCGCTGCTCGAGACCGTCGTGCGCAACGCCGAGGAGGAGTTCGCCCGACACCGGCTGCGCCGGGCCGCCGACCACAACAGCCGCGCCCGGGCGCTCAACGAGCTGCAGGAGCACCTCGGTCTGCCGCAGGCCCCGCTGCGCATCGAGTGCTATGACATGAGCCACCTGCAGGGCAGCGACTACGTCGGGTCGATGGTGGTGCTCGAGGACGGGCTCCCCCGCAAGAGCGAGTACCGGCGGTTCAAGATCCGCGGGGTGGACGGCAACGACGACTACGCCGCCATGGAGGAGGTCCTCACCCGCCGGCTCACCGCCTACCTCGCCGAGCGGGACCAGCCCCCGGGCGAGCGCACCGGCCGCTTCGCCTACCCGCCCCAGCTGCTGCTGGTCGACGGCGGCAAGGGGCAGCTCGGGGTCGCCGAGCGGGTGCTCGACGAGCTCGGCCTGGCCGGGGAGATCCCGGTGGCTGCGCTCGCCAAGCGGTTCGAGGAGGTCTACCTGCCCGGCGAGGCCGACCCGGTGCGCATCCCCCGCCAGAGCGAGGCGCTCTACCTGCTCCAGCGGGTCCGCGACGAAGCCCACCGCTTCGCCGTGTCCTACCACCGGCAGGTCCGCGCCCGGCGCATGACCCGATCCGTGCTCGACGGCATCCCCGGCCTGGGCCCGGCCCGCAGGAAGAGGCTGATCCGGGAGCTCGGTGGGGTCAACGCCGTGCGGCGGGCCTCGCTCGAGGAGCTGCTCGCGCTGTCGTGGCTGCCCGAGCCGGTGGCACGGGCGGTGTTCGAGCGGACCCACCGGGCGGGCCGGGTGTGAGCGACGAGCACTGGGAGCGCCACGCCGGATGGTGGCAGCGGGCCTTCACCGACGGCGCCGACCCCGAGTACACCGAGCAGATCCTGCCGCTCGCCGCCCGGTGGGCGGCCAGCGCCGGACGGGTGCTCGAGGTGGGCACCGGCGAGGGCCAGGTGGCCCG
>Ga0308417_1003423_pt1 | contig 10135 bp, 6 predicted proteins | sample HotsprSampleOS65_FD_203528 | JGI IMG/M metagenome (GOLD analysis project Ga0308417, IMG submission 203528) | Hot spring phototrophic mat microbial communities from Octopus Spring, Yellowstone National Park, Wyoming, United States - 20090730_OS65 ... | reverse complement strand
TGAGCCTCGTCTATCTCGTCGCCGGCGAGGCGTCGGGGGACGTGCTCGGCAGCCGCCTGATGGCAGCGCTTGCGGCGCGCCGGCCCGGGATCCGCTTTGCCGGCGTCGGCGGGCCGCGTATGCAGGCCGAGGGCCTCGCCTCTCTGTTCCCGATGGAGGAGCTGTCGCTGATGGGGCTTGCCGAGGTCCTGCCCTCGCTTGCCCGACTGCTCAGGCGGCTCAGCGAGACGGAGGCGGACATCCTCGCGCGCCGACCAGACGTGCTCGTCACGATCGACGCGCCCTCCTTCACGCTGAGGCTTGCCGCACGCTTGCGGCCCAAGGGGGTGCGCGTGATCCACTACGTCGCGCCGCAGGTCTGGGCCTGGCGGCCGGGCCGCGTGCGGAAGATCGCTCGGCGTGTGGACCGGCTCCTTTGCCTGCTTCCGTTCGAGCCAGAGTTCTTCTGCCGCGCCGGGATCGATGCCCGCTTCGTCGGCCACCCGGTGCTCGAAGGGGCAGTCGGCGGGGACGGCCAGTCGTTCCGCGACCGCCGCCAAATCGCTCCCCGATCGCGCCTGCTCGCGGTGATGCCCGGAAGCCGGAGCACCGAACTCGCGCGGCACCTGCCGCTGTTCGGCGCAGCGATCGGGCGCCTTGCCGCACGTCTGCCCGGCCTCGTTCCCGTCGCGCTGTTGCTGCCGCGGCACGCGGCAGAGGTCGCTGCGCGATGGCCCGGGACCCTGGTCGTCTCCGATGATGCTGAGAAGCGGGACGCGCTTGCGGCAGCGGACGCCGCTCTGGTCAAGTCCGGCACTTCCTCGCTCGAGGTGGCGCTCGCCGGCGTGCCGCAAGTGGTGGCCTGGCGCGGCAATCCCCTCACCGTCGCGATTGCGCGGCGGCTGATCAGGGTCAGGCACGCCTCGCTCGTGAACCTGCTCGCCTCGGATCCGGCGGTTCCGGAGCTCCTGCAGGAACATGCGACGCCCGAAACGATCGCCGAGTCGCTCCGCCGGCTGCTGACCGACCCGGAGGCGGCGGCGGCGCAGCGGCAGGCCTGCGCCGAGGCGCGCGCCGCGCTTGCTGCCCCGGGCGGGCTCTCGCCCTCAGAGGCCGCGGCCGAGGCCGTGCTCGACCTCCTTGAAAAGCCCCGCGGCGCGGGCTGACGCCTCCGCCTCGGCGATCCGCGCCTCGATGGCGAGCGCGACGGCAAGCGCCGCCCGGCCGGCTGCGCCATCCGCCAGCACTGGGGCCTCGCCGCGCACCGCCGCGATGAAGCCGTCGAGCTGGGCTGCGAGACTGTCCGTCTCGGCCCAGCTCTCCTCCTGAACCGCCCCGCCCTCTGGTCCGACACGGCGCAGCGAGCGTGACACAAGGTCCGCCTCGAGCGTGCCGTCGGCGCCGGCGAGGCGGAGCGTCCTGATCGTTCCGGGTGCGATCCTGCTCGCGCTGAGCGAGGCGGCGCGGCCATCGGCGAAGGCGAGGCGCGCGAGCGCGACGTCGATCCGGCCGGAGGCAACGGTTGCGCCCGAGGCCTCGATCGCGCTCGGCATCGCTCCGGCAAGCATGAGCACAAGGTCAATGTCGTGGATCATGAGGTCGAGCACCACCGAGACATCGAGCCCGCGCCGGCGGAAGGGGGAGACGCGCACGCACTCCATGATGAGCGGGCGCAAGACGTGGCGGGCGATGGCGCCGCGCGCGGCCGAGAACCGCTCGAGATGCCCGACCTGGAGGACTCGGCAGGACGCTGCTGCCCGGGCGATCAGATCGTCCGCTTGCGCGAGCGTCGCCGTCATCGGCTTCTCCACCAGCACGTGCCGGCCGGCGGAGAGAGCGGCGGCGGCGATCGGGTGATGCGCGTGGGTCGGCGTTGCGACGATCACCGCCTCGGCGGCGTCGATCGCCGCCTCCGCCGTTGGCAGGGCAGCCGCCCCGGTCTCGGCCGCGACCGCTTCGGCCCGGTCGGCGTTGCGGTCGTGCACACCCACCAGCACGGCCCAAGGCGAGGCGGCAACCTTCAGGGCGTGATAGCGCCCGAACTGACCTGCCCCGATCACCGCGATCCTCACCCCTGCCATCGCGTGCCCCTGTCCCTGCCCGGAGAAGTGCCGACAGACGCCTTCATTCCGACACCTTGACGGGCGATCCAAGGGCCAATCGCTGAGGGGAAGCAAAACGCAGGGTTGACCGGAGCGTTGCGTCGGGTTTGCCTCGACGCAATCGGGGGAGTGCCAGGGGACGCATGCACGGAGTGATCGAGGCACGCGGCGCGGCCGCTGCGACGGGCCGCCTGCCCGTCTTTGGCCTGATCTCGGTCGGTTTCTTCGCTTCGGGGTTCGCTGCGCTTCTCTACCAAGTGATCTGGCAGCGCATGCTCGGCCTGTTCGCCGGCTCCGATGCCGTCACCGCAGCCCTCGTAGTCGGGGCCTTCCTCGCCGGGCTCGGGCTCGGCTCGCTGCTCGCTGGATTCCTCGCCGATCGCCTGTCGCCGCACCGGGCCGCCTGGGGCTTCATCGCCTGCGAGGGGGGGATCGCCGTCTTCGCCCTGCTCTCCCGCCCCTTCCTCTATGACGTGGTGGTCGCCCGGCTCGGGCCGGTGATGACCGAGGGGTGGCAGGTCTTCGCGGTCTGTTTCGTCGGGCTGCTCGCGCCAACGCTCCTGATGGGGCTTTCGCTTCCCCTGCTCGCCCGCGCCGTCGTGGCGCGGCTTGAGCAGGCGGCGCCGCGTATCGGCTGGCTCTACGGAATCAACACGCTCGGCGCTGCGGCAGGCACTCTGGTTGGCGGGTTCTGGCTGGTCGGCACGATCGGGTTCGAGCGCGCGCTCGAGGTTGGCGCAGCGCTGAACCTGCTCGCGGCGCTGTTGACGCTCTCGGTTTTGGCGGGGCTGCCGCGGCGGGCGTCGGCGGGGCCTGGCCTCGCCACGCCCGCTGCGCCCGAGCCCGGAAGCCTCGGCCTGCCCGCCTGGACAGCGCTCGTCTTCCTCTCAGGATTCTTCATCATCGCGCTCGAGATCCTCTGGGTGCGGGTGCTCGGCATCGCCGGCCAGGCCAACGCCTACTCGTTCTCCCTGATCCTCGGCGTGTTCCTCGTCGCCGACGGCCTCGGCGTCGTGTTCGGCGCGGCTTGGGTGAAGCGTGTCGCTGACACGCGTGCGGCGTTCTTCCACCTGCAGTCCTGGGCAGCGCTCTACGCGCTCGCCACCCTGCTCGGGTTCCGCGCGCTCTACGGCTTTCCATGGTTCGAATCGCTCCTCGGCATGGAGACGTTCCGGCACGGCGCAACCGAGATTGCAGCGATCGCTGCGCTGTCTCTGGCGCTGATCGGGCCGCCCGCCTTCCTGCTCGGGATGAGTTTCCCTGTGGTGCAGAAGGCGGTGCAGCGTGACCTTGCCTCGGTCGGCTTGCGGGTCGGGCTCGTCCAGGTCGGCAACATCGCCGGCAATGCAGCCGGAAGCCTGATCGGCGGGCTCCTGATGCTGCATCTCTGGGGCACGGCGGGGACGGCTCGGGCCGTGGGGCTGCTCGCCCTCGCCATGCTCGTGCTCTGGCTCATGCTCGCCTCACGCTCCGGCGTGCGCGACACGGCCGGGCGCGTGCTTGCCGTCGGGCTTGCCGGGCTGGTCGCCCTGTTCCCGGGCAACGTCGCCTGGTGGAGTCGGATCCACGGCGTGAAGGAGGACCAGACAGCGATCGTCGCCGAGGACCGCTCGGGCGTCGTCGTGCTTCGGCTGAAGGGCGACTCGGGGCCGATGTTCATCACCGGCCACACCCAGAGCCAGCTTCCCTTCTGGCCGCACCACTACTTCCTCGGCGCGCTCGGCCCTGCCTTACACCCGAACCCCGAGGACGTGCTGGTGATCGGCTCCGGCTCCGGCGGCACGCCCTTCGCTGCCGGCTGGAACCCCGCCACCCGCCAGATACGCGCTGTGGAACTGGTCGCTCCCGTCTACGGCGTGATCCGGGACTATGCCGCCACCCGCCCCGCGAGCGCGCTCGCCACACTGACGACCGACCCGCGCTTCACCCTCGCGATCGGGGACGGGCGTCGTGAGATCTTCGTCTCCGGCGCGCGCTACGACGTGATCGAGGCGGACGCGATCCTGCCGCAGACCTCGCATTCGGGCATGCTCTACTCGGTCGAGTTCCTCTCGCTCGTGCGCGACAGCCTCAAGCCGGGCGGGCTGTTCGTGCAGTGGGCGCCGACCGAGCGGGTGGCGCGGAGCTTCCTCAAGGCCTTCCCGCACGTTCTCATGCTCCTGCCCGTGTCGATCCTGATCGGCTCCGATCGGCCGATCCCGTTCGACCGCGAGGCGCTGATGGCGCGATTCTCCGACCCTTCCTTCGTCGCTTGGGCCCTGCGCGCCGGCGTTGATCCCGCCGCGTTTCCGGCACTGATCGCCGAGGAGCCGCGCGTCTGGGGGCCGGACACCCCACGCGGCGACCCGGACGAGGTGAACACCGACCTCTTCCCCCGCGACGAGTTCTATCTGAACAACACGCTGCGCGGTGCGCAGGTGGTGACGCCGCGGTGAGCCGGCACGCGGGCAGTTGACCCCGCCTGCGGTTGCCAACCGGCATGGCTGCGGACATTCTCCGCCGCCGATCCGGGCCGCGCCGACGCGCAGGCCCGCCTCCAGGTCGCGCCGGCAGACGGAGAGCGCTCGCCCACCATGATGTATTTCGCCCGCTGGAAGGTGATCGGCATCTGGGCCGTCATCGCGCTCGCGACCCTGCTCTGCATCCCTTCCTTCGTGCCGAAGTCGAGCCTGGGAAGCCTCGCAGAGCACCTGCCGTGGCGCCAGTTCCAGCTCGGCCTCGACCTCAAGGGCGGCAGCTACCTCCTGCTTGAGGTCGACATGGCGGCCGTCATCCGCGAGCGGCTCGACAACATCCAGGACAGCGTGCGGACGCGGCTGCGCGGGGCGAATATCAACTACACGGGCTTAGGCGTGCGCGACCGCACGGTCACGCTCAAGCTGACCGACCCCGCGCGCCTTCCCGACGCGCTGCGGCTCTTGCGCGAGCTCGCGAACCCGATCACGACCGGGATGGGCACCGCGCAGCCCGACCTAGAGGTCCAGGGCAGCCCGGACGGCACGATCACGATCGCGCTCTCCGAGCCGCTGCTCCGCGAGAAGGCGACTCAGGCGGTCGAGCAGTCGATGGAGATCGTGCGCAGACGGATCGACGAGAGCGGCGTCGTCGACCCGATCATCGCGCGGCAGGGCGCGAACCGCCTGCTCGTGCAGCTTCCTGGCGTGCAGGACCCGGAGCGTATCAAGCAGCTGATCGGCAAGACCGCGCGCATGACCTTCCACCTGCTCGACGAGAACGCGAACCCCGCCGCGCCGACGCCACCGCCGGGGGTGATGTTTTTGCGCAGCGACGGGCCGGGAGGGCAGGAGCAGCGCTATGCCGTGCGTCGGCGCGTCGAGGTGGACGGCGCCAACCTCACCGACGCGCGCGCCGGCCAGAACCCGCAGACAGGCGAATGGGTGGTGAACTTCTCCTTCGACAGCGTCGGCACCCGACGCTTCGCCGAGGTCACCCGCGCCAATGTCGGCCGCCCCTTCGCCATTGTGCTCGACGACCGGGTGATCACAGCGCCCACGATCCGCGAGCCGATCCTCGGCGGGCGCGGGCAGATCTCCGGGAATTTCAACGCCCGCTCTGCCAACGACCTTGCCGTTTTGCTCCGCGCCGGCGCCCTGCCTGCGCCTCTGACCGTGGTCGAGGAGCGTAGTGTTGGGCCGGATCTCGGGGCGGATGCGATCCGCGCGGGCAGCATCGCGCTCGCCATCGGCTTCGTGCTGGTGATGGCGTTCATGGCGGCCTTCTACGGTCTGTTCGGCCTGTTCGCGAATCTCGCCCTGTTCGTCAATCTCGTGCTGTTGCTTGGGGCTCTGTCGCTGATGGAGGCGACGCTGACCCTGCCTGGCATAGCCGGCATCCTGCTCACCGTTGGCATGGCGGTCGATGCCAACATCCTGATCAATGAGCGGATCCGCGAGGAGGCTGGGCGCGGACGGACGCCCTTGAACGCGATGGAAGCAGGCTTCAAGCGCGCCTTCACGACGATCCTCGACAGCAACCTCACCACCGTTCTCGCGATGGCGATGCTCTACGCCTTCGGCTCGGGGCCAGTGCGCGGCTTCGCCGTCACCATTACCGTCGGCATCGTCGTGTCGATGTTCTCGGGGCTCGTCTTCGTCCGCTACCTGATGGTGACGTGGTACCGGGCGCGTCGGCCCGCCGCCTTGCCCGTGTGAGCGGAAGGAGCACGCGCATGCCGCTTCGCCTCGTCCCCGACGGAACGAAGATCCCTTTCATGAAGGGCCGGATCGCCGGGCTCGTGCTATCGGCGTTCCTCTCGCTTGCCTCCGTCGTGCTGTTCTTCACCCCCGGCCTGAACTACGGGCTCGACTTCCGCGGCGGCATCGTGATGGAGGTTCGCACCCCCGGCCCTGCCGACTTCGCCCAGCTCCGCGCGGGCGTCGAGGCGCTCGGCCTCGGCTCTGTGGCGCTGCAGCAGTTCGGCAGCCCCTCCGAGGTGCTTCTCCGGCTCGAGCGGCAGGACGACGAGGCGGCGCAGCAGCGCGCTGTCGCCGCGGTGCGCAGCTGGCTCGAGCAGGCGGTGCCCGGAGCGCGGATCGTCCGAACCGAGGCCGTGGGCGCGCGCGTCTCCGCCGAGCTCTTCACCGCCGGGATGACGGCGCTCGGCCTCGCTCTCTTGGCGATGCTGCTCTACATCTGGTTCCGCTTCGAGTGGCAGTATGCCGTCGGCGCGGTGGTGACGCTGATCCTCGACGTGACCAAGGCGATCGGCTTCCTCGCGCTGACGCGGATCGAGTTCGATCTCGCAACCGTCGCTGCGATCCTGACCATCATCGGCTACAGCGTGAACGACAAGGTCGTGGTCTACGACCGGATGCGCGAGAACCTCCGCAAGTACAAGACGATGCCGCTGCGGCAGCTGATCGACCTCTCGATCAACGAGACGCTGAACCGCACGATCGGCACCTCCTGCACCACCTTCCTCGCCTGCCTGCCGCTTGCGCTGATCGCCACCGGCCCGGTTGCCGCCTTCGCCTGGGTGATGCTGTTCGGCATCGTCGTCGGCACCTCGTCCTCGATCTTCATCGCTGCCCCGATCCTGCTCTTCCTGGGCGAGAACAGGCTTCGCCGCGGCCCGGCCGAGGAGGCCAAGGCGCCTGCCTGAGTTCCGGGCTCTGGACAGCCGCTCCTGGCCTCTCTCGCGCCAGGAATATTTGCGTTGGCGAAACTATCTGGCAGCAACCAAGTGACCGGCGCACCAGGGCACGCCTCGGGAGGCGGGAGGGAACACGCAGCACCCGCGCAGCGCAGGCTGACATCGTCGTCCTGCCCCGCGATCGTGCATGCGCTGGACGGGGCTGCGGTCGCCTTCTTCCTTGGCGCCATGGGGTGGCTCGGGCTGCTCTGGGCGCGCATGGTCCTCTCCCCAGCGCCGCAGGAGATGCGCGAGGGCGCTCTCGTGATGACGACGCTTGCGCTGCTCGAGGAACGAAACCCGTACGCCTCGGCCGATCCGCTCTCCGCTGGCCTCTCTGGCGGCAATCTCTACGGCATCCTCTATCCGCTGGCGGTAGCGCCCTTCGCGCTTGTGCTTGGCCCCGGGCTTGCGACGCACCGGCTGGTGAACGGGCTTGCCCTCCTCGTTGCCGCTGCCCTCGTTTGGCGGGGCGCGCGCACTGCCGGTGCGGCACGGCTTCCTGCCCTGCTCGCGGCGCTCGTCTCGCTTGCCGGCTGGCTCTACTGGGTCGGGCCGACGGTACGGCCGGATGGGTTGGGGCTCGCTCTCATGCTCGGCGCGCTTGCGGTCGCCGCGCCCGATCCCGCCTCGCCGCGGCGCCTCGCGGCAGCGCTTGCGCTGTCGCTCGCTGGAGTCGCGACCAAGCTCTATTTCGTTGGCGGGGTGCTGATCATCGCCGCCTACGTGTTCCTCTTCGCCTCGTGGAGGCGTGGCCTCGCGATGGCGGCAGCGGCGATCGCCGCCATCCTGCTGTGGGCGGTTTTGCTCGAACGCCTGATGCCCGGCTGGGGCGCTCTCGTGCTGCGCGCGAACATCGGCGCGGCCGGCTACGACGCTCGGCATCTGTTCCGCCAGGGGATCGACTGGCTCGTGTTCTCGCTGCCGCTCGTCGCCGGGCTCGCGGCAGCGGTCGTCACTCTGCCGCGGAGCCGCTGGCGCGGCCAAGCCGGGTTCTGGGCCTTCGCCGCGCTGTGCGGCCTCGCCGTGCTGGTGGTCGCGCTCGGCGGCCATGTCGGGGCGCACATGACCTATTTCTTCCACCTGCTCACGCCGCCGCTCGCGATCGCCTTCGCCGCGGCGATCGGCACGGGGGAGGGGCCGCGACGCGCGTTCGTGCTTCTGCTGCCGGTGGCGGTGATCCTGAACACGCGCTGGTTCGTCCTCGACCCTTCCCGCTTCGCTGCCGCAGAGGCGCGGTTTGCGGTCGCCGCGGAGGCGCTGGCGGAGGCTTCGGCGCCGCTCGTGACCACTGAGTTCGCCGCCCTCGCCGCACTCTCGGGCCACAGCCCTATCGAGACCGGCCACAGCGAGTACATGCTCGCGCCGGCGGACCAGGCGGCGCTGCGGCAGCGCCTCGCCGCGGCACTGAGGGACCGCAGCTTCGACATCGTCATCGTTAACCGAAACAATGCCGGCCTCGTGCACGCACGCGATGTCGAGGCGGCAGGCTATGTGCGCGTGCTTTCCCTGCCGGTCGAGCTCGTCTGGGCGATGCAGTCCTGGGAGGCTGACCTCTGGCGCCGGCCCGACTGAGGCGTCAGCCGCGCGCGCCGTCCGGGATCGCGTAAGTGATCGTCAGGTGCGCGCCCGGCTGGCCGTCACGGCGGCGCATGGCCTCGGCGAGCATCGCCGCGATCCGCCGCCCCGCGCGCAGCACCGAACAGGCGCAGGCGAGGTCGCTCAAGCCCGCAGGCCGCAGGAAGGTCGCGTTCAGCCTCGCGGTGACGGCAAGCGGCCCCGGGCCGATGACCGAGAGCAGGGCAACCCAGGCTGAGACATCGCCGAACGCCATGATGGCAGGGCCGGAGACGGAAGGCCCGGGCCGGATCGTCCGTTCGTCGAGCGGCATGACCACGCGGCAGGAGCCGTGCGCGTAGTCCTTGAGCTTGGGCCGGCCGTCGCGGCCCCCTGCCTCCGGGAACTCGCGGACGAGAAACGCGAGAATCCCCTCCCGCGTCAGAGCGGGCGCAGCGCTCACCCCGCGAGCGCCGCCTCGACCGCCGCGTCGACAGCCGCCCCGAGCCGATCGACGATCATCGCGAGCTCGTCCTCCGTCACGGTGAAGGGAGGCGCGATCGTCACATGGTCGCCGCTCCGTCCGTCGATCGTGCCGCCCATCGGGTAGACGAGCAGGCCGCGCGCCATCGCCGCCTCCCGCACCCGGGCGTGCAGCTTGCGCGCCGGGTCGAACGGCGCCTTCGAGGCGCGGTCGGCCACGAGCTCGATCGACCAGAACAGCCCGCGGCCGCGTATGTCTCCCACGCGCGCGTGGTTACCGAAACGTTCCGCCAAAAGATCGGCCAGCACCGCGCCCATCGGTGCGACACGGGCAAGCAGCCCGCCCTCGCGCAGCTCCCTCTGCACCGCGAGCGCGGCGGCGCAGGCGACCGGGTGGGAGAGATAGGTGTGGCCATGCTGGAAACTGCCCGAGCCGGCGCGGATCGCCTCAACGATCGCCTCCGAGACGAGCATCGCCCCGATCGGCTGCACCCCGGCGCCGAGGCCTTTCGCGACGACGAGGATGTCTGGCGCGATGCCCTCCGCAGTGCAGGCGTGCAGCGTGCCGCAGCGGCCCATCCCAGACATCACCTCGTCGAGGATCAGCAGGACGCCGTGGCGGTCGCAGATCTCGCGTATGCGCGCGAAATAGCCCGGAACCGGCGGCACCGACCCGGCGGTCGCGCCAACCACCGTCTCGGCGAGGAACGCCGCCACAGTGCCGGGCGGGTGGCGGAGGATTTCGTTCTCGAGCTCGTCCGCAGCCCGCCGACCATACTCCTCGTCCGTCTCGTCGTCGCGTTTGCAGCGATAGGCGAAGCAGGGTGCGATGTGGGAGGTGGGGATCAGGATCGGGTCGTAG
>Ga0308417_1003422_pt1 | contig 10142 bp, 7 predicted proteins | sample HotsprSampleOS65_FD_203528 | JGI IMG/M metagenome (GOLD analysis project Ga0308417, IMG submission 203528) | Hot spring phototrophic mat microbial communities from Octopus Spring, Yellowstone National Park, Wyoming, United States - 20090730_OS65 ... | reverse complement strand
AGCGCTGGGCCTGGAGAGCCTGCGTAGTACCCCACGTCGGTAATACCCGCCGGCCCAGGTGAACTCCCCCAGAATCAGAGCATTACCGCTGCACTGCTCAGCTTTCGAGTAAACTCCCGCTAGCCCCTGGGCGTCCAGCGGCGGAGCTTCAGAAACCAGCACACGAAACTGCTCGAGCGTGCCCCCGGCCTGCTTCCAGTCCGTAACATCACCCTTCGCGGGCAGGCCGGGCAGTTCGACGATTCGCAAAGAGGCGGCGACCGGAAGCAGATGCCCCGCTACCGCCGCCGCATGCTTGCGGCCCGGCGCGTCGTTGTCGGGTAGGATGACGATGTGCCGATGGCGGAAGTGGTCAAGCCAACCGCCATAAAGATGACTTCCGCCGCTACCGCCAGGATTACAGGAGGCGGCGAGACCCCAGTCTTCGAGCGTCGCCACGTCCTTTTCGCCCTCCGGAAGGAATACCGTATCGGCGGCGAGGACCCTCGGCAGTCGGTACGGCACGCGCGGGCACTCGCGGAACCGATACTCGGCGCCATCGAAATCCAATTGGTCCGAGACACGTTTCCGGGTAGGCTTCCCGTTGGTGCGAGATGCCCGGGCATCGGGCATGTACTTGCCCTTGTCGAGGCCAAGCACAATGCCGCCCTCGGGGACGCCGCCGCTGCGCTCCGGATCGGTTGTACCGGCGCGCTCGACGCCGCTCGGCCGCACCTGCACAAAGGTCTTCGAGCCATCCGGTCTCCGGTAGCGGACCACCTCGTAGAGCAAGTCGCCGTTCTCATCGGTGTAGAGGTAGCGATCCTCTTCGCGCCAGCCGCCGGCGGAGGGTTTCGCGGGTTTTGTTGGTTCGCTTCGGCCCACAAGCCGGAAGATCTCGGCTTTGCGCGTGGGGAAGTCGCCTCCGTGGAGCGCCTCCTCGAGGTCGAAGATGTCCCTTCCCCGCCCGCACTGCGAATGGCAGAACCACTGGCCGGTCTCCGGATTGATCGAAAAGTTCGGATCCTGGCCCTGATGGATCGGGCAGGGAGCGTGCCATTCGCCGCCGGGCTTCTGTTTCAGGCCGGGCACGCGGGCGCGGTAATAATCCGCGATCTCCCCGGGGGTGAGCCGGATGGGTGCGGCGGGCTCAGCGCGCATCGAAGGCCGCCTCCGGCTTTACCTCGCGTCCGCGCAGCCAGGCTTCGACATCTTCGCGGCGGTAGCGCACGCAGGCCCCGGCTTTGATATAGGTGGGGCCGGTCTTGCGCTGCCGCCAGCGCCGCACGCTGGCGAGCGACACCCGCAGCAGTTTGGCTACCTGTTTCTCATCGAGAAGCTCCATTTCGCACCTCTGAGCCAAGGTGCGAAAACTCGACGGCGGGGCGGGTTTCTCGGCGAAAACTCCGGCAGGTGTATAAAAACAAAAACAAGAAAAATGTTCCGGCGGTACGCCGAGAATTCGGCGGCCTCTTCAGAACTTGTAGGAAGGCCCGCAACCGAGCTGGAACGCCGTCTGGTAACCCGCCGCCGTGGCGGGGATCGGATCCCCATCCGGGATCTGGAAATGCTCGCGGAGACGCTTGCGGATGGTCTCGACGTGCTTTTGCTTCTTGGCCCAGTCACGGGTCTGGACCTCGAGCGCCCGGTGCAATTCCTTGTCGCGGTCCCTGGCCGGTTTGAGGACCGCCTCCGGAACCCGCCGCTCCGGTTTCTGAAGCACGCCCTTGTTTTCCGCCATCTCCCGGAGCAGGACCCACGCCTGGTCCGGTTTCCCGTTGCGCTTGTCCTCAAACCCGAACTCGGCGTAGTTCATTGTGGAGTACTCGTCGCCGCGCTTCACCTGGACCCGTTCATCGCTCAGGAAAATGATGGCGACATCTTTGTCCCACGTGAGCGGCGGCGCAGGCTGTTCAAGTTGCGCCACCTCCGCATGAGCCTCGTTCCGCGCCTTCTTCTCTTGTTGTCTCCGGAGGAACGCCTCTTCGAATTCCCGGCGGGCTTCCGCCTCTTCAGCCAGCATCTCCGGCGTCATGCCAACACCGCCCATCCCCGCCGCTTCCCAGCTTCGCCGCCGCCGGTCCAGTTCGGTCAGAAATCCCGATCGGACTATATCGAACAATTCCTCCCGATGGCGATCTGCCGCTGCGGCAACAGCGGCATGCCCGTCCGCGTAATTCACGGCCCCTTCGAGCACCTCATCGAGCCACACCCTGATGTCCATGCCGGGATCAAGCACGTGCCCTTCGATCAGTGCGAACAGATGAGCTTTGACCACGTCGACCAGATACGTCCGGATCGCCTCCTCCCAGTCTTCGCGTGCCTTCCCCTGCAAACCGGACGAATCGGGGCGCAAATGCGGCCGCAATCGCCGGAGGGCATCAGATTTGGCGAGGTCAACGCTGGAGTTCATCGTGATCCTTCGCTCGACCTGATGAATCAGGAAACTGGACGAAAAAGGCCAAGTCCGAAGCTGCTCGAATGGCCGAGGCGAATCGGACCTCTAACCGGCGCTGGAAACCGGAGCAGGAGCCGATAGCCGCGCCGGTCGCCAAGGAAGGCCGCTTTGTTTCGCTCCGTGCGGGGGAGGTGAACCGCGACCCATTCCGGGTCCGCTGGTTGTTCTACAATCACCTGTTCCGCCTCACCGAATCCCCGTAATGATAGCTCGCGCCGGACTTGGTTCTCTATCGATTCCCGCAGGCGAGGCTTCCCTCCCCTTAAGTGGTGCCGCGGAGGCACGTAAGGCGTGACCGATTCCCATACTGCCGCCGTAGCGCCGTCGAAACCGGGAGGCAAAGGTACAGCCCGATCCAGGGGTACGAGACGTACCTTCCAAACATCGGCCCGATCGCCGGAAGCGGCCCACGAGAATTGCCTCCCTGCCGCTCTCAGCAAAGCCTCCTGTTCCCTTTCATCAAACGGGCGACCATTCCGCCAAGCCAGGAGCCGTACTGGTTCACTCTCCTCGCACCAGACCAGGTATTCCGTATGCTGGTGGCCTTTCAGCGGTTTGCCGTGCGGATCTTTGCCAGCCATCTCCGCAACGCCTTTACGGACGCTAATAGGTGCTTTGCTCCAGGTAATCTGAGAGTCGCCAGTGAGCATGACCAGCATCTCTTTCAGCACGGCGCCGCGGAACTTCGCCGTCAGCCGGACGACGGCTCGGGCTTCAGGCGGCACGTTCCAGCCGATGGCGAACTGGATCAGGTTTGTTTCCCGGTAGGATTTCCGCGGAGTTCCAATTTCTCTCACGGTCGGACTCGCCAGCCGCAGAGCGTACATCCACCGCGCTCCTGGAGGCACAGAACGCTTGGCGGCCTCCGAATCGTCGGTCACCCGCTCGATGTCCTCTCGAGTAGCGCTTGTCTCGGGCACAAGCACTGGCACTGCGGCGGCGGTCCGAACCAAGTCGAGCTTGCAGTTGGGTTCCGGAGCCTCAGCGGGGTCCTCCTGCACTGCGAAGCGCGTGAAGGCTTCGGCGCGGCCAAAGTAGGTCATTCGCTTGAGACATTCGTTCAGCGCTTCGGTGAGATCCTTCTTCCAGTGGTCACCCTCCAGGAACCACCAGATCGCTCCGTCATCGTCCGCCGGTAGGCAAACGTAATTATCCTGAGCGAGGCTGGTGCTATAAGACCGGACGGCTGCCTTCTTCTTCTCCTTGGGATTCCATCCGAACTCTACCGGAAAATACTGGCGCAACGGAGCCCCGCGCTGTGCGTGGACCGGCAACTGGAACTCGTACGAACTCTTGCATAATGCCTCAATCAACGGATCGAGCCATCCGTGAGCACGGTCGGGATCCTCGCGGCACCACTGGTACCAGCGCGCCACAACTCCGCGAACCAGACGCCACGGGCTCGGCGGCCACTCGCCATAGGGGTCATCAAACGGATTGACGCGCCAGGGAGTGGCGTGGAAGCGCCCGAGCGGAAAAGTCTGCTTGAGCACAATCCGCATGGCTACTCGCTCTCTTCATCGTCCTCAGCGCCGTCTGTCTCATCTTCCGTTTCCTTCTCTTTGTTTTCTTTCTCCTCGCCGGCGCGGTATAGTTCTTCCTTCGGCCAGAAAATGTCCGTGACTTCGGGCTGTTGGAATCCCGCCGCCTTGATCGCGTCCTGGATGTTCACGTCAATCGTGACTTCCTGGCCTTTGTCATCGGTGAGCCTGGCGCATTTGAGGTGGCAACCCGAGCGGAAACGAAAGGGAATCTCGGACAACCGCTGAATCTTCCAGAGCGCCAACGCAACCAGGAACTCCTTTTGCGGTTGCGTTAGTCCAAGAGTGACTTTGCCATTTGTCCTGCCAAACGAGCGCACCAGTGCCGTGTCAAGGATGAACGTGGCGCGAATCTCGCGCGCTGTTGCATCATCGACGGCGAAGATCGGCTGGCCGGAAGTGGTCTTTCCGAGCCGGTCGAACTTGACTCCTGACCGATCGACGCGCGAGGCTCCGAAAGCCTCCAGGTGGGCTGTCAGAACCCTCGGAATCTTAATCTGCCATTGGGGAAACAGCACCCCGTGGACCAGAGCATTGGGGTCGTAGCGGAAGATCGCCTTGAAGACGTTCCACCATTTGTCCGCAGGAGGATGCGCTCGTGAACTCCCCGGCAAGACGATCCCGAACTCCTCGACCAACTTTTCTTCGAATTTCCCAGATGCGGCGGCATTGGCCTTGGACTTACCCTTCTTGCCCTTACTAGAATCGGAGGGGGCCGTCGGTAGGCCCTCTCCGTCCAAAGTTCTTCCCGCCAGGAAGTACGTCGAAGCGATCCGGTGTCCTTCGGTCAAGCTGGTCACGACCACTTCCCGCTTCTCAAGTGGGAGCTTGCCATCCTGCAAATCGCCGGTTACGCAGCGCAAGTAGGGCATGCCTTGGAGATCATCTACGAGTTCGTAATCGTGCGCTCCCCGCATGCAAAGCGCCTCCAGATGGTTCGCCATGCTGGCGGCGCTGTCGACGATACACACATTCTCAATGTCGCCGCTTTTTCGAGGCGCCTTGTAAATGACGTGCCCCACCTCCGGAAATCCGGCGGGCTGGAAACGGTCGAGCCCGGCAACGGGTTCAAAGAAGGCGAAGAGCACGAGCGGTTCGTGTCTCGCGAAAATACCGCTTGGTGTAAGGGTTTCAGGCATAGGCAAAATCTCCTTTCTCTCGTTGAGGGCGAATCCAGCGCTGAATCAGTCTCCCCCGCTCGCGCAGAGGAATCGTAAACAGAAGCGACGCCAGCAACCGTTCAGGATCTTCGAGGAACCATGGCGCCGCAGCCCTGACTAACCACGTCTTGGCCATCGCATAACGGCTCATAGCAAAGGCCACTGCGGTATCAACCTGTCCAGTTCGAATGAGAGCGATTAGCCTGCGTGCGGCTGCCGCGGTGCGCGCGCCGCTTTCCGGATCGAGCAGATTGTCCTCGGAACCGGGCGGGCGCACGGGTTGCAGGTCGAACAGGGGCTGGACAAGTCCAAACATCGCCAGCGCCCCACCGATCGGACCGTTGCTGCCTTCCTGGCGTGCAACTCTTGTGCGGACGGACTCGGGCACGCTGCGCCAATCGAAGAGGGCGAGGCGTGACAGCCAGCGCTCCAGTAACGGTTCATCCACTTGGCCATCGAGCCACGCATTCACATGCTGACAGGATGCCGGCAGATGGATGCGGGCGGGCGGCTCCTCGCGGGAATTATCCTTCGTTGCTCTCTCCCAATCGAGCACTCGACGAGCAAGCACATTTGCGAGCACACGTGGCAGCGTTCCGGATCCCCATACCCAGCGCAAGGGGGCTTGTTTCGGATGTACATACCGGCCATATTGCCAATCGACACCGAATCGATACAGCGCGAACGGCCGGCCGGCGGGGAAGCCTGAAACCACGGCCATCGCCAACCGCGCTTCGAGGGGTGGAGCTTCACCGCCGAACAATGCCGGAAGCCACTCAACCGGCAATGGTTCCCATGAGATCTGCCTTGCGCGATAGCTTTGATTGCGATCGAGTTTGTCCAGCGAAGCCACAACCGCGTCCAGCAAGACGCACGCTGCCGCCGGATCCGACGGAGACGCAGCTAGTTGTATCATGGCGCGCTCGATCGGACCTCGCAGTCCCGCGAATCTCCATCGTTTCCCCTTCTTCTCATCCCGCGGCAATCGATCAACGAGCGCGAGGAGTCGTTCAAGTACACTTGCCAAGGACGTCGCCGCTTCGGTTGCGTGATTCGGTGCGTCGCTCGCTGGCAGGACGATACGTCCTTCAAAACGCGGCTCAAAAGTATTGGCGCTGGTCGTGCGGCCCAGGGAAAAACGCAGGAAATCAGTAATCCCGGCATCCACGCCGCGCTCCACGATTGCGGTTGCGAACGCGGCCGGGGTAACAGCGCCTCTGCCACGAACCTCCGCGCGGCCGCGGGCGAACAGAGCGCGGACCTCCGGCAGGGTCATCGGTCTTTCCCACACCGGCGCCCAGACTTCAGCGTTGTCGCGCCCTGCTTCCCCGGAAAGGGCAGGCGCGGCTGCTTGGGTTACGAACGGAAAGGCTCCGACGGCGCGCGCCCGCGAGCCCAGTCTCCTCGACGCAGCCCCCGCGAAAAAGGGAAGCCCCTCGCATGCCAGCGCCATGGCCCAGGGGGAGAGGGGCTCCTCGCGGAATGCCCCCTGTCCTGTACTACTAGCCCGTAGATTCTTTTCCGCGCGCGAAGATTTTTTATGCCGCAACCGGAGTGAGTTGCCCGCGAGACCACAGCCGCCACGCCTGTTTGGTTGCGGCTATGCCGCGCTGTGTTATAGAGCTTGTTCGCGTGACTGAACCAAGAGGCCGCATTCAGTCCCTCCACCATCCAACCCAGCGGCTGGCCCATCAGCCAAGAGTGGAGTTCAGAGCGAATGTCGCAAGAACTGTTAGAGTTCTTTGTGGGCTTCTTTCGCGCCTTTGCCTCGCTCACGCCCGCGAGTTCATTGACAGCCTTTCTCCACCCATTCGCGAACACCCGACGACTCTTCCCTAGTCTGTCGGCATTACCGCCTCTACCAAGCAAGAGATTGAAATGCACTTCCCGAGTGCTTGGCACGGCGTGTGCGACAAACAACTCGAGAGCCTCTTCAGCGATCTCACTCTGCCACACCGCGAGCGGCGTCCCCGATTTGACCTGCGTGCATTCTTTTTGTGTGTCAGCCCATCCGCGCTCGTACGGCGTCCACCGCTTGTTCTTAGCTACCTCCATCAGTTGATCGAGCAAGTCGTGAAGGCGGTCCGGCCCGCCCACGACATGCAGCACTTCTTCCTTCCAGGCGATCCGAACTTCCGGCCACTTCCGGGCGAGTACCCGCAACAAGCCCAGAGACGCCAGATAGTCGCCCAGGCTGTCTGGCCGCAGACCCGGAAGTGGAATCGCGGGGAGCTTACGCGGGCTTGAGTTCACGGGCTATCTCCTCAGGCGTGATGCTCTGCGATGGATTACTGCTGGCGCGCCAGTCAGCGGCGCGCACCAGCGCTTCCAGGTATGCAAGGACAAAGGGCCCAAGCCGTTTCGGTTCCCCATTCGGAATGACGTCAGCGTGGGCGGAATCATCGGCTCGCCACGGGCCGAGCAGATCGGAGACGAGCCCTGTCCAGCCGGCGCCAGTGAGCACGAAGCCGTCACTTTCCCAGTACCCCTCTGCGCCGTCTTTGGCGACGCTGAAATCCATAAGCCACGCCGACCCATCCACGTTGATCGCGCCAGGATCGCGAGGCACGCCAAAGACGTCATCACCGGTGTCCGTAAGGCTACGAAGAACCGTCCGCACTTTGCCGTGATGCGCCGCCGCCAAATACGCGGCGAGCGCGGGATACGACACTGAACCTTCACGATACTTGCCCCACATGGCGAGCGCCGATGCCGCTTCGTGCCGCAAGCCAGGACGGAACGCAACGTGGCCAGCCCAGCGAACACCAGCAGTCCCCGTCAGCCTTTCTAGTTCCTCTTTCTTGAGCTTCGTGCTCACTACCCAGCGCAGCCGGGTCACTGTGTTGCCGCCACGCTGACGCGGCTCGGAGGACAGCTCGAGGCAATCAGGCCGCAGGTCGCGGACGGAGTTGCAAATCCCATCGTTTGCTTGCACTGTGTCGATCGCGAGCACCGAAGGGCACTTAGCCCACGGCCCGCCGCTTAACGGGGGTATCGCAGGCAAGGCGTCTTGCCACTGGGGATGCGTTTTGCCGATATCGTGCAGCGCGGCGGCCTCAATCACCGCAGTACGATACGGTTCGCCGAGCTGGAGCGCATTGCAAATCTCTTCCGCATGGCGCTTCACGTCGGCCAGGTGCACGTTCAACGTAACCCAGGAGCCAATCTCTGTCCGGGCGTCATCCCGCAGGATTCGCCCGGGCCCCGCGCGTGGCGTGGCGGCGAGTTGATGTTTCGAATCGCCCGTCCAACCCACGGCCGAGTCATACCCGCCGACCTCACGATGCAGCATCACGACCATTCCCGGACGCAGTTCGCTGCGTTCCGTTCGTTCCCACTGCTCCGCTTCGTCATTCCACGTCCAGGAAGCGGACTTCTGCGACTTCAAGAACTCCTGCAAGCGAAAGACAGGTACCGGGCAACCCTCCTGGTCAAGATCCAGATCCGGCCCATCCAGATCTTCTCCCTTGGGCGGCGGACTGTTCTTGCCTTTCCAATCGCGCCAGAGCACGGTCACGTCCGCATCCGGATCCGTCGAGCGCACGAAGGCGCTGACATCGGCGAACCCTCCGTGCACATCCGGTTCTGTGGAGAACAAACTGTGGACATCGAGCGCACGAGGCATGGGCTCGGGCTTGGCCATGAGGGCACTTTGAATGTCAACACCGTGGTTGTTCTCGAGCTCTTGAAGCGCCTCAGCGAACGGCAGTCCGGAGAGATGGATAAGCGCCCCCAGGAGCTTCTTCGCCGTGTTGACATCCGAAGCATCGTAGGGCCCGATTCGCTCCTCCTTCTTTTTTCCTTTCCCGCTAGCACGAAGCGGCTCCCAGAACCATGCCTTGGCGTCGTTGTCGAGCCCGTCGCGATTCAGGCGGCCCAGCCGTTGAATGACGGATGGCCAGGGCGCCAGTTCGGACCACAGACGGTGCGCTGAGATATCGAGGCCGGCTTCCACAACCTGCGTACTCACGTAGATGAGGCCGGGATCATCAGGGATCGGTCCCGAATGCTTCCGTCGCTTGTCTTCGAATTTGAGCAACCGCGTTTCGTGCGCTTCCCGATCCTGACGGCGGAAGCGTGAGGTCAGCAAAATCTTGGGGGTGGGTTCACTAGGCAAAGCCAGGAAGATCTCGCGCGCCATCTCGACGGTATTGCAGACGATCAAGGAAAGGGTGCCGGCTTGGTGCTTGCCCTCGACCAGGTCTGCAATTCCTTTGGGATCGTTTTTCTCAGCCCACTGAACCGGGCGACTCGCCTTTCGCCTGGCGCTAAGAGCCGGATCGTTGAAGTTCAAATCTGGAGCGGCCGGAGTGTCGCATTTATCTCTTTTCCTGTCTGCGGTGGCCAAAAAGGATGCCGCCATCGTCGCACTCATCCAAGTCGTCAGGCACGGTTTGAGTGACTTGAAGCGTTTCCGCCGCATCCAGTCGAGCTGGACCGTGGTCCACAGCCCGGGCCCCATCAACTGCACCTCGTCGATAATCCAGCGGCAATCCTGATTGAGCAACCCGAAGTGCACAGGCCACTCATACCGGTTCATCGAGTAACCGCGATTGAGCACCCGCGACAAGAGTTGATCTTGCGTGCCGACCAATACCCACGGCTGGTCCGGCCTTCCCGCCCACTCCTCATCGATTCCACCACCCATCAATTGGTAAACGCTGATCTCTGGATACCCGGTCGCTTTGAGTCTTTCAAAGCACTTCCGCAGCCGCTCGACCGTCTGACGGACGAGGCTGCGCATCGGCAAGCAGTAAACCAAATGAAGGGGCTCGGCCTGTTGGGCAATCCTTCGCCATGCCCAGGCGAGCACTGCTCCTTCGGTCTTACCGAGGCCTGTTGGCACCGGCAAGATCTCGGGCAATCCGTTCAGAGCGACTTGCCGCTGCCACTCGTAGGGGTGGAAGCCAGCTGCTTTCTCGAAAAAGGCGTCAAAGTTCTCCGACTCGGTCATGCCGTCTATGCACGAATGCACTGTTTCGATTGATTACGGGAATTATACAT
>Ga0308417_1003420_pt1 | contig 10149 bp, 8 predicted proteins | sample HotsprSampleOS65_FD_203528 | JGI IMG/M metagenome (GOLD analysis project Ga0308417, IMG submission 203528) | Hot spring phototrophic mat microbial communities from Octopus Spring, Yellowstone National Park, Wyoming, United States - 20090730_OS65 ... | reverse complement strand
TTGCCGTCTACGCGCATTCTTTCAGTGCTCTTCAGCGAGCCGAAAATTCCTCAATGTCGCGGATCGTCAGCGCGCTGCGGTCAACGCGAACTTTCAGTGCTCTTCAGCGAGCCGAAAATTCCTCAATTGGATAGACGCGCCGCCGATTCTTGATCAGGAGTAAACTTTCAGTGCTCTTCAGCGAGCCGAAAATTCCTCAATGTCGCACCTCTTCGTTCGCATTGTGGCGTCGAACGCGACTTTCAGTGCTCTTCAGCGAGCCGAAAATTCCTCAATCGCCCCTTCTCCTACTGAACCGCAGCGATCTCGACAAACTTTCAGTGCTCTTCAGCGAGCCGAAAATTCCTCAATGTGCCAGACTACGGGTATGCGACGTATACGCTTGACGACTTTCAGTGCTCTTCAGCGAGCCGAAAATTCCTCAATCGCCGCTTGCGACATATACCCCGCAACCCACGCCCCACTTTCAGTGCTCTTCAGCGAGCCGAAAATTCCTCAATCGCCTGGCTATCTCACGCGGCGATTGCACTATCTCAGCTTTCAGTGCTCTTCAGCGAGCCGAAAATTCCTCAATAGCAGCAGATCGTCGATTTCCCACACCGCCCGCGTTGCCTTTCAGTGCTCTTCAGCGAGCCGAAAATTCCTCAATTCGTCTACTGTACGCAACTCTCAAAGACGATCTGGCGCTTTCAGTGCTCTTCAGCGAGCCGAAAATTCCTCAATTCAACCACCCGCGCCAGCCCGCCCTCGCTTCCGCGAGCGCTTTCAGTGCTCTTCAGCGAGCCGAAAATTCCTCAATTTGGAACCGACGCGATTCGCGCCGCTGCCGCGATTGCCTTTCAGTGCTCTTCAGCGAGCCGAAAATTCCTCAATGCGTCTGGACTAACGCACGACGCGGTGAAGTACCGCTTTCAGTGCTCTTCAGCGAGCCGAAAATTCCTCAATCTCAAAAGCGCCGAACCGCGTATTTGCGCAATACCGCTTTCAGTGCTCTTCAGCGAGCCGAAAATTCCTCAATCGGACGCCAGCAGATCGGCGACGTTCGCGGCGGTCACGCCTTTCAGTGCTCTTCAGCGAGCCGAAAATTCCTCAATATAATTACCCTGCCGCCGTTGCGCGTAACTGTGTAGTCTTTCAGTGCTCTTCAGCGAGCCGAAAATTCCTCAATTATGAGTGACGGAGCAGGGCGCAACGGGCGCGATGGACTTTCAGTGCTCTTCAGCGAGCCGAAAATTCCTCAATCGCCGTATGCTTTGACGAGCAGTGTTTTGGCAACTTCCTTTCAGTGCTCTTCAGCGAGCCGAAAATTCCTCAATGATGCAGTTGAGGCGCTTACGAATCAACGGATCGAACTTTCAGTGCTCTTCAGCGAGCCGAAAATTCCTCAATTCTGCTGGCGTCCGCCGCGAATGCGAGCACCGTAGACTTTCAGTGCTCTTCAGCGAGCCGAAAATTCCTCAATCTTTGCGGTCTGATGTTGCGGGCTGCCTACGACATCGCTTTCAGTGCTCTTCAGCGAGCCGAAAATTCCTCAATGGGACGTTGACGCGCGCGAGGCTCTCCTCGCCCGGCGGGACTTTCAGTGCTCTTCAGCGAGCCGAAAATTCCTCAATCGTGGTATACGCCCGCGCTGTTTACGTATAACTTTCAGTGCTCTTCAGCGAGCCGAAAATTCCTCAATCGGGGGCTATCACGAGCCGATACATTGCGGTGTTCGTCCTTTCAGTGCTCTTCAGCGAGCCGAAAATTCCTCAATCGTATAGTGAAATGCTCTTACTGTCAACGTACTATCTTTCAGTGCTCTTCAGCGAGCCGAAAATTCCTCAATTCGCCAACGCCGCGACGGGATCGGCTGCGTTGAGGATGCCTTTCAGTGCTCTTCAGCGAGCCGAAAATTCCTCAATCGCTTGCTGCGGTACGGCAGGCGGTGCAGTTCGCAACCTTTCAGTGCTCTTCAGCGAGCCGAAAATTCCTCAATCGCTGTTCCCGCAGACGTGGGCGCGGTTCGTCTGGCTTTCAGTGCTCTTCAGCGAGCCGAAAATTCCTCAATTCGCATTAGGGCGATCAATCCGACATCCGTCACCAACTTTCAGTGCTCTTCAGCGAGCCGAAAATTCCTCAATTCCGAATTACCGCATTCAATTTCGTCAAGAATTAAGCTTTCAGTGCTCTTCAGCGAGCCGAAAATTCCTCAATCGATTGCGAACGTGAACGAGTCGATCATTGACCTGACTTTCAGTGCTCTTCAGCGAGCCGAAAATTCCTCAATTTTGCTCTCTGTTCCGCCTGCGGTTTGGGATAGGGTTCCCTTTCAGTGCTCTTCAGCGAGCCGAAAATTCCTCAATGCATATGGCGCTTAGCGTATGGTTGTGGCACCGACCTTTCAGTGCTCTTCAGCGAGCCGAAAATTCCTCAATCGCACGCAAGGTCTGTTTCCGGTTGAGCGTCAGCCGGCTTTCAGTGCTCTTCAGCGAGCCGAAAATTCCTCAATTTAGGAGGTCATTATGGGCAACCAAACGAACAGCAACCTTTCAGTGCTCTTCAGCGAGCCGAAAATTCCTCAATGGGGATGTCCTGCGCTACATGCGGGCTTTTGTTAAGCTTTCAGTGCTCTTCAGCGAGCCGAAAATTCCTCAATACGGATCACCAGTTCAACGGCGACATCCCGGAGCTCACTCTTTCAGTGCTCTTCAGCGAGCCGAAAATTCCTCAATAAACCTGAGCCAGGGTTGTAGCGCCCTGCTCCAGATCCTTTCAGTGCTCTTCAGCGAGCCGAAAATTCCTCAATCCCGGTCGTTTGTCTATCTATCAATTGCCTATGCGTCACTTTCAGTGCTCTTCAGCGAGCCGAAAATTCCTCAATCCCAACCTCAACCGTCTCCAACCGGAGAGAAGCAAGACTTTCAGTGCTCTTCAGCGAGCCGAAAATTCCTCAATCGGGCGTATCTGCGCGATAGTCGCGTGACGCTGCTCTTTCAGTGCTCTTCAGCGAGCCGAAAATTCCTCAATGCAAAATGCGACGTAATACGGCAGACCGTCACCAGCGCTTTCAGTGCTCTTCAGCGAGCCGAAAATTCCTCAATTTGGGGATGTTCTGCGCTACATGCGCCATTTTGTGAACTTTCAGTGCTCTTCAGCGAGCCGAAAATTCCTCAATCACTTGAGCCAGGGTTGTAGCGCCCTGCTGCAACTCCTTTCAGTGCTCTTCAGCGAGCCGAAAATTCCTCAATGCCAGCGCGGGCGGGGCGCGTAACCTAGCCAAAAGTATCTTTCAGTGCTCTTCAGCGAGCCGAAAATTCCTCAATCCAAGCGAAGAATCGAGAAAACCGCGGTACATCAGGCTTTCAGTGCTCTTCAGCGAGCCGAAAATTCCTCAATCACGATTTAGAGGACAGACACAATCAGAGAGGAGACGACCTTTCAGTGCTCTTCAGCGAGCCGAAAATTCCTCAATACGAAACCCTATTACGAAATACGATGTACGGCGATCTTTCAGTGCTCTTCAGCGAGCCGAAAATTCCTCAATCGGTCTGATGCCGATGTGGGTTCTGCGCGAACCGCGTTCTTTCAGTGCTCTTCAGCGAGCCGAAAATTCCTCAATGGCGCGGCGACGGCGTATCTTGCGGACACCAACGGCGCTTTCAGTGCTCTTCAGCGAGCCGAAAATTCCTCAATTTGGTGCGAGTTGCTGAAAGAACACTACTGCAAGCGGCGCCTTTCAGTGCTCTTCAGCGAGCCGAAAATTCCTCAATCCAGGCGGATCGGTTCCCGCTGAAGGCGCTGAAGACTTTCAGTGCTCTTCAGCGAGCCGAAAATTCCTCAATGCTGATGCCGATCTGGGCGCTGCGCGAACCGCAGCCTTTCAGTGCTCTTCAGCGAGCCGAAAATTCCTCAATTTCCACACAAACACGCCGTCGGTCGGTATAAGGATGACTTTCAGTGCTCTTCAGCGAGCCGAAAATTCCTCAATCAGCGCTAACTCCGCCGCGTTGGTGCGCAGCATCAGCCTTTCAGTGCTCTTCAGCGAGCCGAAAATTCCTCAATGTTGACCGCGCCGCGCGAGGACGGTGAACGGCGCATCCTTTCAGTGCTCTTCAGCGAGCCGAAAATTCCTCAATCTGATGACGCGCGAAGGCGTTGCAGTTCCGAACTGGGCTTTCAGTGCTCTTCAGCGAGCCGAAAATTCCTCAATCGCCGAGGACGGGAATGATCCGCACCGGCAACTGCGCTTTCAGTGCTCTTCAGCGAGCCGAAAATTCCTCAATTCGTCGGTGTAGGAGGTTACGAATGTCGCACTCCGGAGCTTTCAGTGCTCTTCAGCGAGCCGAAAATTCCTCAATTTAGCACGGTTCGGGAGGGTGTGAGATGAGGGTACGACTTTCAGTGCTCTTCAGCGAGCCGAAAATTCCTCAATCGTTGATGCCTTCCGCCGCCACCGAGACCAGTTGCGTACTTTCAGTGCTCTTCAGCGAGCCGAAAATTCCTCAATACCCCGCGCCCTACGCGCGAAATCGTCATCGAAGACTTTCAGTGCTCTTCAGCGAGCCGAAAATTCCTCAATCGCCGTTGTCGATGTCGAAATATGGCAAGCCGATAACTTTCAGTGCTCTTCAGCGAGCCGAAAATTCCTCAATGTGAAAGCGCTTGATGAAACCACAGGCGCGGGCGGCCTTTCAGTGCTCTTCAGCGAGCCGAAAATTCCTCAATCGCTCTTGTAGACCTCGCGCAAGCGCCGGACATCGCCTTTCAGTGCTCTTCAGCGAGCCGAAAATTCCTCAATTCCGCGCCCCAATCGTCCAATACCGCCATCAGCGTCTCTTTCAGTGCTCTTCAGCGAGCCGAAAATTCCTCAATGTTCCGTTCTAAAAGCGAACCTCGTTGGAAAAGAACTTTCAGTGCTCTTCAGCGAGCCGAAAATTCCTCAATCTCTCTGACGAGACGTGTAAGGAGACGCGGCGTTGCTTTCAGTGCTCTTCAGCGAGCCGAAAATTCCTCAATCTGATGAGCGCCACAACGAAATCTGCGTAGCGTTCCCTTTCAGTGCTCTTCAGCGAGCCGAAAATTCCTCAATTGAGCGACAACCTCAAGCGCGCGGTGGACTGGGCGCCTTTCAGTGCTCTTCAGCGAGCCGAAAATTCCTCAATACCCGATATCGAAGAACTGGAGGAAGTACTGATGAGCTTTCAGTGCTCTTCAGCGAGCCGAAAATTCCTCAATTGAAGTTGCCCGAATTCTACTGCCCGCGCGTCCCGATCAAGCTTTCAGTGCTCTTCAGCGAGCCGAAAATTCCTCAATCTGACGTTCACCGCCCGCCTCCTCCCCCGCTGCCGCCCTTTCAGTGCTCTTCAGCGAGCCGAAAATTCCTCAATCTATTCCTTTCACCTCAATGCGGTCACGAAATCGTCCTTTCAGTGCTCTTCAGCGAGCCGAAAATTCCTCAATAATCGGCGAGGTCGTAGTAGCGGTCGCTGTTTCGGATGACTTTCAGTGCTCTTCAGCGAGCCGAAAATTCCTCAATCGCCGAGTTGTTTCGCGACAATCGTAGCCGCGTTCGCGCTTTCAGTGCTCTTCAGCGAGCCGAAAATTCCTCAATATTGCTGAAGCGACGGCGTGGGGGACGGAAGAGTGCCTTTCAGTGCTCTTCAGCGAGCCGAAAATTCCTCAATGTAGATCAACCGCCCGTCGCGCACCGACCAGCCGCCCTTTCAGTGCTCTTCAGCGAGCCGAAAATTCCTCAATTCGGCGTCGGCATCGAAGGGAAGCAGCAGCGGGTTGACTTTCAGTGCTCTTCAGCGAGCCGAAAATTCCTCAATCGGTGGTGGGTACGGGGTGCTGTTGCGGATCGCGTCTTTCAGTGCTCTTCAGCGAGCCGAAAATTCCTCAATGCTTTATTCAGCCGATCGCCAACGACGTTCTGGCGACCTTTCAGTGCTCTTCAGCGAGCCGAAAATTCCTCAATGATGTTGATGTGTTCATTTACTCCCCGTCGGTTGGAACTTTCAGTGCTCTTCAGCGAGCCGAAAATTCCTCAATTACCGAGAAACACCGCAATGTGGCGACTCGAAACAAATCCCTTTCAGTGCTCTTCAGCGAGCCGAAAATTCCTCAATTTTGCGCATCTCGTGCGCGCGCCGTCGAGTTAGGACTTTCAGTGCTCTTCAGCGAGCCGAAAATTCCTCAATGTAGATTTGCGTCCGGCTTCTCTGTTATTACCGTTGTCTTTCAGTGCTCTTCAGCGAGCCGAAAATTCCTCAATGCTTGTTTCTGAGGTGATCTTCAGTATTCGCGCGTCCTTTCAGTGCTCTTCAGCGAGCCGAAAATTCCTCAATCAGACTGAATGAACGTCAACGTCGCCTCGCCTACGTCTTTCAGTGCTCTTCAGCGAGCCGAAAATTCCTCAATGATGCCCCACCGACAGCACGCGCGGGTAGCACTTCGCTTTCAGTGCTCTTCAGCGAGCCGAAAATTCCTCAATGGTGTGGGAGCAAGTGCGGCGCGTGCTGCGCGCGCCTTTCAGTGCTCTTCAGCGAGCCGAAAATTCCTCAATGCAGAGCAGCACAGCGTCGAACTCGGCGCGCTGGGGCCTTTCAGTGCTCTTCAGCGAGCCGAAAATTCCTCAATCCGCCGATGCATCGCCCGCGTCCTCTGCTGTCACAACACCCTTTCAGTGCTCTTCAGCGAGCCGAAAATTCCTCAATCCAGCATCACGCCGTCGGTCGCCGCCATCACGCCGTCTTTCAGTGCTCTTCAGCGAGCCGAAAATTCCTCAATCTACTATCGTAGCCGCGTTCGCGAGGTTGAGTTGCGCTTTCAGTGCTCTTCAGCGAGCCGAAAATTCCTCAATTCTTATCCAGACTGTGGATCGTGGTAGCGACGCGCGCTTTCAGTGCTCTTCAGCGAGCCGAAAATTCCTCAATAGTGTATCTGGACGTTGCGCAGTCGCTCAGAAAGAGCTTTCAGTGCTCTTCAGCGAGCCGAAAATTCCTCAATACTGGTGTTGTCGCCGACTGAGCGCTACGACATCACTTTCAGTGCTCTTCAGCGAGCCGAAAATTCCTCAATCCAAGAAGTTCGACGACAAAGTATTCCTCCGCGGCGACTTTCAGTGCTCTTCAGCGAGCCGAAAATTCCTCAATCGAGCGCGGCGCATACGGACAAGCGCAGCGCTTCGCTTTCAGTGCTCTTCAGCGAGCCGAAAATTCCTCAATCTTGGAACGGCGCTGATCGACGGGATCAGAAGCGGACTTTCAGTGCTCTTCAGCGAGCCGAAAATTCCTCAATTCCCCACCAGATACGCCCCTTCCGGCGCTTTGTCGCCCTTTCAGTGCTCTTCAGCGAGCCGAAAATTCCTCAATCGTCACAGAGCCAGGGGACGAAATCGCGCCGTCCCACTTTCAGTGCTCTTCAGCGAGCCGAAAATTCCTCAATGGGGGAAGTCACATTTGCTGGCGCGGATGCTCGTTGCTTTCAGTGCTCTTCAGCGAGCCGAAAATTCCTCAATAGAAGCGCCGACGCTCACGCTGGACGAGTGGGCGCGCTTTCAGTGCTCTTCAGCGAGCCGAAAATTCCTCAATCGAGAGCAACGGCGTCTTTACGCTAACTTTCCCAACTTTCAGTGCTCTTCAGCGAGCCGAAAATTCCTCAATCAGGTTTGAGTGGTTGGAGTTCGACGGGGAACTCCTCTTTCAGTGCTCTTCAGCGAGCCGAAAATTCCTCAATTCCCCGGTCGCGCGGATGGTCGGGAAACTGACAGACGCTTTCAGTGCTCTTCAGCGAGCCGAAAATTCCTCAATCCCGCTCGATGCGTACCGTCAGCAGCAGCAGCACTGCTTTCAGTGCTCTTCAGCGAGCCGAAAATTCCTCAATCAGCACTGCCGCCCGCGCCACGCGCGTCGCCAGCCGTCTTTCAGTGCTCTTCAGCGAGCCGAAAATTCCTCAATGAGTGGTGCTGTTGGTCAACCGCGACACCGGCGAGACTTTCAGTGCTCTTCAGCGAGCCGAAAATTCCTCAATCGCCGACTGCGGACGCGCGCCGTTTGAGCAGTCCGCCCTTTCAGTGCTCTTCAGCGAGCCGAAAATTCCTCAATCACGCGGAACGCGCCGCGCCGGTGTTCGAGTTTCTCTTTCAGTGCTCTTCAGCGAGCCGAAAATTCCTCAATAAGACGTACAAGAAGACGACGCGACAGATCGCAAAGACTTTCAGTGCTCTTCAGCGAGCCGAAAATTCCTCAATGGCGACCGACCGAAGTCGAGGCGCGGCGTCTGGTCGCTTTCAGTGCTCTTCAGCGAGCCGAAAATTCCTCAATAGAACCAACCGGTTGAGGGGTACATTCTTCCGTCGCTTTCAGTGCTCTTCAGCGAGCCGAAAATTCCTCAATTCGCCGTGAAGGTAGACGGTTTCAAATTCGGGACAGACTTTCAGTGCTCTTCAGCGAGCCGAAAATTCCTCAATCGCCTTTGCCGTTTTGGATGAGTTCTTTGAACATCGTCTTTCAGTGCTCTTCAGCGAGCCGAAAATTCCTCAATGAGGAACAAAAATTCTTAGCGCTCAATACCATCTTCTTTCAGTGCTCTTCAGCGAGCCGAAAATTCCTCAATCGTCGGCGCGACGACGCCCGCAACGAACGGGATGTAGCCTTTCAGTGCTCTTCAGCGAGCCGAAAATTCCTCAATACTCAAAGTATACCGCACCGAAGCGCGGTTGTCAAGCTTTCAGTGCTCTTCAGCGAGCCGAAAATTCCTCAATTGAGCGACGTACCGGCATCGGCTGCGCTGCTGAACGACTTTCAGTGCTCTTCAGCGAGCCGAAAATTCCTCAATGTAGTCGCACTCACCTTCCCACCGGCTCCACCGAACCCTTTCAGTGCTCTTCAGCGAGCCGAAAATTCCTCAATATATGCGGCGCGCTCCACGGCAAGCGCGAGGACGAGCTTTCAGTGCTCTTCAGCGAGCCGAAAATTCCTCAATTCAACGGCGCGACAAGCGAGGAACCGGATGAAGACGCTTTCAGTGCTCTTCAGCGAGCCGAAAATTCCTCAATCAAGTCGCAAAGACGGTCGCATTTCTGTACTTCTACTTTCAGTGCTCTTCAGCGAGCCGAAAATTCCTCAATTCACCGAAGGCGGCGAAGGTGCTCGTTGCGCTGGTGGCTTTCAGTGCTCTTCAGCGAGCCGAAAATTCCTCAATCGACGAGTTTGCAACCGGGGAGATGGTCGAGTTCGACTTTCAGTGCTCTTCAGCGAGCCGAAAATTCCTCAATCTGTGTCGTCGCCGCGAAGCGCCGCCCGGTCGCGGCGCCTTTCAGTGCTCTTCAGCGAGCCGAAAATTCCTCAATCTGCCGCGTCGTGCGCCTGAACGCGATCTCCGCCGCGAACTTTCAGTGCTCTTCAGCGAGCCGAAAATTCCTCAATGTGGGCGATCCGTCGCTTGCCCGCCTTTTGACATCAACCCTTTCAGTGCTCTTCAGCGAGCCGAAAATTCCTCAATCAACGCCGCCAGCAGCGCCTCAGTCTCGACAAACGCCCTTTCAGTGCTCTTCAGCGAGCCGAAAATTCCTCAATTATAATCAGGCTTGGCATAATAGACGCTAAGTTAGGACTTTCAGTGCTCTTCAGCGAGCCGAAAATTCCTCAATCGCGCTGCGGTAGTCCAGATCGTCACCTTCGCCGCGCTTTCAGTGCTCTTCAGCGAGCCGAAAATTCCTCAATGCCGCGTTTGCTCCCAGACCGGCAACATCAGTTTGTCTTTCAGTGCTCTTCAGCGAGCCGAAAATTCCTCAATCAATATGCAGCGCGTCGCTGCCGAAATCCAACCAACTTTCAGTGCTCTTCAGCGAGCCGAAAATTCCTCAATTCGTCAATCTCCCACACCGCCCGCGTTGCGCGGGTCTTTCAGTGCTCTTCAGCGAGCCGAAAATTCCTCAATCGGCAGCAAGCCGCGCTGTTCGAGTTGCCGCTCGACCCTTTCAGTGCTCTTCAGCGAGCCGAAAATTCCTCAATATCCGAGCAAGAACGGAAAAGTCACCAATCTGTATCCTTTCAGTGCTCTTCAGCGAGCCGAAAATTCCTCAATACGTCTATCACGTCAACAGAGCGCATACAGATAAGCTTTCAGTGCTCTTCAGCGAGCCGAAAATTCCTCAATTTGGCG
>Ga0308417_1003418_pt1 | contig 10150 bp, 9 predicted proteins | sample HotsprSampleOS65_FD_203528 | JGI IMG/M metagenome (GOLD analysis project Ga0308417, IMG submission 203528) | Hot spring phototrophic mat microbial communities from Octopus Spring, Yellowstone National Park, Wyoming, United States - 20090730_OS65 ... | reverse complement strand
ATTGAAAAAGATTACGGCATTTCGCAAGCCACCTTAAATTTTATCAAAAAATTGTCGGCGCACACCAACGTTATTCCCGTCGTTTTTGGTAACCCTTACAGCCTAAAATTTTTTGACGATGCCAAATATCTGGTTTGTGCCTATGAAAATAATACAGATGTTCAAACTGTTGTGCCACAGGTACTTTTCGGCGCAGTAACTACCGGTGCAAGAATGCCTGTTAGCGTTTCGCCCAATATCAAAGCTGGCGATGGTTTCTCTATATTTTCGCTCAATCGGATGAAATATACCTTTATTCCTGAATGGGAAGGCATGGACAGCCACATTTTGAATCGGGTTGACAGCATTGTCAATCAGGCGATAACTAACCGCGCTACTCCCGGCTGTCAGGTGCTTGTGGCACGAAATGGGAATGTGGTTTTTAATCGTAATTACGGGCGCTATACCTACGAACCTCATGCTACACCTGTTAGCGATGAGACCGTTTACGACTTAGCGTCAGTAACAAAAGTGGCAGCAACCATGCAGGCAGTTATGTATCTATACGATAGGGGACTGCTAGATATCAACAAAAAGATATCAGACTATTTGAGCGGCTTGAAAGGCACAAACAAAGCCGACTTGAGCCTGCGTGATATTTTATTGCATCAGGCGGGACTGATTCAGCGCACGCCGCACTGGTGGCATACTATGGAAAAAGGCAAATATAGGCCGGAGTACTACGCCCACATGCCTACCGAAGAGCATATTATTCCGGTAGATGATAACCTGTATGCCTCAAATAAAGTACATGCTGATATATGGAAATGGTTAAGGGAAAGCCCTTTGCGTAACAGAAAAGCAGACGGCTCGTACGGCTATCTGTATTCCGATGTCGGCTTTTACATGCTTAAACAAATTGTAGAACAGGAAACAGGTCTTTGTTTAGATCGATTCGTTGAAAATTACTTCTACCGCCCGCTAGGGCTGGCAACCATGGGATATCTTCCTTTGCGCAAACTGAACAAATCACAAATTGCGCCTACTGAAGAAGACAAGTACTTTCGGAAAAAGCGTGTGCAAGGTACTGTACATGACCCTGACGCTGCCCTACAAGGTGGCGTAGCAGGGCATGCTGGCGTATTCAGCAATGCTAACGATTTGGCAATACTGATGCAAATGAACCTGCAAAACGGTTACTATGGTGGTCGCAAGTTTTTCAATCAAGCACAAACTATTCCTTTCTTTACCGAAAAGCGCATCGTAGCGCATAACAGAAGAGGGTTAGGCTGGGATAAACCCATCAGAGGCAATGGCGGACCGACATCAGGGCATTGTTCCCCCCGTACTTTTGGGCACAGTGGCTTCACAGGTACGGCAGCTTGGGTAGATCCACAATACAATTTGGTATATATTTTCCTTGCCAATCGCACCTACCCCAATGCGAGCAACTGGCGCTTGATTGAGCAAAACATCCGCAACAAAGTACAAGATCAGATATATCTATCAATGGGTGTCACGCGCAACTACTTAGAAAAAGAACAGCATTTGATAGTTGATTAAGCCATGTTTTTTATTGTATCAACGAAGCAGCGCACGTGGTCAGGGTTGATATCAGGATAAACTCCATGCCCCAAATTAGCAATATAGCGTTGCGTACCAAAATTTGCTACCATTTGGCGAGTTTCTTTGCGAATAGTGTCAAAATCGGCGTATAGTGCGCAAGGGTCCAAGTTGCCTTGCAAAGTTTTTTGCCAGCCTGTTTGTTTGCGAGCCTGTTGTGGACTCATATTCCAGTCTAAGCCGACTACCTGACAATTCAGTTTTCCAAAATCTTCCAATGCGAAAAATGCGCCTTTGGCAAATATTGTTTTGGGTACTTCGTTGATGGCATCGCAGATTTGTGAAATGTAATTCAACGAAAATGTGCTATACTGAGCAGGTGAAAGAATACCTGCCCAAGAATCAAAAATTTGTATCAGGTCTGCACCAGCAGCAATCTGCATTTTCAAATAGCTAATGGTGCTTTCAGTAATCATTTGCAGCAACTGGTGCGAAAGTTTCGGTTGTTGATAGAGCATTTTTTTGGCTTTGGAGAAAGTTTTAGAGCCGCTGCCCTCTACCATGTAAGCAAAAATGGTAAAAGGAGCGCCCGCAAAGCCAATGAGCGGCACACGCCCGTTGAGTTCACGCTTAGTGATGCAGATAGCTTCGGCTACATAGCCCAAATCGGAAGGCGCATCGGCGATATGGATTTTTTTCAGGTCTGCCTCCGATTGAATCGTTTGCGGGAAAAAGGGTCCTTTTTTTTCGGTCATTTCGTAGGGCAGCCCCATCGCTTGAGGGATAACTAAAATATCAGAGAAAATAATCGCTGCATCCACCCCTAATAAATCTACTGGTTGGATAGTTACCTCCGCAGCCAGCGCAGGAGTAGTAACAAGTTCTATGAAGTCCTTTAAACGCTCACGTACGGCGCGATATTCCGGCAAAATTCGTCCTGCCTGACGCATCAGCCAAACAGGAGGGCGTTCTACATATTCACCGCGTGCAGCACGCAACAATAAATCATTCTGGAGTGTCATATCTGTTAAAAATTGCTACCAAAGAAGCAGGCATACATATTTGCACAAAACGCAAATATACAATGTACACCCTCAACACGCTCATTTCAGCTGTAATGCTGATTACAACAAGGCTAAAAAACTTATGCAACAAAGTATGCATTTTTCAATTGGTAGAATCAAACTTTTTCTTTGAAAAGTTTTGTTTTTGTATGCTAACGAATTTTAAGTGCCATTATAATAGAGTTAAACCGTTATTGCTTTTAGCTATGAATGCATATCGTATGCTATTTTGTTTGCTGGCAAAGCGTTTTTATTTTTTGCGGTAGGCGCGTATTCAAAAATTGAGAAACAAACCTTAACGATTGCCTTTGCAGTGAACGATATGCTGCAAGACTTAGTTTAGCAGTAGTGGCACATAGGGGACTATCCGGCTGCTTATCCTAACAAAGCGACAGTAAGTTCTTTGCGTGTGGAAACCTCTAACTGAACAAATAAATGCACTCGTAAATAACCAAATTCTAGTGTGGGTTTTTCACAGTACAAGTAATGGCGTCATTCCGACACATAATTATGCTTAGTGGGATACGTACGCAGCATCAATGATAAGTATTAAAAATGTTCTAATGATAGCTTATAACAAAAGTTACACGTCATTCAATTTTGGGCACAACTTATGAAAATAGGCATATAATTTCAATCCTTCTGTTATAGGTTTTGTATCTTCTAAGCCTGTTACAGTATATGAGTGGTTGCTACAACTTGCCGAGCTTAGTTTCCGCTTAGAGTATAAAAGTACCTTTTAAGCCTACAACTAACTTATACCATTATGAATTGCATAATAGGTAAACTACCTCACGAGGGGTTCAATATCGGTAGTATAATAGTTCCCCCTCTTGTGCTACTCTGTTAGGAGCTTCACAGATACCTATGCAGCCCCCACGGGCATAAAAATGGGTAAGAATGGTTTTAGCGCTACCAATATGCAATCCCTGACGGGATAAAATGTACGTGGTATATGATTCATTGCAGTATTAGTACTACTCCAGATGGCTTTTATTAGGGAATCAGTAATAAAAAAATGCGTTTTAGGAGCTTCCTGAAACGCATTTTTATGTTCTAAATTAGCTATTACATATATGGTTCAAGCAGTTTTATCAACTCGCTTTTAGGTGCTGCGCCTACTTTTTTAGCCACAACTTGACCGTTTTTGAATACCATCAGGGTTGGGATGCTGCGAATATCGAAAATAGCAGGGATGCGCGATTGCTCATCTACATTCACCTTGCCAATGATAGCTTTACCTTCTAATTCGGTTGCCATTTGCTCAATAGTAGGACTAATCATTTTACAAGGGCCGCACCATTCTGCCCAAAAGTCCACCAATACAGGCCGGTCGCCGTTGATGTATTGTTCAAAATTGCTGTCAGTTAATTCAATAGCCTTTGCCATGATGAGATATTTTTATTTTAAGTTTGTATTTTTACTACAACAATAATGCGGGCAAATAAGTTTGTGTCAAATCGTCAGACTGGTAGCGATTGTCCAAAAGCCCACATTAAAAAGTCTGGAAAAGCCTTTGCCCAAGTACGTTGATTGTGTTGCCCGCCTTGTATTTCCAGATAGCGTATATCGGTGAGGGTATTGTACCCTTTGTGGTAAAGTTCGCCGATGAGGTCAAGCGTATCGTCTATTGCATCAATGATACCATTGTTATTACGGTCTTCTTTTTCGTCATCTGTGCCAGTTTCAAACCAGAATCGCAATCCTTTTTTGTAATGGCTATTGCGTACAACCGCATGAATAATGCGGTCGGAGTTAGCAAAACTGTCATTAGCCGAATGTCTCCGCCACCAGAAAGCGCCGGAGCAAACTCCCACACGACCAAATAACTGAGCATGATGCCAGACAATATCAAATGCAGAAAGCCCTCCCAGAGAGCAACCGAAAATGGCACGGCAGTCGGCTTGTTGAATCAATAAGAATCGCCGCTCTAGCATCGGCATGAGTTCTTCTACAAGAAAAGCAGAATACAGATGTGCTTTACTGCCGCGTTTAGCATAGTCAGGAATGTTAGCAGTGCCATATTCTTGAAGGCGCTCTGTAGCATGTACAGCAGCTATGATGGTGGGTTTGGCAGTATTTTTTGCTGTTAGCCTGTGCAAGGTTTCTCGCAGATGTAACGATCGTGCATCCTGACCGTCATTAACGATGAGTAAACAACAGGGAATATCGGCACGATAACCGTGCGGTAAAAATAGGTCTATCCTTTTTTCAATTTTCAGATATGCAGAGTCCAGATAAATGGTTAAGTCGGCATAGTTTGCCGCAGGAGATTGTTGCATAATTTGGCGCCGGCTTAAATGTGTAAAAAAAGCAAAGTTAAAAAAATCAGCTATTTGCCTGTTTTTTTTCTATGCGCTCTAATCGGGCTTCCAATTGTGCAATCCGATGATTCAGATATTCTGAAGCAGGGAATAGTTTATCTGTCAGCCGCCAGTTTACTTTCCATATTTCCATTACTTCATCGTGCTCTATGTCAAAGGGCGGATGCTTTGGATTATCGGAAACAAGAGTCAAGAACCGACTGTGGAGCTTGTTTTTAATGCGTTTTACCTGCAATCCGCGTTCAGATACAATTACGCAAACTTGCCCTTCGTCTAAGTATTCCCACTCGCTGCGGTCTATCAGGTGGCAAATTAGGTAGTCATTTTCATACAGGGTAGGCTCCATGCTGTCGCCAGTTACTTGTAAGGCATAACATGGTTTGCCTTTCACAAAATTGCGCGGCAGATTAATGAAGTCTAGCTCCTCAAAATATTCTTGTGTTTGATAGCCAGAGAGATAGTTGGCCGCAGCCCTGCGATTGATAACGGGCACAGCTACAATATCAGTATTTGTTTGAGGTATCACAAAGATGCGCTCATTGTCGGCAGCGCTTTTCAGCATATGCCCTTTGCCGCTTAAAATCCATTCAATATTGAGTGTGGGATAGGTGGCAGCCATTTTTTGCAATACTTCAAATCCGGGTTTGCTTTGCTGCTTGCCTTTGGTATAATTGTTAATAACCGCAGGTTTGACTCCAATAGACTCAGCAAAACGCTTCTCATTACCATCAGCAAAGTACCCGATGATTTGTATCAATCGCTGACTAACGGCACCTTCCATAAATTTTTAAATACTTTGATTAATAAAAATTGACTTTTCAATCCTTAATAATTAAGTTTGTCAGACAAAGCTAAGTAAATAATTAAATACTTGCAAGTTCGCGGGCTGTTGAATGTCTGTATTTCTTGCTAAAAGTGAGTGATGCATATCTTTAATTCTTTAATTAGCTATGAATACAGTTTTTTTCATTAGAAAAAGAACGAGCAATTTTGCATGTGCAAAAAAGTATGACTACTATGCCGGCACGTGAGCGCAGGCGCATCAGAATAATCAGATAGAAAAGAGGGCTATATTTGCTGTAAAAACAATGATAAAGCCCTATCTGCATTACAGGACATTTGGTTCAGGGCAGCAGGTTATAATTGCTTTTCATGGCTTCGGGCAAGACAGCAGCTTCTTTGCTCCACTCACAGAAGCTTTTCTTCAACATACAATTTATGGAATTGACCTTTTCTTTCACGGAAGTCATTGGCCTGAAACTTCCCAACCTCTGCTGCGCGAAAATTGGCAACAGTTAATGGCTGATTTTCTAACTCACCAACATATCAACCGCTTTGACCTAATTGGTTTTTCTATGGGCGGACGCATAGCGTTGGTAACTTATGAGTTGTTTGCACCACAAATTGATAGACTGTGGTTGCTTGCACCTGATGGTGTGAAACCGAATGCATGGTATCGGGTTGCAACGCGTAATCGCCTGCTGCACAGCTTATTCCGATATATTACTGCTGAAGATACCAATATTTTCCATCACAGTATTCGGACGCTTGAAAAGCGTCGCCTATTGCATCCTATGCTTGCCAAGCTGGCAAAGCAGCAAATGCGCACTCCTGCCTTGCGTAAGCGCGTTTATGACACATGGATGTTGTATGGCTACCTAGAACCCGACCTAAAAGCAGTTAGTCGACTAGCCAAACAATATCGCCCCCAAATACAAATTGCCACAGGTGCATACGATCGCGTGATTCGTCCCCACTACATGAACAAACTGACTAAATTATTGGGAAATTTATGCACACATCGAACCTACGCCTGCGGTCATCAGGGATTGCTATCAGCATGGCTACACAGCCAATTGCAGAACGGTTAAGGTCTTCTGATTTCTATGACCATAGGAACAGCTTTTGTCTGCCCTAATGCAGAGAAATAAGCAGTTGAGGCGCGATAGTTAATTACATCGCTGTCGCTGAATAGGTTATACTCCCGAAGTGCTTGCTTTATCCGGTCTATTGGTCGCCCCTGCAATTGCTTGACGCGTTGCATAACCCCCCATAAATTGACAGGTATGCGGCTGTAAATCATACAGAGGTATTCGTTACCTAAGGCATCGTCCATTTCAATATAAAGGTCTTCGCTTGGAAGGACAATATTTGAACGGTTATAGCTTAGGAGTGGACTTTGGCTGCTATTGGCAGGGAAAAGCTGGGTGCATTGGTTGTAGTTATCCAGACCAAAGGCATAGAAATACATCTGCTCGCGATTAGCCACCTGAATTTGGAAGCGTGTACCTGCCTGATAAGTTTTTTGGGTGCGATACTGCCCGCTATATCCAACAACGTCCATAGTGCTACCAGTATTTTGTTTGAGCACCATAGTTGCGCCAAATGATTCGCGTGCAATGGGCTTATCCGAAGGGAAGTCCACTAATTCGTAGGCTTCCATGCAAAGCCGCTGAAAGTCGTCGTATTTTACCCAGATAAAGCCGCCATTGCCCCATGTAGTGCCCCAACTATTCATAATTTCAAATGCACCGCCATAGAGGTTGTCATCGTAGCCGACAAGTGCGACAGCATGGTAGTAGTTGCTGGTTTCCAATGCAAGTGGCGACCACAACCCTTTGGCATTGTCCAAAGACCGCACATAGCGAATGGTTGTAACTACGGGTTTGCCTTCCGCCAACGACTTTTTGATAAATTTGACAAGATTAGAGCGGTCGGCAGTTTCGTTGGCATTGAACAGTTTGCGGTAATCCTGAATCGCATTGCTTCGGGCGCGTAATTTATAGTCAAAAGAAACCTGCTTGCTGCAATCAAAGCCAAATTCGCTGTGCAATACTGCTCCTACCGATTTGAGAGTGAACAAGGCATCCACCAGAAAAGCGCCTTTGGTACATCCTTGGTCGTGCCTTATCTGATTGTAGATAAAGGAAGGAGAAAAGGCATTTTGATTGATGAGAGTAGTGTTAAGTAAGTTTTTGCGTTGTGCCATCAGAATAGTGCGGGCTGCATAAGCTGCCGCCCAAGCTGTGCAGGTGCCAGTATTAGCTTGGTCTTGTGGGGTAGGGCAATATTTTTTCAAAGAAGATGCAGGGGGGACTTCGTAGTTGCCCCGTACCAGCTCAACCGCCATAGGAACGCTATCTGCTTTGGCAGGATCATACAAACAGCCGGCAATGCGTTGCTGTGCGGCGAGTGGCAGGCTAATGACAACCGCCAACAGTGCACTGTGATAGGTCAAGCGATGGAACAGCTTCATAAGGGATAAATTTGGTGAGATGTACCAACTATCTGTAATTTGCCCGAAAATAATGTGCCGAATATGATTGCACAAATCAAAAGTCAAATTCCTAACATCCTGACCTGCGCTAATTTAGTTTGCGGATGTTTTGGTATTATTTCAGTTTTTCAGATTTCGCTAGAATGGGCTGCTTATTTTATTTACATAGCTGTAATTTTTGACTTTGCCGATGGATTTGTGGCGCGACTGCTCAAAGTGCAAGGCGAGATGGGTAAACAGTTGGATTCACTATCCGATGTAGTGAGTTTCGGCGTACTACCCGGCTTTATCCTTTTTCGCCTGATGAATGAAGCGCAAGGCGGCGGGTGGGCTTATCTGGCAATGCTTGTGCCTGCATTCTCTGCCTTGCGGCTAGCAAAATTCAACATAGACCCGCGCCAAGGCGATTCGTTTATAGGTGTTCCTACGCCTGCTAATGCGCTGTTTATCAGTGCTTTGCCTTTCGCAGGTGCGCATTTGCCTGCATTATTGAGCTTGCCTGTGCTAGCTGCTGTTGCAGTTGTGATGTCGCTGCTGTTAGTGGCAGAATTGCCACTACTGGCGCTCAAATTCAAAAATTGGAACTGGCAGCAATACAAATTTCAGTACATCCTGCTGCTGACAGGTTTTATTTTGCTTTTTACTTTTAAATTTGCAGCCATACCGCTAATTATCGTTATTTACATCGGTATTTCCATCATTAAAAAAATTGCTTCATGAAGTTTATTGCTGAAATTCAGGTAATGCCACAGAAAGAAATTTTAGACCCGCAAGGCAAGGCTGTACTGCTCGGCTTGAAAAATCTGGGCATTCAGAATGTAGCCGATGTACGCATCGGAAAGCATATCCGCATGGAGCTAGACGTAGCCGACGAAGCTGCTGCTCGTGAAGAGGTTGAAATGACCTGCAGAAAGTTGCTTGCCAACCTAATTGTAGAAGATTATAGCTATCAACTTTTTCCTGCTTGATAAATGAACGACAAAGCGTACCGCCTTTACCGCAAATGGTTGCTGCTTGCTCCACTAGGGCTGGTGCTGGTAGGTTTTGGTTTAAGCCTCTTTGGAGAGGCTACAATGCGCAAATACGCTCAAGCCGATTTTTGGGATTGGTTTTTCTATGGAACGCTTAGCCTTGTTGTGTTCAACGCAGGGCTTTCTGTTTTTGGGGAAGCCGTTGTTTGCCGCAGCCGCTACCTGTCACTCAAAGACCGTAAGGGAAATTAATCTTTCCTTATTATCTTTCGCAGAGTAAACAAATCTGCGATATGAAAAAAGCACTTTCTATGCTTGGTGCAATCCTTTTTTGGTTTGCAACAGCTCCTACTTTCTCTTTTGCCCAAAGCGGACAAGTACAAGAAAGCCTGAAAATGAATAGCAAAATTCTAGGGCGCGATGTAAAACATACCCTCTATCTGCCACCCGATTATGCTACCTCACAAAGGCGCTACCCTGTGCTCTGTTTGCTGCATGGCTATACAGGCGGCGATACTGACTGGGTGCAATTCGGCGAAGCTCATCACACGGCAGACAAGGCGATTGCAGCAGGTGAAATACCACCTATGATTATTGTGATGCCCGATGGGCGTAACGATTGGTATGCTAACGATTATCAGGGCAAAAACCGTTATGAGGACATGTTCATCCAAGAACTGATTCCTTTTATTGATGCAACTTATCGCACACGTCCCAAAAAAGAGTTTCGCGCCATTGCAGGGCTTTCTATGGGTGGTTATGGTGCGTTGCATCTGGCAGCTAAAAATACTGAAATGTTTGCTGCCGTAGCTGCTTTGAGCGCAGCAGTCCTTACCGACCAAGAAATAATGGATTCACCTAAAGACCGCTACGACCAAATGTTTGCTTGGATTTACGGACCTGGTGAAGGTGAGGCACGCTTAACCGACCATTGGAAAAAATACAGCGTGCTCAACCTGATGAAAACCGTTC
>Ga0308417_1003417_pt1 | contig 10151 bp, 5 predicted proteins | sample HotsprSampleOS65_FD_203528 | JGI IMG/M metagenome (GOLD analysis project Ga0308417, IMG submission 203528) | Hot spring phototrophic mat microbial communities from Octopus Spring, Yellowstone National Park, Wyoming, United States - 20090730_OS65 ... | reverse complement strand
GAGCGCCGGCTGCGGCTCGAGCTCAAGTTGCTGGCCGACGTCGGCCTGGTCGGATTTCCCAACGCCGGCAAATCGACGCTGATCTCCCGCATCTCGGCGGCGCGGCCGAAGATCGCCGACTACCCGTTCACCACGCTCGAGCCCCATCTGGGCGTGGTGGACGCCGGCGAGGACCGGACTTTCGTCGTCGCCGACATCCCCGGGCTTATCGAAGGCGCGCACCTCGGCCACGGTCTCGGCACGCGCTTCCTCCGCCACATCGAGCGCACGCGCCTGCTCGTCCATCTGGTCGACGTGTCGGAGGCGAGCGGTCGGGATCCGGTTCAGGATTTTCACGTGGTCATGCGCGAACTGGAAAGCTACAGCGCAGAGCTGGCGGCCAAGCCGATGATCGTCGCCGCCTCCAAGATCGACATTGCGAAAAATCGGGAGCGCGTGGAAGCGCTCGAAGATCTGGCTCGCGGTCTCGGACTGCCCTGTTACCGAATCTCGGGCGTCACAGGCGAAGGCGTTGCGAGTCTCATCCGGGCCATGGCCGAGCGCGTGTTCGCGCCCGCGGCGCCCTGAGTCCGATGTCAGCCCGGCCGCCGGCTACGCAGCTCCCGGCGGGAAGCGTCCTTACGGGCACTTCAGCCTAAGCGAGACGGCAGGAGTCGGAACCCGCCCCGATAGCGAAAGGCCCGCCGCCGTGGGAGTCCGAGCCTCTTCCAGAGGAACCGCTTCAGGATCAGCCCGGGCGGCCAGCGGTGCCGCTTGGCGTCGATCACCGTCCAGGGGCCGCAGCCGTTCAGCGTGTGGAAGCCGTCTCGGTACCTCCAGGACGGATCCGGCAGGATCCGGCGGACGGGCACCTCCTCGAACCTTTCCAAAGAGAGCTCCTCGATGCGGTGGATCACGAGGGCGCCACCGTAAGAGCGGCGGCAATCCTGCGCCGGCCGGTAGAGCCGCCCCTCGAACCAGAACGGCCGTCCCGCCGGCCGCGCCGAAGTGACATCGATCTTGACCGGGTTGGCCGGATGGGGCGTCCACGGGCCACGAAAATGATCCGCCCGCCACACGTAGAGCGACCACGGGCCGGCCCCCTCATCGAGCGAATGCAGCAGCCACCAGGCGCCGAAGGCTTCAAAGACGGTGGGATCCAGCGCGGCCAGCCCGTCGAGCAGCGTGCCGTCACGCCGCCACTGTCCTTCTTCCGGGTCCCAGCGGTACAGCGGAATCTCGCGCCGCTGGGCGCACTCGGGGATACAGTAGACGGTCCCGTCCGCCTCGAACACATAAGGGTAGCTCATATGAGCCGGCTCGTCGATGGCCGCGACACCCCAACCGAGCGAGCCGTCTGCTGCGGCGCGCATCTCGAGAATGCGGCCCGATTCGGAGAACCAGTCGAACTCCTCGCACAGCAGCCGGAGCTGTTCTCCGCCGGGAACCAGACAGGGGTCGGCCACCATCTGGTCTTTCTCTCGATATCTCGACCAGGAAACGTCAGGCCGAAAACCCTCCTCGAGGAACCGCTGCGGGGCCGCCCGGACCAGGCCGACATTCCATTCGTCCACGCGCTGGTTGTCGAGCTTCTCCCGGATCCGGTTCCGAGCCAGCCGCAGCCAAAACTGGAGCATCTGCCAGTCATTCGGCGCCCTGTAGATCGGCGCTTTCGAGGCGCTGGCCGGACCCTCGATCCGGTCCAGCCGGCCGTGCAAGATGTCCAGGCAGACCCAGCGGATCATCGGGATCGAGGCCTCGAGAATCCTCTGGAGATTGGCGCGATACGACGTGCCCGCCGTAGGCACGAAAATCTTCTTGAGGACCACGCCCTTGTCCAGCACCTCGTTAATGCGCTGCAACATGGCGCCGGTCACCCGGTCTCCCCGGCAGATCTCCCAGAACGCCGGCGGCCCGCCGCGATACTTCTCTTCATCGTCGTGGTGATAGGACCAGATCCCGTAGCGGGCGACGGACAAAATCTCCCCGCGGATGATTCCGTAGGCGAATTTGAGGACGAAATCCAGGTCGTGGGCGGCGATGCGGGCGATGTCCTCGGCGGAGAAATACTCACTCCACTTTCCCTTCCGAGTGACCTGGCAACGGAGCACCGGCACGCCGGGCAAGCACTCTTCGATCGGCCTCGTTCGGTACGCAGGAATACGGTGCACGGGAAACAGCCGGTTCTGTAAGTGCCACAGATTCGCTTCGAGCCGGACGGCTTTCTTGACTTTCTCTTTCCAATCGCTGCGGCGGGGCGGCGCTTCATCAAGGATCACGAGTACGGGTTCGGCCAGATCGCGAATCGCCGCGATGGCGCGCGCGGCAAAGTCAGGCAGTCCGGCGACGTGCGCCATCAGCGCGAAGCGGAGCTTTGGGCCGTGCGCCGGGTAAGGCAGCTCGGTCATTCGCATTGCCTGAACTCGCGAGTCGGAGGCGACTCCGGGCCACTCGCTCGATCTCGATGGCGCCTTGAGGTATTTGACGTGCGGTGCGCAAGGCCTTCCGAGGGCCATCGGGCGATCAGCATGGGTCTTCCGCCCGACTGCCGAAATCCGCCCAGCCGGCCCACGAGGGCCACCGGCAGACAAACGCGAAGCCAGAGACGCATCAAACCGGATTCTGCCCCAACGTCGCCCTTCAACGCAAACTGGCGACCCCCCCTCCCTGGCGCGAGAGAAGCTGTCGCCATTTGTTCCACACATCGGGCTAAAGGACGGCCCTCGGGTAATCAAAAACATTAGGGAGCAGCGGCTTGCGGCATGCCGGGTCGGAGGGTCCGCCAAGCAAGGCGTCCTGCACAGTGGCGTCCCGTGATCGCCCGAGGCGGCTACGCTCTGACGTCCTCCAAACGCACTCTTGATGCTCCGGCCGATCGGCCGGCTTCAGCGAACCGGATGGATCTTCAGCGCGAGATCGCGTGCCAGTTCCGGCAGCCGAATGCGCAGCTTGCCTCCCGCGGCTCGCGTCTCGGCGTGCGAGAGCACACAGCCCTTCCAGGTGTCCCAGATCTCAATGCGGTAACGGCCGTCGCTCATCTCCGCCAGGGTCAGCTCGGAGGGCGGCACGGGCGGCACCGGCTCCTTGTGCACGACGCGCCACCAGGTGTGGAGCCGGTTCTGCACCCAGAGGATGGTGAGCGGCTCGCCCCGCAGCCCCAACACCCGCAGCTGCTCGTGGCTGGAGTCGACGACGATCGGCCGGAATCGCGCCGTGGTCCAAGGGATTCCCTCGACGAAGCGCGCCATCGGGACGAAGTGGAAGTAAAGGTTCTTTGCGTCCACATAGTCGCCCCACCACCAGATGTGCCCGGTGCCGGCGGCGCCGTACGCCAGAGGCGCCCACAGTCCGTTGTGAAGGTGAACGCCCTGCGCGTCGGCATCACACAACGCCCGGATTTCCGGCTTCTCCCGAATCACCCCGAACTCGGCGAACAGGTAGGGCTTCAAGAAGTGCCGGACCGGTTCGAGCCATTTGATCATCAGGCCCGCCATGTCGCGCGCCAGCTCCTCGTCCTCGGGCCGGTGCCAGCCGTAGTAGTTGTGCATCTGCGCGAAATCGTTCTCCGGCATCTGCCACATCTCGGGCCAGAAGCCGCTCGAGCCCAGGCTGTTGGTCGTCAGGCGCGCGGCCGGGTCGATCGATTTCAGATACCGGCACATCTCGCGGTTCCAGTCCAGGATCAAGGCCCGATCGTTGCGCACGATGCGGTCGATGGCGTCGATCTCATTCCAAAGTTCCCAGGCCATCACATGCGTGCTCGCGCCCCAGCGGGCCACCGTGTAGCGAAGGCGGTTCTTGAACAGCCGGCGCGCCTCGGCGAGCTCGAAGAAGTCGCGCATGTTCCGGCAGGGGCCGCCGTTGCTGACGCTGTAGGCGTAGTCCTCGAGGTCGAACTGCTTGCGCGGCTCGCCCTTGGGCGTGATATTCCGGATCCAGTCGATGCACATCTTCTGGTAGATGCCGTACTCCTCGGAGAGCTCCATCACCCGGTCGAGCTTCCAGGCCGCATCCAGACGGTACTCGCCCATAGGCCCCAGCTCGAGGGCGAAGTGCGGATGGCCGATCCACAGACGCGAGAAGTTCCCGCCGTTCTTGGCCAGGCGGGGGATCCAGCGATAGTACTCCGAAAGAGGTCCTTCGACGATGTTCATGCCGATGGCGAAGTAGGGGGTGCCGTCGTCGAACTCGAAGTAGTGTGGATCGCGTTTGGAGACGCGGATATAGCCGCGCCCTGCGGCGGGCGCCACTTCGACCTGGATGGAAGCCGACTCCGTCGTAGTGTTGCGGTCCCGGGCCAGGAGGCGGATCGAGTGCCGACCCGCCTCGGTCGGCAAATAGCGCAGGCGCCATTCGGGCGCCGCCACGGCGGTCATGATCTCCTGGGTCGTGCCGTCGGCGCGGCCCCGCACCCGGCGCTCGAACTCTTGATAAAAGAAGGCCGGAACGCGCACCGAGCGCCCGGACGGGCCGGTCACTTCAGCGTCCACAGCGATTTCCCGTTCGTCGAACGGGGTCTCGAACGTCCCGCTGACCTGGGCTTTGAGCTCGAGCCGCCGCCATTGGATCGGATTCTCAGTCAGAACCTCGATGGTGCCGATTTGCAGGGATTCGCGGCTCGCCCGGCGGCTGCTGCCGGCTCCGGCCGGATTCGCCAGACCGAGGAATGCCGCCAGAAGGCAAACGCGCAAGCTTCGCATACCACAGGAGCGCCTCCCGGTTTGAAGACCGGGAGGCGCCAGGGGTGGGTGAGGCTCGGCCTCACCAGATAAGCTTCAGCGCCATCTGCACCTGCCGCGGCGCCACGGCCGTGCTGCTGATGACGCCAAAGTTGCCAAAGCCAAACCCCGGACCGGGCCGGCCGAACTGCGGCGTGTTGAACGCGTTGAACATCTCGACCCGGTACTGGAGGTTGAGCTTGTTCTCGGCAAAATAGGTGTTCTTAAAAATCGACAGGTCGGTATTGCGCTGGCCGGGCACGCGGACATCGGGCAGCGTGCGGCTGACGGTGCCGAAGGTGTAAGACGCCGGCTGGGAGAAGACGCTGGTGTCAAACCATCGGGCCAGCCGCTCATCGGTGCTGCCGCCCTTTATGCGCGCACTGCGCCCGTCGTTGTTCAGCCGCTGCGAGGTGCTGTAGATGAACGTGTTGTTGCTGAGCGCTGCGACGATCATCGGCACGCCGCTCTGGAGCGTCGTAATGCCGTTGATCTGCCAGCCGCTCACAAGCTGCTTGACGACGGGCGGCGCATCGGCCAGGAAGCGCTTCCCCTGACCGAAGGGCAGCTCGTAGATGTAGCTGACGACGAAGCGCTGCGCCACGTCCATCGAGGAGATGGACCGCTCCAGGCGGCCGTCGTAGGAGTTGAGCTTCGAGGCGCCGATGCCGAGCTCGACCGAGCTGGCGATCGGACCCAAGAAGCTGACGGCCGAAGAGGCGTTATCGATAACCTTGCCCACGGTGTAGGCGACCAGGAAGCTCACGCCCTGCGAGAAGCGCTTGTCGACGCGCAGCGTCATGCCGTGGTAGATCGAGTCCGCCTTGGGCTTGCGGAAAGAGCCCACGCTGGTGTAGTGCGGCCAGGGGCGGAGAAGCTGCCGGTACTCGACCGTCGGCCGGCTCAGGGCCGAGAGCGGGTTCGTGATGACGCCGAAGAACGGATTGTCGACAATCCTCAGCAGGTCCGCTCCCAGCTTCATCCGGCCCGGATGCAACTGGTTGTACTGGAAGGTCCCGTCGCCGTCCACCAGGCCGAGGCCCCGGTTGCCCAGATAGCCGATCTCGGCCACGATGTTGCCTGGAATCTCATGCTGGATATTGAAGTTCCATTGGTGAACCAACGGATTCTTGTAGGCGTCGAAGTTCGACTCGCCGATGCCGAGGCCGATGTTGGTGGCCGCGCCCAGCGTCCGTCCCGGCGGGAAGTTGAAGCCGTCCGGGAAGGGATTGCTCAGCGTGGCGTAGATGGTGCGCATGCTGTCGAAGGTGCTGAAGAAGCTGGTCGTCGTGCGGAAACCTTCCATGCCGCTGGCGCCGGTGGTTCCGGAGGCCTGCAAGGCCGAAGGCGCATAGCTCAGAGCATAGCCGCTGCGGATCGCCATCTTGCTGGTCACCTGCCAGGCAAGACCGAAGCGCGGCCCCCAGTTGTTGGCGTCGGCCGGGGTCTGCCGCCGGTTCTCCGGCGTGACGAAATTCATCGCACCGCGCAGGTCACCGCAGGCCGGGCAGGCCGTCGCCGGAACCTTCCCCGCAATGGGTGACGGTGCGTACATGTGGAAGAAGGAATAACGGTTGAAGCGCTCCGTCCGCGGCCGGTCAATTTCGTAACGTAGGCCGATGTTGAACGTCAGCTTCCGCGTCGCCTTCCAGTCGTCCTGAATGTAGCCGGCAAAGTAGGAGCTGGCCGAGGCGGCCGTGCCGTCGTGCGTCATCTGGCCGCTGGCGGGCAAGCCGAGCAGGAATGAGGCAACTGGGAAGCCGGCCGTGGCGCTCGAAGTAGCGATCTCCTGCTGCGTCCACCCGTTGGTGAAGCTGTACTGCGAGGACGGATAGCCGGCCTGCTGGAAATTAATCAGCAGCTTACGGTACTCGCCTCCGAACTTGACGGTGTGCGAAGGCAGGATCTTGGTCATGCTGCCGGTGAACGTGTGCACCATAGGGGCCATGAACAGCCGGGTCCAGCCGGATTGGCCGAGGCTGGCCACCGCGCCGGCAAAGTCAAAGCGCGGGAACTCCTTGCCTTCGAGCGCCGCCGCCTGCGCGAGGTAGGGCGGGAAGCCGAGCTGCGTATGGTCGATGCCGTCGGAGAAGGGCCGGCTTGTTACGCGAGTCCGACCGAAACCGTAACGCAGGTTTCCGATGAGCGTCGGGTTGAACGTCAGCGTGTGGTCGAGCGCCAGATGGACGGCGCGCCCGCGGCCGTAGCCCGATCCGCTCGAGGTGGCGATGTTGCCGAAGCCGTTGAACGACTGGCTCTCGTACCAGGACGTCGACACGCGAACGAACATCCGCCACCAGTCGCGCCAGTTCTGATCCACGCGGGTATCGACCCGGTAGCTGTCTGAAGGCGCCGTGCCCGAGTTGGTGAAGTTGTTCGCGCCGGTGTAAACGTTGGTCGGCGTGGTGTTCGGCGCCGGGAAGTATTTCATAAGGTTTCGCGCCACCCTGTCCTGTCGCGCCGCGGGGACCCGATTGCCGGGGAACGGATCGCGGATGAAGCGGCCGGGGTTGGCCGGATCCGGACGGCCGGTCAGGGGGTCATAGATGGTGATCGGGGCGCCGGCGGAGGTCCGCAGGTCGGAGAAGTCGCCCACCCGCCAGGGCTCAAGCGGCATCGTGCCGGTGTAGACCGCCAGGCTCCGTGCATTGGTGGCCTCAAATCCGGTGAAGAAGAACGACTTGTCGCGGCCGTCATAGAGGCCGGGAATGTAGATCGGTCCGCCCGCCGTACCGCCCCACTGGTTGCGCTTGAAGCTGCCCTTGCGGCGCCCGGCGCGGTTGGCGAAGAAATCGTTGGCGTCCATCTTCGAATTGCGAAGATAGTTGTACGCGGTGCCGTGGAACCGGTTGGTGCCGGATTTGGTCACCACGTTGATGACGCCGCCGGCGAAGCGGCCGTACTCGGCGGCGAGTGAGTTGATCTGGACGTTGAACTCCTCGACAGCATCCACTTGCGGTTCGTAAACCCGGGCATTGATGCCGATATTGTTCTCCGGCGCGATGTCGGTGACGCCGTCGATCTGGAGTTCGCTGATGGCGTTCCGAGCCCCGCCCATGTGCGGCGTGGCGCCGCCGCCGGTCGGGTTGACGCCCGGCGTCAAGTTGGCGAGGCTGAACACGGCGCGGCCGTTCAGCGGCAGATCCATGATGCGCTTGTTCTCGATCACCTGGCCGATGGTGGCGGTGTTGACGTCGAGCGGTGGCGGGGCGGCGGTAATCTGAATCTGCTCGGTGACGACGCCGACCTCGAGCGTCAGGTTCACGGTCCGATTTTGGCCGACGTTCAGCCGGACATTCTCCTGCCTCACGGTCCGGAATCCTTCCTTCTCCACGGCGACGGTGTAAATGCCGGGCGGCAAGAAAGGCCGGACGTAGCGCCCCGTGGCGTCGGTGGCAAGCGTCACGGTCTCGTTGGTGGCGACATTGGTGATGGTGACCTTGGCATCCGGGACGAATGCCCCGGAGGAGTCCTGCACCGTGCCCTGCAAGGTGCCCGTCGGCGTCTGCGCCAGAATCAGCCCAACGCAGGCCAGCACGAGAGCGAGCAAGGCGCGCGCTTTTCCGAATGGCATAAACTAACCTCCTGCTCCGATTCTAGGCCCGCCCCTCGCCCCAGTCAACGGATATTTTCGGGCCCGCCCAACCGGCCCTTGACAGTCGACCGCAGATGTGATTCCTTGTGACAAGAGGAGGCAACCACCGATGCTCGAGGATAGACTCACCGGGATTCGACCGTACCTGCTCTCGCTTTTGCGCATCATCGCGGGGTTCGGATTTTGCCTGCACGGCTTTCAGAAGATCTTCGGCGTGCTCGGAGGGGCGGGCGGCTCGGGCCAGCCGGCGCAGTTCCTGACGCTCATCTGGGTGGCGGGAATCCTGGAGCTCGTGGGGGGCCTGCTTATCCTCGTGGGCCTGTTCACCTCGCCGGCAGCCTTCATCCTGAGCGGGCAGATGGCGGTCGCCTACTTCATGGCCCATGCACCCAAAGGCTTCTGGCCGGTGCACAACGGCGGCGAGCTGGCGATGCTGTACTCGTTCCTGTTTCTTTATCTGTTCGCCGCCGGCGGCGGGCCCTGGAGTCTCGACCGGGTGCTCTTCAAGAAGAAAGGTGGCCCAGCCTCCTCATAGCGCGCAGGCGCCCGTCTCGGAGGGCTCGGCCCTCGCGCCTGAGGAGCGGCAGCTTCTCCAGCGGATCCTCGCCAGCCCCCGCTTCGCCCACGCGCACCTGCTCAAGCGGGTGCTCCAATATGTGTGCGAGCGATCCGCGGACCCCGCAGCGCCACCGCCGAAGGAACACGAGATCGCCATCGAGGCCATGGGGCGGCCGGTGTCCTTCGACCCAAGAACCGACCCGATCGTCCGCGTGACGATGGCGGGAATCCGCGGGCGACTGCTCGCGTACTTCGCCAACGAGGGCCGCGACGAGCCGCTCCGGCTGACCATCCCGAAAGGGAGATATCGCGCCGTGTTCACCGAGGCGATCCGGGAGGCTTCAGGCGAGCCAGCCGCAGTTGGCACCAGCGCCTTGAGCCGGTTCTGGGCGCCCTATCTTTGTCGCCCAACGCCGGTGGTCATCGCCTACACGGAGCCCCTGTTTTTCCGCGACGCACGGGGCCGTTACGTTCGGGATCTTTATGTGAACGATCCCGCCGCGGCCTCCGAGCTCAGTCGCTGGCTCCGGCCGTCGGCGGCAGCGGCTCTGAGCCCCTGCTACCACTATCTATCGGCCGGTGAAGTGCATTGCCTGCTCTCCCTGTCGAGAATGTTTCACGAGCTCGGCATTCCGGTTGAGACGCGCAACTCCCGACTGGCCTCCTGGAGCGAGCTGCACTTAGTAAACCTGATCTTACTGGGCAGTCCCCGCACGAACCTTTTCTTGCGGTCCTTGCAACCGGAGCAGGGCTTTGTCGTGACCGAGCGCTCGGTGGATGACCGGCGGCCCAGTGCTCGCAGGCGCATTGCCTTGGAGGGCAGGCGCTATCGCGACGGAGAACTGACCCGGATGACGGAATATGCGGTCATTACACGCAGGCCGTCACCGGCCCCCGGCAATGCCGTGACGATGATCGCCGCCAATCACGGCCGGGCGATCGAAGGCGCCGGCCACCTGCTGACGCTCGAGGACCGCGTCCAGGAACTCCTGGAGCGACTCGGCGCAAGCGAGGGCCGGCCCCTGCCCGAACAGTTCCAGCTCCTGATGAAAGTGGAGACGATCGATCTCGACGACGAGGTCGTCCACGTGGAATGCATTGCCCATTGGACGGGGCGGTAGCAGCAGACGGCGAGACAGGACCGATCCGTTTTCGTCTTGCGCCAAGGCATGAAGCTGGCCGGGCTTGCTTATCAGCCCGTCGATAAAGCCACGTCGTGACGGTGCAGCGATGGATGGTGGCAGCGCGGCGGGTGGGCCGTTCGGTCAGTGGGCCAAGGAGGTCCCACCACCAGCGGACCC
>Ga0308417_1003416_pt1 | contig 10153 bp, 8 predicted proteins | sample HotsprSampleOS65_FD_203528 | JGI IMG/M metagenome (GOLD analysis project Ga0308417, IMG submission 203528) | Hot spring phototrophic mat microbial communities from Octopus Spring, Yellowstone National Park, Wyoming, United States - 20090730_OS65 ... | reverse complement strand
TACCTGCCGAACCAGCGTCAGGCCTTGCTGGCTGCGTCGGCCGAAGGTGGGGTTTTCGGGGACGCGGCGGCACACCAGATCGGCAACGATGACCGTTTTCGCTCAGCGCCCCGTCCTCAGCCCACTTGCCGAGGCGCGCGCCTGGCTCGGGTCCCTCGGCCTCGGTGCCGCCCCCCCGCCGGCGCCAACCACGTTGCTTGCCGAGGACCTTGTGGTGCGCGCGCCTCTTCCCCCCTTGCCGACGGCGCGGCGGTCCGGCTGGGCTGTCGCTGCGGAGGCGACGCTCGGGGCCGCGCCCTACAGCCCCGTGCCTGTCCCCGGGGCACGGCCAGTCGCGGCCGGGGAGGCGCTGGCTGCGGGAACCGACGCCGTTCTCCCCCCTGAGGCTGCGACCGATGCCGGCCCTTGGGTCGAGGTCACGGCCGCGATCGCGCCCGGCGAGGGCGTCGTCCAGCCCGGAGGGCACTTCCCGGAGGACCAGGTTCTCGCTCGCGCCGGCACTGAGCCCACCTTGCTTGCGCGCCTGCTCGCCTCGGGCGGCGCGGAGGGGATGCTTCCGCTTTTGCGCCCGGTGACGCCCGAGGGCCTGTCGCTCGGCCCGGTCGCCTGCCCGGTGATCGCGGGGCTCGCCGCGCGGCCGATCGAAGACACGGCGCTCGGCCACGACGAAGAGGGCCGCCCCGCCCTGTCTCTCCCCACCGATCCGGCAGCGCGCCTTCTCGCCTGGCTCGCCCTTCTCGCTCCCGCGGCTGGGCGCGTCGATGCGATCCTCGGGCGCAAGCTCGTCTCTGCCGTCGGCCTTACCGACCTCGTTCCCGTCCGCCTCGCCGACGGGGTGGCGACGCCGCTTGCCGCGCCCGACTCGCCCTCGCTGTCCGCCTTCCTCTTGGCTTCCGGCTGGATCGAGGTGCCGCCCGAGAGCGAGGGCGTGCGCGAGGGCGGGAGAGTGACCGTGACGCTTCTGCCGAGCTGGCTTTCTGGGTGACCATGCCGCCGCTCGACGCGATGGCGGCGGTGCGCGCCGCCGCCCGGCAAGAGCAGTTCCTCGAGGTGGTCTCCGAGGCAGAGGCCCGTGCCCGCTTCGCCGCCGCCTTTCCGCCCCGCACGCTGCCCGCCGAGACTGTGCCGCTCGCAGCGGCGCTTGGCCGCGTTCTCGCCGAGGACGTCGTCAGCGCTGTCGACGTGCCCGGCTTCGACCGCAGCGGCGTCGACGGCTTCGCCGTGCGCGCTGCCGACACGGCCGGTGCCCGCGAGGACGCGCCAGTGCGGCTCCGCCTCAACCCGGAGGTGCTTTCCTGCGGCCACGCTCCCGTGCTCGCCGTCGGTCCAGGCACAGCGACGGTGATCGCAACCGGCGGGATGGTTCCGCGCGGCGCCGACGCGGTGGTGATGGTCGAGCATACTGAGACGGAGGAAGGCGAGGACGGGCCGGTGGTGGTGCTGCGACGGGCCGTCGCGGCAGGCGCGATGATCACTGGCGCCGGCAGCGACATCGCCCGTGGCGAGACCGTGCTGCGCCGCGGCACGGTGCTTTCGAGCCGCGCCATCGGCATGCTCGCAGCAATCGGGCGCGACTCCGTGCCCGTGGTGCGCCGCCCGCGCGTTGCCGTGCTCTCGACTGGAGACGAGCTGATCCCGCCGGGGCGGCCGCCCCGTCCCGCCGGCGTGTTCGACAGCAACGGCGCGATCGTCGCTGCGGCGGTGGCGGAAGCCGGCGGCGAGGCGATGCCCTTCGGCATCATCGCCGACGACGAGGCGGCGCTGCGGGAGGCGGTCGGCCGTGCTGCGGCCGAGGCTGACCTCGTCATCCTTTCCGGCGGCACCTCGAAGGGCGCCGGCGACGTCTCCCACCGCGTACTCTCGTCGATCGGCCGCGTGGTCGTGCACGGGGTGGCGCTCAAGCCGGGCAAGCCGCTCTGCCTCGGCCTCGTCGGCGCCACGCCGGTGGCCGTGCTGCCCGGGTTCCCAACCTCCGCCGTCTTCACCTTCCACGGCTTCGTCGCCCCGCTGATCCGCGCCATGGCGGGGCTTCCCGAGACGGCTGCCGAGACGGTGGAGGCGACGCTCGCTGTGCGCACGCCGTCCGAGCTCGGCCGAACCGAATACGCGATGGTCTCTCTCGTCGGCACCGATCATGGGCTTGCTGCCTATCCGCTCGCGAAAGGATCCGGCTCCGTCACGGCGTTTGCGCAGGCGGACGGGTTCATCGCCATCGATGCGCTGTCTCAGGGGCTCGAGCCGGGCGCACCGGTGCGGGTGACGCTGATCGGGCGCGCCGCGCGGCCAGCCGATCTCGTGGTGATGGGAAGCCACTGCGTCGGCCTCGACCGCATCCTCGGCCTGCTCGCGGAGCGGGGCATCGTTGCCAAGGCGCTCAATATCGGCTCTCTGGGCGGTCTCGCCGCTGCGCGCCGGGGCGAGTGTGACCTCGCGCCAATGCACCTGCTCGACCCGGCGACGGGGCGGTACAATGCCCCTCTCCTGCCGTCTGGCGTGACGCTGATAGAGGGCTGGCGGCGCATGCAGGGGATCGTCTTCCGTCGGGGTGATTCTCGTTTCGAGGGGCGTGACGCCGAGGCAGCCGTCGCCGCTGCTCTCGCCGATCCTCGCTCCGTTATGGTCAGCCGCAACCCGGGCTCCGGCACGCGGATCCTGATCGACCGTCTGCTCAGGGGCGCACGCCCTGTCGGCGTGACGAACCAGCCCAAGAGCCACAATGCGGTCGCTGCCGCGGTTGCCCAAGGGCGCGCCGACTGGGGGGTTGCGATCGCGACAGTTGCGCGCGACTACGGCCTCGGCTTCATCCCGCTCGCCGAGGAGCACTACGATTTCGCCGTTCCCGTGGCGCGGGCCGGGCGCGAGCCGGTGCGGCGATTCGCTGCCCTGTTGCGGGAGGAGGGGACACGCGCGATGCTCAAGGCCCTGGGGTTCACGCCATGAGGCTTCTCGTCGTCCTGCTCGTGCTTGCCGCTGCCCTGCCGGCGCGGGCGGAACTGCGCGGCCATGGCGGGCCGGTGAAGGCGATCGCCGTCTCGCCTGACGGGGCGCGGGTGCTTTCGGGCAGCTTTGACCAGTCTGCCATCCTCTGGGTGCCAGAGGCGGAGAGGGCGGAGGCGGTGCTGCGCGCGCATGACGGGGCGGTCAATGCCGTCGCCTTCCTGCCCGATGGGCGTTTCGCCACCGCCGGCGAGGAGGGAAGGATCGCTCTGTGGCGCATCGGTGCGCAGTTTCCCGAGCGCGTGTTCGAGGGCCATGGCGCGAAGATTGCCGCCCTCGCGGCCGACCCTGGGGGCCGGTTCCTCGTCTCCGCGGCGTGGGACCGCACGGTGCGTCTTTGGCCGCTCGACGGCTCGCCGCCGCGCGTCTTCGAGGGCCACACCGAGAACGCCGTGAACGCCGTCGCCGTGCTGCCGGACGGCTCCGCGGTCGTCTCCGCAGGCTATGACGGCACGCTGAGGCTCTGGCCGCTCGACCGCACACCCCCCTCCGTTCTCGCCGAGTTCGGCCTGCCGCAGAATGCGCTTGCGGTGCTGCCCGACGGCTCGGGCGTTGCCGTCGCCGGGGCTGACGGCACGGTGCGGGTCGTTCCCTTAGGCGCAGGGGCGGTGCGCGAACTTGCTGGGGGTGCAGCGCCGATCATCGCCTTGGCAGTGAACGCCACAGGCACGCTGCTTGCGGCAGGTGGGATCCGCGGCTCTGTGGCGATCTGGTCGCTGCCCGAGGGGCGGCTTGCGCGCACCCTCTCGGGGCCTGGCCTGCCCGTTTGGGCAGCCGCCTTCGCGCCCGACGGCACGCTCTTTACCGGCGGCACAGACCGACGCGTTCGGCGTTGGGACGCGGCGACGGGCGCTCATCTCGGCGCAGTGACTCGCGAGGAGGAGGAGCGCGCCGCCGCCTCTGACCACCCTGGCGCGCGTGTGTTCCGCGCCTGCGCTGCCTGCCACACGCTCACAGGCGACAGCGGCAACCGCGCCGGGCCGACGCTTGCGGGACTGTTCGGCCGGCGGATTGCGACTGTGCCCGATTTCAACTACTCCGAGGCGCTCAGGCGCATGGACATCGTCTGGACGCGCGAGACTGTGGCGGCCCTGTTCACGCAAGGCCCTGCCGCCTACACGCCAGGGACGCGCATGCCGGAACAGACGGTGGGTAACCGTGACGAGCTCGAGGCTCTGCTCGACTTCCTCGAGGTGGAGACGCGCAAGTAGCGACGCCCCAACGCTCTGCCGCCCCGCCCTTCCGCATACGCCAGCAAGCCCCGCTCCTGCCCAAGCCGCACGATCGCGCGGGCACGGGCGCTCGACGGGCAGCGGGCGGTGACGGGGCGCCGACGGTGGGCCTCGTTGGAGCGGACCCGGCCGCTCGAGGCCGGCGCGCGTTGCCTTCCGCTGCGCGGCTTCGCTCCGGGGCGCCGTCTGTGCCGCGGCGACGCTCGCCGCCAGGGCGGAGTGCTCCGGTCGCGGCCACGCGCGGGGTGTCGAGCCAGGCTGCGCGAATGACAGGCGACGGGCTCAGTTCAGCTTCTTCGGGTCCTCGGGTGCGCCTGCCTCGCGCGCCGCCAGATAGTCCTCGGTCGTGACGATACGCGGCCGTTCCGAAGCGGCATAGGGGTCGAGCCCGCTGCCTTCGGTGACGGTGATGGCGCGGCAGTCTGCGCACATGCGGATGAGGTCGAGATTCGCGGCAGAGCCCTTGTACATCCAGTGCGAGGTCGAGAGTTGCGCGGCCACTCGCTCGATCGTGCTCCGCGTGCCGAAGAGCTTGCCGCAGCGGATGCAGGCGAAGGGCTCCTCCTCCTTGATCAGCCTTGGCTCGGCTGCTGCCTTGGTGAGGTTCAGCCGCGGCTCGAGCGTGATCACCTTCTCCGGGCAGGTGGCGGCGCAGAGGCCGCATTGGACGCAGGCATCCTCGGTGAAGCTGAGCATCGGCCGGTCGGGATTGTCCCGGAGCGCGCCGGTCGGGCAGACAGAGACGCAGGCGAGGCAGAGCGTGCAGCCCTCCGTATCGACGCGGAGATTGCCGAACGGCGCGCGCTCGGGCAGCTTCACGATCTCAGCCGGCACGGGCGCTGCCTTGCCGAGCTCCTTCAGCGCCGTCTGCGTCACGCCGCGCTTGTCGCCGAGCGGGAGGAACCGGCGCGGCTCGGCAACACCGTCTCGCCTCGGCAGGAGGCGGAGGGCCTCGGCAAGCGTGTCCGGGTCGTCGGCTGCGATCACGCCGACGCGGCCCTCGCCGAAGCCGAAGCCACGCAGCACGGCATCGGCAAGGGCGAGGGTGCGGTCGAGCGCTGCCGTGTCCTCGCGCGGCCGCGCGCCCATCAGCACACGAAGCTCCGCCGCGCCGTAGGCGAAGGCAGCGGCGATCGTCTCGACCCCGAGCGCGGTCACCTCGTTCACCGCGAAGGGCAGCACGCGCGCAGGCAGTCCGTCGCCGTGGCGGGCGAGGGAATCGATCAGCGGCGCCCCGTGCTCGCCCTCGTGCACGAGCAGCACCGGCCGCGCCCCGCCGCAATCGATATAGGTGAGCAGGAGCGCCCGAAGGCGTCGCAGCAGCGCATCCGCAGGCGGGAGCGCGTAGGACGCGGCACCGGTAGGGCACACAGCGGTGCAGGCGCCGCAGCCTGCGCAGATGTTCGTGTCGATGACGACATGGTCTCCCGCAGGTGCGATCGCACCCACGGGGCAGAGGTCGAGGCAGCGCGTGCAGCCGGTGCGCCGGTTGCGGGAATGCGCGCAGAGGCTCTCGGTGAAGGTGACGAAGCGTGGCTTGTCGAAGGTGCCGACCAGCTCCCCCGCCCTGAAGATCGCCTTCTGCACCATAGCCGGGTCGCGCGGGTCTGCGCGCAGGTAGCCTGGCCGCTTGTGGTGCGCGGGAAAGAGCGGCGTCCCGCCGGAGAGGTCGAGGATCACGTCGCAGCGGCTCTTCGCCCCGTCGCGTGCCGGGCCGAAGGCGAGGCTAGCGCGCGAGGAGGGAGCGGGGGCGGCGTAGTCGTCGACCACGAGCTCAAAGGCGCCGAGATGGCCCCTTGCGCTGCGGATCGTCCCCTTCAGCACGGGAAAGCGCGTCGTCCGGGGCGGCGGGACCTCTCCCGGCCGGGTGAGAAGCACGGTCAGGTTGAGCCGGTTCTCGAGCGCCTCGGCTGCCTCGATCGCGGTCTCGTCGCGGCCATAGACGAGGGTCACCCCCTCGGAGACGTAGGAGACGATGGCGGTCTCGGGCATGGGCACGGCGGCGGCCGCGATCAGCGCGGCGATCTTCGGCGTCGCTGCCTTCGCTTCAGCGCTCCAACCTGCCTGCTCGCGGAGATTGACGAAGTCGAGCCGTCCCTGGTGGCCGGCCGACTCAGCCCGTTCTGAGAAGAGGGGCGCTTCCTGGGTGCAGGCGACGAGCAGGTCGCCCTCGCCGAGCGCAGCAGAGAAGCGCTCGATCTCGGCGCGGCAGAGCTGGCGGGCCGCCTCGACGGAGGCGCCGGGAAGGGCGCGGGCGCAGCCGCGGGCGATCCCCTCCTGATCGAGCGGCATCGTCCCCTCGCAGCTGCACACGAAAATGCGCCGCCGAGCCTCGGCCATCGGCCCTCCCCCTCGCCCCGCGGGCGCCCGACTGTTCCTACGAACTCCCTGCGCATATATGTCGGCTTGACGACAGCCGCCAGCGGGGCAGCCGAACCGACGCCATGCGCGCCGCAGACCTCGACCGACGCCTCGATCTCCCCCCGCTCTTCCGGGGCGTGACCCTGCGTGAGGGGGCGGATGCGTTCCGGCATGCCTGCGCGATCGCCCCCGACGCAGGGTCGGGGACGCTCGTGCTCGCGCGCGGCGGCCTGAGCTTTGACTGCGCCGTGGTGCTCGAGCCGGCGATGCCGCTCGCTCGCGCCCGAATCGCCCTCTATGTCGGGATGACGGCGCTTGCCGATGCGCTTGCCCTCGCTGCGCCCCCCGAGCATCCGATCGGCTTCGTCTGGCCTGACCTTGTCCGCATCGACGGCGCGAGGCTCGGCGGGGTCAGGCTCGCCTGGTCCCCTGTGGTGGGCGAGCTCCAGGCACCGTCTTGGCTCGTGCTGCACGCCGGGCTCAGGCTTGCAGAGCCGCCCGGGATAGAGCCAGGCCACTTCCCGGACCGGACCTCGCTCGAGCAGCAGGGCTTCGAGGACCAGGACCCGGTGCGCCTTGCCGAACGCTTCGCGAGGCACCTGATGGCGGGGCTCTACACCTGGCAGGACGAGGGGCTCGGGCCGGTCGCCGAGCAGTATCTCGCGAGGCTCGACGAGCCCAAGGCGGCAAGGCGGGGGATCGACCCCTCAGGCGACCTCGTGCTGATCGATGCCGACGGGGCTGAGACACGCCGTGCCCTTGTCCAGGCTCTCGCCGCCCCGCAATGGCTCGATCTCCTCGAATGAGCCGGGGCGCATGAGCGGGCGGATCCTCCGCACCATCCGGCTCGACCCCTCCGACACGGTGGTGTTCGATCGCGCCGCCGAGCCTGGGGAGATCGCCGTGGTCGGCAGCTTCACGTTCTGGGACGAGGACCCTGCCAGACTCACAGGCCGCGCGCGGCAGGCCTTCCGCGCCGGGTTCCTCGGCCTTGGAAGCTTCGGCTTCTCGACGCTCGTGAGCGTCGGCAGCGCTAGCGCGGAGGAGCGGGAGGCGGCGGTCGCCTCTCTTGCCGACTATATCCTCAAGCGCCTTGGCGCCCCCGATGCCGCCTCCGCCCGGGCAGCAGCAGAGGAGGAGATTGCCTTCGCGGAAGGGCTTGCCGAGGGGCATGAGGCGGGAACCGTGATCGCGCTCACCCGAAGCATCGAGGGGGACGGCGTGCGCGAACGTTTTCGCACCCTCAAGCGGAAGGGCGCGCCTCAGGCTCTGCCCGTGATCGGGCTGGTGCGCGCCGAGGAGGGGTCGGAGGAGGCGGCTGAGGATGTCGATCTCGTGGCGCTGCTGCGCCGCGCCCAGGTCTAGGGGGGGGACGGCATGCGGCCGGATTTCTGGCTCTCCTGCGGCCATCACCTCGTCGAGCGCAACGACCAGGGCGGGCTTGCGGTGACCGACGCCCTGCTCGCCGCCTGGCTCGCAAGGCCAGAGCTCGTGCCGCCTGCGGAGGCCTGCGCCGCCGAGCGGGCGCTGCACGCCTCTTTGCTCGCCAACCCCCGCCGCAGCGTCGCCGCAGTCGAGGTCGCGGCGCTTGCCGACCCTGATGCGCGGGAGAACTGGCAGGCCTTTCTCGCCTTCCGCGACCACCTTGTCGCGCATGCGACGCTCGAGGCGGCCTATCTGGCGCTGTTCCGCCGCGACCTCAGCGGCACCCCGCCGCTCTTCATCGCGCAGCTTGCCCAGCTCATCTTGCGCAACATTCTCGACGAGGTCGACGACCCGATCCGCGTCCGCGCCGCCGAGCTGTTCTTCCGGCCGCAGAGGGTCTCGACCGAGGGCGGCAACCTGCTTCTGGCGGACGAGGAGACGATCGAGGCCCGAGCCAGGGACGTGCGCGCCAGCCGCGGGGCACTGGGGCTGCTCGGGCAGATGATCGCCGAGGCCGGGGCGGCGCAGCGTACGGTCGAGCTCGACGTGCTCTCGAGCGCAAACGCAGCCCTCTACTGGGAGCGGTCCGACCGCTTCGACACGGTACTCGACCTCACCTTCGGCCGCGAGGGGCAGGACGCGCTCGCCCGCGTCATCGAGGCCTGGGTGCGGCACCTCGTTGGCGTGCGCGTGTCGGTTCAGCCGCTGCAGACGATCCACGATGAGGCCTGGTCCTGGTATGTCGGCCTCGACACCGAGGCGACCGCGATCTCGACACGGCTTTGGAACGGCGAACGCGTTGGGCCTGAGGATCTCGGGCGGATCCTCGCCCTGTTCCGGCTGGAGTTCGAGGACCCGGCCGAGATGCTGCCGCGTGTTGCCGGGCGGCCGGTCTATCTCTCGCTCGCGATGACGCCCGACAGGACCGTCCGGATGAAGCCGCAGAACCTGCTCGCCGGCCTGCCGCTCAGGCAGGCGCAGGTTGCCTGAGGGGGGAGGATGCTGGCCGAGGAGCATCATCCCGTCGCCGTCGTGGTCGAGCGCCGCGCCGCCGGCACGCCCTGGGCGGAGCATGTCTGGATTCCGGTGGCCGTGCTGCCGGGGGAGACGGCGGCTGCGCCCTGGACGGTGCTGCGCGAGGGCAAGGGCGTGACCGCTTACATCGCGGGGCAGACCGTGGTGAGCTTCTTCTCCTCCGAGACGCCGAACTACAAGGCCAATCTCGAGACCGGCGTGCCCGTCCTGTGGGTGGTCTTGAGGCCCTCAGCAGCGCATCCGGGCATGGAGCTCGTCGCCGTGCTGGCCGACCCAGGCGAGGCGGAGGCGATGACGACCGCCGGCGCGGACGTGATCGAGCCCGTGCCGATGCCTGGGCAGATACGCGAGGCGCTCGAGCACTTCGTCGCCGCCCACCACGTCGAGCGCGGCTTCCACAAGCGCAAGCGCGACCGGGCCGACCCGGAGGCGCTCGGCCTCCGCCGCAGAGTGGGCCGCGATGGCTGAGGAGGATCGCGCGCGCGAGGGGTTCCTCGCCCGCTGGTCGCGGCTCAAACGCTCGGGCGGCAAGGAGTCGACCGAGACTGAGGCAGGCTCGGCGACGGCGGGACCTGCCGCCAAGCCTGCCGCGACGCCGTCTTCGCAGCCGGCCATCGAGCCGGCAGCGGCGCAAGCCGGGGTGGCTGCGGAGTCGGAGGCTGAGACCGAGACCGAAACCGAAACCGAGACCGAGATCGACCTCGCCTCCCTGCCGCCGATCGAGAGCCTGACCGCGGAGAGCGACATTACGGTTTTCCTGAGGAAAGGTGTTCCGGTGGCGCTGCGGAACAGGGCGCTGCGTCGCCTCTGGAGCCTCGACCCGACGATCAGGGACTTCATCGGCCCAGCCGACTATGCCTGGGACTGGAACGTTCCCGGCGGCGCGCCAGGCTATGCCGCGCAGATCGCGTCGGGGCCGGATGTCGAGGCTCTGGCCGACAGGATCCTCGGCCTCGCGCGTGACACTTCCAGAGGCGAGCCGGCAGCCGAGGCAGGGGAGGCGGACGCAGGCTCAGAGTCAGCGACGCCTGGGGCGGAGCCCCTCCCTCCCGCCCCGCTGGAGCCCGTCCGGCTTTCGGACGCATCTCGCCTGGAGCCGCAAA
>Ga0308417_1003415_pt1 | contig 10153 bp, 5 predicted proteins | sample HotsprSampleOS65_FD_203528 | JGI IMG/M metagenome (GOLD analysis project Ga0308417, IMG submission 203528) | Hot spring phototrophic mat microbial communities from Octopus Spring, Yellowstone National Park, Wyoming, United States - 20090730_OS65 ... | reverse complement strand
ACCGACAGAAAGTAGCAAATGCGGTCCGTGTCGGAGCTAACGCGGGCGATCAGATCCCCAGTCCGCTTTCCGCCGAAATACTCGAGCGAAAGCCTCTGCAAGTGCTGATAGGTCTTGTTCCGCAGGTCGGCGGCCACTCGTTCGCTAACCCAAGCGAGAACGTACGTCCGGCCCCATCCAAACAGCCAAGCGGCCGTCCACGCCCCAAATAGCCCGAGCAAATACCACTTGACCGCCCCAAAGTTCTCTTGCCCGTGCTCCTGAAACGGAATCAAAACATTGTCCACCAACGGCCGCGTCAAATAGGGTGGAATCAGCCCCGTCCCCGTGGCCAATAGGCTCAACACCACGCCCAACAACGCCATCGGCAGCCGCGACTTGATGTACTTGAACAGACGAATGAGCGACTGGGCGGGCGGCTTCGTCAATGATACGCCGCAAGCGGGGCAAGCAACCAAATCGCTCGTGAAAGTCGCCCCGCACATCGAGCATTCTATTGCCCCGATCCCGGCGGGCACATCAGGCTCGGGTTCGACTCCCTGTTGCAGCAACACCAGGCGGTCGAGCAGCCGACGCGCCCCCGGCGAACGGGCTGCCGTGTACCTCCACGATGCCAGCCGCCGCTCGCCGTCGATCAGGTCGAGCTGTCCGACGCCGGCGAACTCCCGGGCTTCGAAGCGACAAGATCTGCTCAGCGGGTACTCACCGGCCAGAACCAACGAACAGCCCTCTCCCTGAGGCGGAGAGCCTTCCGCCGGCTCGAAACTGAGGACACGGCGATCTGTCAGAAGAACGAAACTGTCCCAATAGCAAAGCGCCCGACTCAAATCGGGTTCGAACCATGCCAAGGGCGTTTCTTCGGGCAGAAGATGAGGGGTTGCCAACTCGCGCAGGCGGGCGGGCAATGAATCCGAAAACCAATTAGACATTTCTGGGGGCTCTAAACCCCATCATCAAGTGGGCAAGCAGAGCGACTTCCAGACGACTGGAAACCGCCAACATCCCCCACAATGGCGGGGCGCGAGGGTATAGGCGTTACTTTGGGTCGCGTCAAGGGTTCAGAAAATGGCTAATCTTACGACAGAACCGCCTTCCCGATCGCCAATTCAAGTCTATCGGCGAACCCTCCGAATTGTAACATAAATACCGGTCAGGTTACGAGGGCAAGAAAATCGAAGCAGAAGACTATTGCGTTGACGCAGTTTGTATAGTTCAATCAAAGTGTCCACTTTACGAGGACATTCATCGATGACCAGCCGGTTCCGCGACCGCCGTTAGGCGAGGGCCGGCGTTTCGGATCCCGGCTCGAAAGAGCCAAGGCGGTGAACTTCCGCGAAGCGAGGTAAACAAGGCCGTCTCGATTCCGACTGTCGCCGGTCATCCCTGATTCGCCCTGCTGGTGGATCGTTCGCAGAGCCGCGTCTCACCGCCCCTGTTTGTGCGGTCGGCCCGCGCCCAACTCCACGAGTCCTCCCTTGCAGCAGCGCCGGTGCCTGGTTACGCGCCGACTGCCCAAAGATGCAACACAGCAAGCAGGCAAAGCATCGCTTAGCGCGAGATTCGACAGCAATACAGGCCAGAGAACATCCGTACTGCATTTTTCCACTTTCCTGGAAAACTGATTGACCGCTGACAACGTAACACATATTGATTACTTGCTCGATCAAGCCCTACGGCGGGCCAAGCCGGTGCGCTCTTTGAGAGACTTACATGGAATTCCGCAAGGTTCTGGCATTGCGAGGACCCAATATCTGGGCCAATTTTCCGGTTATCGAAGCCTGGGTTGACCTGGGCGAATTAAAGGATTCGGCGTCGAACACCATCCCCGGATTCAACGAGCGTTTGATGGCTTGGTTGCCGTCGCTGATCGAGCACCGTTGCTCGATCGGCGAGCGAGGCGGTTTTTTCGAGAGGCTGCGTCAAGGGACCTATCCGGCCCACATTCTCGAACACGTAACGCTGGAACTCCAATCACTGGCCGGCGCCGACGTGGGATTCGGAAAAGCGCGAGAGACTTCGGAAGAAGGCGTTTACCGCGTTGTTTTCCGCTATCGGGAAGAGACATTGGGCAGGGCATGCCTCGAGGCTGCGCGAGAATTGCTGTTAGCGGCCATTTACGATCGGCCCTTTGACGTTGCCGCAACGATCGAGCGTCTTCGCGACCTGGCCGCCCGCGTGCTTCTCGGCCCGAGCACCAACGCCATTGTCGAGGCCGCCCGCGCTCGAAACATTCCGCACATGCGGATGAATACGGCGAGCCTGGTCCAATTTGGGTACGGCTCGAAACAGCGGCGCATTCAGGCGGCTGAAACCGACCGGACCTCGGCAATCGCCGAATCGATTGCCCAAGACAAAGAACTGACGCGGATGTTTCTCCGTGCGGTCGGGGTGCCGTGCGCCGAAGGGCGGCCGGTCACCAGCGCCGAGGACGCATGGGAAGCCGCTCAAGAGATCGGCGGTGCGGTCGTCGTCAAACCGCGCGACGGCAATCAAGGGCGCGGCGTTGCGGCCAATATCAGCACGCGCGAGCAAGTCCTCAAGGCCTACGAAGCCGCGGCGCAAATCAGCGACTCGGTACTTGTCGAAAAGTTTGCGCCCGGCCACGACTACCGGGTCTTGGTGGTGGGCGGCAAAGTCGTGGCGGCCGCTCGGCGCGAGCCGGCGCAGGTGGTCGGCGACGGCGTCCACACCGTGGCCGAGTTGGTCGATCTGGTCAATGCCGACCCGCGACGCGGCGAACATCATGCAACGGTGTTGAGCAAAATCAAGCTCGACGTCATCGCGCTGGCCGTTTTGGCCGAGCAGGGCTATTCGCCCGAATCGGTGCCGCCGGCCGGCAAGGTGGTGTTCATTCGCCGCAACGCCAATCTGAGCACGGGCGGAACGGCGATCGATGTTACGGAACGGGTCCATCCCGCCGTCGCCGCCCGGGCAATCGATGCCGCACGCGCGATCGGCCTCGACATCGCCGGCATCGACATCATCGCTCAAGACATCAGCATCCCGCTCGAAGAGCAAGGCGGGATCGTCGTCGAGGTGAATGCGGCCCCGGGCCTGCGGATGCACCTGGAACCGTCGGTCGGAATTTCGCGGCCGGTGGGGCAGGCGATCATCGATATGATGTTCGAGCCGGGCGAGAACGGGCGAATTCCCATCGCCGCTGTTACCGGGGTCAATGGCAAAACCACGGTCACTCGCTTTATCGCGCACATTCTCAAAGGCACGGGCAAGCGGGTCGGCATGACCTGTACCGACGGCATCTACGTTGACGACCGGCGGATCGACACGGGCGATTGCAGCGGGCCGCAAAGCGCCCGCAACATTTTGATGAACCCCATGGTCGATGCGGCCGTGCTGGAGACTGCTCGCGGCGGCATCCTTCGGGCCGGCCTGGCGTTCGACCAGTGCGATGTGGCCGTGGTGACCAACATCGGCGACGGCGATCACTTGGGCCTCAGCGAAATCCACACCGTGGAAGACTTGGCCAAGGTGAAGCGGTGCATCATCGAGGTCGTGGCGCCCAACGGGTTCGGCGTCCTCAACGCCGAAGATCCGCTGACCGCCGCCATGGCCCCGTACTGTCCCGGCAGCGTCTTGTTCTTCGCCGTGGACGAGCGTCATCCCGTAATCGTCCAACACCGCGCCGATGGCGGTCGAGCCGTCTTCGTGCGCGACGGGATCGTCGTATTCGCGCAGGGCGATCGAGAAGAACCGATCCTCTCCCTCAGCCGGGTCCCGCTGACGCACGGCGGAACGATTCGGTTCGAGGTCGAAAACACGCTTGCCGCCGTGGGGGCCGCCCTGGCCCTACAGGTCCCGTCCGAAATCATCGCCGCCAGGGCCGAATCCTTCGCCGCCGATATGAGCAAGGTGCCCGGCCGTTTCAATATCCTCGAAATCAACGGGGCGACCTGCGTGATCGACTACGGGCACAACGCGCACGCCCTGCAAGCAATGATCGACGCGCTGAATACGTTTCCGCATCAGCGCCGCACCGCCGTTTTTTCGACCGCCGGCGACCGCCGCGATTGCGACATCGTGCGGATGGGCGAGCTGCTGGGCGGGGCCTTCGATCGAGTGATTCTCTACGAAGACCACTACACGCGAGGCCGAGCCGACGGCGAGATCATCGCGCTCTTCCGCAAAGGGCTGGCCGCCAACGCGACGCGCGTGAAGACGATCGAGGAAATCCGCGGCGCGGTTGCTTCGGTCGAACATGCGTTGAATACGGCTCAGCCGGGCGAGTTGATGCTTATTCAGGCAGATGCGATCGACGAAACGGTTGATTGCGTCCGCCGCTATCTCGACGCGTTGGCCATGCCTCAGCAGGTGGCCGAGGTGGAGCAGATCGCCGCGAAAGTCGCGGCGCAGGCGGCCGTTCCCCCCGAAGAACCGGCTGTCCCCTTGAAGCCCGCACCGGCGTCGGCCAAGGCCTCGTTGAAGGCGAAGTGACGCAGCCCCCGAACCCTGTTCGGCGGCGCTTGCCGAACACAGCCGGCACCGGCCGCCCCGCCTTCCGTCGCGGATACTTCGGGGATGCAGCACTTGCCGCCGCGGGCAACCGATCCCGGAAGGCCGAATTTCCCTATTCGCTGTGGGGAGCAGCATCACTCGGCCGGGGCTTCGGGGCATCGCTCGTCAGACGCAACACTCGCAACGAGCCTCGCAGGAACGAGGCAGGGAGAGCCGCATGGCCGCTACAGCACCCAACGCACTGTCCGGCAAAGAAACCTTTTCGGTCGAAGCGGTTTTGATCGGCGAGCGCATCGATTTGCGCGGGCTGGCCGGAGGCGAACGACTTGCGGCCGGCCCGCTGACGATGTCGCTCGAAGGCGGCGGCGTCGCGGTCCTCTTTCGGTTCGGCGCCGTAGTGTTCTTCGCCGCCTCGGCGGAGACCAAAAAGGCTTTTTTGGATTGGCTCGCTCCCCGAGTGCTGCAACCTCATGCCCAGGTAGAACGCGAGACGATCGATGTTCGGATCGTGCCGACGGGCTTCGAGGGAATCGAAAGCGCGGAAGGCAACGTGCTTGTGCTGCAAGAGGCAAGCGTCGAACGGCTTCAAATCGTTGCCGACGTCCTGGCGCAAAGCGTCGTGCTCGCCCGCTATGAAGCGATGGTGGCCCGCGACTTCGACATCGTCGAGCCCTTCGCGGTCGAGTTGAGCCGCCGCGGTCGCACCTCGGCCGACTTGCGCTCGCTGCTCCGCTCCATCGGCCGGGCGTTGCTCAGCGAGCACACGATGGTCGGACGGGTCGAGATCGGCGACAAGCCCGAGCTGCTCTGGGAACGCCCCGACTTGGAGCGGCTCTATCAACGACTGGCCGACGAATACGAATTGAACGAGCGCCACGCCGGCCTGGATCGAAAGCTCAATCTGCTGGCACGCACCGCGCAGACGATTTCGGACCTCATCCACAATCGCCACTCGCTGCGGGTCGAGTGGTACATTGTGATCTTGATCCTCTTCGACATCTGCCTTTCGCTGCTGGAAAAGTACGTGTTTTGAGGGAGCCTGCGTTCGTAACCCAACAACGCACGGCGCTGCTTCCCATGCCCGCGCGCGGCGCATGGCTCGGCGCGGGAGCCGAACGTCGGCCGAGTGGCGCACGTCGCGGCAGCAGACGGGCGGATCGCGGCCACGACGGAAGCCCGCTCAAGCCGCGCCGGGCGGCGCGCCCGAAGGCGGCACTATCGCCTCGAAGCGGGGCCGTTGCCGCCCGCCGGTTCGTCGGCAATGAGCCGACCGTCCTTCAATCGCAGCAATCGCTGCGCGCGCCGGCTCAGCGCCGAATCGTGCGTAATCACCACCAGCGTCAACCGACGCTCCGAATGCAGCCTCGCAAACAGATCGAGCACGGCTTCCGCCGCCGCCGAGTCGAGATTGCCGGTCGGTTCGTCGGCCAAAAGCAGCGGCGGATTGTTGGCCAAGGCCCGCGCCACGGCAACTCGTTGTCGCTCGCCCACCGACAACGCCTGCGGTAGATGATCGCGTCGCGAGGCCAACCCCACCAGTTCCAGCAACGCCTCGGCCGTCGCCTTCCGCTCGGCCGCGCTGCGGCGCGTTTCCAGCATCGGGATCTGCACATTCTCCAACGCGGTCAGTGCGGGCAGCAAATGGAACGACTGGAAGACGAAGCCCACCTGCTCGCAACGGAAGCGGTCCCAGGGATAGAACTCGGCCAGCGGTTTGCCCTCGAAGTACACCTCTCCGCTAGTCGGCCGGTCTAACGCGCCCAGCAAGTTCAACAGCGTTGATTTGCCGCTGCCGCTGGGGCCCATCACGGCGACATATTCCCCGCGAGCGATATGGAACGAAAGGTCATCCAGCGCTTGAACGCGCCCGTCGGGATAGAACTTGCTCAGTCGTTCGGCGCAAAGCAAGCAATTGCTCAGCGCAATGTGGCGAGGAGTTTCTGCGGCCCGGTTATTCATGGCGCAACCCTTCCGTGGGCAAGAGTTTCGCCGCCCGCCACGCAGGGTAGCCGCCGCCGGCAATCCCCACGAAAAACGCGAGCACACAGCCCTGCGCCACCACGTCCCAGCCGATTTCGCCCGAGATGAGCCGCCCGGTGGGCGTCAGCCGCAGCAACTGCGTCAACAACCACGCCATCGCGCAGCCGACCGCCGCGCCAATCATGCTCAGCAGCGCCGACTCGAAGAGGATCATCTTGACGATTGTCGCCCGGCGCCAGCCAACCGCCCGCAGCACGGCCAACTCGCGTGTTCGTTCGAAGACGGCGGTCAGCATCGTGTTCACCACCCCGATTGTGCCGACGATCAGCGCCAATGTCGATGTGAACCACGCGACTGCCCGCGCCAGACGCACCTCGATCAATGAATCGACATACTGGCGAGCCGGCAAAACGTCGATGTTCGGCGCCAGCGGCTTGATCTGCGCGGCAAGCGACTCGACGGCAGCCTGCGAACTGTCGGCGGCCACCACCATAAACACCGTCGCCTTCCCGCGGCGGTCCATCAGGTCTTGGAGTGCGGCCAACGGCACGACCAGCGAATTGCTCTCCAGAAGATTGAACGAGTCGAATACGCCGACGATCCGAAAATGTCGGCCCGGAACGAGTTCGAATTGGTCGCCCGCTCGCTTCGAGAGAGTTTTGGCGAGCACCTTCCCGATCAGCATTGCGTCGCTGTCGCCCGGTTCGAGCTTTCGGCCTTCGATCAACGCCACTTCATCGAGTACGAAGCTATTCGGCTCCAAACCGCGCACCACCACGCCCAGCACATCGAGTTCCGGAAACGAGAAGTTCTCGATCAGCGCGCAGGCCACATGCTTCACGCCGGGCAAACGGGCGATGCGCCGCCCCAGGTCTTCGTCGAGACTGCTCTGAAGCCGCTGAACAGTGGTCGCTCCGGCCACGACCAAGTCGATCCCGCGGTTCTGAAAAACCGCCAGCAACTGCCGCTCGAACGAGCCGACCGCCCCGACCAAGGCCACCACGGCCGCCACCGCCACGGAAACGCCGGCGATCGTCAATGCCGATCGCAAACGCCTCCGCTGCATGTTCTTGAACGCTACATGAATCAATCGCATAATTCGGCTATTGTCGCCCAATCCCGGCGGCCCAACAAGCGGCCGGCGGTGGGAAGTCGGCCGTCGTCAATCGCGAGGCAATCAGCCGCGCTGCCGTTATCCAGGCTCGGCCGGCGAACTCGGCGAACCTCGGCGGCAATTGCGCGGAGACACCTGACGCAAGACCGTCGTCTTTCGTAGAATAGTCCATTCGACGGCCCGTTCGAGGCGAGGCGGCCCACACACCGTGTTCGCCGAGCCGCGCCGCTAACGCGAATGCCCGCTCCTGATTGCCCTTCGCCGATCGAGGTGATTCCAACGTTGCGACGACGGAGTCAACACCATGCCCAACACGCTTTATCTGCCCGAACTGCGAGAAATGCTGGCCGAGAACAATTCGGCCGAGCTTCAGGAGTTCTGCACAGCAATTCACCCGGCCCGCGCGGCAGAGTTCATGGAAGGATTGACGGCCGCCGAAGCTTGGGCGGTGCTGCGGCATGCCGAGCTGCCGGTGCGTGCCGAAATCTTCCGCTATTTCGAGCCGTCGAAGCAGATCGAGATCATCGAAACGGTTTCCCGCAACGAAATCGCCGAGCTGATCGGCGAGTTGCCGCCTGACGATCGCGTGGACTTGCTCAACGAGGTCGATAAAAAGGTCGTCGCCGAGATTCTGCCCTTAGTGCCGACAGCCGAGCGGCGCGATATCCAGCGGCTCAGCGCGTACGCCGAGGGAACGGCCGGCGCCGAAATGACGACCGAATTCGCCCGGCTCGGCGAGAATCTCACCGTGGGACAAGCACTCACCGAGATCGCCAAACAAGCCGAAAACCTCGAGACGATTTATTACCTGTATGTTGTGGACGATGAGGACCATCTGCGCGGCCTGGTCTCCGCGCGGCAGTTGGTCTCGTCGATCGGTCGCCCGGAAACACCCGTGGCCGACCTGATGGAGCGCGACCTTGTCACCGTGCATGTCAGCGAGCCGATCACCAGCGTTGCCAAAAAAGTCGCGCGATACAACTTGCTCGCCATTCCCGTGGTCGACGATCAACAGCGGCTCGTGGGCATTATCACGCACGACGACGTGATCGATATGGTCGTCGATGAAGCAACGGAAGACATCCACCGCATGGGCGGCATCGCCCCGCTGGTCGATAGCTATTTGGAAAGCCCCTTTCTGACGTTGTGGCGAAAACGGGCCGGCTGGCTGGCCTTGCTCTTCTTGGCCGAGCTGTTCACCTTCACCGCCCTGGCCAAATTCGAGGATGCCATTGCCGCCATCGTCGCCTTGGCCCTTTTCGTGCCGCTGTGCATATCGACGGGCGGAAACTCGGGATCCCAGGCCGCTACGCTCATCACCCGCGCCATCGCCCTGGGACAGGTAACCTTCCGCGACTGGTGGCGCGTTCTGCGCCACGAGATCTTGATGGGGCTGGCCCTCGGGACAACATTGGGCGCAATCGCGTTCGTCCGCGCGGCGCTCACGCCGCAACACATCTTGGGCGACGATACGAACCGCTGGCTGCTGGCCATCACGATCTCGCAGTCCGTGGCGATGATCTGCCTTTGGGGCACGCTGATCGGCTCGATGCTGCCGCTGATCTTCAATCGCCTGGGATTCGATCCGGGCTTCGCTTCCAGCCCCTTCGTGGCAACATTCGTCGATGTGACCGGAATCGTGATCTACTTCTCGATCGCCCACTTCTGGCTCTTCTGAGGCCGGACGCGATCGAAACACGTTTTCCCCGCGGGGCGCAAGCTTTGTTGCGCCGCCGCTGCGGGGTCCGGCGGCCCGCCTTGCCACCGGCGAAAATACCGCGCAAATTCAGTCGGCCGCGGCGCGCACGGCCAGGCTCAGCCAGCGATCGTCCAAATGCACCGCCCAGCGGGCATCGATCCAGCGATTCAGCACGGAGCCCAGCCGACCATCATCCGCTAAAGAAGCATCGGGGCATTGCCGCGCTCGGCGCGCCAGTTCTTCGAAGCTCCGTCCCGTATCAGCGAAAAGATACAGCTCTCGCTCCGCGCCGGTCATCCGTGCTTGGAATTGCCGAGCGATCGGTCGCGTATCCGTCAAGATCAACACGCCGTCCGGCCGATCGTAGTAGTTCAACGTCGCCTGCGCGGCGTTCGCCTGCCATTGCTCAACCATCTCCACCACCGGCGCGGCATAATGCCAGGGGTCGCGGCCGTCGGCAAAGTCGAACTCGTAATAGTAGGCCAAATTGGCCAACGCGCATCGATCGAAGGGATAAACATAGCCGAACGCCCGGTGCGGCCGCGGATTGAGCAACCCGAATTCCGACGGACGCTCGAAATACGGCGAGAACCGATCCATCCGCACGCGCCCGACGGCCAACGGGGGAGCCAAATGGACGATCGCCGGCAACAACTGGGCAATAGCCTTGTACTCTTCGGGCGGTTCCATGGGAAAGCCGTAAAGCAGATTCCACTTCACCTCGATGCCCGCCTCCGAGAACCACTTCAACGCTTGGACGTTGTGAACGGCCGTCGCTCCTTTGCCGATCAACTTGAGAATTGGTGTACTGAACGTCTCGATCCCCAGTTGCGCAGCGCCCAGCCCGGCCCGAAGCAATGCGTCGGCCTGCTCCCTGCGCAGATTGG
>Ga0308417_1003412_pt1 | contig 10157 bp, 5 predicted proteins | sample HotsprSampleOS65_FD_203528 | JGI IMG/M metagenome (GOLD analysis project Ga0308417, IMG submission 203528) | Hot spring phototrophic mat microbial communities from Octopus Spring, Yellowstone National Park, Wyoming, United States - 20090730_OS65 ... | reverse complement strand
GCTTCACCGCATGGCTCCGCGGCAAATGGCGCGGCCTCCGCGATGCGCCCCGCGCCCGCCGCTCCTTCTCCCGCGCCCCCCGCGCCTCCATCGAGCCGCTGCTGGCCGAGTGCGAAGCCGAAATCCGCCGCCTCCAGCGCGCTTCGCGCCCGGAGCCTTACTGGAAACTCTATTTCGGAGTCGCGCGATGAACCTGGCGGCCCTCGTCATCACCCACAATTCGGCCTCCTGCGTGCGCTCGTGCCTTCAATCCTGCCTGCGTTTCGGCAGCCAGTTCCCCTCCGGCATCCTCGTTATCGACAACGCCAGCTCGGACATCACCTGCTCCATCGTCCGCGAATTCCCCGGCGTCCGGCTCATCTCCAACGCCGAAAACCGCGGCTTCGCAGGCGCCGTCAATCAGGGCTTCCACCTTCTCCCGGACGCGGAGGCTGTGCTCATCCTGAATCCGGACGTCGAACTGATCTCCCCGGCCGCCGTGCTCGCCGATGCCCTCGCACAAAATCCCCATGCCGGCGCCGCTGGCGCCCTCCTGCTCGGGCCGGATGGCCGGCCCCAACGCGGCTTCTGCATCCGCCGCCTGCCCACCGCTGCCGCGCTCGCTTTTGAAATCCTCGGCCTCAACCGGCTCTGGCCGTCGAATCCCGTCAACCGCCGCTACCGCGCCCTCGACCTGCCGCTCGATCAGCCCGCCTCCGGGCTTCAGCCCCCGGGCGCCTGCCTGCTCGTCCGCCGCGCCGCCTGGGCTGCCGTCGGCGGCTTCGATGAATCGTTCCATCCCGTCTGGTTCGAGGACGTCGATTTCACCGCCCGCCTGCTCGCCGCGGGCTGGCAGGTCCTCTATTGGCCCGCCTTCCGCGCTGTGCACCAAGGCGGGCATTCCGTGTCGCGCCTGGAATGGGCCGCACGCACCGAGAATTGGTATAGTGGACTACTAGGATACGTTTCCAAGCACTTCCGGGCACCCGGCCGTGCCCTTGTCAGCTTGTCTCTCATCTTGGGAGCTGTGCCGAGAATCGTTGCGGGGATTTTCTGGAAGCGATCTCTTGGCCCCCTGATTGTGTATGGTAGATTGGTTCGGCTGGCGGTCTCCGCTGCCGCCGCGCTCCGCGCGCGGCCCGCGGCGCCCCGGCTGGAGGAGAACCTGCGCGGCCCGGTTCATGCGCCGGACCGCCCCGGCATTTGATTCAGGCTGCTCTTTCCCATGGCTTCACACGACTTCGTCTCGGTGACCATCGTCACCTACAACAGCGGGCGGTACATCAAACGCTGCCTGGAATCGGTGCTGGCGCAGAAAGGGCCCCAGTTCGAAGTCATTGTCATCGACAACAACTCCACCGACGGCACGCGCGACATCCTCGAGCGCTACGAAGACCGCTGCACCATCATCTACAACGACAAAAACATCGGCTTCGCCGCCGCCCAGAACCAGGCCATCCGCCTCGCCCGCGGCAACTGGGTCCTCACCCTCAACCCCGACGTCCTCCTCATGCCGTACTTCATCCAGGCGCTGCTCGAAGCCGGGCGCCTCGACAACCGCATCGGCACCGTCTGCGGCAAGCTGCTCGTCATGAGCCCGGATTTCAACATCGACGCCAAGCCCCGCGTCGACTCTACCGGCATCTACTTCACCCCCTACCTCCGCCACCTCGACCGCGGCAGCCGCCAGATCGACAACGGGCACTACCTCAAGCGCGAGTACGTCTTCGGCGCCACCGCCGCCGCCGCCCTCTACCGCCGCGAGATGATCGACGACATCTCCATCGGCGGCGAGTTCTTCGACTCCGATTTCTTCGTCTACCGCGAGGACGCCGACGTCGCCTGGCGCGCCCAGCTCATGGGCTGGCGCTGCCTCTACACTCCTTACGCCCGCGGCTATCACGTCCGCGCCGTCCTTCCCGGCAACCGGCGCGCCTTGCCCAAAGAGATCAACATGCACTCGGTGAAGAACCGCTTCCTCATGCGGGTCAAAAACATCACCGGCGATCTCTACCGCCGCTACTGGCTCCCCATCACCTTCCGCGATCTGGTTGTCGTCGGCTGCTGCCTCCTCTACGAGCACTACTCCCTCAAGGCCTTCTGGCACGTCCTCCGTTCCTGGCCGCGCCTTCTCGCCAAGCGCCGCTGGATCATGTCCCGCAAGCGCGCCAGCGATGAGTACATGGCCTCCTGGTTCCAATACCACCCGGTCAGCCAGCCCGCGCCGAAGAAGGCCGTCGCCTCCCTCAGCCCTGCCCGCTCGGAAGCTCAAACCGCCGGAGGCTGAAGGCCTCATGTGGCGCCCCAACCGCCGGGAACTGCTTCCCGCCCTCGGCGGGGCGCTCTCCCTGCGCTCCTTCGGCGCCTCCGATGACTTGCGCCTGTTGTGGGCGCGCGCCCCGCAGGACAATTTGCTCATGCCGCGCACGCGCTGGTGGTGGCCCGGCAGCCGCGTCACGCGGGAAGGCATCACCCGGCAGCTCGAACAGATGCGCGCCGCCGGCATCGGCGGCGCCGAGATTGTCCACACCTTCCGCCTCCATCGCCAGGGCAACCTCCCCTTCCTCTCCCCCGAGCGCATCGAGATGCTCCGCCACGCCATCAGCGAGGCAGCCCGCCTCGACATGAAAATCGCTCTCACGCCCTCACCCGGCTGGGATTTCGGCGGCCCCTGGGTCCCTCCCGAACACCGCAGCAAGTGCCTTGCGCCCGCCTGGCTCGACCTCCAGGGTCCCTTTCAATATGAAGGCCCGCTGCCCCTGTTCCGCGACTTCGGCACGCCGAAAACCGGACTGTTCGAGTTCCTCTCCCCGGTCGAGGGCAATCCCCCCGATCACGGAAGCGTTGTCGCCGTGGCCGGCGCGCGCCTTCTTTCGGAGACCCGGCTCGACGGCGCCACACTGGTCGATCTGACCGAGGAGTTTCGCGGCGAAGCCGGCCGCTGGCGCGTGGAAGAGGGCCGCTGGCGGCTCTTCGCCTTCCGCCTCGTCTACACCGGGCAGCGCACCGCCGCCCAGAACGACGAGGAGCCCAGTTGGGTCGTCGACCACCTCGACCGCCACGCCTTCACGCAGTGCATCCGCCACGTCACCCGTGCTTATCATCTCGCCTTCGGCCCCGCCCTCGGCCGCACCGTCGACTCCATCTTCGCCGACAGCTTCGAGGTCGTCCCGCTGGCCAACACGCTGCTATGGTCGTCCGGCACGCTCGAGGAGTTCCGCCGCCGCAAGGGTTACGATCTCCGCCGCTGGCTGCCCGCGCTGTGGTTCGACATCGGACCCGACACGCCCCGCATCCGTTGCGACGTCAACGAATTCCTCCACCAGATCGCCCTCGAGTTCGTCTTCGAGCCCTTCCTGGAAGCCTGCCGCGCCATCGGCGTCCGCGCCCGCATGCAGCCCCACTACCGCTTCCACGAGGAGATCATCCAGGGCGCGGGCACGGCCCACGCGCCTGAAACCGAGGTCACCACCGCGCGCTTTGAAACCGTCGCCGATCCCCGCAAAGCCACTGTCAGCGGGGCGCGCTTCTACGGCCGCGAAGTCGTCTCCGCCGAGGCCTTCACCTTCATCCACCGCGAGCGCTACCGCGCCACCCCGGAAGAGCTCAAGCGCGCCACCGACGCCTTCCTCCGCGACGGCGTCACCCGCTTCTACAACCACGGCTGGGTCTACTCGGAATCCGAACGCCTCGATCCCGCGCTCGACGTCATGCCGGCCGCCGAGCGCATCAGCCCCTGGGCCCCCTGGTGGCCGTATTACAGGCACCTCGCCGCCTATACCGCCCGCTGCTGCGCGCTTCTCCGCCAGGGCCGCTTCGCCGCCGATGTGCTCCTGTACTCGCCTCAGGCGGACGTCTGGCGCGAAACCGCGCTGTTCGGCCCCGCCCAGCGCGTCATGAAATACGGCGACCTGCCCAAAACGCTGCTGGCCAACGGCTACGACTACGACCTCGTCAACGACCATCTCCTCCAGACCCGCGCCCGCCTCGACAACGGCGCCCTCGAAATCAGCGGCTACCGCTACCGCGCCCTGGTGGCGACCCCGCGCGAGTTTGTCCCCGAACCCACGCGAGCCGTTCTCAACGCATTCGCCCGGCAGGGCGGCCTGCTGCTCGCGCTCGACCGCGCGCCGCAAGGCGTGAACGCTGAAATCGTCGACTACGGCTTCTCGCCGAATGCGTTCAGCCCGCAGGAGCAGCCTTACTCGAAAACCCCGCCCCTGCGGGACGGTCAGCGCCGCCTGCTGGAGGCGCTGCGGCGCGCCGCGCCCCCGCAGTTCGTCATCGGCGCCGGCGAACAGAGCGACGGCCTCACGTTCCAGCAGCGCGAACTCGACGGCGGCGCCACCCTCTTCTTCGTCGCCAATCTCCAGCCGGAGCCCGCCAAAACATTCGTGACTTTCCGTGTTCAAAACAAATGGCCCGAGATTTGGGATCCGCTTGACGGGCTGGTTCGCCCCGCCCCGTCCTGGCGCGAAACGCCCGAGGGCGTGCGGGTGGCGCTCTCGCTCGAACCCTGGCATTCCTGTTTTCTGCTCTTCCATCCCGGCCGCCGCAGGCCTCCGAAGCCCGCGCGGGAGCGCCCTGTGCGCCAAGCCATCACCCTGGAGGACGGCTGGTCCCGCCCTCTGGGCGACGCGCGCGCGGCCGGCGTGCTCGATTATTCCATCGAATTCTCCTGCCCGCCCCGCGACGCCGTCCTCGACCTCGGCCGGGTCGGCTGCGCCTGCGAGGCGTTCCTCAACGGCGCCCCGCTCGGTCCGCGGTGGATGCAGCCGTTCCGCTACGAGATTCCCGCCCGCCTTCTCCGCCGCGGCGCAAACCGCCTGGAAGTCCGCGTCGCCACCACGCTGATGCCCGCCATCGCACAGTGGGACCGTTATCCGGTGCGGCCCGAACTTCTCGATCCGCCGCCCCGCCAGCTCGCCGCCGCCTTCGAGCGCGACCGCCAGTACCGGCCCTGGCCCTTCTCCGGGCTTGGCGGGCCCGTGCGTCTTTCGCTTTACTGAAAGGCGGGCCTCATGCGCATCGCCATCCTCGGCACCCGCGGCATCCCGGCGGCTTACGGCGGCTTCGAAACCTTCGCCGAAGAGCTCTCCACGCGGCTCGCTCGCCGCGGCCATGATGTCACCGTCTACTGCCGCGCGCCGCATCCCGAACCTGTCTGGCGCGGCGTCCGCCTGCGCTACATCCCGCCCGTGCGCCACAAGTACGTCGAGACCGTGGCCCACACCTTCCTGTCGACGCTCGATCTCATGCGCGACCCTCCGGAAGTGGCCCTCTACTGCAACGCCGCCAACGCGCTGTTCACCCCGCTCGCCCGCCGCGCCGGCGCCCGCGTCGCCCTCAACGTCGACGGCCTCGAGCGCAAGCGGAAAAAATGGAATGCGCTGGCCCGCTTCTGGTATCACGTCTCCGAAGGCCTTTCCACGTTTTGCCCCGACGCAATTGTCACCGATGCGGCCGAAATTCAGCGTTATTACCGGGAAAATTACCGCGCCGGTTCCTCCTTTATTCCCTATGGCGCAGAGACCGGAAAAGTCTCCTCGCGCGCCGTGCTCGATGAGCTCGGCCTGGAGCCCGGCGGCTACTTTCTCTACGTCACCCGCTTCGAGCCGGAGAACAACCCGCTGATGGTCCGCCGCGCCTTCGAGCGCGTCGGGACCGATCTGCGCCTCGTCCTCGTCGGCGATGCGCCCTACGCGCAGGATTACATCCGCCTGTTGAAGGACACGCGCGACACGCGCATTCTTTTTCCCGGCGCCATTTACGGCCAGGGGTACCGCGAATTGCAGTCCCACTGCTTCGCCTACATCCACGCCACCGAGGTCGGCGGCACCCACCCCGCGCTCATCGAAGCCATGGGCCGCGGCGCGCCCGTGCTCTACCTCTCCACCCCGGAAAATGAAGAGGTCGCCGCCGGCGTGGCTCTGTCCTTCACCGGCGTGGACTCGCTCGCCGCGCGCCTGCGCGAAATTCTCCTCATGCCGGAATCGGAACGGCTCCGCATGGGCCGGTCCGCGCAGCAGCGCGTGGAACAGCGCTACAGTTGGGAGGCTGTCACCGAAGCTTATGAACGGCTCTTCGAAAGAATGCTCTCCGGCGCTGCGCACCTGGGCTGAAATCTCCCTCGCGCGGATCGCAGCCAACTGGCGCGAACTCCGCCGCGCCGCCGCCCCTGCCTCCGTCTGCGCCGTCGTCAAGGCCAACGCCTACGGCCACGGCGCCGCGCCCGTGGCCCGCGCGCTGGAAAGCGAGGGCGCCGCGTGGTTCGCCGTCAGCAACTCTGCCGAGGGCGCCGAACTCCGCCGCGCCGGCATCGGCGCGCGCATCCTGGTCATGGGCGGCTTTGTGCCGGAGGAGATGGATGCCTTCTTCCGGCATTCTTTGACGCCCGCCGTCCACTCCATCGAATCCCTTCTCGCTCTCGAGGAGCGCGCCGCCGCGCTCCAGTGCCGCATCCCGGCGCATCTCAAGCTCGACTCCGGCATGGGCCGCCTCGGCACTCGCTCGCCCGCCGCCGAAATCGCCCGCGCGGCTGCCTCCCTCTGTCATGTCGAGCTCGAAGGCGTCATGTCCCACCTCGCCTCCGCCGCCGACTTCGAATCCGGCCAGAATGAAGAGCAGTTCGCCGCGTTCGAAGCGGCGCTGGAAGCTCTGCGGGCCGCCGGCGTCCGCCCCTCCATCGTTCACCTGGCCAGCAGCGCCCCGGCCTGTTACGGGCTTTCGCGCGCGTTTCATCAGATGGTGCGCGCAGGGCTCTCGCTCTACGGCTATGCGCCGGAGCCGCGCGGCGCGGCGCCTCCTTTGCAGGTGGAGCTCCGCCCCGCGCTCGCCTGGAAAGCGCGCATCGTCGAGATCAAGCAGATCCCCGCCGGCGCGCCCGTCGGCTACAACGCCCGCTGGCGCGCATCCCGCCCCTCGCTCATCGCCGTTGTGGCTGCGGGCTATGCCGACGGCGTGCCGCACACGCTTGCCGGCCGCGGCCATGTCATCGCCGCCGGACGCCTGGCCCCCATCGTCGGGGCGGTTTCCATGGATGTGATCACGGTGGATGTCACGGACGCGCCCCCCTTGCGGCGCGGCGATGCAGTCACGCTGATCGGGGAAGAGAACCAGACCCGCCACGACGCCGCCGATTTCGCCCGCGAAGCCGGCGTCATCCCCTACATCATCCTGTGCGGAATCGGCAACCGCGTCGCCCGATGCTATCGTTAGTTATTTCTTTCCGGCGCGGCCGTTCCGGGGCTGCTAACTTTGGTTATGTTTTTTTCGATTTAGTACGAAAATTGTTGTCCTGTCTACACTTTGTGGGTCCTTTCTAGAGAGAAATGAGGTATTCTGAGCCGGGAACTAAGTAAGATGCCCGGGTACTGCGGGCAGGGAAATGCGTTATTCTGTGCCCGTGACTGAATGACCTCTCGCGAGGCTCGGAGGAAGAGATGAGACTACGTACGCTCTTTTGGCTGCCGATCGCTTTGGCTGTGCCCTTGATGGCCGGCACCGTCGGCAGGCTCGTATCCTTGCGCGGCGCCATCTCCGACATCGCCCTCGATGAACGCCGCCAGGTGCTGTACGCCGCCAATTTCACGGCGAACCGCATCGAGGTCGTCTCGCTGGCCGACCTCAACCCGAAAGCGGTTCTGCCGATGTCGGAAACGCCATCCACGCTGGCGCTGTCGCAGGACCAGCGGTTCCTTGTCGCGGGCCACTTCCTCGGCGGGCTCACCATTTTCGATCTCGACGCCAACCAGCGGCGCGACATGACGATGCCCTCGGAGGTTCTTGCCGTGGTTTTCGCCGCCGGCTCGGAGGCTCTGGTCATCACCAAGGCTGGGTTCTACCTGCTGAATCCGCTGACGGCCAATATGACGCCGTTGCCGGTCTCTGGCAAGCTGGGCTCCTGCGAGATCCCGGTCCTTCCCGGCGTCAAGCCCATTGATATCAGCAGCGCCTCGGTCGGGGTCTCCGGCGACGGGCAAGTCGTGTACGTGCTCGCGCGCATCGATGACATTACACCCCCCACCTGCAAATCCAGCGAGCCCGACCCGTACTACCTGTTGCAGTACCGTCCCCAGGCCGGCAGCATCGTGATCTCGGGCGCGCAATCGAAGCCTCCTCTCGGCCCGCGCGTCGTCAGCGTCGACCGGGAAGGCAAGAACTATCTGGCGGGCTGGGCCCTGTACAGCGAAGACCCTGAGACGGGCTTCCACTTCCTCCGCGCCCAGTTTCCCAACATCCGCGGCGCCTACGCCCTCGGCGGCCACGCCTATGACTACCGCCGCAACCTGATCTACGCCCAGATCCCCATCCTCAACAACACCGCCACCAGCGCTCCGCCCGTGCTCCACGTCCTCGATACGGACAACCTGACCGTACGCAAGATCCTCCAGATCCCCAACCCCATCGCCGGCCGCAGCGTTTTCAGCTCGGATTACAACCACCTCTTCGCCGTGGCGGAAAGCGGCGTCCTGGTGCTCCCGCTCGAAGAATTCGACACGCTGCCGCAGATCGAGGCCGACCGCGAGGACCTGCTGTTCCAGTCCAACTCCTGCGACCGTTCCATCCGCAGGCAAACCTTCCGCATCGTCGATCCTTCCGGCCGCGGCGCCGACTTCACCGTGAAGGTCCCCGACGGAACCCGCGGCGTCCGGGTGTTTCCGGCCTCCGGCACCGCTCCCATGAATGTCACCGTCGAAGTGGATCCGGCCGCCTTCGCCTCCCAGCAGGGCACCGTCGCCGTGAACCTCTCCATCTCTTCCTCGGCCGCGATCAATATCCCGTGGCCCCTCCGCGTGCTCGTCAACACGCGCGACTTCGATCAGCGCGGCACCATCGTCAATGTCCCCGGAAAAATCGTCGACATCGTCGCCGACCCTTACCGCCCGCGCTTCTACGTGCTGCGCCAGGACCGCAACCGGATCGTCGCGTTCGACTCCAACACGCTCGAGCAGGTCGCCTGGATGCGGACCGGAAACACGCCCGTCCAGATGGCGATCACCAACGACGGCAAGCACATGATCGCCACCGCCGACAACAGCCAGATCCTCACCGTCCACGACCTGGACACCTTCGAGCAGCGCCCGCCCGTGCTGATCGATCCGGGCCGCTATGCCCGCTCTATCGCCGTCACTCAGAATGAAATCTGGGCCACCGCGCGGCTGGCCTTCAACAAGGAGTCCTGCTCCGGCGCCCCGCAGCACGAATTGCTCCGCGTTGACCTGTACAACCGGCGCGCCAGCCCGCCCGAGCGCCTTGGCATCTATGTCAACTGCATCAGCGAAGACTCCATTGTCACTGCCAGCCCCTCCGGCGCCACCGCCGTCCTGGCACAGCCGAACGGCTCGCTGATGCTTTATGAATCTTCCGCCTCTACATGGGTGGTTGGCCGCAAGGACTTCGACTCTTTGAGCGGCGCCGTCGGCGCGCTCAACGACAATTACTACGTCGCCCGCGACCAGCTCCTCGACCTGTCGCTGTTCCCGCTGCAGAAGATGCCCCTGGAGGGCACCCCCTCCGGCATCGGCACCGTTCCGGGATCCTTCTTCGTGCGCACCGCCGCCACGCCCCAGGGCCCCGGCTTCATCGAGAAGATCGATGTCGTCCAGTTCCCGTCCAGCCGCTTCTCCAGGCTGGTCGAGTCGCCCCTGGTTCCAGTGGCCACCCCGCGCACCAACCTCATCGGCGAAACGGTCCTGCCCTTCACCCGCACCCTCGCCGTGGTGGCCAACCCGGGCAAGCTCGTCTCCGCATCCACCTCCGGCGTCACCATCCTCGACTACGCCTATGACGCCCCGGTGCCCATGCCCTCCATCGCGTCGGTCCTGAACGTGGCCGACAACACCCCCGCCGTGGGCCCGGGCAGCCTCATCCTGATCCGCGGCGCCGGCCTCGCCACTGCCACCGAGTCCGGCGGCGCCCCCTGGCCGTCCTCGCTCGACCAGGCCTGCGTCGTGCTCAACGGCAACCCGCTCCCGCTCGGCCGCGTGAGCAGCAGCGAGATCCTCGTTCACGTGCCCTTCTCTGCGGCGAGCGGCCAGCTCATCGTCCGCTCCGCCGGCGGCGTCAGCGCGGGCTACCTGCTCAACATCGAGCCCGCCGCGCCCGCCATCTTCCGCGACGGCGCGGCCGGCCCGCTCCGCGGCCTCGCCACCCTGATCCGCCAGGCCAACAACGAG
>Ga0308417_1003411_pt1 | contig 10158 bp, 6 predicted proteins | sample HotsprSampleOS65_FD_203528 | JGI IMG/M metagenome (GOLD analysis project Ga0308417, IMG submission 203528) | Hot spring phototrophic mat microbial communities from Octopus Spring, Yellowstone National Park, Wyoming, United States - 20090730_OS65 ... | reverse complement strand
GCCGACACCGAGCTCGGCGACCCCGGCGACTGCCTGGTCGTGGACATGGCCGTCTCGCCGGAGAAGATCGAGCTGCTCACCACGCTGGCCCAGACGTTCAACCGGACCAGGGCCACCGTGGGCGACACCTGTGTCTTCGTGAACCCGAAGACGAAGTCGTCGGGCGCCGCCCAGCAGCTGCTGGCCGAGGGCTGGGACGAGGCGGCCGAAGGCCCACGCCCGGTGATCTGGTCACCGGCGTCGAGCGCCTGGGGGGCGATCCTGGACCAGCGGCTGGCCGAGCAGGGCCTGCCTCCGATGGCCGGCACCGGCACCCCCTTCATGAACACCCCGCTCGTCATCGCCATGCCGAAGCCGATGGCCGAAGCGCTCGGCTGGCCGGCCACCCCGATCGGCTGGTCCGACATCCTCTCGCTCGCCACCTCCAGCGAGGGCTGGGCCCGGTTCGGCCATCCCGAGTGGGGACCGTTCCGCCTCGGCAAGACCAACCCGAACTTCTCCACCAGCGGGCTGTCGGCACTGGTCGCCCAGAACTACGCCGCGGTCGGCAGCACACGCGACCTGTCGGCCGAGGATCTGGCCAAGCCGGCCACGGTGCAGTTCAACACCGACGTCGAATCGTCGGTGGTCCACTACGGGGACACGACGCTCACGTTCCTCAACAACTGGTACCGGGCCGACCAGCAGGGCACGGGGCTGCAGTACGTGTCGGCGGTCGCCGTCGAGGAGAAGTCGGTCATCGACTACAACAGCGGCAACCCCGACGGCAAGCTCGACCCCGGCGAGGAGCCCCGTCCGCCACGCATCCCCCTCGTCGCCATCTACCCGAAAGAGGGGACCCTGTTCTCGGACAACCCGTTCTTCATCCTCGACGCCGACTGGGTCAGCGACGACGAGCGGGAGGCCGCCCGGCTCTTCGAGGACTTCGTGCAACAGCCCGAGAACCAGCAGCGGGCCCTCGAGTTCAACTTCCGGCCGGGCAACCCGGAGGTGCCCATCGGCGCCCCGATCGTGACCGACAACGGGGTGGACCCGGACCAGCCCCAGACCCTGCTCGAGCTGCCCTCCCCGCCGGTCATGGTCGAGCTGCTCGACCGCTGGGCGACCCAACGGAAAGGGGCCCGGGTCCTGATGGTGGTCGACGTGTCCGGCTCGATGAAGGAACGAGCCAGCCCGGAGGGACCCGAGACCAAGCTCGACCTGGCCAAGCGGGCGGCGATCGACTCGCTCGGCGAGTTCAAAGACGACGATCTCGTCGGGCTGACCGTGTTCTCCACGGGCCTCGGCCCCGACGGCACGGCGTTCACCGTCGACCTCGTGCCCATCGGGCCCATGAGCGCCAATGCCGATGCCATCCGCCGTGAGATCGACGGGCTGTTCCCCACCAACGGCACCCCGCTCTACGACGTGACCGCGTCGTCGTTCCAGAGGATGTACGACAGCTTCGACCCGTCGCGCATCAACGCGGTCGTGTTGCTCACCGACGGCAAGAACGACGACGGCCAGATCAGCGACGACCAGCGCCAGCTCGACGAGACCCTGGCACTGCTGCGCGAGCGCAGCCAGGGCGAGCTCGGACGCCCCGTGCGGGTGTTCACGATCGGCTACGGCGCCGACGCCGATCTGTCCGTGCTCCGCCAGATCGCCGAGGCCACCAACGCCGCCGCGTACAACGCCAGCGACCCGAGGAGCATCAACAAGGTGTTCACCGCCGTCGTGTCGAACTTCTAGCCTCGTAGGGGATGCCCCGCCCGAGCCTGCGCGACCGTCTCTTCACCCCGCCGGTGGCGCGGGCGATGACCTCGCCGAGCGGGATCCTGCTCGCGGCTGCGGGCGCCTCGGTGGCCATCGTCGCGGGCCTGCCGGTCGGGCTGGCGGCTGCCGCCGGTGCGGCGGCGTGGGCGGCCCGGGTGGCGCTGGCCGTGCCCCGGTCCCCCTCCGAGGAGCGCATCGACCCGTTCACGCTCGCCGAGCCGTGGCGCGGCTTCGTCCGTGAGGCCCTGCAGGCCAAGGCGGCCTTCGACGACGCCGTGCGGGCCACGAGGCCGGGGCCGTTGCGCGAGCGGCTCGACGAGATCGGCGAGCGCATCGCCGACGGGGTGCGCGAGTCGTGGCGGATCGCCCGGGCCGGTGAGGCGCTCGCCGAGGCCCGGGCCCGGATCGACGTGCGCGACATCACCCGCCAGCTCGACGAGCTCGGCGCCACGCGCTGGACCGCCGCCGGTCCCGGCGGCGCACCACCCCCGCCGGGACCGCTGGCCCAGACGCTCGAGGCGCTGCACGCGCAGCTCGACACGGCACGGCGCATGGACGCGGTCATCGCCGACACCCGCGACCGCCTCCGGCTCCTCGACGCCCGCCTCGACGAGGCGGTGACCCGTGCCATCGAGCTGTCGGTGCGGGCCCAGGGTCCGGCCGAGCTGGGAGGTCTCTCCGAGACCATCGACTCCCTGGTGACCGACATGGAGGCCCTGCGCCAGGCACTCGACGAGACGGACCGGCCGGGCACCGGCATGACGCACCGGAACCCGCAGGCCGGCCCGGGGGCGCCGGTCGCCGTGGCCGAGCCCCCACCGGCACCACCCACCCTGCGATCCGCACCCCCACCTCCCGGCTCGGGACCCCCACCGCCCCCGCCCGGCCCGCGATCCGCACCCCCGCCTCCCGGATCGGGACCCCCGGGTCCGCTGTGAGCCTCGCCCGCTCCAGCCTGGTCGTCGCCGCCGGCACCGGGCTCTCACGGATCACCGGGCTGGCCAGGATCGTCGCCATCGCCTACGCGCTCGGCACCTCGGCGCTGGCCGACGCCTACAACCTGGCCAACACGACCCCGAACATCGTCTACGACCTGCTCCTCGGCGGGGTCATCTCGGCCACGCTGGTGCCGCTGATCGTGGACCGGCTGGCCCACGACGACGAGGACGCGGTCGACGCCATCGGCACCGTGGTGAGCCTGGTGCTGGTGGCGCTCACCGTCGTGGCCATGGCGGCGGCACCGGCGATCATGCGGCTCTACAGCCTCGACGTGCCCCCCGACCGGCGCGACGGGCAGCTCGCGGTGGCGGTGCCCCTGCTCGTGCTGTTCATGCCCCAGGTGCTGTTCTACGGGCTCAGCGCCCTGTGGACGGCGCTGCTCAACGCCCGGCGTTCCTTCGCGGCGCCCGCCTTCGCGCCGGTGCTCAACAACGTGGTCGTGATCTGCCTGTTCGTGGCGCTGGCCCGGGTCCGCGGCGAGGACCTCACCATCGAGGGGGTCCGCGCCGACCCCGGTCTGCTGGTGCTGCTCGGTCTGGGCACGACCGCGGGCATCGTGGCCATGACGCTCGTGCTGCTACCGGCGCTGCGACGGGCCGGGCAACGGCTGCGATGGCGGCCGGACTGGCGGAACCCGGCGCTGCGCACGCTGGCGGGTCTGTCGGGCTGGACGCTCGGCTACGTCGTCACCAACCAGCTGCTGCTGCTGCTCCTGCTCACCCTCATGAACGGCACCGAGCCGGGCGCCGTGTCGGGCTACACGTACGCGTGGCTGTTCTTCCAGCTCCCCTACGGGCTGTTCGCGGTGTCGATCATGACCACGTTCACGCCGGAGCTGAGCACCAGTGCCTCACTCGGTGACCTCCCCGCCTACCGGGCACGGTTCGCCCAGGGGTTGCGGGTCATCCTCGCCGTCATCGTGCCCACCACGCTCGGCTACCTGGTGCTGGCCGCCCCCATCGTGTCCGTGCTGCTCGAGCGGGGTGAGTTCGGCGCGGCGTCGGTGGACACCACCGTCACCGTGCTGGTGTGGCTGGCGGCAGCGCTGCCGGGGTACACGGTGTTCCTCTACACGATGCGGGGGTTCAACGCCTTCCGCGACACCCGCACCCCGTTCCTGCTGAACCTCGGTGAGAGCCTGTTCAACGCCGCGCTGGCCCTGGCCCTGGTCGGTCCGTTCGGGCTGGCCGGGGTGATCGCGTCGTACGCGATCGGCTACGGGGCCGGCGCGGTGGTCGCACTCGCGGTGCTGCGCCGCCGGGTGGACGGCCTCGGTGGGCGGGCGACGGGAACGGCGATCGCCCGCCAGCTGGTGGCGGCGGGCGCGATGGCCGTCGTGCTCGTGGCCCTGACCCGCCTGACCCCCACCGGCGGGCCGACCGGGTCGCTGCTCGAGGTGGCGGGTGGGGTGACGCTCGGCGCCGGCGTCTACGTGGCGATGCTGGCGCTGCTGCGATCGGAGGACCTCGCCTGGGCGCGCGAGGCGATGGGCCGCAGCGGCGCCCGACGGCGACCGGACGCCATGTCGTAGGCTCTCTGCCATGTTCAAGACGCTCAAGCGCTGGTGGAAGTACCTCACCGCCAAGCTCAACGCCTCGTTCAACGAGAAGGCCGACCCCAAGGTCCAGCTCGAGCAGGCCATCACCGAGGCCCAGGAGCAGCACCGGCGCCTCAAGGAGCAGGCAGCCAACGTCATCGCCAACCAGAAGCAGGCGGAGATGCGGCTGAACCGCGTCATGGCGGAGTACGAGAAGCTCAACATGAACGCCCGTCAGGCCCTGCTCATGGCCGATGACGCCGCCAAGGCAGGCGACGACAAGAAGGCGGCGGAGTTCCAGCAGGCGGCGGAGGCGTTCGCCAACCGGCTCATCGCCGTGGAACGGGAGGTCGAGGAGACCAAGAGCCTCGTGCTGCAGGCCTCGCAGGCTGCCGAGCAGGCCAAAGCGGCGGTCCAGCAGAACGCGACCGCGCTGCAGGCCAAGCTGGCCGAGCGCCAGAAGCTCCTCTCGCAGCTCGACCAGGCGAAGATGCAGGAGGAGATGAACAAGGCGATGGCCACGCTCTCGGAGACGGTGGGCGAGGACGTGCCCACCTTCGAGGAGGTGCGGGCCAAGATCGAGGCCCGTTACGCCAGGGCCAAGGGCGCCGCCGAGCTGACCGAGGCCTCGGTGGAGAGCCGCATGCTCGAGATCGAGCAGGCCTCGATCAACACCGAGGCGCAGGCCCGGCTGGCCCAGATCCGCTCCGAGCTGGGCCTGGCTCCCTCGGAGGAGGAGGGCGCGGCGCTGCTCGAGGCCGCCGAGCAGCTCAAGACACCCGAAGGCACCCCGGAGAGTCAGGCTGCGTCCCAGCCCGCCGAGGGCAGCGCCTGACCGCCACCACCCGCCGCCACCCCTTCCGCTGAACTGGTTGCGGGATCGGGGCGGGATCCAACGCAGTTCCGCAACCAGTTCGTGGGTCGAGCCGCCGGTTCGGGGGGCCTGCCGGTTCGGTGACGAGCTCAGGGGAGCATGACGAGGTCGTCGCGGTGCACGACGTAGGCGGGCACCCCGTCGGGCAGCTCGGAGCTGCGTTTGCCGGCGACCGATCGAACACCGGAGGCGTCCAGCCGGACAAGGCCCTTCGCGAACACCGTGCCGTCGGGTCCGGCGATCTCGACCGCGTCGTCAGCGTCGAAGTCGCCCGTCACCCCCCGGACCCCGGCTGCGAGCAGGCTGGTGCCCCCCCGCAGCAGCGCCTGCTTCGCACCCTCGTCGACGGTCAGCGTCCCGGCCGCGCCGACAGCGAAGGCGATCCAGAGCTTGCGGGCCGGCAGGTCCCGATCGTGGGGCAGGACGACGGTGCCGACCCCAGCCTCCCCCGCCACGGCGTCGACGAGCACGTCAGGACGGCGCGCCGCGGCGATCACCGTTCGGACCCCGGACCAGGCGGCGATCTTGGCGGCCGCGAGCTTGGAGACCATGCCGCCGCTGCCTCGGACCGTACCGGCGCCACCGGCCACCGCTTCGAGCTCGTGGTCGACCTCCACGATCTCCTCGATGAGCGATGCCGAGGAGTCCAGGCGGGGATCGGCGGTGAGCACACCCGGCGTGTCGGTCAGCAGCACGAGCAGGTCGGCATCGACCAGGTGAGCGACGAGGGCGGCGAGCCGGTCGTTGTCCCCGAAGCGGATCTCGTCGTCAGCGATGGCGTCGTTCTCGTTGACAACCGGCACGACCCCCAGCTCGAGGAGCCGGGCGAGCGTGCCTCGGGCCTGGAGGTACTGGCGGCGCTCCATGAAGTCGAGGGGAGCGATGAGCACCTGCCCCGCCACGATGCCGTGGGTGCCGAACTCGGCGTCGTAGACGGCCATCAGCCGGCTCTGCCCCACCGCTGAGACCGCCTGCAGCGTCACCGGATCCCGGGGGCGGCGTTCCCCACCGAGACCGAGCGCCGGCAGCCCGGCCCCGATCGCCCCTGAGGTGACGACGACCACCTGGTGCCCATCACGGCGCAGACGGGCCACCTCGGCGCAGAGCTTGGCGATCGCCGGGCGGGCGATCTCACCCCGGTCGTCGGTGATCGACGACGTGCCGATCTTGGCGACCACGATCATCGGGCGCACCCTAGCCAGCGCCTGCACCCCGCCCGCACCCGGTTCCGCACCCCGTCCGCACCCGGCGATGGCTCCCCTTCCGGCGCGCGTCCATCGCCCTCTGACCCCGAGACTGCGCGCCAGAACGCAGTGGGACGGAACCGGAGACGGGCCAGACGCCCCAGACGGGTCAGACGGCGTCGGGTTCGAACTCGAAGGCGAGATCACCGATGTGGACGGTGTCGCCCTCCCTGCAGCCGGCCCGGGTGAGCGCCCGGGCGAGGCCGAGCCGCCGGAGCCGGTGCCGGACCACCTCCTGCGCGCCCGGGTCGGTCAGGTCCGACAGCGCGACGGCCCGGACCGCCTCCCGCCCATGCACCCGGAAGCTGCCGTCGGGCTCCCGTTCCACGCTGATCCCCTCGGACGCGGGCCGGTGCACCACGAACGCCTCGGGCTCGGGCTCGGCGGCACGGGCCGCCCGCACAAGGGTGGCCAACCGGCCGGTGAGCTCGGTCAGACCCTCGCCGGTGACCGCCGAGATGCACAGCTCGATCCCCACCGTCTCCGGCGTGCCGCATCCACCCGGGGCGCCGTGCACAGCGCCTCCCCCAGCCCCGGCGACCGCCCGGGCCAGGTCGGCCCGGCTGCCCACCACCAGCCGGGGTCGTTCGAGCAGGTCCGGTTCGTAGGCGCCGAGCTCACGCAGCAGCACCTCCTGCTGCGCCGCCGGCGGGGTCGCCCCGTCGGGGCCGCCTGCGAGGTCGAGCAGCAGCACCAGCACGCGGGCCCGCTCGATGTGGCGCAGGAACCGCTGTCCCAGGCCGCGCCCTTCGCTGGCGCCCTCGATCAGCCCGGGGATGTCGGCGACGACGTACTCGACCCCGTCGTCGGTGCGTACGACCCCGAGGTGCGGCTCGAGGGTGGTGAACGGGTAGTCGGCGATCTTCGGCCTGGCTGCCGAGATGCGGCTGATCAGGGTCGACTTGCCGACGTTCGGATAGCCGACGAGGGCGACATCGGCCATGAGCTTGAGCTCGAGGCGCAGCCACCGCTGTTCGCCGTGCTCGCCCTGCTCGGCGAACGCCGGGGCCCGGCGGCGGTTCGACAGGAACCGGGCGTTGCCCCTGCCCCCTCGACCGCCCGAAGCCGCCAGGTAGCGGTCCCCGGCGCGGACGAGGTCGGCCAGCACCGTCCCGTCACGGTCACGCACGACGGTGCCCTCGGGTACGGGGACCTCGAGATCGGCGCCGCGGGCGCCGTGACGCCGCCGGCCCTGGCCGTGCGCACCGTCGCTGGCTCGGCGGTGCGGGTGGTCCCGGAACGCGAGCAGCGACGCCACGTTGCGGTCCGCCACCAGCCAGACGTCGCCGCCGTCACCACCGTCACCGCCGTCGGGGCCGCCCCGGGCCACGTGGGCCTCACGGCGGAACGAGACGCAGCCGGCCCCGCCGTCGCCGCCGCGCACGTTCAGCTGGCACTCGTCGACGAAGCCGGTCACCCCCCCAGCGTAGGAGCCGGCCGGGGGACGCGGGCCGTCACTCGACGAGGTGGACGGGATCGCCGAGGATGTTGACGGACCACGTGGTGCGGTCGGTGGCGTTCGAGCCGTACCGGTAGTAGATCCGCCACCAGGCGTTGTCCGTCGGCGGGTTGTAGGTCACCGGGAGCTGGATCTCGATGGTGATCAGCCGGTTGTTGAAGTCGAAGCCCGCCACGTTGATCGCGGTGACGTTGGTGCCCGAGCACCCTGCGCACGTGGAGGACCAGTTGAACGCCTGCTCGGTCCAGGTGTTGGTTCCGGTGGGCCGCTGGATGCGCAGCTCCTGGGCGCCCTCGGCGGCGTCCCAGAGCTGGATCTGGACCTTCTTGCCGGCGTGCTCGCGACCGATCTCGGCCAGGAAGAAGTTGGCCGCACCGTCTGCGAGTGCGTAGACGGACATGTAGTCCTTGGCGTAAACCCTGGGACAGGTGGCGTCGGTCCGTGCGTCACAGAGCCGCTGGGGGCTGGCGGGCGTCGCCACCAGGGAGAAGGCGTTCGAGCCGTTGTTGTTGGTGGCCGTACCGGAGGTCGTGGCCTGGTTGCGCACCCGCAGGATGTACTTGCCTCCCGGCGCCGAGGACGGGATCCGGCAGAGCCGCACCCATCCCGTCACGTTCTGGAACTGAGACGACGGGTTGAAGGTGAAGTTGGACTCAAGGCCGTCCGAGACGCGGCGCGGACCGAAGGTCCGTGTGCCGGTGCCGGTCCCGCTCACACACCCACCGACCGAGGCCATCGTCGGGTTGTCGCTGTCGTCGAGCGGCGTCGAGTCGGACTGGTAGAGCGTGAACGTCGTCGACATGGCCGGCTGACTGGCGAGCCCTCCGGGGCAGAACTCGTTGGGTTGCGGCGCCGGCAGGTAGCCGGCACCACAGCTCCCATTGTCCCTCGTCATGAAGTTCCCGTGGTAGACGATGACGTCGGTGGCATAGCTGCGGGTGAGGGGCAGATCGATGTAGTACTCGTAGTTCGTCGTCCGGTACTCGGTGTTCAGCGTGCCCGTGCAGCCGTTGTCGTTCGTGCCGTTGGCGTAGCGCGCCGCGATCCGGTCGCCCTGCACCTTGTCGGTGCACTGGCCACTCACCGCCGCCCAGAGCCGCTCCGGTGCGTACACCGAGGTGGAGTTGGTGCTGGTACCGAGACCACCGGTACCGAAGTAGTTGCGTGGGCTGCCGAGCGGAACGGGCTCGACGAACTGGGCGGTGGCGCTGCGGGTCAGGCGCTGCCCGGAGAGCAGCAGGCGGGAGAAGTACTGGCGGCCGTCCTGGCTGATCGTGACCCTGATCTGCGCCCGGTTGATCTTCTCCACGTTGACGGTGACCCCGCCGACACCGTTCGTGTAGCCGTTGCGTGTGGCCGCCTCCCTGGCGACCGTGTTCCACTTGTTCAGGTCGATCGGATCGCTGGCCCACACGACCCCGGCGAGGGCAGCTGAGTCAGCGGCGCGCTGCATGCGCTGGCCCTGCGCGTACCAGGCACCCACGTCGACGGCGAAGGCCGTCATGGCGATGAGGGGGATGATCAGCAGCCCGACCATGGCCAGGATGTAGCCGGTGTCCGCCGAGACCCGTCCCCGGCCACCGAAGACACCCCCGGCGTCAGCCGGCACCGGGCGTTGCACGTCCGCATCGCCATCAGCCACTGGGCGAGGCGCCTGCGCATCAGGCTGCATCTCGGGTTGCGTGTCCATCAGCCGACCCTCGGTTCGTTGCGCATCACGACCCGGTCCGTGATCGTGATGGTGTTCGGGATGAGTCCGGTGTAGCTGTCGTAGGTGACGTTGGCGTAGACGCCGACCCAGTCCGGTGGGTCACCCTGGTCGGCGTTGCGGCTGACGGGGCACCAGAAGCGGTCCCAGGCGGTCGCGGCGCACGCGGTGTCGGTGGTGCCGAAGTTGGTGAGGTAGGAGGCGCCGAGGTTGGCGATCTGCGCCCGCGTGTAGATGTTGCAGTTCCCGGTGCTCCCGTAGCCAGCGGTCCCTGTGAGCGGAGGGGCCGTGGTGAGGCAGGAGGCAGCGGCCGGTGCGCCGTCCGGCCCGGTTGCCCGGTAGACGACCACCCGGTTGGTCTGCACGTTGCGAGCCTGGGCCATGGCGGCCTGGTAGGACTGCAGCCCGAAGTAGTCGGCGCTTCGGACGTCGCCGAGGTTGGTTACCTGGCGGGCAGCGCCCCGCAGGGCACCCGCCAGGTTGGCGGACTCCCGCCAGCTCATCCCGAACTCGAAGATCCCGAGCACGATGAGCGCCAGGAACGGCAGCACCAGGGCGAACTCGGCGACGAGGGCACCCTCG
>Ga0308417_1003408_pt1 | contig 10165 bp, 6 predicted proteins | sample HotsprSampleOS65_FD_203528 | JGI IMG/M metagenome (GOLD analysis project Ga0308417, IMG submission 203528) | Hot spring phototrophic mat microbial communities from Octopus Spring, Yellowstone National Park, Wyoming, United States - 20090730_OS65 ... | reverse complement strand
CCCGGCTTTTCATGAACACAAAAGGGATTCATCGCTGAATCCCTCGAGCGGGAAACGAGACTCGAACCCGCGACCTCAACCTTGGCAAGGTTGCGCTCTACCAACTGAGCTATTCCCGCATTACACTGATACCTTGTTTTTCAGTTCACGGCTTTGAACTTTTTCATTGCCGTTGTTTGCAAAACTACAACGCAAAGATATAGCGGCTTTTTATATTTGTCAATACCTTTGACCAAAAAATTTTAAGGTTTTTTCAGCTAAAACCATTCCAAATTGACCCTCAGCAAGTTATGCCCATGAAAATTTTTCAGAAATTATTGGACAATGAGGTTCAAACCTTCATTCAAAAGCATTTATACGAAGATGCAGGGCGTTTGCTGCTGAAAAAAAGTCCCTTTCCTGGAATTGAAATGCGATATTTGGTCGGACAAATTCAGGCAAAGCGGAAAGCGCAAACCAAATTCCCTTCGTGGTTTGCCACTGCAGGGCTTATTTTTCCATCCTTGCTCAACTTAGAGCAAAGTTCTTCGGAGGAAACTGCCCACTTTAAAACTTCGCTGATACAAGGCAAGCGGCTGGCTGACTTGACAGGTGGTTTTGGTATTGACTGTGCATATTGGTCAGATGCGTTTGACGAAGTGGACTACATCGAGCAAAACGAAGAGCTTGCAGAAATTGCTGCTCATAATTTTCAGGTGCTGGGCAAACACAATATTCGCGTACATACTGCTGATGCCCGACAATGGCTACAAAACCTCCAAGCACCGCTTGATGTAGTTTACATAGACCCTGCCCGTCGCGATGTGGGCGGCAACAAAGTCTTTCGGTTGGGCGACTGCGAACCAGATGTGCCTGCTATGTTGTCATTGCTGGCCAAAAAGACACAGCAGATACTAATTAAAACTTCGCCCATGTTGGATATTAGCGCCGCTATTGCCGACTTGACCAAAAAAGATTTAGCCTGGCAAGTAGCCGAAGTAATCGTACTTGCGCTGCGCAACGAGTGCAAAGAAACGCTCTATCGCTTGGTGCAAACTCCTATTGGCGAAACGCGGTTCAGCGCAGTCAATTTGACAGAACATCAGGCGCAAAAGTTTTCCTTTTTTCTTTCTCAAGAAAAGTCGGCAACAGTAGACTATAGCCTACCACAGGCATTTTTTTGTGAACCTAATGCTGCATTGCTTAAAGCGGGTGCATTTAAAGCGGTTGCGGCACACTTTCATTTACGAAAATTACATCCGCATACCCACTTATACACATCCATACAGCGACCTGATAATTTTCCCGGGCGCGTGTTCCGCCTAAAAGCGGTTTGCAAAGCAGACCGAAAGGCTATTCTGGCACACCTGCCGCAGGCAAAGGCTCATTTGGTGGTGCGCAATTTTCCTGTTTCTGTGGCAGAGTTGCGCAAGCGTTGGGGCATTGCCGAAGGCGGCGAAACCTATCTTTTTGCTGTTACCCTTGCTAACGGACAAAAGGCAGTTTTGATAGGCGAAAAAGACTAACTTTGCCAAGCCAATAAACACATTCAATGAACACACTGTTAAATCGTAAAACACACTTTCTGACATGCACTTTCAAGAATCAGAGAACCAAAAACTGATTGCACAGATAGTTCGCGACTTTGGAGCAAAGTATATTACCCCTTTTCGCGACCAATGGGACAAAGACCAACACTTTCCAATTGATGTTTTCCATAGGTTAGGAGAACTTGGTTTGATGGGCGTTTTAATTCCCGAATCGCTGGGTGGCGCCGGTATGGGTTACTTTGAATATGTAACCGCTATTGCTGAATTGGCAATAATTGACCCTTCCATCGCGCTGTCCATGGCAGCTCATAACTCATTGTGTACCAATCATATTTATGAGTTTGGCAACGAAGAACAGCGCAAGCGTTGGATTCCTAAATTGGCTACTGGCGAATGGATTGGTGCATGGGGGCTAACTGAACCCAACACTGGCTCTGATGCGGGCAATATGCGCACTGTAGCAGTTCGCGACGGCGACCACTGGATAATTAACGGCTCGAAAAACTTTATCACGCATGGAAAGTCGGGACACGTGGCAGTTGTGATTGCCCGCACAGGCAACATAGGCGATTCGCACGGCATGACAGCTTTTGTAGTAGAGCGTGGTACACCGGGTTTTACGGCAGGCAAAAAAGAGGATAAACTCGGCATGCGCCTTTCAGAAACTGCTGAAATGATTTTTACCGATTGCCGTGTTCCACATGAAAACATGCTAGGCGAAGAGGGCGAAGGTTTTATTCAATCTATGAAAATTCTGGACGGTGGTCGCATTTCTATTGCAGCTTTGAGCTTAGGTATTGCTATGGGCGCTTATCAACATGCTTTGCAATATTCCAAAGAACGCGAACAGTTCAACAAGCCTATCTCAAGTTTCCAGGCAATCGCTTTTAAGTTGGCTGACATGGCTACTAAAATAGAGGCGGCTAAATTGCTTACCTACCAAGCTGCCTATTTGAAAAACAACAAGTTGCCTGTCAATAAAGAATCTTCAATGGCAAAATACTATGCTTCGGAAATATGCTGTGAAGTAGCAAACGATGCTGTTCAGATTTTCGGTGGCTACGGCTATTGCAAAGATTACCCTGTGGAGAAATATTACCGCGACTGTAAACTTTGCACCATTGGCGAAGGCACTTCCGAAATACAGAAACTGGTAATTTCCCGTGCTATTCTGAAATAGTTTTACGAGCAAACCCAACAGCTTTTAACTTGTCGGGTTTAAATTTGTAATTATTGTGTGAATCGCCGCTATGGCACGTCTGACAGTTTTTCTTGTGCTGCTGCTCCTTAGCACCGAACTTTGGGCGCAGTGGCAAGTATACATTGTATTTTTTCGGGATAAGCGACATTCGCCTTTTAGTTTGGAAAGACCTCAAGAGTTTCTTTCTCAACGCTCTATTGAAAGGCGCAGGCGGCAAAATATCCCGCTAACAGGAAGAGATTTGCCTGTTAGCCCCGCTTATCTGGATTCTATTCGCAAAACAGGTGCGCGTGTGCTGTACCCGACGCGCTGGTTCAACGGGGCAATTATTAGCGCAACAGAAGCCCAGATGACAGCCGTTAATCGCTTGAGTGTAGTGCAAAGCAACACTGGGCAGCGCCTAAGCCGACTAGAAGAGCTGCAAAAGGGAAGAAGTCTATTGCCCGATTTGCCGCGCAACGACCGCACAGAGGCGATAGAAACTTTTAATTACGGATTTTCAGACCGACAAGTATCTATGCTGGGCGTAGATGCAATGCATCGTGCCGGATTTAGAGGCGAAGGAATACACATTGCTGTGCTTGATTGTGGTTTTCAGGGCTTTAATACAGCGCTGCCTTTTCGCAGCATGACCGTGCTGGGTACATTTAATTTTGTAGATGGCACAACTAATGTTATTAATTCTTGCACACATGGTACACGTGTACTGTCTGTATTAGCCGCCTTTCAGGAAGGTTCGCTTATAGGAACTGCGCCTCGAGCTGCTTATTACCTTTTCCAAACAGAAAATAACGCAACAGAAACCCGCGCAGAGGAGGCTTGGTGGTTAGTCGCTGCCGAGCGTGCCGATAGTTTGGGTGTAGATATTATTTCTACTTCGGTAGGTTATTATGCCTTTGATGACCCTGCACAAAACTATACCATTAGCGATTTGAACGGACGCACAGCGCTTATCACACGTGCTGCTAATGCAGCGGCTTCTGTCGGTATGCTGGTGGTGAAGAGTGCAGGTAATCAAGGCAACCGCTTGTGGGGGCGAATCACTTTTCCAGGTGATGCCGATTCGGTGCTGACGGTTGGTTCTGTAAATGCAAATGGAATTTATTCTGTTTTTAGTTCACGTGGTCCTACTGCCGATGGCAGGATAAAGCCTGATGTAGTTGCTATCGGAGAAGGAACTATTGTTAGTTTACCTTCTGGAACTGTTACAGGCGATGTGGGTACATCCTTTTCCGCTCCTCTGGTGGCAGGTCTTGCGGCTGGTTTCTGGCAAGCAAATCCACGCCTTACCAATATGCAGGTGATTGATTTGATCCGTCGTTCGGGTACGCGTGCGCGCAATCCGAACGACTCCATTGGCTACGGCATTCCCAATTTTGAACGAATGCAATTGCTCGTTACCTCCTTGCCCAATCAGATAGTGAAATCTACTGATATTGTTGTTTATCCCAATCCGGCGAGTAGTGAAATCAGGGTCGCATTTCCCGAATCGCTACATGGTAAACCCATAACGCTACTGCTTACTGATGTTTCGGGCAGGCAATACATGGAAACAACTATTACAGCGGCAAAAGAACCCGCTATTGTTCGTCGGTTAACTGCCAAAGGTTTTTATTTGTTGCAAATACTTACTACTGAGGGCAAAAAGGTGCAATCAGTGATTTTTGAATGATGCAAGTGTATTATTTTGCTTATTCATCAACAACCTGATGATGGTACTATGTCTGCAATTCGTTTGCTGATTGCCGAAGATGATGAAGTAGCAGCCAAAAACCTTTGTTTCACATTGGAAGACATGGGCTATGTGGTTGCTGGTCATGCGATATGTGGTGAGGAGTTGTTGCGCATGGCAAAGGTAGCGCGAGTAGATTTGGCTATTCTGGACATTGATTTACCCGGACAACTGGATGGCATAGAAACAACAGCTGCTTTGCAAAAATTAGACATTCCGTACATTTTCCTAACCGCACAATCGGATGCAGAAACGCTTCATCGGGCTAAACTGACGCAACCTGCTGCCTATTTGGTCAAACCTTTTGATGAAGCTACTTTGCGCTCTACTATTGAGCTCGCGGTTTATCAACACGCTGTTAAATCGGGGCAACCTGTACCCGCCCAAACCCGCACGCGTTATGCTGCACAAGACAGTATTTTTGTGAAAGCACGCACTCGACTAGAAAAAGTGCGCATCGGGGATGTACTGTGGGTAGAAGCCAGTGATATTTATGCAGAACTACACACCCGTACAGGTAAGTTTATAGTGAATTATCCATTGAAAGTGATTGAAGAAAAATTTCCGAAGGAGTTATTTTTTCGGGTGCATCGTTCGTTCCTCATCAATCTGCAAAGTATTGATGCTTTAGAAGACAACGAACTGATTATCAATGGTCAGCGCATACCTATTGGGAAAACTTATCGGTCCAAACTGATGGAAAAACTGGAAATCATGTAGCTTTTATTCATCAGGCGACGTAGCAGCAATTATAGGTATATGGGTAGTATAAGCAATGGGAGCTAAAGGCAAAAAGCAGCTGAGAAGCATGTGCAACTGCTTTTTGCAATAAAATAATTATTGAATGGTAATGTCGTCCATGTAAGCATCGAAAACTTTGTGTAACAAAGTTAAGTTGAAGTAGTCGTCTACTTTTCGGCTGTCTTTCTGATCTTGCAACATGCGCATTGCAAGCATGTTTTCCATGCCTACCATGTGGTAGTAGCCCATGCGAACAATTTGCATGAAATTAATGTTGCTTAGGTGCTCTATGACATCTTGCATATTTACTTTGATACCTTTCGCCTTTGCCAGCTCTGATACCAGCATTTCAAAGCGCATAGTATCGCGATAACCTTTGTAAGATTCTTTAATCTGATCTTCGGTCAGGTTAGGGTTGTTAGCAGCCAGCCAGCGCATCAAAAATGAATCAGGCAAATCAAATTTGTGTGCTTCTAGTAATTGTGTTTGGAATTGATTGAGCATTTGGTCTTTCTGAACAATTGCGGCTTCACGGGTTTTGATGTTGCGCAATTGTCGACGGAAGGCTTCTTCTCCCTCCACTTTGCCCGAGCCGAAAACTGTATCGAAAAACTCCTGATTCATTTCAGGTAATTGCTTCAGAGAAATACTACGAATGGTGATTGTAAACTCACCGCTGATATTTTTCACGACATCCTCGCTCATTCCTAAGAACTCACCTACTTGTGCATCCGAAGGAAACAGAGTGCGAAGGTCAAAAGTGATGGTGTCCTTGCTTTTTTTACCTATGAAAAGCGACTTGTGTTCGCCAATTTGACCAATGGTAAATATGCCGAAGCCTTCTGAATTGGCTGTGAACAGGTCGCGCAGTTCTTCAGGATTATTATAGCTGGGTACTTTGATAGCCTCACCTTTAGCAGTAACCAAAAACCCGTCAATAACAACCGCGGGGTTGTCCGTTACTTCTTCTTGTTCCTGATATTTTGCATGTGTATGGCGCAGGTTTTCAATGATTTCATCTATTTGCGCATCAGTAACTTCCGCAGAAGGCTTGGAGATAACGATGTTTTTACCAACCGAAAGAGCGATACCAGGTTTTAGTCCGATGTCGTAAAAGAATTCAAAATCAGTCTGGTTATCCCAGTCATAGTTGGTATTTTGGGTAGCTGCGCTCATCATCGGGCTGCCTAAAATCTGAATATTGTTATCTTTCAGATAGCTTTCCAGAGCGTCGGCAGAGGTTGCGGAAACCTCTGATACTTTAATAGACTTGCCGTATAGTTTTCGTATCATGCCTGCCGGAACCTTGCCGGGGCGGAAACCTTTAATCTGCGCAGTGCGCGCATACTCCTTTATTTTTTTTTCAACCCTGTCTTGGTAATCTGCCTGATTGATTGTAATTTTAATTAAGGCAGTTAGGGAATCGTTTTTTTCTAATCTGATTTCCAAAGCTTTAAAAATTAAACTAGTAAAGAGGTGTTGATAAGGTTGGTAAAAACCAACGTGTTTTATTATTGAGTGCGGATGGAGGGACTCGAACCCCCACGCCGCGAGGCGCCAGATCCTAAGTCTGGTGCGTCTACCAATTTCGCCACATCCGCTCAAAAGTCTGGCAAAAGTAATCTACTTCTATGAAAACTCAATTTTGTTTATAATTTTTTCTTAGCTCATGCACCTTTAAGTATGAAAGATTATCCGAACTTGTCCATTCAAGATAACATCAATTCATCGTCAGCTACCATCGATGCCTCACAAACTTATCATCAGCCGATTACTCGGGATATAACAGCGGTTGTTCCTGTGGATGAACAACTGGAACGCGAGCGCAAAGAAATATTGCGTCGCTATCGTCATATACTTCGAAAAGTCAGCCCTGTTTTGAAAAATCCCAAAGAAGATGTTAAGCGCATCAAAGCAGCCTTTGAGATGGCAGAAGAGGCACACAGAAACGAACGGCGCATATCAGGAGAACCGTATATCTATCATCCGCTGGAAGTAGCGCGCATTGTAGTAGAAGAAATGGGACTGGGAGCAACCTCTGTGATATGTGCTTTTTTGCACGATGTAGTAGAGGATACGGATATTACCATTGAAGACATTCGCCGTAAGTTTGGCGATAAAGAGGCACACATTATAGACGGTTTGACAAAAATCAAAGGTACGCCACTTGCCGACAGCACTACCGAACAAATAGAGAATTTTCGCAAAGTGCTACTCAATTTGTCGCAGGATATTCGCGTTGTGCTGATTAAAATAGCCGACCGCCTACACAATATGCGTACATTAGACAGCATGAGGCGCGACAAGCAACTCCGCACTATTTCAGAAACTCAACTGATTTATGCGCCGCTGGCACACCGTCTGGGCTTGTACGAAATTAAAAGTGAACTCGAAGATTTGTGCCTCAAATACAAAATGCCAAGCGTTTACGACGAAATTGTTCAGAAAATCAAAAAAACACAGCCTGCACGGGATAGATTTGTTAAAGATTTTATCAAGCCCATTGACGAAAAACTTCGGGAGCGTGGCTTTCAGTTTACTATTAAAAGCCGCGTAAAATCTGTTTCATCCATTTACAACAAAATGGAAAAGCAGCAAATACCTTTCGAAGACGTTTTTGATTTGTTTGCTATCCGAATCATTCTGGATTCGCCTCTGGAAAGAGAAAAAGATGATTGTTGGATTGCTTATAGTATTGTTACAGACTTCTATCAGTCCAACAATAACCGAATGCGCGACTGGTTGTCTCATCCTCGTAGTAACGGTTATGAGTCGCTGCACATTACAGTGATGAGCCACACCGGTCAGTGGGTAGAGGTACAGATTCGCAGCAAGCGAATGGATGAGATAGCCGAAAAAGGAGTTGCCGCCCATTGGAAATACAAGGAAAAAATTGAAAAAAGCAATAAGCCGGCTGTCAATACAATGGAAAGCTGGCTGAACCGGATTCGAGAAACGTTAGAAAACCGCGATTTGGATGCTTTAGAAATGATGGGCGAAATACATAAAGAACTTCACGAAGAAGAAGTATATGTATTTACACCCAAAGGGCAAATGAAAATATTGCGCAACGGCTCTACCGTTCTTGATTTTGCCTTTATGATTCATACTGACTTGGGATTGCACTGTCTTGGTGCCAAAGTCAATGGTAAACTTGTTCCTATCAGTTATGTGCTAAAAAATGGGGAAAAAGTTGAAATTATTAAAAGTAGTTTGCCTAATGCTACTGCCGACTGGCTTAAAATAGCCAACAACAAGCGTACGCAAACCAAGATTAACCAGTTTCTGAATAGCAAACGCAACGCCTATGTTGCAAAAGGTCGCGAAATACTCAAGCGGAAAATAGAGCAGATGAACATTGCTGTACCACAAACAGAAGAATTTCGCCTAAAACTTGCCAAAAAATTTGGACAATCTTCTATTATTGAATTTGAAGAAAAACTTGGTAGGGATGAGCTGCCGCATACCCAACTCAAAGAAGCTATCAGAGAGCTATTAAACGACCAGAAAAAAGTTGAAAAAAAACTCCCTGAACAGTCTGAAAAATTAATCAAAAACCTTAAGCCCAATACAGGTAAATTACTGATTGGCGGACAGTCAGGTGATATTTTATACACACTTGCCAAATGTTGCTCGCCTATAAAAGGGGACGAAGTCATTGGTTATATGACCGTTAGTCGCCGCCTGATGGTACACCGGATAGATTGCCCCAATGCTATCAACCAGATGGCAAAGGATAACAGCAAGGTTATTCCGCTTGAATGGATTGATGAGGATAAAGGTACTTATCAGCATGAAACACCGAACAAAGAGCAGAAACAAGTGGAAGTGGCAGAGATAGTAACCTCTCCCGGAGAAACGCCTGCTGCTGCAAAAGTGCTATCCCCACCCGCCCAGATGCAGTACGAAGTTGTACTCAATATGTACGGCTTTGACCGTGAAGGCATAGTAAACGAAGTTACACAAGCCATACATGCACACAAGGTAAGCATGCGTTCCATTATGATGGGTGAGAATGACGGGCTTTTTGAGGGGCAAATAGTAGTACGCGTCAATAGCATCAGCCATTTAGATGGTCTGATTAAAGACTTAGAAAAAATGGAAGGAATCAAAGGGGTGAAGCGCAGCGTTATGTAGAGTTGCCATTTGTCTAAACAAGATTAAAATCGATTTCTCGCCTTAATACTTCAAGCGCAGCAAGACCTCGACAAGAAAACTGCCTGTAAAGCAGTGTCTGTCGAGGTAGTTATCATCGCCACAATAATAACTCAAGTTCTGACTTATTCTTTCACAAACGGACGGACGATGCGCCCTTCGCTGCTGCTGATTTGCAGGAAATAAATACCTGATGCAAGTGCTTTCAGGTCTATTTCCTGTTCAATGGTAAGTCCGCGCTTTTGTACGCTGATAGTTTGCACTACTTTACCTGCAACATCAGTAATCAACATTTCAACAGCTGCTTTGCTAGGTTCGCTGTAAATGACTTTAACCGATGTATGAACAGGATTCGGATACAAGCTCAAACCAAAAGGTTTGGCTACCTCTTCGATAGCTGTCAGCACAACAGGGTCAGATACAGCCGAGCAGCCGTTAGAAGTTACTCGAACAGCAAAAATACCTGCCTGGTCAGCATTATAGGTTTGTCCGGTAGCGCCGGGTATAGGATTACCGTTTAGCAGCCACTGATTGCCCGTTGGTGAACTAGAAGTAAACACTTGTCCCTGTACACTAATAGTTGGGCGAATGATGCTTATCACGTTTACACGGATAGGTGCAGAGGCAATGGCACAGCCTGTTGAGCTGGTAACTACTACGCTAAATTCACCATCTTCGGCAATAGTTAATGTAGACTGATTAGCGTTGATGATATTTGTCCCGTTCCGGCGCCACTGATAGCTAACATTAGGGTCGCTAGAGTTGGCTGTAAGCGTAACCGATTCGCCCTGACAAATAGGCAATTGC
>Ga0308417_1003406_pt1 | contig 10172 bp, 8 predicted proteins | sample HotsprSampleOS65_FD_203528 | JGI IMG/M metagenome (GOLD analysis project Ga0308417, IMG submission 203528) | Hot spring phototrophic mat microbial communities from Octopus Spring, Yellowstone National Park, Wyoming, United States - 20090730_OS65 ... | reverse complement strand
CACGACGACATCGTCGATCACTGCTGCCATGCCTGGAACCGCCTCGTCGATCAGCCCGGGCGCATCATGTCCATCGGACTGCGGGACTGGGCACATCGGTTCTGATCAATGGGATTTGGTATTAGCCGTTGCGCAGGCGGACGAGGCTGAACAGCCCCCAGGGCGGACAGGGCACGATCTCGGCTTCGGAACGTTCTATGGTAGAAAGAAAGGCGTCGAGCGCGAAATCTGGATGCCAGCCGAGGACGCGCGAGAAGGGAGCCGCCGCGCGCTCGACGGCGAGCCTGGCCCCGCGTTCGGCGGCGAAATGGTTGACGAACAGCAAAACCCCGCCCGGCCGCACGACCCGTCGCAGCCCGTCCAGCATCCGCCGCGGGTTCGGCACCACGGAGGCGACGAACATCGCTACTGCGGCATCGAACGCCCCGTCCGGGAAGGTCAGAGCCTCGGCGTCCATCTCCAGAAGGGACTCGACGTGCCCGAGGCGCTTTCGCCGCACGCGCGCCCTGGCCCGGGCGAGCATCTCGGGACTGAGATCGATACCTGTCAGGCGGTGCCCGCGTCGGTACAAGGGCAGGGAAAGGCCCGTGCCCACCCCCACCTCGAGAATGCGCCCATCCGGCAGGGCGTTCACGGCCGCCACAGCCTCGCGCCGCGCCGCCCTCGAGACGAGGCCAAAGGCGGCATCATAGACCCTGGCCCAGCGGGCGTAGGCCGATCGCACCGCCTCGGCGTCCAGCGGCTTTGATGGCCCGGGCGCGACGTAAGCGGAGCGGTCCGACAGCATGGTCATGTGACCGTCCTGTTACGGACGAAGCGTCCCGTTGTCCATCGTCCGCCCGCGGGCATCGGCCAGGGATCACGAGGAGCCCGCCGGCATAGGCGACGACCCTGAAAATGGCGTCGATCAACGCCCGGACCGTCCCGCCGGCCCGGGCGGCCCAGGAGACGGGGACAGCGAGGGTCGCGAGCGCGCCGGCAGCGATCGCGGTGTTAAACACCGTCGTCTCGACGTCATCCACCCCGGCGAGCCGTCGCGTGAAGACTGGATTGGCAGCGAACAGCGCAGTCGTGGCCAGGACGGGAAGTGCTGCGGGGACGGCCGAGACGAGGGCGAGGTGGAAGGCAAAGACGACCCAGCAGGACGAGGACGTGGGGACCACCCTGGACCGCGGCGTTGCTGGCGCTGTCCCTGGCGACCAAGGACAGAAGGGCGGCTTAGTGGAACGCCACTCCAGCGGTAGGGCAATCGCGCGGCGTCAGGCTACGGCCGGGGCGCAGCCCGGGCGCGCCTGAAGCGTCCCGCGTCCCTTCAGGCGGCGTCCTCGCGCCGGTCCTTGATGCGCACGTAGGCGACGGCGGCGTGTTCGGCACAGTAGGGCTTGCCGATCAGCGCCGGGGCGCCGCAGAAGCGGAAGCCGGGCGTGCCGGGGTCGCCGATCGGCCAGCAGCAGGTGGCGTTGCCCGTCCGCAACGGCTCGGGCCGCGGCAACGGAACCACGGCGGCCAGGGGGCGATGCGGTTCCGCCGGTATTGCGCCGCCCGCAGGCCGCGCGGAGGGGACGGAGACCATCGGGCCAGGTCGCGGCATCGCGGGCCGCGCGCTGCGGCGCGCCGTTCGCGGCGCGGCAGGCTTGCCCTCACCCGCGCGGCGGATCGGCGAGGGCCGCCCGGGCAGGCGGAGCCGGTGCGCCTTGCCCACCACCGCGTTCTTAGAGATGCCCATCCGGCGCCCGATCTCGGCGGTCGAGAGACCCTCCGCCCAAAGCCTGCGTAGGGTCTCGATCTGCTCCTCGGTCCACTCCATGCGAGATGCGCTCCCCGCTCCCCGGTCGTTCCTCTACCAGATACGGTAGCAGAATCGGGCCCATCCCTACAACCTCTTGATTCGCGGATGCGCGAAAAAGTTGTGGATGAAAGTTGTGGATGAGCGCTCCGCCCGGCGCAGGCCGAAGCGTCGGAGCGCCGAACGGCACTCAGAGCAGATCCTTGCGCAGCATCCCGTGCACCCCCTTCACGCCATTCACCGTCTGGGTGACCCGGAAATCCGCCGCCAGAGAACAGAACTGGTAGGCGTCGAGCGGCGAAAGATTGGTGCGCGCGCAGATGAACGTGATCATTTCGCGCAGCGCCTGCTTCATCGCGAGGTCGAGGTCCTCGTTCAGGCCGATCGAGATCCAGTGCGTGGGGGTCTCGGCCCGAGGAAATGTAAGCAGCGGGGTGGCCCCGGGCTTCTTGTGCAGACGAAAGGTGAGGCGGCCGTCGAGACACATTTCGAGGGCGTTGATGCAGACCTCGCCATCGCCTTGCACACCGTGCCCGTCGCCAACCGAGAACTTTGCCCCGGGCACATGCACCGGCAGATAGAGCGTGCTGCCGGCGACGAGTTCCTTCAGGTCGAGGTTGCCCGCGTGCTCGCGCGGCGGGTTAGAGGGGATGCGGCCATAGATCGGGGGCGGGGCGACCCCCATCACGCCGAAGAAGGGCGCGAGCGGGAGCTCCGTGCCCCAAGGCATCCGGCAGGTCATCCGCTCGCGGTCCGCAGGGATGTGCAGCACGCGAAACGTGGGGAAGTCCTCGGGCAGCGTGCCGGCGAGGGGGCGGACCATGCAGAAGCCCCAGTCCGCGCCCAGCGTGATCTCCTCGATCTGCACCTCGAGCATGTCGCCCGGTTCCGCCCCCTCGATCGCGATCGGGCCGGTGAGGATGTGCGCGCCGAGTTCCGGGACCAGGCGGTCGTTGATGGCGGAGAGTGCGGGGGGAATGGCGAAGCCCGACCCGGGTGGGGGAAGGACGGAGCGGTGGCCTGAAACGCACTCCACCTCCACCGTGTCGCCCGAACGGATGGTGAGCCGCGGCGGCAGTGCGGCGTCAAAATAGCCCCAGTGCACGGTGTCCGGGGTGGCGGGCAGGCGGTGCGTCGTCATGAAGGCTCCAAGCAAACGGTGCCGAGGAGAGGGCGCGGCGCATCGCAGCAACGGCGGCGGCGGGCGTCAACCGGGGACGCCAAGGGCGAACGCCTCGGCAAAGGTCGCAATCAAGGCGCAGTCGACCTCGGCCTGGCTGGCCGTGATGCCGAGGGCGGCGAGCGAGGTGGCTCCGTAGCCCTTCAGTCCGCAGGGCACGATCCCCTCATAGGCCGAAAGGTCGGGGTCGACGTTCAGCGCAAATCCGTGCCAGGTCACCCAGTGCGTGACCCGCACGCCGATGGCGGCAATCTTCGCCTCCGTGCCGCTGGCCCGGTCCACAACCCATAGCCCGACTCTCCCCGCCCGGGTCTCAGCGCGCACGCCGAGCCGCGCGAGCGCGGCAACCAGCCATGCCTCCAGGGCACGCACATAGCCGCGCACGTCCAGCCCCCGCGCGCGCAGGTCGAGCAGGACGTAGCCGACGCGCTGGCCCGGGCCGTGGTAGGTCCATTGCCCGCCGCGCCCAGTGCGGCGCGTCGGCAGGCCGCGAGGGTTGAACAGGTCGCACGCCCGCGCCGAAGTGCCGGCGGTGTAGAGTGGGGGGTGTTCAAGGAGCCAGACGAGCTCCGCCGCGGCCTTTGCGCGGATCGCGCGGACCCGTCGTTCCATCTCGGCTTCGGCCTCATCGTAGTCGACGGCGCGGTCGCTGATGCGCCACTCGAGGGCAGGCTCCGTTGCGGGGCTGGTGGGCATGGGCTATATCGCCGCCCCTGGCAGGCGGCGCGGTCGTGGCGGAACTGGTAGACGCGCAAGCTTGAGGTGCTTGTGGGGGAAACCCCGTGGAAGTTCGAGTCTTCTCGACCGCACCAGCCGTCCGCCCATCGTCCACGACCCAGGTCGCCCCCGTTCGCGTGCCCACCCGAAGCCGACAAGGGGGTTGCGGAAACAGGACAAGAAGACGGGGCGAGGTTGCCCTCGCCCCAGTTTTGCCCGACCCGATGTGGCCAGCGAGGACCTCGGCCGTCAGGCCAGGCGGCGTGCCGCCGCAAGCCCGACCAAAGCGAGGCCGAACACGGCAAGGGTCGCCGGTTCGGGCACTGGAGCAACCGCAGGAGCAGCCCAGCGGCTGCGCACGACGATCTCTTGCCCCCCCGCGGTTCGCCAGAAGGCGCTGGTGTCCGCGGCCCACGACCCCGGCCCGGAGATCGTGAAGGCGAAGGAATAGAGGCCGTTCGCCCCAGTGTTGGTCGTGCTGTCGTTGAGGAAGTTGCCGGTGATGGTCCCCGTGACAGAGGTCGGCATCACGTTCCACTGCTCGTACCAGCCGGTGATCGTGTTCAGCGTGGCAGGTGTCGCGAAGGTCGCAGTCAGGTTCAGCGCGAAGCTGGTGAATGTTCCGGCCGTGTCTCCCGCCGGGCCGCCGGTGGCGGGGGCGTTCCACAGCCGGGCAGCGTTACCATCGTCGCCATTGCCGCCGGTGAGGCTCAGCGTGAACACGGTGTAGCCGGGCTGCCAACCGCCGCTGATGGTCACCCCGGGATTGAACCCCCCGGTGTCCAAATACTGGAAAAAGCCGTTGTTGGTGTTGTTGGGGTTGCCCCAGCCGTTCATGACGACGGGGGGTGATGTTGGTGAAGTACCAGGCAGTCGAGATCTGCGCGATGTCGGGGCCGTAATTCTGCGGCGCGGTGTTGGCCGCATTGCGCACCGACACCAGCCCGTCGCGCGCGTTCGGGCGGGTCTGGCGATCCGCGTTCGTCGCGGTCTGGATGGCGTGGACGCCGCCGCCTGGGGCCGTGACCGTGCCGCTGTAGGTAAAGTTGTCGAACAGGACGACGAGCGGCGAGGCCAGAGCCGGCCCGGCGAGGACTGCTCCGCCGGCCAGGATAGTGGCAAAGAGGCTCTGTTTGATCATGCGGTTGTTCTCCCAGCGTTTAGAATAGCATGCGGGCTGCGGCACTAGGCGCGCGCCCGGAAATTGTTTCGCAAAACCCATGCCGAGCGTTCAACTGTCGGAAAAGACAATAGTTTTTATTCTGCCATGGCAATCTCCTACGGCGGCTGTAAAGTTTTCCGACAGCCCCCGGGACGCGTCGGCCTCTTTGGCTCCCGAAACGTCAGCCGGCGGGCGGCAGGCCGTCCCCAGCCAAGGAAGCGATTGCCTCCCGCACCGCCTCGATGGCCGGGCGGCGTGCCGAGCGCGTGCGCCAGGCGAGGCGGATGGTCCGCCCCGCCGGAGAGGCGAGCGGCCTCAGCACGAGACCCATTTCGCGCGCGGAAGCGGCGGCGAGGGCCGGGACGAGGGTCGTGCCGTAGCCGGCGGCGACCATATGCAGGAGCGTCACCAGGCTGGTCGCGCGCAGCGGCTGGTGGGACACCGCGGCCCCCGCGCAGACGGCCAGCGCCTGGTCGCGCAGGCAGTGGCCCTCGGCGAGCACCAGGATATCTGGGGCCAACTCCCTTTCCGCGATCGTCTGTTGGCCGGCAAGCGGATGGGTTGGCGGGAGGGCGGCGAGGAAGGGCTCGTTGAAGAGGGGGCGGGCGACCAGATCCTGGGCCTCGGGCTCCGTCGCGATCACGCAGGCGTCGAGGTTGCGGGCGCGCAGCCGCTCGACCAGCCCGGCCGTCTGGTCCTCCCACGGCTCGATCTCCAACCCCGGCAGCCGGCTGCGCAGTCCCGAGATGAGGCGTGGCAGGAGGTAGGGGGCGAGGGTGGGGATGATGCCGAGCCGGAAAGGCCCAGACAAAGGGTCGCGAAGGGCGGCAGCGGCGGCGACAACAGCCTCCGACTCCGCCACTGCCGCCCGCATATGCGCGAGCAGGGCGCGGCAGGCCGGCGTCGGCGTCACCCCCTTCGCACCGCGCTCGAGCAAGGCGAGCCCCAGCTCCGCCTCGAGCTTGCGCACCTGCACAGAGAGCGTGGGCTGGCTCACCCCGCAGGCCTCAGCGGCGCGGCCGAAATGGCCGTGCTCCACCACGGCGAGCAGGTAGCGTAGGTCGCGCAGGGTCATGGTGTGCCGGGTTGGTCCATAGGCCGTATCTATGATGATCTTTGCTTTTGATGGCTTCCAACCATCGTCCCCGCCCGGCTACTGTGCCCACGACGAGGGTGCGCGGCCGGCGGGATGGCGCCGGTGCGCATCGTCGGCGGCAGCAGAGGAGGGACGCATGGAAGGATCGCTCGCACAGACCACGGGGAAGTGCCCGGTCTTGCACACGCATGGCAGCCGAACCCGGCCGTCGATGCGCTCCAACCGCGACTGGTGGCCCGAGGCGCTCAACCTCAGGATCCTCGCCCTGCAGTCGGAGAAGGTTAGCCCCTACGCCCGCACATTTGACTACCGCAAGGCCTTTCGTGAACTCGACCTTGAGGCCCTGAAGCGGGACATCTTCTCGGTAATGACCACCTCGCAAGATTGGTGGCCGGCGGATTGGGGCCACTACGGCCCCCTCTTCATCCGCATGGCGTGGCACGCTGCCGGCACCTACCGCACGGGCGACGGCCGCGGCGGCGCCTCCACTGGCGCGCAGCGCTTCGCCCCCGAGAACTCCTGGCCGGACAACGCCAATCTCGACAAGGCCCGCCGGCTGCTCTGGCCGATCAAGCAGAAATACGGCAACCGGATCTCCTGGGCCGACCTGTTCATCTTCGCCGGCAACTGCGCGCTCGAGCACATGGGGCTGAAACCCTTCGGCTTCGGCGGCGGCCGGGTCGACATCTGGGAACCGGAGGACGAGATCTTCTGGGGCACGGAGGAGACGTGGCTTGGCGATGCTCGCTACTCAGGCGACCGCGAGCTCGCCAACCCGCTTGCCGCCGTGCAGATGGGGCTGATCTACGTCAATCCGGAGGGCCCGAATGGTGTACCCGACCCAGTGGCGGCCGGCCGCGACGTGCGCGAGACGTTCGCGCGAATGGCGATGAACGACTGGGAGACGGTGGCGCTAACCGCAGGTGGCCACACCTTCGGCAAGTGTCACGGGGCGGGGCCGGCCAACCATGTCGGGCGTGAACCGGAAGGCGCCCCGATCGAGCAGATGGGGCTCGGCTGGGCCTCGACCTTCGGCACCGGCAAGGGGGGCGATGCCATCACCTCCGGCATCGAAGGCGCGTGGACCCCAACCCCGACGAAGTGGGACAATTCCTACTTCGACATGTTGTTCGGCTACGAGTGGAAGCCGGTGAAGAGCCCGGCCGGTGCGTGGCAGTGGGTGCCGACCGACCCGGCAGCCCATACCTTGGTGGTCGATGCGCACGACCCGACCAGACGCCACCCGCCGATTATGACGACGGCGGATATGGCGATGCGCATGGACCCGATCTACGAGCCGATCTCGCGGCACTACCACAAGCACCCGGATGAGTTTGCTGATGCCTTCGCGCGCGCCTGGTTCAAGCTAACGCATCGCGACATGGGGCCGAAGTCGCGCTACCTCGGCCCGCTCGTTCCGGCTGAGGATCTGATCTGGCAGGACCCCCTGCCGCAGGTCGACCATCCGCTGATCGACGCCGCCGATATCGCTGCCCTCAAGGCGAAGATCCTGGCGAGCGGGATTTCGACCTCGCGCCTCGTCTACACGGCATGGTCGGCGGCGGCATCGTTCCGCAACTCGGACAAGCGCGGCGGTGCAAACGGCGCGCGAATCCGGCTTGCGCCCCAGAAGGACTGGGAATCGAACGAGCCGGCAGAGCTCGCCAAAGTCCTTGCCGTGCTGGAGCGGATCAAGGCGGAGTTCGATGCCTCGGCAGCCGGCGGCAAGAAGGTCTCGCTCGCCGACCTGATCGTGCTCGCCGGCACAGCGGCCGTGGAGAACGCTGCAGCCGAGGCCGGGTTTCCGGTCGAGGTGCCGTTCCACCCCGGGCGGACGGACGCGCGCGAGGACCAGACGGATGCGGAGTCGTTCCGCGTGCTCGAACCGCTGGCGGATGGCTTCCGCAACTACGCGCGCACGGCCTCCCTTCCGGTCGAGGACCTTCTGCTCGACAAGGCGAACCTGCTCACGCTCACCGCGCCAGAGATGACGGTTCTGGTGGGTGGCTTGCGCGTGCTCGGCGCCACCTTCGGCGGCACCACGCATGGCGTGTTCACCGACCGGGTGGGGGCGCTGACTACCGACTTCTTCCGCACGCTGTGCGACATGCGCTTCGCGTGGTCGCCGCTGACGGAGGGGCGCGAGCTGTTCGAGGGGAGGGACCGCGCAACCGGCGAGAAGAGGTGGACGGCGACGCGTGTCGACCTTGTCTTCGGCGCCAACTCGCAGCTGAGGGCGCTTGCCGAGCACTACGCCCAGGACGACAACCGGGAGACGTTCGTGCACGATTTCGTCGCCGCCTGGGTGAAAGTCATGGAGCTTGACCGCTTCGACCTGCACGGCTGAGTTCCGCGGGCGGGGCCGAACTGGCCCCGCTCCGGATTGCGGCCCGAGGGGGTGGGGAAGGGCGGCGGGGACGTGAGCTGCCCGCTTCGCCGCGGCTGCCTGCGTACCGTCTCTGACACGCCGGTCACGAGCTGTGCCGCGATGTTGGCGCGAATCTGTCGTGCGGGCGGCGCGGACGGTGCGCCGCCGCGGCGGTCTAGCCGGCCCGAAGAACGCTCGGGCCGGCAGCGCCCTCAAAAGCAGCAACCAAACGGCCGCATCTGGGGCAAGCCACCGTCCGCCGGTCTCCCTCGCCGCGCTGGCCGCCCGGTCGGATCCGCGGCGTTAGCCACCCGAGCGGGCGGGCGCGCCTTCGAGGGTCATTCCGAAACGCCTGCGCTCAGCGGCACCGGGCTGGCCGCGCGCCAAGCGTTCAGGGCCCAGGTGACGGAGGCGAAGGCGAGCTCCCGCCAGGGGATGTCCTCCCAGGCGAAGAGCGCGACCTCGCTCGACTCCGGGGTCGGGCGGATCGCCTCGGGCTCGAGCAGGCGTGCGCGGAAGTAGAGGTGCACCTGACCGATGGTCGCGATCGAGTAAACTCCGATCAGCCCGTCGATGGCGAGCCGCGCGTTCGCTTCCTCGAGCGCCTCCCGCGCCGCGCCGTGTTCTGCCGTTTCGCCCATTTCCATAAAGCCTGCCGGCAGGGTCCAGAGGCCAAGCCGCGGTTCGATGGCGCGTCTGCATAATAGGATCCGCCCCCCTGCCGTCGCCACCGCGCCGACGATGACTTTCGGGTTTTCGTAGGAAACGAAGCCGCAATCAGGGCAGGTGAGGCGTTCGCGGTGATCGCCTTCGGGAATGGTGCGCAGGCGCGGGCCGGCCGGAGGGCTCATGTCCCACACCATCCTGCCAGGCGGCGGCGGCGCCAAGGGGCACGCGGCGAGCGCGCGGTCAGACCTGCGCGAGGATCGCCACAGCGCGACGGCTGCCGGGGAGCCGTCTCCGCGCTGCCGCGGCTCACGGAGCTCTGCTCTGGCGAAGGCCTCGGCCAGCGCGTGGCCGCCCGGCGCCTGCCCTATGCGTGCCGGCGTGGGCAACGGTGCGGACCGTCGTTCGAGGGGGTAAGAGGCCGTAGCGGGCGCGGACAGGCGGGGGCCGGAGGCGGGGCCTTGTTGTTTCGGTTCGACCGGACGGCCGGGTTGGCCCCTGGCCGGACCCAAGCGGTGATTCCAGTCCAGTGACGGCGACAGCAACGGGCCGACCGACCCGCGAGCCGGCTTAGACCGTCAGATTTAGACCGTCAGATTGAGTAAAGACCCGCGCGGCAGAGGCCCGGGAGGTGCCCCCTCAAGTGGGGCTGGCGGTTGCGCAGGTTTTGCGGGAAGCTGGAGTTTCGCGCGCTCCACCCCGGCCGGCGGGCCCGACGACGCCGTAGCCGGCCGGCTGCCCAGAACCTGCAGCGCGGCCGAAGCCGACTGTGTAACGGCAGCGAGGGACGCAAGCGAAACCATGTGCAGCGTTCTAATCCGCATAGGTTAAGACTGCGTTAACGCGTCGCCTCGCGCAATCCATACGACTGCAGGTCGAAACAACTGCAGGCCAAACGACCTCGACACTCGGGTGACCGGCAGGCCGAACGCAGGCGAAAGCGCCTGGCGCGCCCTACGGCTTAGGCCTCTTATACCAAGTCTTTCTGAACGAGACTCACGAGAGGGATTCCCCGACGCGGGCGGGATCTGATTCAACGGGGCGAGCAATGGAGCCTCGCCATGGGTCAGCCGGACGCCTCGAAAAACCTCTGGCTGCGACGCGGTCTGATCTGATTCGCTGAGGTTGGCAATGGCGGAGGTTGGGGATGGCGGGTCAGGCTGGTTTCTTCGACGCGGAGGAGCGTCTGCGCTGGCT
>Ga0308417_1003405_pt1 | contig 10176 bp, 18 predicted proteins | sample HotsprSampleOS65_FD_203528 | JGI IMG/M metagenome (GOLD analysis project Ga0308417, IMG submission 203528) | Hot spring phototrophic mat microbial communities from Octopus Spring, Yellowstone National Park, Wyoming, United States - 20090730_OS65 ... | reverse complement strand
GCGTCGGTACGGCCCGGGACCGCTCCCCCCGGCGCGTAGGGGGTACGGCTATGGCTCAGGTAGCGCCGTGGTGGACGGTACGGCTGGCGTGCCGGTGCGCCCATGTCGGTTCCTGCGCGCCGTCACTGCCCCCCTGGACCGGTACGGCGAACTGGGCGTGGTACAGCCCTGCCCCGCCCGCCCGCGCATTGTTTGTCGGAAAACCGCAGCCGGAGGCTCAGCGCGCGGCGGAGCGCCGTCAAGACCGCCCGCGTCAGCGGGCGCTTGCGAAGGTCTTGACGGCGCGTCAACGCCGCGCGCTACAATCACACGCGGTTTTCCGGCGCAATGCGCCGGATAAAAACGTAAAACGCCGCCCGAACGGCCTATCTCGCCGGCACGCGTGAACTGGCTCCAAACGCGCGAACTGAGTCGCGCGCAGCGCGAGAGTGAGCGCGTTTGGAGGGTTGAAGTCTAAAGAAGCGCCACGAATAATAAAGGATGAGTGTATGCCCTCTGAACGTGACTACCTGCGCCAACCGTCGCTCAACGACGATGACATGATGTTTTTGGATGCGCGGGCCACGCTGGCGGCGGCGTTGTCACGTGCTGTCGTCGGGTACTCTGATTCGCGTGTCCGGGCCCTCGCCTGGCTCTCGATCGCCACGCCCCGCCTCTATGACCGCATTGCGCCCATCATCGAATCGTCGGCGATCCGGCAATCTCCCGGCGCGTCGCGCACGCTGCGTGACGCGCTGCGTGCGCTCTCGCTCGAGGAGTATGTGAGGCGTCGTGATGAGCGTCGTGAGCGCTGATCTCCCCCCTCCCCGGCTGCTCCCGTTCGAGCGGTATATGCCGGGCTCGTTCGTCGGTGTGTTCGGCGCGCTCCGGTCGGGCAAAACCCTGATGGCGTGCAGGCTGGGCGTCTCGCTGGCGCGCTCCCTCGGTCTCGATCTGGTGAGCAATATCCCCGTGCGCGGCGCGCGGCGGATTGTGACGCTCGACGATCTGGCGGCATTGCGCGGCGTGGTGCTCATCTGGGATGAGGTGCAGGTATCCCTGGACTCGCGCGAGTGGGCGTCCGAGGCGGCGCGTGCGCTCACACGTGACATGATCCTCTGGGGCAAACGTGGCGTCGTTTGTATCTACACATCCCCGGCGTTTCAGACGGTTGATGTGCGGCTCCGCCGGTTGACTCAGTACGTGTACGTGACGGCCGGTCGCTACCGCCGTAACGGCGCTGATTATGCGGTCTATCGTTGGCACGAGCACCCGTATGCGGATGACGCGCTCGTAGAGCGCTATCGGTTCGCGCTGCGTCTGGATGCGTGGTACGGCGTGTATGACACGCTCTATGGCGCATCCCACGGCGACACGCTCGCCATCCTCCCCGCTCCCGCGCCCGCGCCCGCGCTCGCGCGCCGTCGCGCTTGACATATCGCGCTGTCGTGCTATACTTGCGGTATTGAGGCTATTGGCAATATGGCGGATGGAGGTGGATGATGGTGACACTGCTAACGCTCGACGGCGTTGAGGAGATCGATTATGTGCCGTCGGATGCGGAGATCCGGGTGTCGCTCGATGACGCTGGATTGTACGGGATGGTGCTCGGCGGCGTGACGTGGATGCGACTCGTGTCCGGCGCCGGCTGGTGGACGGTGCTGTTTGGCCGGCGGCTCGTCGTGACTCTGGCGTCAGTCGGCTGGTGCTGGGTGATGGATGGACTCGGTAATCGTGGGTACTGGTCGCCCGCGCTCTCGTCTGTGATCGCTGATGTGTGCGCCATGTACGGCGCACACATCGAGGATTAGGAGGATGACAACGATGCCGGTGACGAGTGGTCTGGTATTGCGCGGAATGATCGCCGCGTATCGTGAGTTCATCTCACGTAAGGATGGCAAGACGTATCGCATTGTGACGGTCTACGGCGACTTGGTCGCTGGCGAGGATGTCCTGTGTCAGATTGATGGCTATGACGTTTTTGTCGCCTCGCCGGACTATTCCCGCGGTGAGATGGTTTCGTTCCCCGCCCGGCTCCAGTTCGTTCGTGACGGCTCCGGCAAGCCGGTAGTCAGACTGTATGTTGATGAGGGGGTGCGGTGATGCCGACGCGACGTGAAGACATGTTGTGGCAGATTGTGCATCGGAAATCGTCTCATCTGCGTGCGTTGTTGGACTCGCTCGATCTCGTCGATATCGGTGTGACGTATGAGCTCGATTTCTACCCGTACGCGATCGTCGAGCTGCTGCGCGTGCGTGAGGACGCTCCTCCGCTGGTGTTGCGGTCGGTGTATGTGCAGGCCAATCGCCAGTGGGAGTATCACTCGGAGTTTGCGCTCCGGGTGGTTGAGGCGGCGTTGCAGCTTGTCCACGAGTACCGCGCCGACCCGTCGATGGGTGGCGCCGAGGGTGTTTAGATGGTTGTCTATCATCACTGGTCGGTGGAGTGGCATCCTCGTGATAATCCCCCCCATGGGTTGCCGCGCGTCGTGTGTATCGCCCGCCGCGCGGTCTCCGATCCGTTTGCCGGTCCCGGGCCGTTCCCTCCGGATATCGACCGCGCGGCGCGTCTTTGGAATCTGGTCGCCTCCGGCGGCGCGCGTGATCACGGCGCCGGGTACGAGGTTGTCTGGCGTTTGTCGGTTGTCGCTGACGATGCGGACGGCGATGCGCCGCCGGATGGCGCGTGGAGCGATGATCCGGTGTATCGCGCCCGCCGTCGGCTCCTGCGGTGGATTATGCGTTCGCAGTGCCCGATTCCCGCGCTCGCCGAACATTTTGCGGTCGAACATTTCCGGGCGTCGCCGGGGTATTTTGGGCTGGAGTGAGGGTATCGACTATGCGGGCGATAGATCTGTTCTGCGGCGCCGGTGGGAGTTCGCTCGGCGCGATGGCTGCGGGTGTGGAGATCGTCGCCGGGTTTGACGTTTGGCCGGTCGCCGCACGGGTGTATGCGGCGAATTTTCCCCGCGCGCGGTTCCATCTGCGCGATCTCGCAATCCTGACGGAGTCTGATGTCCGGGCCATTCGTGACGATCTCGGTCCTGTTGATCTGCTGCTGGCGTCTCCCCCGTGCGCGGACCACAGTCCGGCGCGCGGCGCCAGGTCGCGGTGTGAGAAGAGTCTGGATCTTCCGTGGTGCGTGTGGGCGTTTGCGCGGGTGTTCCGGCCGCGCTGGATTGTCGTGGAAAACGTCGTCCAGATGCGCCGGTGGCATGGTTTCTGGGCGTTCCTGTATGCCCTGATGCATCTGGGTTACTGTGTGCGCGTTCAGGTCCTGGATGCGGCCGATTTCGGCGTGCCCCAGCGCCGCCGGCGGCTCTACATCGTCTGCGACCGTGAGGCGGATCCGCCCGGGATCGCGCCGCGCACGTCTGAGCGTATACCGGTCGCGCGCGTTATCGATCTGGACGGATATGCGTATACGCCGCTCCGTACGCCGCGCCGCGCCCATGCGACGATCGAGCGCGTCGAGCGTGCGCTCCGGGCGTTGGGCCGCGACGCGACGTTTTTGTCCGTCTACTATGGCTCGGGCCCGCAGTGGCAGACGCTGGACGTTCCCCTGCGCACGGTCACGACGTCCGGACATTTCGCGCTCGTGCGGCCGGATGGCCGCGGCGGTCACGAAATGCGCATGCTCCAGGTCGACGAGCTGCGGCGCGCGATGGGGTTTCCCGATGGTTTCGATTTCGGCGGCTGTACCCGCGTCGATACGGTGCGCATGCTCGGCAATGCGGTCTGCCCGCCTGTCATGCGGGCGATTGTCGAGAGTCTGCGCGGCGCGTAACCGTGCTGCGGGCGTGGACGTCCTGCGGTGCGCGCGCCACCGCACGCGCTGGCGGACGGCGCGCGCGCGGTACGGGTGACGGGTGATGAGGCATGGCGCCGCTGCGAGTATGACGAGCAGCGGCGCGGTTAATGGTGCGCCGCAGGCGCATCCCTGGGCGCGCGTGGCGCGAAGCGCGAGCGAGGGCGCCAGCCCGAGCGAGCGGCGCACCTGTGTGTGTGGAGACAACGATTCTTGTTAATTAATACGCGATTTGCCTCTCCTGTTTCTGATGCTTTGTGTCGTTGTTACACTATTCTGGAGGTGGTTACGTGGCGACGGTTATTTCCTACGGCGGCGGCGTCCAGAGTACGGCGCTGGTCGTGCTCGCGATGCGTGAGTGTTGGATGGTCGATGAGATCGTGCATGTCGATCTGCTCGATGCGGAGTCGCCCGCAGCGCGCGAGTACGTCGCGCGATTCCGGGAGTGGCTGCGTGATGCGTATGGGCGCGATATTACGGTTATCGAGCGCAACATGTACCGGGATATGCTTGACAATCCGGGGTTCACGCCGGTTCCGTGGCATGGGAAACGTGAGCGATTTATGCTGTCCAGGCAGTGCACGCGACAGTACAAGGTTTCGCCCCTGGCGCGGTACCTGTACGACAAATACGACGGGCGCATTCGGTTGATGCTCGGCATTAGCGTCGACGAGTACCACCGCATGCGCGATTCGTCGGCTGCCAGGATCGAGCACGTCTACCCGCTGGTGGATCGTCGGCTGACGCGCTGGCAGTGTCGGGAGATTATCGAGCGCGCGGGTCTGGCGGTTCCTTGGAAATCGTCGTGCTGGTTTTGCCCCTACCGCTCGCGTGAGAGCCAGTGGTCTCTGGTGCAGCGCTATCCCGATCTGGCGGGCATGGCGAGTTTGCTCGAGGGTCGGATCAACGCGGAGCGGCGGCGGCGTGGACAGGATGAGATAGCGGTATTGAGGGTGGATATGTCGGCGGAGCAGGAGGATTTCTGCGAGGCGGGATTTTGCGATGCGTGATGACAAAATGACCCCCGCTCCGCCTGTGGGCGGGCGGGGGTTGGAGCGGGGTTATGGATGGATGTCGTACGTCCATTCGTATATTCCGTGGATGTTGTACTTCCGTAGCTTTGGTATGAGCCTCATGAACTTCTCCTCATCCTCCACGACGATCCGCCAGCCTGCGGGTTCGCTGAGGTACGCGGCGTATGCGATCCCCCTCGCTTCGAGGAACCGGATCCAGCCGTGTTCTGGGTGTGTGAGACTCATTGGGCTGCCGTCCCATCCGGTTGCGATTTTGATGCTGTTCATGTCATTCTCCTTCATGCTATTCTTGACCATCTCTTGTGGTTCCAGCGCCATTTTCCCAGGATTATGGCGCCCCGATCCGTCTCGCCGCCTCGGTGCGGCGGCTGCCCGAGCGGGAACCAGTCGATGCTCCCGTCGCTCAGGCACGCGATGGCGAATCCCCCGACTTGGCGGCAGTAGGCATCCTGCTTCGCCGCCCGCAGCGCTGCCGCGAACGCGCGGCGCTGGAGTGCGGTCAGTGTGGTCGGTGTGGTCATTGTTCCCTCCTGTGATGGTGATTGTTTTTTTTCAGTATAGGACGTGAGTGATGCTATTTCAATGATAATTTCCTGATAATTTCCTGATAATTTGCTGGTATATGCCTGACGCGCCCTGTCCATCCTATCTCCACCGACTCGCCCGCGCGCTCATGCCGCGCGAGCGGCTCGCCGCGTGCGGCGTTGTGTTGCGGTACGGCGCGTCGGGCGTTGTCGTGCGCCGGCTCCCCGACGGGCGCGCGTGCTACTCTGGTCTCTACCGCTGCGGCGATTTCTGGCGCTGCCCGTCGTGTCGGGTGACGCTCGGCGTCCGCCGTGCGCGCCAGATCGAAACTGCGCTGCGCGCACATGTCGACGCCGGCGGCTCGGCGCTCTTGGCCACGTACACGGTGCCGCACACGCGCGATGAGGCGCTCCCGGTCGTCCTCGCCCGACTCGCCGACACGTGGCGGCGGTACGCGCGGAATGCTTGGCATGACGTGCTGGGTGAGCATTATGTCGGCAACGTGCGCGCGCTCGAGGTCGTGCACGGTGTCAACGGTTGGCATCCCCACTACCACGCCCTCCTGTTTGTGCGCCCTGGTCTCCCCTTCCTGACTCCGGTCTCCGTCGCGCTGGCGGAACGCTGGTCAGAGGTCGCGGGCGCAGACTGGCGCGCCGATGTCCGCCGGGTGGCGCATGATGGCGTTGCGGCGGTTGCGCGCTACCTGACCACGGATTGCCTCGCCGGCGCATCCTATGAGGTCGCCAGTCCTGCGGCCAAGGTGCCCGCCGGCCGCTCGTATCCGGAATTGCTCTACGACTATGGTCGGTTTCGCTCCTCCGCCGATGCCGCGCTCGTCTACGAGTATGCGTCGGCGTTGCACGGCGTGCACCATCTCACGATCTCTCCCCGGCTCCGCAAGTTGTATGATTTCACCGATCCCGCGTCGGGCTGGTCTCAGATCGCGGATGAGGACGTACTCGCGCTGCTGAACAGCGACGAATGGTTGTCGATTCTCAACGCCGGGGAGGAACGAAATCTACTTGATGATCTGTCGCGCTCGCGTTAGTATCGGTGCTATGGAGTACGAGCGCGCTGTGTTTCAATTGGCTGTGTACTGTGCTGTGTTGCTCATGCTCTATGTCGTGGACAGGTGGTCTCATGGCTGAGGCATTGTTTGCGATTCTCGTGGTTGTCGTCGTGTCCGTTGTCGCGCTGCGGTTTATTGTGGGCGCGGGGCGGCTATGGTAGACGCGTCGGACGTGCTCTATCCGGCCGCGCTCGCAGTCGTGACGTACATTGTTGCACGCTTGATTTCGCTGTTCGCGTGACGTCGTGACATGCAGGGTGCAATGGTGTGCGGATGCGGTTGGTCGCCGTGTCTCAGCGGTTCGATTCCGTCTACCCTGCTCCAGCCTGGTTTGGGTGTGTAGTTAAATAGGAGGTGTCCGACCAACGATCCCGTGTTCAATGCTCCGTCGATGAGCGCTATCATGCAGGCCGCGACGAGCATCTTCAACCCGTTCGTCGGCGTCCTCGCGCTCGCCATCGGCGTGACGCTCGGCGCTAGGATGTTGGGCCGCATCGTGAATCTGTTCTAGGTCGCGTGTTTCGGATCACCCGCCGCGGGCGCGGCTCCGGCCGCGCCCCCGCGCTCTCCGTCGTTCGCTCCGGTGCGCACCTCGAAGTGCGCGAGGGGCGCTACGGCCAGGGCGCGCTCTACGCATACTGCGATGCCGATGATTCGCTCGCTGCGCATACGTTGCTGCTCACGTTTGCCGACATGCGCGCGCGCGTTATCTATATTCATACTGATATCCCTGTCATTTCTGAGCGTAGGTTTTTTGGTGCCTTCGGCTCAGGCCCAGTCCCCGACCCCGACTCCCTCCCCGACCCCGACGCCCTCCCCGACGCCGACTCCTAGGCCGCATATATTGCTCGACGGCTCGGGGTGCGGCGATCCGGGTCCTGGTCGCTACTGGCTCTATGCGGGTGTGTGGCATTTTTCCGGGTTCGGCGCGTACGAGCCCGGTGCGGGCGGCACGCGTAATTACGGCTGGTTCCCGTCCTCGTCCGCTCTCTGCTACTACCTTGATAATTGGACAGCTCAGTGGGACCCGTACGACTACAACAACCAGGCTGTGACCGGGCCGTGGCGAGACTATCTCGGTAACACGTGGTGGCCCGGCCGGTATGACGTGCTGCTCTTCGGTCGCGGCTCCGGCAATTTGGTCCTGTTGGTTTCCCCTGGCTGGTACTATGTGCCGGGCTCTGCGAGCGGCTCGCTCTATATCTGGTTGAGTGTGGATTCGTCGTTCACGCCGACTCCGTCGCCCTCCCCGTCGCCCTCCCCCTCGTCGACTCCGTCGCCCTCCCCGTCGCCGGTGCCCGTCGACTGCACGCGCTGGGTGGATGTCGATGATGATGCGCCTGTGATATTTCGCCCGTTCAGGGCTGGTACGTACTGGCTCGAGGTGCAGTCTGGGCGGCTCTGGTGGTCCGGGCGGTACCATGGCCCGGGCGTCTACCCGTATTGGTATGATGGCTACGGCGTCGTGCGTGTTGCCGGTTCTGGTCGTGTGAGGTTCTGTGAGTCCGATCCGTCGGTTGCGGCGACGGTGACCGCGACGCGCACGCCGACGCGCACCCCGACGATCACCCGCACGCCGACGCCGACCGAGACGCCGGGGACGCCGCGCCCGACGCGCACCCCGACCGTCACCCGCACGCCCTCGCTCACCCGCACGCCCTCGCTCACGCGCACGCCGCTCCCGACGCGCACGCCGTCGGCGACTTGGACCGCGCTCCCCACTGCGACGCGCGATCCGTACCAACCCCCGTCGGCTGTGCCGCGCTATACGCTCGCACCCGTCACGCCCCCTCCGGGCGCTGATGACATGTCGTGGGACGGCTCCTTGGTCGGTGATCTGATGGACGGGCTTGAGGCGCTGCAACGTGCGGTCGCTCCCCCGGCGGCGCGCATCTGCGATCTGCCCGCGCCGGTCCTGGCGGATGCGCCCGAGTTGCATGGGTTTCAGGATGCATTTCCGTCGTTTATCCTGGGCTTGTGCAATTTCTTTGACGTTGCGTCGCCGGTGCTCAATTTTGTGAGACTGCCGGTCACGCTGCTCGTCATCGGGTTTGTTTTTTGGTCTGCTTGGCGCGTGTTTAGGTCGTTGAGTTAGCGAGGTTTGCGTATGGAGTGGCTCGAGGATTTCTTCAGCAAGATTGTCGGGTGGCTGGATCAGATCTCCGCTGCCGTCCATAACGCCATCATCGGTTGGGTCAACTCGCTCATCGATGTTTGGAACGGCTGGATGGACTCGTTGCTCCATCCGGCCCAGGCGATGCCGTCGGTTCCGGCTCTTCGTTGGGTCGTCGACTGGCTCGGCGGTATCGTGGATTACACGAGGCTGATGTATATGCTGGTCGACTATGTTGCGTATGCCTGGATTGTGCAGCAGGCGCTCGCCGCCCAGTTGACCATCGTCTTCGTTGGTCTCGGTTTTCGCGCGTGGCTCGTCATCCGCCGTATCGTCCTGGTGAGCTGATGATGCAGTACGTCATTGCGACGTTGTACGTATTGGTCTGGCTGGCGCTCGCGGCGGCGGCGGCGCTCGTCCTGCCGCGCTGGGCGCTCCCCCCGGCGCTCGTGCAGCTTGCGGTCGCATACGTCATGCTGCGCTCGTGGTTGACCGCCGCCGCCGGCGGCGATGATTAGGCGCGGAACGGTGCTGCGGGCCGGTACGCCCTGCGGTGCGCGCGCCACGACACGCGCCGGCGGACCGGCGCGCGCGCGGTACGGGTGACGGGTGATGAGGCATGGCGCCGCCCGCGATGGTGACGAGCGGCGGCGCGGTTAACGGTGCGCCATCCGGCGCGTCCCTGGGCGCGCGTGGCGCGCGGGAGAGCTGTTGGGGTGCAGGAGATTAGTGTTGCGCTGGCCCTGTGTGCGGTCGGCGCTGCGGTCTGGTACATGCGCCGGCGTGAGGCGTCTGGGCGCGTGCGCGGCTGGCTGCTGCTGTATGACGACGTCGGCGGTTGGCGTGCGCTGCCTGCGGTCTACGGCGACGCTGGCGTTGTCGCGGATGGCGTAACGTACCCGGCGTCGCTGCCGGCGCTCCGGATCGGCCGTGAGTTGGTCTGGGTCGCGCGCTGCGACAGTGCGGCCCTGATAGACCACCAGGCGCTTGAGCGGGCGCGCGAGTCGGCCGCGCTCGCGTCGCTGTGGAGAGGTGGCGGCCAGTGGATTGATTTTCTCCGTATCGCCGGCGTTGTGTTGCCTGCGGCGTTCGCGTATTTCACGTGGGCGCAGGTTTCGGCATTGCAGGGTTTGGTGGCGCAGATACTGGCATTGGTAGGTGAGAGGTGAGTGATCTACGTGACTGGCGTGTAACCGTCGTTCCCTGGGCGGATAGGCGTTTGTGGTTCGTCCAGGCGAGGCGCGGCCGGCGTGTGGTGTGGGGTATTGTGTACGACGCGGCCGATCCCGACTCGGTCGCGCTGGCGCGTCGCGCGATTGCGACGCTGCGGGCCGCCGGCGCTGATTGCTCGGCGCTGCCCTCGCCGCTCCCCGGCGCGTAGGGGGTACGGGTATGTCGCTAGTACGCCCGTGGTGCGCGGTACGCCCGTCGTGCCGGTGCGCCCTGGTCGGTTCCTGCGCGCCGGCTCCCCCGTCGGGCCGGTACGGCAAACTGGGCGTCGGTACGGCCCGGGACCGCTCCCCCCGGCGCGTAGGGGGTACGGGTATGTCGCTAGTACGCCCGTGGTGCGCGGTACGCCCGTCGTGCCGGTGCGCCCTGGTCGGTTCCTGCGCGCCGGCTCCCCCGTCGGGCCGGTACGGCAAACTGG
>Ga0308417_1003402_pt1 | contig 10179 bp, 9 predicted proteins | sample HotsprSampleOS65_FD_203528 | JGI IMG/M metagenome (GOLD analysis project Ga0308417, IMG submission 203528) | Hot spring phototrophic mat microbial communities from Octopus Spring, Yellowstone National Park, Wyoming, United States - 20090730_OS65 ... | reverse complement strand
CGACGGAGACCGCCCCGTGCTCCAAGTGCGCGGCTTGATCGTGCTCACCGAACCGCCGATCCGGCGCGTGGCCAAGAACGGCGCGACCTTCGCGACGTGCCGCGCCACGGTGCCGGCGGTCGAGCCGAACACAACCCCGCTCGAGCTCAACGTGGTCGCCTTCGGCGCGCTGGCGCCACGGTTGCTCGCGACCCCGGCCGGCACGCTCGTTGGCATCGAAGGCACGCTCGCGATGACGGCCTGGCGCGACCGCGACGGCACCGAGCGCCGGAACCTCCGGCTCACGGTGCACATCGTCGAATGCCTCGCCGCCGGCGCCCCGGCCCGGCTCGAGCCACCGCACCGCGAGCCCGTGCCTTGACCACCGCCCCCGATCACCCGGCCGTGGCCCTGCTCGCCGACATCCGAGCGATCTTCGCCGCAGCTGGCGACCCGCCCACGATCACCTCGGCCGAGCTCTGCGCGCGCCTCGCCGCGGTGACGAACCGCCCATGGTCAACCTTCTCGGGCGGCGGGCCGATCACCCCGCGCAAGGTCGCCGTGTTGCTCCACGACCTCGGGCTCGCCCCGGCCCGGTCCAAGCGTCAACGCTTCTGGCGCCGAGCCGACCTCGAGCCCGCTTGGCAGCGCCACCTCACATCCGGCGACCCGTCATCGAAACCGTCACCGCCACCCGACCGTCGGGCCGTCCTCCTCGAGAAGGCGCGCTGCGCCGTTGCCGACCTCACCGAGGCCATCGCCGTCCGTGGGCGCCGCTGCGCCGAACTGCGCGCTATCGCGAACGAACTCGAGCCGTTCGAACCGCAGCTCGCCGCGACCCTCCGTGGCTGGGCGAACCGGCCCGACGATGCCCTCGGATATGCCGAGGCGCGCCGCGCTCTCGATTACGCTACCCGGTGACGGCTCGGGTCCTCCGGCGGCCACGAGCTCATGCGGGCCCCCGAGGCGCGCGACCTCGCAGCTTCCGGGGCATTTCACATGGGGGACGTACATAGTGGACGCGAACCCCCCGAGCCGGGCGCAGGGCCGCGTTGCGTTGCGCTTCACGAATGCCCCGGAAGTCGCGGGCCCGCGCGCTCCGGACCCCCGCATGGGCTTTCGGCGCCGGAGGACCCGCTCGACCTTCGGGGCGGTGACGGTTCGCGGCGATCGTCCCGCCGGGCACCACGGAATTCATCCGAAAGCACATCTACGGCTTGAGCTCCTGACCGCCCGCCGGCCGGGTCCGCCGGCCGATTGCCAGTCCGCGCGAAAGCGACTTCGGCCCGGACAACCGATAGGCGAGCACCGGCCCGGCCTTCGGGGCTGCGGCCGGGGATAGGCGCGGCCGGCGCGCTCAGTTCCCCTGTTCTATCAAGGACTTGCCGGCGAGGAATGGCGGAGGGGAAGGGATTCGAACCCTCGATAGGGCTTTGAGGCCCTATAACGGTTTAGCAAACCGCCGCCTTCAGCCACTCGGCCACCCCTCCGGGGCGGCCGCTATATGGGGGGCGGCGCGCGCGGCTGTCAACGCGAGCACCCCGCCTCGGCGGTAGCGGATCGGCGTTACCGCGGCCCAGGGCCCGAAGACCGGCAGCTTGGCCGGCCGCTCGGAGCGGCCATCATGGCGTGCGGGCGAGCCGGCCCGCTCGGCCGCCGCGCGAGGGAGTCGACCATGACCGCAAGCGAACGCGATCTCCTGGAGGAGCTCGGCGCCGACGCCGCCGAGGGCGAGGCGGAGCTGTTCGCCGCCGAGGAGGAGTTCGAGGCCGAGGACATGCTCGAAGGCGAGGATGCCCTCGAAGCCGAGGACGGGCTCGAAACCGAGGATCCGCTCGAAGCGCTCGAAGAGGAGGACGCCCTCGCGATGGAAGACGGCCTCGAGGCCGAGGACGGTGCGGCGAGCGAAGAGGCCATGCTGCAGGCGGTGAGCGAGGCGCTCGCGGCCGAGAGCGAAGACGAATTCCTGGGCAAGCTCGTGCGCGGCATCGCCAAGGTCGCCAAACGGGTGGCTCCGGTCATCGGCAAGGTCGCCCGGGCCGCCGCCCCGGTTCTGTCCGTGATCCCCCACCCGGCCGCGCAGATCGCCGCCAAGGTCGCGCGCGTGGCGAGCCAACTCCGCGCCGAGGCCGAGGCGGCGGGCGCCGGCCCGGCGGCGGTCGTCCAGCAGGCGACCGAGGCGGCCGCGGAGCTCGCCGCGCGCGACATGCGGGCGCGCCCGGTGGTGGTCGGCCTGGTCGCACGGCAGCTCTTGCAGAACCGCGGCGCGACGCTGAGCCCGGCCCAGCGACTGCGCGCGGTCCGTCAGGTGGCGGCGGCGGCGCGGGCGGTGACCCGCGCGGTCGGCCCGCGTGGCCTGCGCGCGCTGCCCAGGATCGCCGCGAGCGTCAACCGGACCGCCGCGGCCAAAGGCACGCCCGCGCCGGCCAGGCCCAAGGTCCTGCTCCGTACCGCCCAGCGGGTCGCGGCCCGGCCGACGCTCGCCTCCCGGCTGGCGCAGCCGAGCCCGCGGGCGCTGCGGATCGTAAGGCGGCTCGGCGTCGGCGCCGGCAACCGGACGTTCCGCATGCGCGGGCCGGTCGAGATCACGATCCGGACGCTCTGAGCGGGGTGCGGGCGGGAGCGCGAGCCGTGGCGGTTACCTCGAGCGAGCGGTTCCTCGAGCTCAAGCGGCGGGCGCTCGTCGCCCGCGCGCGACGGCTCGTGCGGCTCACACCGGAAGCGGTCGGGTTGCGCCCGCGGGACCTGCGCTACGCGCCCTCTCCCGCCCATTTCGCCGCTGCCCAGGCCAGGCTCGCGGCGATCGACCGGGCGATCCGGCAGCGGCTCGATCGCCTGGACCGCACGGCCCGCTCGCCGGACCCGCCATCGAGCGAGGACCTCTTGCTCGCCATGGCGATGGTCGAGCGCGAGGTCGACCGGGCACGGCGCGCCTTCGGCATGTTCTTCGAGATCTTCGCCCAGCGCGGCACCGCCTTCGCGCCCGCGCTCGCCGCCCACGATGCGATCGCCGCCGACTGCTATCGGGCGGTGCGCGAAGGCCTGCCGGGCGTGTTCGAGGGACCGGTCCTGAAGCCGCTCACCTACCTGGAGCACGGCTACAGCCCGGCCACGATGCGGCGCGGGGTTAGCCTCGCCCGGCTCTTGGGCGAGCCCAACCCGTTCCCGCTGATCCGCATCCCCTACGACCGCGACCAGCCCTGGCAGGCGGTCTTCCTCCACGAGGTCGCGCACAACCTGATGGCCGATCTCGGGGTCTGGCACGAGACCCGGGAAGCGGTGATCGTGCGGCTGCACGAGGCACGGCTGCCGCTCAGGGTCGTGGCGATCTACGGGCGCTGGCACAAGGAGATCTTCGCCGATCTGGCGGCGCTGCTGCTGGGCGGCCCGGCCGCCGCCTACGGCATGGCCGAGTTCCTCGCCCACCCCGCGGACCGGGTGATGACCTACCGGCCGGGCGGCCCGCATCCGGTCGGCTATCTGCGGATCCTGTTGCTCGCCGAGATGTTGCGGCGGATGCGCTTCCGCCGCGAGGCCGAGGATTTGGCCGGGATCTGGCGGACCCTCTACGATCCGCGCCGCGGCCACCGCATCCCGACCGAACTCCTCGCCACGAGCGGCCGCGCGATCCCCGCGGTGGTCGACGAGATCGCCTTCCAGCCGCGCCGCAACCTCGCCCAGCGGGCGCTCGTGAGCGTGATCCGCTTCACCGCCGACCACCAGCGGGCGATCCGCCGCGCCGCCTTCGACCTCGCCGCCGGCCTGCCGGCCACGAACGTCCCGCCGCGCCACGTCCCGGCCGCTTGCCGCTACGCCTTGAACGCCGGGGCCGACAGCCGCCGGCTCGGGCTGCTCGTGACCGAGCTCCTGGCCCGCGGCGGCACCGGCTGGTCGGGCGAGCCGCTCGTGGCGGCCGCCCGCCCGCCGCCCGGCGGCACCCCCTCCCTTCGCTCCGAGCCCTTGGCCCTGGCCGCTTGAGGTGACCGACGATGCCCGCGACCGACAGCACCCCGCGCGACCGTTCGCCGCTCATGGTCCAGCTCGACAATTTGATCCGCCGCAGCCTGCGGATCAGCGATCCGGCGAACCCGGTCGAGGTGGCGGGCGGCCTGCGCCGCCTCTACCGCGCCGAGGACGCGGCGATCGAGCGCGAGGAGCGCGGCCTGCCCCTGCTCGCGCCGACCCCGCTCGAGCGGCCGGTCGTCGCCGCCGGGCCGTCCGGCGCCGAGGTCGAGCAGGCGCAGGCCGACATCGAGAACGACCTCCGCTTCCTCACGACCTCGGCCCAGCTCAAGGACATCGAGGCGGAACTGCAAGGCTGGGGCCAGGCGATCCGCGGCCACGTCGCCGACGGGCTCGCCAATGCCCGCCAGGCGCTCGACCCGCGCGCCCGGGACCGCGCCTTCGCCGCCCGCCGGGCGCTCGGCGACTATGCCCGCATGGCTCGTTTCGTGGGTGCCCTCACCCCCGGCTTCTCGCTCCCCTATCGGCGGCTCGCCCAGAGCCTCGACCAGGTGGCGGCCCTCTTGCTCGTGCTCGCGGGCGAGAGCCTCGCCCAGCTCGGCACCGGCGGTGGCCGGTTCCTGTTGGCGGCACCGGCGAGCGAGCTCGTGGCCCGGCGCGATGCCGCCCTCGTGGCGCTCCGCAACCTCGTGGGCTCGGCGCAGGCGAGCCTCGACCAGGCGACCTGGCCCTGGGGGCTCAGGGGCTACCGCGACGTGATGGCCCGGCTCGGCCAGGGGGCGATGGCCGACGTGCGGGCGCTGTTCGACGAGAACACGCTCGCTCGGATGATGGACGAGCTGATCGACCGGGCGAGCAGTACGACCGGCCGCGGCCTGCGGGCGCTCGCCGCCACGAGCCGGCTCGCGCTGCAGCGGCTCGAACGGCTCGTCCAGGTCGCCGCGGCGATCAACCTGCAGCCGGGTTCGCCGCCCGTGACCACCTTCCTCGAGGCGGTCCAACTCTTCATCGACGCCTTCCGGGGCGGTGGTGCCGCCCGCCTCGTGGCGATCGCCCGGCCGCCGATCGTGGCCTACGGGCTCTACGGCTTCGGCGGCCCCGACGAGCCGACCCAGCGCCTCCAGACGCTCGTGGTCGAGCGCGGCGTGCTGGCCCAGCTGCTCGACTGCTACCTCGCCTGCGACTGCTGTTCGGGCGAGGTCACCTGCCAAGTGCTGCTCGACAAGCTGCTCTACGACGTCGACCGGGCGATCGACCTCTACGTCCAGGGCGACGGGGCGGACGGCGAGCCCGAGGTGCGGGCGGCGGCGTTCGGCTACCTGATCGCCACGTTGCTCACCAATTCGGAAAAGGTCGGGTCGCAGGAGCGCAAGATCGATTGCAAGCGAAACTGCGGTCCCGCGTGGGCTAGGGTCGAGGCGTCGCTCGGCACGATCAAGGACAGGCTATTGGCTGGGGCCCAGCAGCGTTCGCAAGACCAAAAGAACCTGATGCGCGAGGAGCTCTGTCTGCAGTGGCGAGCCGACCAGCGATGGTTCGAAACCGTGGCCGCGCTGACCCCCGGCTGCGCCGACCTCAAAAGTATCATGGATTGCTTGGGCTGGCTCGTCGAGACCACCATCACCAGCGAAGACGGGCTCCAGACGACCGCAGACTGCGCCGAAATCCGGCCGATGGTGCCGCCCACCACGCCGCAGTCATTCTCAGGATTTCACAAGTCGTTCGACTCCTTCGTCGAGCCCACCAAGCAGTACGTCTTCAAACTCATGGGCGAGAAAGCAACAGCCGCAACAGAGGCGGCGGGTAGCCCGGTTGGTCAAGGGAAATCCGAGCAAACGGGAACGCAAAAGGGCCCGGCCAAGCCGGCGGACAAGAGCTGAGCCCGACCACCGATCGATCCTGCAACCCACGCTCGAGGCCCGGCGATGAGCTACACCACCCACGAGACGATCCAGCGCCTCTGGCAGCAGTTCGCGCAAGACCAGCTCGCGGGCCTCTCGCCCGAAGAGCGCGCCAAGCTGCAAGCCGCTTTCGAGGCCCGCTTCGCCGAGCTCCTCGAGAAGGCCGCGGGCGAGGACGGGGCCGCCTTCATCGACCTCGTCGGCTTCGGCAAGGACGGGCTCAAGCCGTTCGGCGAGGTCCCCTGGCCGTTCCTCGCCGCCGATTTCGACGAGGCGGTGATCGCGAGCCAACTGCACGCCGCGGCCGAGCTCTATTTCATCTACCAGCACGAGCGGATGGGGGTCTTCCGGGTCGCCGCCGTGCTCCGCCAGCTGTTCCGCGAGGGCCGGATGCGCATCCAGCGCGGCCCCGGCGCCCGGCTCCTCTACCTGATCGAGAAGTGGCAGCCGCTGCGCTACGGACCCAAGGACCGGATGGCCGCCTACAAGCGGGTGTTCAACTACGGTCGCCTGCCGGCACCGGCGGGCGGCATCATCAACCAGAACTTCCACTATCAGCTCGTGGCGCTGATGAGCGGGCTCGCCCAGTACTACCGCGATCTGACGATCGGCGAGGTGATCCGCGGCGCCGCCCAGATCGACCAGCGCCCCTACGGCAACATCGCCACCGTCCAGCGCCTCGGCATCGACCTGCGCTACGCCCTCGATCGAGCGAGCTACGGCAACGTTGTGGCCCTCGCCTTCGAGGTCGGGATGTATTTGAAGCAGCTCCTCGAGCTGTTCGACACGCCCGACATCAAGAAAGCCTTCGACGCCAACACCAAGTGGGACGTGCTCGAGCAGGTGCTGAACCGGTTCCTCGGCGGCGCTCGCGAGCTCAGCCAGCGCGCCAAGATGGCCGAGGCCGGCCGCCGCGTGCTGCTCTGGGTCGCCGGCAACGCGTTCGACAGCGGCATCGACCCGCAGCTGTTCCAGACCGAGGCGCGGCCGGCCGGTGCCGCCGCCGAGGCCTGGATCGCCGCCTATCGCTTGACCGAGGAGGGCCGCCGCTTCCCGGGTGTCGCCGACAGCCTGCGCTGGGCGGTCGGCCTGCCGCCGCGCGCGGCCGACGCCCCGGTCATGGGCTGAGCCGGGAGCCGGCCCGTGACCACCGAACCCGCGCCCGGGACCGACCGGCGCGGACGAGCCGGCGCGGCGCCGCCGCTGGTTCTCGACCTGCCGCTCCTCCTCGGGCCGTTCGGGCCGTGGCTCGTGCAGCGGCTCGCCGGCAGCGGGGAGGTCTGGCTGCCGCGGGCGCTGTTGCGCTGGATCGAGGAGGGCGAAACCGAGTTCGGCGACGGTGGCGCGGCGCTCTTGGCTGTCGGCCTCGGCTTGCGCGGCGAAGAGGATCTTTCGGTGGCCCTCGGCCTCTGGCGCGCCGCGTGGCCCGACCTCGCCCAGGAGCCACGGGTGTACTGGCTCGCCGACGCGCCCGATCTCTCGCGCCCGCGCAAGGGCCTGCCAGCGGCCCTCCTGGACCGGATGGACGAGTTCCACCAAGGCCTCGAGCGGGTCGGCGGCGAAGGTCCGCCCGACCCGCTCCTGGACGCCGAACGCGATTGCTTGGCGCTCGCCGCCACGCTCTCGCGCGAGCGGCCGGTCCTGCTCTCGGCCCTGCTCGGCGGACGGACCGTCCCGGCCGCGGTCGACGCCCTCGAGCGATTCGGGGTCGCCGCCCACCGACTCGAGGAGGGCGAGCAGCGTCGGCATCTGGTCGAGCCGCTGCTCGACCGGCTCGCCGCCGCCCGGGTGCTCGGCCTGGTGGCCTGTGGGCTGGTGCGGATCGGCTTCGTCGAGCTGTGCTTGCCGCAGGCGCCGCGACCCCTGCCGGCGGCCCGGGCCTGGCCGGCCGCGCCGCTCGACGAGCCGGACGAGCTCCTCCTCGCCGACGGCTCGACGGCCGACGGGCGCGAGCTGTGGCGCGAAGCGGTGGCGATCTGGGACGAACTCCGGTGACCGTGAGCGACGCACACGTCTCGCCTTGTGGCTGCCGCGCCTGCCGACGGGCGCGGCGGACGATCGACCGGCTCGCCCGCACGGCGCTGCGCCGGCTCGAGGCCGAGGCGGCGAGCCGCAACGAGGGCCCGACCGAGGCCGCTGCGCCGCGCTCGCTGCGCCCCGGTCCGTTCCCACTTCCCGGGCTCCTGGTGCTGTGGGGCCCGTCGGTCCCCATCCCGACGGCGAGGGCGGATGCGTTCCTGGCCGGCCGCGCCGAGCCCTTGCCCCCGGACTTGCGCCGAACCTTCTGCCTCTACGCGATCGAGCTCGCCGGCCGCCCGGTCTATGTCGGCATGGCCGCGGGCTCGACCGTCGCGAGCCGCCTGCGGGCCCACTGGGCGCTCGCCCGCAGCCCGACCGATCGCCGGCCATCGCGCGGCGACCTCGCCCGCTTGCACCCGCTCCTCGCCCGGGCGGCCAAGGCCGGAGGGTCGATCGCCGCCAGAGTCGGTGCCGTCCCCTCCTGGGGGCCGTATCGGCCGGACCGAAAGGTGCTCCACGCGGTCGAAGCGCTCGCCGCCAACCTGCTGCTCGCCCGGGCGGGACCGGCCGCGGCCTACGACCCCTCGACCTGGACCTTCGAAACGCCGCCGACCGTTCGGGGAAGCCCGGCGTGACCAGCCTGGCCGACCTCCTGCGCCTCGAGGCGGCCGCCGAGGCGGCCGATCGCGCGATCGTCGGCCCGCGCGACGGTCGGGTCCAGGAAATCGACACGAGGCGGTTCCCGTGGTCCACGATCTGCCATCTCTGCCGGGACTTCGGTGGCGGTGGCTGCGCCGGTTGCAGCGGCGTGCTGATCGGACCGCGCAGCGTGCTGACGGCCGCCCACTGCCTCTGGAGCGTGGCGCGGAACCAGGCGCCGCGTGCGGTCACCGTCTTCCCGGGCCGCTCCGATCGCGACACGATCCCGTTCGGCAGCTTCCCGGCGAAGCGCTCCTGGGTGCCGGAGGGATTCGTCGCCGGGCCGGACCGCGCGATCTGGGACTTCGGCGTGATCGAGCTCGAACGCCCCGTTCGCCACACGCGCCGTTTTCCGCCGCTCGTGGCACTCGACGATGCGGAGCTCGCGCGGATCGCCGTGACGCGGCGGCTCGCGATCGCGGGCTACCCGGCGGACCGGCCGCTCGGGACTTTGTGGCGCCACGCCGAACGGCTGAAGAAGGTGACGGCGCGGCGTCTCTTCTACTCCGTCGACACCTGCCCCGGCCACAGCGGCAGCCCGGTGCTCGTCGATCGCGGTCGCGGGCCCGAGGTGATCGCCGTACACACGAGCGGCATCCTCGACGCCGAGGGTCGATCCTACGGCTGTGATCGGCGGACCGTGCTCGCACCACCGGGTTTGCTCAACAGCGGAGTCCGGCTGACCCCCGAGGTCGTCGCGGCGATCCGCCGACCGGAAGGTTCCCGGTCCGGTCCATGGCGGATGGTCGAGCTTCCGCACGGTCGGCCGTGATCGAGGTCACGCGGTGCCCGGGGGTTGCGTCGTATGGATACCTCGCCAGAATGAAAGTTGAAACCGGCGTGGATCGTGGGGCGGCTGTCGTGCCGCAACCGGGGGGAGATGCCATGACCGAGAGGGCACGCGGCACCTCGTCCGGCTCCGCTTGGCAGCCGGCTCGCGCGCAGGCGAACGCACCTCGGGCCTGTTTCGTGCTCGACGGCTGTCTTTGCCACGTGGTGCAGGCCCGGAAAGGTGCCCGCCCGGAACGGGTGATCGGTCAGCTCCAGCTGGACGGGCGCCGCTACGTGGTGGTCCCCGCGGAAGCGGGCCGGACGCGGTCGGTCGAGCGCCTCACGCGCCGTGAGCGGGAAATCGCCCTGCTTGTCGCCGAGGGGCTGTTGACCAAGCAGATCGCCCATCGTTTGGGCCTGAGCCCGCACACGGTGGGCGCCTACGTCAATCGGATCTACGCTCGCTTGGGCTGCCACAACCGTGCCGAGATGGTCGCCCTCATGCTCGGCCTCGCCCCGGCCGAAGCCCCGGCCGCAGCACCCTAGAGCCCGAGATAGGCCGTCTGCACGGCCGGATCCTCGAGCAGGCCCCGGCCGGTCCCGCCCTGCGCGATCCGGCCGGTCTCGAGCACCCAGCCGCGGTCGGCGAGGGAGAGCGCGGCCACCGCGTTCTGCTCGACGAGCAGCACCGTCACGCCCTCCCTGCGCAGCCGCGCCACCGTCTCCAGGATCTGCTCGACGAGCGTGGGTGCGAGGCCCATCGACGGCTCGTCCAGGAGGAGGAGCCGCGGCTCGGCCATGAGCGCGCGGCCGATCGCGCACATCTGCTGCTGGCCGCCCGAGAGGG
>Ga0308417_1003399_pt1 | contig 10185 bp, 5 predicted proteins | sample HotsprSampleOS65_FD_203528 | JGI IMG/M metagenome (GOLD analysis project Ga0308417, IMG submission 203528) | Hot spring phototrophic mat microbial communities from Octopus Spring, Yellowstone National Park, Wyoming, United States - 20090730_OS65 ... | reverse complement strand
TCTGCGAGGTGCCAGACGAAGCGCCCGGTCGGCACGCGCTCGACCCGAAGCGAAGCGGGGCCGTCGATCGCGACCGCGAGCGCGATCCCGCCGCCGCAGCGCGTGCCGTCGCCGTCCGGATCGATCCGGAACCGGTCCGGCTCCGGCGTGCCGCTGTACCAGGTGGCCGGACCGACGCGGAGCGCGCGGTGCCAGTCGCCGAGCGCGAGATAGGCGAGCCCCGCGCGCGCGGCGCGGTCGGGCGCGATCGGGTTCACCGCCGCCCCCTCCTCGGCGCCGAAACCGGCGACCGCGCCGTGCGCGAGGCCGATGCGCAGCGCGCCCTCCGGCGTTGCGGCCGCATCCATCCACGCCGTCGGGTCGCCCGGCATGCGGCGATGACCGAGCGGGGCCGGCAGAAGCACGGCCGGCGGCTCGCCCGGTGCGGGATCGAGCGGCACCGGCGCGGCGGCGAGATGCGCGCGCACGTTCGCCGGCCAGCCCTTGCGACCGAGCCGCTCCCACAGTCCGCCCGGCCGGTGCGGGTCGTGGTTGCCCGGCAGCAGGTGCCAGACGAGATCGGACGCCACCGCCATGCGCGCGAGCGCACGGTCGAGCGTGTGATCGGCGAGCTGGGTGCCGTCGAACAGGTCGCCGGCGATCAGCACGCGCGGCGCGCCCGTGGCGCGTGCGGCCCCGGCGAGCCGGTCTAGCGCGTCGATCCGCGCTTCGGCGAGCAGGGCCGCCTTGTCCGGCTGGGCGAAGGCGAAGGCGCGGCCGATCTGGAGGTCCGAACTGTGCAGGAAGCGTAGGGGCATGGGCCGGACAAGCCTGCCCGAAGGCGGCAGCGTCGGCAAAGGCGGCGCGCGTCGACATGCGACCGATTCTGACGCGTCAGAGCCCTAGGGTCGTGCCCGAGGTGAGAACAGATCGGGTACGGGAGAGACCGCATGGACGCCGGCGAACAGATCATCGCCCTGGACTACGCCCGCAACGCGCTGGCGCAGGTGCCCCGCCGCTCGCGCCGCGCCGCCGCGGTGGCCGCCTGGCTCGCCCGCTACCAGGACGCCCTCGGCCTCGCGCCGCGCGCGGGCCGCGAGCCCGACCCGCGCCAGGGGGACCTGTTGGCGGAAGGGGCGCCGGACGCCGCCGCCTGGAAGCAGATCCAGCGCCGTCTCGACGCGCGCACCGCCAGGTCGCGCCGCGCGGTCAGCGCCATCACCGTGCGGCTCAACGCCGTCACCCGCGCGGTCGGACTGGACGAGGCAGAGGCGGCGATCCTCGGGCTCGCGGTACGCTACCGGCTGCACCGCCCGGTGGAACGCCTCTGGGACATGGTTTCGGACGCGATGGGGGGCGCGATGCGGCTGTCGGCGGATGCGCCGATGATCGCGCTGCTGACGGGGCTGCCGCAGGCGACGGTCGAGCGTCGGCTCGCGCCCGACGGTACGCTGCGCACCGCCGGCCTGCTGACGGTGGACGGCGACGGCGAGCTGATCGTGCTGGAGCGGCTGAAGCGCCAGCTTTCGGATGCGCTCGGGATCCCGCCCACCGCGCCGCAGGTGGCCGGCGCGGCGCTGCTCGGCCGGCCGCTCGCGGCCAGCCTGGGCATGGAGGACTTCGCGCATCTCGGCCAGTCGGCGACGCATGCGGTCGAGGTGCTCGCCGGCGCGCTACGCGCCCGTCGGCCCGGCACGCACGTGCTGCTCTACGGACCTCCCGGCACCGGCAAGACCGAGTTCTGCAAGACGCTTGCCGCCGCGGTCGGCGCGCCGCTCTATGCGGTGGGCGAGGTGGCGGAGGACGGGCACGAGCCGGGCCGCAGCGAGCGGCTGGCGGAACTCCGCCTCGCCCAGCGCCTGCTGGCGGGCGGCTCGCCGGCGCTGCTGCTGTTCGACGAGGCGGAAGACCTGTTCGACCACGGGCTCGCCGGCCTCCTCAACGGCCAGGGCGGCGGTCGGGCCTCGCTGCTGCGCACCCTGGAAACCACGCCCGTGCCGGTGCTCTGGACGACCAATGCGCTGGGGCCGCTCGGCCCGGCGGTGATCCGGCGCATGACCTACGCGATCGAGCTGCGCGTGCCCGACCTGCCGGTGCGCGAGCGGCTCTGGGCGCGCGAGCTCGCCCGTCACGGCGTGGCTATGCCGCAGCCGGAGGTGGCGCGGCTCGCACGCGACGTGGCTGCCCCGCCGGCGGTGGCGGCCGCCGCGGTGGCTGCTGCTGCGCTGACGGGCGGTGGTGCGGAGGCGGTGCGGCGGGGCGTGCTCGCGGTCGCCAAGGCGATGGGCGGCGGGCGGCTGCCGCCGCAGGCGGCCGAGCCGGAGCGCGGCTTCGATGCGGCGCTGGCCAATGCCGACACCGACCTCGCCGCGCTCGCCGACCGGCTCGCCGCGCCGGATGCGCCGCGCGCGGTCTCGCTGCTGCTGAGCGGGCCGCCCGGCACCGGCAAGAGCGCCTTCGCGCGCGACCTCGCCGGCCGCCTCGGCCTCGATCCGCTGGTCAAGCGCGCCTCGGACCTGCTGTCGCGCTGGGTGGGCGGCAGCGAGCAGGCGATCGCCGCCGCCTTCCAGGAGGCGGCCGAGGAGAACCGCTTCCTCATCATCGACGAGGCGGACGGCCTGCTCGCCGACCGGCGCGGGGCGGGGCAGTCCTGGGAGGTGACTCAGGTGAACGAGCTGCTGACCTGGATGGAGCACCATCCGCTGCCGTTCGCCTGCACCACCAACCTGCCGGAGCGGCTCGATCCGGCCTGCCTGCGGCGGTTCCTGGTCAAGGTGCGGTTCGAGGCCCTGCGGCCGGAGCAGGCGCGGGCGGCGTTCGCGCGGTTCTTCGGGCGGCCTGCCCCGTCCGCCCTCGCCGATCTGCCACCGCTGGTTCCGGCCGATTTCTCGTTGGTTGCGCGCAAGGCACGGCTGCTCGGCCGGTTCGAGGACCCTGCGGCGCTGCTGCAACTGCTGGCTGAGGAGGCGGCGGCCCGGCCCGGCGCCGGCGCGCCGTTGGGCTTCAGGGTCCGACGCTGACGACGTTTTGACGATCCTTTCACGCGCGGCCCGCGGCTTTGTTCATCACCATGAAACAGCAGGAAAGCCGGGTCGGGAGGATGCATTACCAGAAACTCGACCAGATCCTTCGCCTCGCGCTCGCCTTCCAGGGCACGCGCGAGGGGCTTTCGCTGGCCGACATCCAGCGCGAGTTCGGCGTGGCGCGCCGCACCGCCGAACGGATGCGCGATGCGGTCGCGCGGGTCTTCCCGCAGTTCGAGCGCTGCGATGACGGCGAACGGGTGCGGCGCTGGCGTCTGCCCGCCGGCACGCTTGGCGGGCTGGTGGCGGTCTCTGCCGAGGAGCTGGCCGAGCTCGATGCCGCCGCGACGGCGCTGGCGCGCCGGGGGCTGCGCGAACGCGCCGACCTCGTCGTGTCGGCGGCGCAGAAGCTGCGCGCCACCGCCCGGCCGGAGCACCTGCGCCGCATCGAACCCGATCTCGAGGTGCTCACCGAGGCCGAGGGCACGGCCCTGCGGCCAGGGCCGCGGCCGATCCTGCCGCCCGGCATGCTGACCAAGCTGCGCCGCGCCATCATTTCCTGCCTGCCGGTGACCATGCAATACCGCTCGCGGCGGTCGGGCGAGCCCTACGTCGTCGAGGTGCACCCCTACGGCATGCTCTACGGCAGCCGTCCGCTGCTGGTGGCGGCCGCGGAGTCGTGGGGCGAGCCCAAGCTCTACCGGCTCGACCGCATCGGCACGCTCGACCTCGGCAACACGCCCTTCGTCCGCCGCGCGGATTTCCGGCTGGAGGATTTCGCCGCGCGCGCCTTCGGCACTTGGCAGGAGGAGCCGTTCGACGTGGTGCTGCGATTCGATGCCGCAACGGCGGACGAGGCGGCGCAGTGGCGCTTCCACCCCACCCAGACGGCCGAGCGCGACGCCGAGGGGCGGCTGGTGGTGCGTTTCCGCGCCGGCGGGGCCCAGGAGATGTCCTGGCATCTCTTCACCTGGGGCACGTCCGTCGAGATCCTGGAGCCGCCATCGTTGCGCCAGCGCATAGTGGCGCTGCTGCGGGCGGCGCTCGATCACCACGAGGGTGCCGATGCGGTCGCGGCCTGAGCGGCCCGCCGGAGGCCATGGCTGGGCCTGAGAGGCGCCGGCGGCGCAGCACCCCGATCTCGGTCTCGCGCGCTGCGGCGAGCCGCGTCGGGCTCTGATGCGGCCGCGAGGACCGGTTGCGCAGGCCGGCCTTGCCCTCGGCGGCGGAGCGGTCGCGCCGTTTGCGCACGGTCCTGGCCGTGACGCCCATCGCCGCGGCGACCTCGGCCACCGACCATCCGGAGCGCAGTCGCTCGAGCATCAGCCGTCGACCCAGCGGTGGGGTTCGGGCAGTCTCATCGGCGTCCGTCCGGGGCTCCGCGTGGAAGGTTGACGGCGTGGCAACCACCGCCAACCGACCCAGCCCCGAAGGGACAACCTCCTCGGCAACGACATCTAGGCGAAGCCCCGGAGGCGACCGGCGATCACCTCGCCGACGGCCTCCACCGCTGCGCGGCGCGGGAAGTGCGCGCGCCAGGCGATCCGCACCGTCCGCCCGACCGGCTCCGCGAGCGGCCGCAGCACGATCCCGGCGTCCTGCGCCGCCCCGGCCGCCAGCCCGGGGATGAGCGTCGTGCCGTAGCCGGCAGCCACCATGTTGAGCAGCGTGGCGAGGCTCGCCGCGCGCAGCGTCCCGCCCGACGCGTCGGCGCGCCCGCAGATGGCGAGCGCCTGGTCGCGCAGGCAATGCCCGTCGGCGAGAACCAGGATGTCGTGGGCGAGGTCGGCCTCGGCCACCGTCTGCTGTGTCGCGAGCGGGTGATGCGCCGGCAACGCGGCGAGGAACGGTTCGGTGAACAGAGATCGGCTTGCGAGGTCCGGCCCGTCCACGTCCGTCGCCAGCAGGGCGGCGTCCAGCTCGTGTTTGCGCAGGCGGTCGAGCAGCGCCGCGGTCTGGTCCTCCCAGGGCTCGATCTCGAGCGCGGGGAGCGCCTCGCGCAGCGGCGCGAAGACGAGCGGCAAAAGGTAGGGCGCGAGCGTCGGGATGATGCCGAGCCGCAGCCGCCCTGCAAGCGGGTCGCGCAAGGAGCGCGCCTCGGCCAGGATCGCGTCCGCCGCCGCGAGCGTAACCCGTACATGGCCGATCAGCCGCTCGCAGGCGGCGGTCGGCACCACGGCCCGGCTGGTCCGCTCGAACAGGGCGACGCCGAGAAGGGCCTCGAGCTTGCGAAGCTGGACGGAGAGTGTCGGCTGGCTGACGCCGCACGCCTCAGCCGCGCGGCCGATGTGCCGATGCTCGGCCACGGCCAGCAGGTAGCGGAGGTCGCGGAGGTTCACGACCCGGTCTCCGGCGAGCGATAGGCGTCGTTTATCACGGCGATTGAGATACGAGGCTTCCTTTTATGCCTTCAGCGTCGCTATTGTCACCCCTGGGTGGTGCGCACGGGAGGTCACGCCGCACCGCAGCCTGAAGCACCGCACGCCGTTCGCCCGGCGGCGGTGCCTCGCCGCGGTGTGGGGATCGCGCCAGGTCTATCGAGGCTCCCGCGCGCGCCACGGCACGCAACGCAGCCAATACTGGAGAGGACGATGGACGGAACGATCAGCGCGAACGCGAGCACATGTCCGGTGCTGCACGGCCGACCGACGGCGGCGCGCTTCTCGACCCGCTCGAACCGCGATTGGTGGCCGAATTCGCTGAACCTCCGGATCCTCAGCCAGCATTCGGCGAAATCGAACCCGTTGGACCCCGGCTTCAACTATCGGGAAGCGCTCAAGGGCCTCGACTTCGAGGGGCTGAAGAGGGACCTGATGGCGCTCATGACCGAGAGCCAGGACTGGTGGCCGGCCGACTGGGGACATTACGGCCCGCTGTTCATCCGCATGTCGTGGCACGCGGCCGGCACCTACCGCACCGGTGACGGGCGCGGCGGCGCCGCCAACGGCGCGCACCGCTTCCCGCCCGAGAACTCCTGGCCTGACAACGCCAATCTCGACAAGGCGCGCCGGCTGCTCTGGCCGATCAAGCAGAAATACGGCAACGCCGTCTCGTGGGCCGACCTGATGGTGCTGGCCGGCACCGTCGCCATGGAGCACATGGGCCTCAAGACCTTCGGCTTCGCCTTCGGCCGCGAAGACATCTGGGAGCCTGAGGAGGACATCTACTGGGGCAAGGAGGACACTTGGCTCGGCGACATGCGCTATACGGGTGATCGCGAGCTCGAGAGGCCGCTCGCCGCGGTGCAGATGGGCCTCATCTACGTCAATCCCGAGGGGCCCAACGGCAATCCCGACCCGATCGCGTCGGGGCGCGACATCCGCGAGACCTTCGCCCGCATGGCGATGAACGACGAGGAGACCGTCGCGCTGACCGCCGGCGGCCATACCTTCGGCAAGTGCCACGGCGCGGGCCCCGCCTCGCATGTCGGCCGCGAGCCGGAAGCCGCGCCGATGGAGCAGATGGGCCTCGGCTGGAAGAGCAGCTTCCGGTCCGGGAAGGGCGGCGATGCCATCACCTCCGGCATCGAGGGCGCATGGACGCCCAATCCGACCCGCTGGGACAACGGCTACTTCGAGACGCTGTTCCGCTACGACTGGAAGCCCGTGAAGAGCCCCGCCGGCGCTTGGCAGTGGATCCCGACCGACCCGGCCGCGCAGGAGCTCGTCCCCGACGCGCACGATCCGACCAAGCGTCACCCGCCGATCATGACGACGGCGGACATGGCGATGAAGATGGACCCGATCTACCGGCCCATCTCGGAGCGCTTCCTCAACCACCCGGACCAGTTCGCCGACACGTTCGCGCGCGCCTGGTTCAAGCTCACGCACCGCGACATGGGCCCGAAGACGCGCTACCGCGGCCCGTGGGTGCCGAAGGAGGACCTGATCTGGCAGGACCCGGTGCCGCCGGTCACGCATCCGCTGATCGGCGAGGCGGAGATCGCCGAGCTGAAGGCGGCCATCCTCGCCACCGGCCTCTCGGTCCAGGAGCTCGTCTACACCGCTTGGTCCTCGGCCTCGACGTTCCGCGGCTCGGACCGCCGGGGCGGCGCGAACGGCGCCCGCATCCGGCTCGCGCCGCAGAAGGACTGGGAGGTGAACCAGCCGGCGCAGCTCGCCCGGGTGCTCGCCGTGCTCGACGGCGTGCGGACGGCGTTCAACGCCAAGGCGCCGGGCGGCAAGCAGGTCTCGCTCGCCGACCTGATTGTGCTCGGCGGCTGCGCGGCGGTCGAGAAGGCGGCGCATGCGGCGGGCCACGATCTCTCGGTGCCGTTCACGCCGGGCCGCACCGACGCGACGGCCGAGCAGACCGACGCCGCCTCCTTCGCCGTGCTCGAGCCTGAGGCGGACGGTTTCCGCAACTACCGCAAGGCCCGCTACACGGTCTCGGCCGAGGAGCAGCTCGTCGACAAGGCCCAGCTCCTCACCCTCACTGCGCCGGAGATGACCGTGCTCGTGGGCGGCATGCGCGCCCTCGGCGCCAACTACAACGGCGCGAGACACGGCGTCTTGACGGATCGGCCCGGTGTGCTGAGCAACGACTTTTTCGTCAACCTGCTCGACATGGGCACCGAATGGTCGCCCACCGACGAGACGGCGGAGGAGTTCGAGGGGCGCGACCGCAAGACCGGGGCGTTGAAGTGGACGGCCACGCGGGTGGACCTGGTGTTCGGCTCGAACTCGCAGCTTCGCGCGCTGGCCGAGGTCTATGCCCAGGCCGATTCCCAGCCGAAGTTCGCGAAGGACTTCATCGCCGCGTGGACGAAGGTGATGAACCTCGACCGCTTCGACCTCGCCTGATTCGGACGGCCACGGCACCCGGGCGCGACAGCGCTGCGCCCGGGTGTCGCGGCCGCGCCCGCTGGCGCCCGCTGGCTGCTTGGCGGCAGCCCCGGCGTCCCCCGCGCGCCGCGCCGGCGACGAACGGGAGGGCTCGACGTTCCGGGCAGGGCCGCGCCCGGCGCATCAGCCGATGACGCCGACGCCGAAGAGGAGGCGGTGCAGGCCGGCGACGAACGCGGTCCAGGCGGCCGCCCCGACGCCGCAGGCGATCCAGTCGCCGCGGCTCCAGGCCGACGGCGCGGGCGCCGCCGCATCCGCGCGCCGCCTGATCGCGATGCGGTCATAGACCGCCCAGGCGAGGAACGCGCCGAACAGCACGACCGAGCCGAGATCGCCGTTCGCGAGCAGATGCGCGAAGGCCCAGATCTTCACGCCCGCCAGCATCGGGTGCCGTGCTGCGCCTCTGATCAGCCCCGCCGGCGCGTAGGCCGCGGCGAGCAGGATGAAGGACGGCAGCATCAGCAGCAGCGCCGTGTGGCGCAGCGCCGCCGGCGGGTCCCAGAGCGGGATGTAGCCCGCCGCGCGGTAGGCGCCGAAGCCCTGCGCGATCAGCGCGATCCCGGCCAGCGAGACCAGCGAGAAGACGATCTTGTAGGGCGTCTCGCCGATGCGCCCGATCACGGCGGCGCGTTCGGCGCGGAAGGTTGCGAAGGTGTGCGCCGCGAGGAAGACGGCGAGCCCCAGGATCATCAGCAGCATGCTCGGCCTCGCGATCGTCAGCGGCTACGGTGCCGCCGGGGAAACGGTCTCGTCGAACCGCGCGAGCAGGCGCCCGCGCGCGTCCGGCCCGAGCGGACCGCACGCGGCTGGGATCGCCCGCGTGCGTGACGATGCCCGCACGGCATGCCGGGAGCGGTTTCGGCCCGTCTGGAGACCGGTCCGGGCGCGCGCCCGCTGCAGGGCGTCGCAGGTGCGGAGGCGGCGCAGCGTCGCGGTCACGCGTCACTCCCACTCGATCGTGCCGGGCGGCTTGGAGGTGATGTCGTAGGTCACCCGGTTGATCCCGCGCACCTCGTTGACGATGCGGTTCGCCGTGCGCAGCAGGAAGCCCATGTCGAACGGATAGACATCCGCCGTCATCCCGTCCGTGCTCGTCACCGCGCGCAAGGCGCAGGCCTGGTCGTAGCTGCGGCCGTCGCCCATCACGCCGACCGTGCGCACCGGCAGCAGCACGGCGAACGCCTGCCAGATCGCGTCGTACAGCCCGGCCGCGCGGATCTCCTCGAGGAAGATCGCGTCCGCCTTGCGCAAGAGCGCGACCTTCTCGCGCGTCACCTCGCCCGGGATGCGGATGGCGAGCCCCGGCCCCGGGAACGGGTGCCGCCCGATGATCGCCTCGGGAATGCCGAGCTCGCGCCCCAACGCCCGCACCTCGTCCTTGAACAGCTCGCGCAGCGGCTCGACGAGGCGCATGTTCATCCGGTCCGGCAGCCCGCCGACATTGTGGTGGCTCTTGATCGTGACACTCGGGCCGCCGCTGGAGGACACGCTTTCGATCACGTCCGGATAGAGCGTGCCCTGGGCGAGGAACTCCGCGCCGCCGAGCCTGCGCGCCTCCTCCTCGAACACCTCGACGAACAGCCGCCCGATGATCTTGCGCTTCTCTTCCGGATCGACAACGCCGGCGAGCGCGCCGAGGAACAGCTCAGAGGCTTCGCGCTGCACGAGGCGGATGTTGAAGCGGTCGCGGAACGTCGCCGCCACCTGCTCGGCCTCGCCCGCGCGCAAGAGCCCGTGATCGACGAGGATGCAGGTGAGCTGGTCGCCGATCGCCTCGTGGATCAGCACCGCGGCGACGGCGGAGTCCACACCGCCCGAAAGCCCACAGATGACGCGGCCCTGCCCGACCTGCCGGCGGATCTTCGCGATCTCGGCGGCGCGGAAGTTCGCCATGGTCCAGTCGCCGCGCGCGCCGCACACCGCGTGGGTGAAGTTGCGCAGCAGCAGGGCGCCGTGCGGGGTGTGCACGACCTCGGGGTGGAACTGCACGCCGTAGAAGCGGCGCTGATCGTCGGCGATCGCCGCATAGGGCGCACCCTCGCTGACGCCGACCACGCGGAACCCCGCGGGCAGGCGCGTCACGCGGTCGCCGTGGCTCATCCACACCTGCTCGCGCGCGCCGGTCTGCCAGACGCCGCGGAACAGCGCGCAATCCCCGATGACGTCGAGGAGGGCGCGGCCGAACTCGCGATGCTCGGAGGTCTGCACCTCGCCGCCGAGCTGCGCGACCATGGTCTGCTGGCCGTAGCAGATGCCGAGCACGGGCACGCCGAGAGCGAACACCACGTCGGGAGCGCGGGGTGCGCCGCCTTCGGTCACGCTCGCCGGACCGCCCGAGA
>Ga0308417_1003395_pt1 | contig 10189 bp, 8 predicted proteins | sample HotsprSampleOS65_FD_203528 | JGI IMG/M metagenome (GOLD analysis project Ga0308417, IMG submission 203528) | Hot spring phototrophic mat microbial communities from Octopus Spring, Yellowstone National Park, Wyoming, United States - 20090730_OS65 ... | reverse complement strand
TAATCTCAGGTATAACATTAACAAAAGCATAACCTTGATCTTTAAACTCCAAGCTTAATTTTTCAACAAAATCTTTAACTTTCTTACCATCAAAAGGCTCTGCAGACTGAAATGGTAGTTCTTTTTCTCCCTCCCATAAGATTTCTCCAAACTTGTACCTGTCACCTAAAAAAACGTTAAAAACGACTTTGGCTTTTTTATCAATTTGATTAAAAGTTGCCTCGCAATTTCCGTCGAAATAGCCAAACAACCGCAAAAGCTCGACTACAGCACTCCTGTCCTTTTCTAAAATCTCCCTGGACAGATATCCTTCGCCAGTTAACCACGATAACCACCAACGATGGTGAGTTGTAGAGATAGCTTCCTTAACTCTTTTTAGTAGCGCTTTAGGAGCTCCTTCAGCTTCAGAGTATTGAATTTCAACTGATTCAATTTTAATTCTGGGCCCTTTTTTAACTTCTGCCACTAAAATAGAACCTTCTCGCGAAAAATTCACATCAGCGTATGGATAGCCTTTTTTGTCAAACGCTGATTGCAGCTCTTTTTTTAAAACGTCCTTGGTTTCCTGAGAAAACCTTTTGCGAGTGTATTTAGAAATTATACTTTGCTGATCTTCTGATGAGAGTTTATCTGCTCCCTTAAGAGTAACTTTATATATTAAATCAGCTTCTTGTAACTTAAGTTTAAACAGGCCTTTCTTGTTATCATAGTAGTACTCTATTCGATCGAAATAGCCCGTTTTAGCTAAAAGTTTGATTGATTCAGCTATGTTTTTTTCATCAAAAACAACAGGTAGATAAGGCCTAAGCTCGCTCTCTGAGATCGCCGTAAGACCTTCAATCTCTAAGGGCTGAGAAATTAAAAAAAAAGTTAGGGCAACGAAAAACTTAGCAAATTTTAACATACTCCAGCAGTCCTTTGGGTTTAAGCTGTAGTATAACATCGAAACTCTTAGCGAACTCAATGTTATGGGTTACGAAAATCGAGTATTTACACTGTTTTGCGAAATCAAGCAGCAGTTTTGATACTTCGGCTGCAGTTTCAGGGTCTAAATTTCCTGTAGGCTCATCGCAAATTAAAATTTTTGGCTTAGTTATTAGCGCTCTTGCAATTGCAACTCTTTGTTTTTCTCCTCCTGAAAGCTGTTCGGGGAACTTATTAACATGAGAAGAAAGCTGAACTTGGTCTAAAATTTCCAAAGCCACCTTTTCAGCCTCTTTATATGTATGTCCTTGAAGCAAGAGAGGGAACATGACATTTTCTTTAGCGGTAAACTCTTCACAAAGATTATGATTTTGAAAAACTAAACCCACATTGTTTAACCGAAAGCCAGCATTATCATCTTTAAACGCTACTCCATCAACAATAACACTTCCCGAGTCAGGAAGCTCTAGGCCGCAAATTATCATAAGCAACATAGTTTTTCCTATTCCTGATGGACCTGTTATGCAATAACGCGTGTGAGGTTTAAAACTGAAATTTAAATCCTCAAAAAGAGTTATTTGAGCACTGGCTTGATAGAACGTTTTTCGTATGTTTAAAAGCTGAATCATTGTCTTAGAATTTGCGTTGAGTTAAGTTTTGATATCCTTTTTACTGGGTATATAAGGCTAGCAAGGCAAATTAAGGTTGATACTAATCCAACAAGCAGATAATTTTTGATGCTAAACTCTATTGGAAGCTTGGAAATTCCAAACACCCGCTCATCCAACGGAAACCCATAAAAGTCTAAAGCTAAGCATAGGCAAAGCCCTACTACTAGCCCCACAAAAGTGCCGCCTACTCCCAAAACAGCGCCTAACAGGATAAAAATTTTTCTTAAAGCTTTATAGCTAGCTCCTAGAGCAACAAAAATTGCTAGCTCTTTTCTTTTTTCTAAAACAAAAAGCACCAGAGCGGATAGAATAGAAAAGCTAGCAACTATTATTATTAATGTTAAAACTATGAAGTAAACTGTTTTTTCTAGCTGCAGCGCATTCCAAAGTGGCTCATTAAGCTCTATCCACGTAGTTACTTTGTAAGGCAAGGAGTAAGTGTCTAAAATCTTTTTGATCTCAAAAGCTACAAGATTAACTTTAAACGGCTCTCGTAATTTTAACTCAAGACCAGCTGAGAAAGCTGTAAAAAATTTCTTAGCATCAGCTAAAGAAATAGTAGCTATGAAATCGTTGTCAGAAGGCATGTCAAGCACTTTCAGCGTTTTAGTGATCGGCGCTGATCCGAATGGACCTATTGAAGTTTTGGTCGAGTAAACCTTAATAGAGTCATTTGGCCTGACTAAGAGATTGAAGCGGAGTGATCGCGGCAAAGCAATGAAACCTTCATCAAGTGCATCATAACCTTTCAAGAGGACCGCTTGAGCTGATTGTTTTGATTGAACGAGCCCAGCTGAGAGAATAAATGGACGAATTTGCAAAATTTCATTCTTAAGCTCAGGATTATCAGAAAGCCAAGCCTTAGCTTTTTCAGTTTGATTAATATCAAGCTCGATTGTAAGGTGCGGGGTATTTTGAAGGAGCTGAGCTCTAATCTCTTTCTGAAAGCCGTTCATAATTGAAACCACCGAAACAAGAACAGCATTTCCTAAAACAACGCTCAAAAACGCTATAAACACCATTATTCGAAGGAACGACTCTTGTTTAGAGGATAAGAGGTATCGCGAGACAACAAGCGTGAAAAAATTCACAAGTTTGATTTTAAGGTTTGGAAAGATTCATTTAAAGCTTGGATTTGCTTTTTTGGCACTGATTTTGTAGCATTAAAACAGGGTATGGCTCTTACTCGGTCACAGAAGGAAGCTTTTGTTCAAAAGATTAGTCAAGAAGCAAAGAGTGCTTCAAACATATTATTGTTAGATTTTTCTGGCTTAAACGTGCAAGAGGTATCATTGCTCCGTAGAGAGGTAAAGAAGGAAGGTTGTGTTGCTATGGTAGCAAGGAATAGTTTAATTCGGCTAGGTTTAACCGAGCGTTTTAAGGATGGAGGTGTTGATGAAAGTGAGTTAAGTAAGTTTTTCGAAAGGCTAAAAAATTCCACTATGGTTGTTTTTGCCAAGTCAGATCCTATAAAGCCTGTTAGGGTCATTTTTGAAAAGCTGGATGAACTTAAAGGAAAGTTTAGTATAAAGGCCGCTTTGTTTGAGGCAAAAGCTTTTTTAGATAAAGATTTAGAAAGTTTAAAAAATTATCCTTCAAGGGAAGAGAGTTTAGCGAAGCTTCTGCAGCTTTTAAACTCTCCTGCCCAAAGATTGTTAGCTTTACTTAACCGTCCCGCCCAAAATGTTTTAGGCGCGCTAGATCAAATAAGCAAAAGAGCCTCCCAATAAAAAACAGAGTACGAAGCTGGCAAAAAGGGGTAAAAAGAAAATTTAAATTTTTTCTAAACTTTTAGGCCTGAGGTTACGATATATTATGCTACATAAATATGGACTGGCTTAATGCGGGCGCTCTTTCATTTATGCTGATGATGTTAGTGGGAACTTTTCACTTAGGGGCCATTCTTACTGGAGAAGTGGGAACAGTAGCGAGAAATGCGGCTAATTTAGTCGATGTTAAACCATTGATCGAACAAGTAAACCTTCCAAATTATGTAGTAAACCCTCCACCTTATGGTGTGCGAGGCCCAGTTAGCTCCAATGCAACCCTTAAGAAAGTGGATGATTCTGAAGAGCAGGATAATGAAACTCCTATTGAAAATCCCAGTGAAAAGCATTGTAAACTATTAGGTGGAAACTATTCCGAAGGTAATTGTCGTTTTGGACCCAACGTGTACTTCTCAAAGCCTGGTTTGTTTAGATATAGATAACCAATTAGTAGTTAAGTCACATAGCAATTTTGACTAATGAATTGCTTTTTAAAAATAAACATCAAACAAAGTATTTAAAAGGAAATTAAGATTCTTAAAATTCTCGACCCATCCCGCTAGCCGGTTTAAGCGGAAGTTTTAATTAGAGTTTGTGTCTAAGTAACTTGAGTAAACTTTCAAAGTACTTTGTTTAAAGATTTCCTTGCATAGCACTCTTAATCACGGGCTAACCTCGACACTTAGGGCAGAGAGTGCCTTAGTCTGTATTGATTTGGATAAGTCGGTTTTTGATCCTAATAATCAGACTTAGTGAAGCTAAAAGCGCTAAAAATTAATTAAAAAATTAACTAGAGGGATTATTACATTGGTTAAAAGAAACGGTAGTAAAAACACAAAAAGCAGCCAGAATACAAAACAAAAAATTATAAGAGCATATAAAAACTCCACCATTTGGCTACCTTTTTTACTTTTCATGGTCTTAGTTGCAGGCCAAGATAATTCACCAGAACTGACCAAGCAATTTCATTAAAAGATTCTTCAAGACTGAGGAAAAAGTTCTTTTCCCTATCTCCGCACAAATCTCTGTGTTGAGGGTCACTGTCACTACCCTGGAGTGTCTCGTTCAGCCAAGCTATATCTTGCTCCAAGCTGCATAAAGTTAAAATTCGCCCTACATTATCTGTAAACCTGGAGTAGAAAAAGTATGTGTTGTTTGGGTAACCATTTAGACTTTCTTCAACCACAAAATTTGGAAAACTAGCCGTGTGAGAGGTTTTATTCGGTAGGGTTACTTGAAACCTCGAGGGAAAAAATTTTAACAAGAAATAGGACGGAGGAGAAGGAGATACGAATGAATCGAGTTCCGGGAATACTTTTTTACTCTGTTCATCCGGCCAATCGGAAAACGCGGCAAACAAAAGTGCATCAATTGAAAGATCTCCTATCAGAGGCTCAGAGCTTCTACGTTCTTGAGCTGTTGTTAACAACAAACTTTTGTCCTCTAGACTTAATTTAAGGCAAGTGCTTCTAAAAGGCGTGCACTCGCTCAGCAGTACACTCGGAGCGTGATGAGGATTAATCGTCCTAATAGTGGGCCCAAAAAACACCAAATTTGCTTTTGTTTGGGCTAAAAACTCTTGCACCGCAGAGGGGCTAACACTTAAAAGTGATGATAACTTCGCTGTAGGTAGAAGTAGACCACCAAAACTTTCAAGTTGATGAAAACAACTTGAGGCTGGAACAGTTTCTTTAGGTAACTCATTAATAATATTAAAGCCGCTGATAGCAGCGGATACATCTACCCCGCTAGTGAAAATACTGGGTTGGTCTTCATCACCCTCTCTCTCCAACACCAAGCTGAAAGCAGGCAAATTAGGAGTCAGCTCTATAGGATGAAGTCCTACTTCAGGATGAAGTCTTACTTCTGAACTTCTTGCCTGAAAGTAGCCTAAAAAGCGCGTGTCTTCTACATTGAAAAGTAGATTTAAAAAAAATAGAAATCTTGCTGTCACATTGAAATAAGAGTAAAGAACAGGATGCAAACAATTCTTTAAATTTGGGTCAATTTGAGGATTAAAGCTAGGCCAATTTGTTGAAAAAATCGTAAGGAAAACTCTAGTCACCACATTTAGAGGCCCGTTTTCTTGAACTAGTTGAAGCCTTGGGTAGTTTGCTACGACAGCTACATTGGGATTGTTAGAGTTAAACGCGAAAGAGCTTAGAAAATCTTGAAGAACTCCCCTGTATTTTACAAAAACAAAAATAGGCCAGGCTTGGGAGTTGCTACGAACATTTAACTTAACTTCTTTTAAAGAATGACAAATTTCCTTTCTCGGTAATTCCTTGTCAGACGTGCCATCTTTAAACGTAACATTAACCTTAAAATTAGAGAAAATTAGACTTTTATCGTACCTCGCAAGCCTCCAACCTTTAACCTGATCACAAGCAAGAGCAAAAATATCCTCGGGGTCAGAGGTAAATCTTATCGAGTATTCTGAAGAATCATCTACCACTCTACTCACCGAAGAAATTACTTCGTTGTAAGCCTCTAAGTTAGTCCTAAAAAAAACTAATATCTCCTCGGGGCTCGACCAACTAAAATAACGCCCAGAAGATGGATTCTCAGGGTCATATCTTAATACCATACCCTCCTTGACTGCCTTCATTAAGGTAGCAAGCCCATCTGCCATCTTACCTACTATCGGATAGTTATATCCAATAACAATAGTAGAAAGCCTGTTTAAAAAAGCTATATTCTCCTCTCTCTCAAGCCTTGCAAACCAAGGCAGAATGATAGCAAACCAGCCAATAACTGCAGTTATAAAAATCCCTACAATAATAGAAACAAGGGTAGCAGTACCTCTCACACTTTTAAATGTATTCGTCAAGCCGCCCGAAAATATTTAGGCGTTTTCTGGTATTTGGGTGTTTTCTGGTTATTGATACTTAGGTGTTTTCTGGTTGCAGCCTCTTTAAAATAAAACACTGTTTTATTCATAATAACCTATTTACTGAGGCTTATTTGCTGGCTTTTAAAATTGAACTAGTATCACGATTTAGTCTTCAAGAATTTTGCTTCAACGGCATTCAACAGAATTGAAGTCCCCCTCTCAAGAGCAGCGCGAGATTTAACCGCTTTAAAGCATCTCGCTTAATATAAGCTATGCTGATAGCTGCCAAAATTTTAAAACAGCCTTCTACCTAACAGCACAAGCACTGTCTAGTCTGAGTTCTTGCTCTGTGTCTTAAGATCTTACCATAAGGCTAAATTAGAAAAGTTTCTACTCCTTAACTTAAGGACTTGGTTCAAAATAAATTTAATACATGGCACGACATCGTTAGCTAACACCTTGCCTAGTGCCATCAAAAAGGTCACAGCATCAGCGAGCATAAAAATCTAGTAATTTAAACAAACTTGCAAGCGATTTTTACGCCAAGAGCTTTTAGATCGCTTACCCTTGGACTGTCAGTCGCGTCCCTAGGGTTTTAAAACTAAAAGAACCAATTAATGATTACGAATTATTATCTTTCCTAACAAAAGTTTCAGTGAGTCCTTCAAATCACTTTTTTAGTTAACAATTAAAGAGGGGTAGGCAAATTATGCCCGGAGCAATGTAAATCAACAGTCCAGTTTTTTAAGTCAAGCACTCAGCTACCTTTATTAAAAACGCTGCATAAAAAAAATGAAGTATAAAAACTGATTGCCTTTAAGAAACTAAAGCAACAATGAAAGACTCTTACAGCAAAATTAATCTTTGCTACCATTTAGGCTTTCCCTCTTATATGCCAAATGAAACATTGAAAAAAGGACACTTGTGTGTATTAGAGCAAGGAAAAAGTATATTAAGAAAATTTAATCACCTTTAATTTCTCCCCTCGCTCAGTCTGTTTAAAAAAGACTTGATTAAATCTCTCAACAGTTCAATTAAAAAAAAAGTAGCTGTTAACAGATCAAAGAATCTCAAGGTCAAAAACCCACTCACACTTAAAAGAAAAATTTGCGTCTCCCGCAAGTTAAAGTAATTACAACAACAGTAATTACAACATAGGTCTACCTTCGAACCCCAAAAAACTATAAAATACTACCGTAATCTTACCTACCCCGAAAAGTTAAATTTTGAACTGGCTAATTCTTACTCAACCCTTCTTTTTCCCTTCTAGCTAGCTCAATATCAGCTTCTACCATTTCTTGAACAAGTTGCTCAAAAGAGCACTTTGGTTTCCAACCAAGATGATCCTTAATTCTTTTGGGGTTAGCTTGAAGAAGATACACTTCAGCGGGTCTGAAAAGCTTGTCAGAGACAATGACGTACTTCGTCCAGTCTAAACCCGCAGCAGCAAAAGCCGCCTGAACAAACTCTCTTACTGAGTGAGTCTCACCAGTGCCAACCACATAATCTCTGGGTTCAGACGCCTGCAACATCATCCACATAGCTTCCACGTAATCCCGCGCGTGCCCCCAATCTCTTTTCGGCTCTAAATTTCCAAGCTCAAGGCTTTCCTGCAATCCCGCTTTAATTTTACCAACCGCCCTAGTAATCTTCCGAGTCACAAATTCCTCCCCTCTACGAGGTGACTCATGATTAAACAAGATTCCACTTACACAAAACATACCATAGCTTTCTCTATAGTTAACCGTTATGTTATGAGCAAAAACCTTAGCCGCTCCATACGGACTTCGGGGATAAAACGGAGTGTTCTCATCCTGAGGAGTTTCCTTTACAGCTCCGAACATTTCCGAGCTCGAAGCCTGATAAAATCTAGCCTTAGGACAAAACTGCCTAACCGCCTCCAACATTCTTAAAGCTCCTAACCCTGTAATCTCAGCCGTTAACTCAGGCTGGGTCCAACTGGTACCTACAAAACTTTGCGATGCTAAATTATACACCTCATCGGGCTGCACCATCGCTATCACGTTATTTAAAGAAGTTTGATCTAACAAATCTCCTTCAACTAACTTGATCTTGTCTAAAATATGCTGAATTCGCCAAAAGTTAGGATTTGCACTTCTCCTGATCAACCCAAAAACTGAATAACCTTTTTCCAACAACAACTCAGCTAAATATGACCCATCCTGCCCAGTTATTCCCGTAATTAAAGCTTTTCTCATCTAAACGCCTCCTTAAATCTTGGAATTCTACATCTAAGTAAGATAACAGTCAAATTTTTTGCGTCTATGCGCAAACCAGTTTAAAATGATAAGGCGGTGGTATAAGCTGTGAATTCTGGTCCTGCGTATCTAAAAAACCTCCTGCTTGACGAGGAGATAATCTTAAGGATTGTAAGACCTCACATTTTTTTCTTAGCCAAGTACTTTTTCAGGGCTTTGTTAATCGCAGTTCTAGCGTTCCTATTTTCCAAATTTTTTATGGAAACAGCTTTGCAAAGAGAACACGACTTTTTATTTAGTCCTTTTTTAGCGCTTCTTTTTTTTGTAATGGTTTTTTGGCTAGGGTACGAAGAATATGCTAACCGCTTATTAGTTATTACAAACTTAAGAATAATTAGAATTAGTAAGAGCCTTGTTAGTTACCCCAACAAAAGGTCCATGTTTCTTAAAGAAATAGGCAAACTTAAAACTTTGCCCTATCCTATTGTTAGCAGTATCTTGGGCATCGGCAAAATCGTTTTGGTTCCAGCCACATCTACTTTAGGAGACATTGAGTTTGATTGGACTCCCGATTTTGAGAGCGTTTGTCACTCAATCGAAGAGTTGATATTCAAGTTTAAAGTTGCTGATCAAACAGCTGGAAATGTGGATACCTCAAGAAGCGCTATTTGAACTTTCAAATTTACGTCCCCTAAAGACAATTGCAGATTTAGAGCCGGGCGATATGTTTTCAAGAGGGTATGCTGACTTAGGTTATGAGCTATTTCTGCTACTTCCAAACAAGCAAGCAATTTCGCTTTTCAGTGGTCAGCAAATTACCTTTAAGCCAGATCCCAATTTATTTTTTGTGCCGACTTTTGAGGAGTTGTTAAGGTTAGCTTTAGATAATTTGAAATCTTCAACTATTCAAAACTGGCTTAAAACTAAGCAGGTAACTTATCTCTCTCTTTTGAAGCTTTTAAAGCCTGTTCTCGAAGCTGGTACCATCGATACGCTTTCCAACTAATGAAATCTAAAAGATCGCCCAAGCCCTCTCCTGTTTTAGCTGACACGTAAAAAGGAGAGAACTCTTTAAACTCCAGCCTCTCAACATTTCTTGCAACATCGATTTTATTTAAAACAACTTTAACATCTTCCCACCTTGCTCCTAAATTCAAAAGAATTTTTTTCACCGCATTAAATTTCAAGAAAGCGTCGTCATCACTGATGTCCACAACTACAAGCAAAAGATTAGCGTCCAAAGCCTCTTTTACAGTGGCCTGAAATGCCTCTTCCAGTTGTTTTGGCAAGTCTCGTATAAATCCCACTGTATCCACTAGAACAAACTCAACTGCTGAATTTTCTATCCAACGCACTACCTTTCTCTTCAAAGGATCAAGAGTAGCAAACACCTTATTTTCAACGAACGCTTCCGCCTTTTTTAACAAAGCGTTAAATAAACTTGATTTACCCGCATTTGTATAACCCAAAATTGAAACTTGAAACACTCCCCGCTTCTTTGCTCTTGTTGATAGCTTGTTGCGATGAGCTTCTATTTTCCGCAGCTTTTCTTGTAGCAATTTTATTCTCTCTCTAGTTCTTCTTCTTGAAACCTCCAATTTGGTCTCCCCTGGACCTCTCCCGCCAATTCCTCCAACCAATCTCGACAGCCCACTATCCAACTCTGTAAGACGCGGTAAATTATACTCCAGCTGCGCTAGCTCTACTTTTATTTTGCCTTCGCTGCTTTTCGCCCGCTGAGCAAAAATATCTAAAATCAACATACACCTATCAAGT
>Ga0308417_1003391_pt1 | contig 10195 bp, 10 predicted proteins | sample HotsprSampleOS65_FD_203528 | JGI IMG/M metagenome (GOLD analysis project Ga0308417, IMG submission 203528) | Hot spring phototrophic mat microbial communities from Octopus Spring, Yellowstone National Park, Wyoming, United States - 20090730_OS65 ... | reverse complement strand
CGAATGGTTCGAGGACTACAACACCATCCATCCTCACAGCGGCTTGCAAATGCGCTCGCCACGCGATTTCGTCTCACAACAGTCACCAACCCATGCCGGCTGTCCGGTTTGATGGGGGCAACTCCAGCCAAGCCCCTATCCGGAGACGATGATCGGGGCCGATCCGCGCTTCTGGCTGGTCGCGCATAGCGGCCGCCACGGCATGCCGCCCGGCTTCTTCGCGCCCGAGGCCTTCGCCAACCACCTCGCCGCCCTCGAAACACCCGGGACGATCGCCGCGATCTGCGAGGACTACCGGGCCGCGGCGACGATCGACCATCTGCATGACCGGGAGAGCCGGGCGGCAGGCCGGCGCATCCTGGCGCCGCTTGCGGTGCTCTGGGGTGCGAGAGGGAAAGTGGCGACCTGGTACGACGTGCCAGCCATCTGGCGCCTCTACGCAGACGATTTGCGTCTGGCGGAGGCGTTGCCGGCAGGCCACTACCTCGCGGAGGAGGCGCCGGCAGCCGTGCTCGACGCCTTCTGTCGCTTCTTTGGCTAAGCCGCTACCCGACCCGCTTCCACCAGTAGCCCTCGTCCACCGGCTCGCCTGTGGGGCGGATCGCATAGCCCGGGATGACGCCGACGAACTGCCAGCCGAGCGACCTCACGATCGTCTCCGCCGGCCCGCCCGGCCAGGTGCGGAGCACGAGAAGCCGACGCCCATGGGCGAGCGCCGCCTGGTCGATCCGCGCCATCAGCTCGCGCCCGACGCCGCGGCGGCGGAAATCAGGATGCACGAGCAGCTGGCGCACCTCGGCGCGGTGGGCCTGGTTCTCCGGCACGTCGAGATCGAGCTGCAGGCAGCCGCCGATCTCGCCATCGACCCAGGCAGCGAGGATCACCCGCTTGGCAGCCGCAACCTCGGAGCCGCGCTCGCGCCAGAAGGCGCGCGCCTTCTCGATCGACAGGGGAGCAAGGAAGCCGACCACGGCGCCGTCATCGACGCAGGCCTTGAGCACCTCGGCAAGACGGCGCTCGGCAGAGACGGCAGCGGCAGGGTCGAGCACCTCGACGACGGTTCCCGCGATCGGCTTGGCGTAGCGGAACTCAAGCGAGCGGGAGCGATCGTCGAGCACACGGATGGAACCGGCGCGCACATAGGAATGCTTCTCGTAGAAGCGGTGCGCCGCTTCGAAGCGCGTGTCCGTCCAGAGCACAAGGCGCTTGGCGCCCTGCGACCGCGCGTGGCGTTCCGCCGTGCGCAGGAGCTCGGCGGCAAGGCCGTTGCCGCGATACGCCGACGCCACGTACATGCGGGTGATCTCCCATGCGTTGTCGTGGTTCAGCGGCACGGTCCCGACCATGCCGACGACGGCGCCTTCTGCCTCGGCGGTCCAGAGAGCGCCACCGCGGGCAGCGATGTGGCTTGCGAGAGCGCGCAGCTCCGGCGCCTCGTTGTCGACATCGAGCACGCAGCCGGGATACTCGCCCCAGCAGGCGCCGATCAGCGCTATGTAGCCGGCAGAATCGGTGTCGCGGCCTGGGCGGATGATCGTTCCGATCGGCTGATCATCAGGAAAGGGCCGCGCAGAAGGCTTGAATGCGTCGGCAGGCTTCACGGAGCTGCTCCGTCGAGGTGGCATAGGACACTCGGAAATAAGGGCTCATGCCATAGGCCGCGCCATGGACGGCGGCGACATGCTGCTCCTCGAGCAGGGCGAGGACGAAGTCGAGATCGGTGTCGATGCGCCGCCCGCCCGCCGAGGTGAGGCCGATGCAACCCGCAATGTTGGGATAGACGTAGAACGCGCCCTCCGGGCGGTGGCAGACGATGCCGCGGGCGCGGTTCAGCTCCTCGACCACGAGATCGCGCCGCTCGCGATAGATCGCGGCGCGGGCGCGCACGAGGTCCTGCGGCCCATCCAGAGCGGCAGCGGCAGCGGCCTGCGCCACCGTGCAAACCCCGCTTGTAAGCTGGCCCTGCATGTTCACCATCGCCTTGATCAGGTGCCGCGGCCCGCCGCAGAAGCCGACGCGCCAGCCCGTCATCGCATAGGTCTTGGACGCGCCGTTGACGGTCAGAACCCGATCTTTCAGCTCAGGGCAGACTTGGGCGAGGGTCGAGAAGGCGAAGTCGCCGTAAACCATGTGCTCGTACATGTCGTCGGACAGCACCCAGACCTGCGGGTGCCTCGCGAGCACGGCGCCGATCGCGCGCAGCTCCTCAGCAGAGAGCGCAGCACCTGAGGGGTTGTTTGGGCTGTTCAGCACGAGCCACTTGGTGCGCGGCGTGATGGCGGCGTCGAGATCCTCAGCCCTAAGCTTGAAGCCGTTGTTCTGCGGGCAGGGAACGAACACAGGCCTCGCTCCAGCGAGCTTCGCCTGGTCGGCGTAACTGATCCAGTAAGGTGCGGGGATCACCACTTCGTCGCCAGCGTCGATGGTGGCAAGGAAGGCGTTCATGATGATCTGCTTGCCGCCATTGGCGATCATGATCTCGTCAAGCGCGTAGTCGAGCCCGTTGTCGCGGCGGAACTTGCGCTGCACGGCCGCCTTCAGTGCGGGCGTGCCATCCTGCGGCGGGTAGTGCGTGTCGCCGGCAAGCGCGGCCCTGTGCGCTGCCTCGATCGCGTGCGCAGGCGTCTCAAAATCGGGTTCGCCGACCGCGAGGCTGATCACCCTATGCCCGGCGGCGGCAAGGGCGCGTGCCTTGTTGGTCATCACCACCGAGGCGGCGACCTCGACCTCCTTCAGGCGTTGCGCGAGGGCAGGCGCGGCAGCGGCCATGGTCAGACAGTCTCCATCCTCACATCCGGCGGCTTTTCCCGCGCCGCCCGGTACGGGTGCGGTCAGTGCAGGCCCTCGCAGAAGCGCCTGATCCGGGCGCAGGCCTCGCGCAGGCTCTCGGTGTCGGTCGCGTAGCTGATCCGGAAATGCCCCGGCGCGATGAAGGCCGAGCCATGCACCGCCGCCACCCCCTCCTCTTCGAGCAGGGCGGTGACGAAATCCTCGTCCGTCTCGATCCTGAAGCCACCTGCAGAGGTCTTGCCGAGGCAGCCGTGAATGCCGGCGAAGACGTAGAACGCGCCCTCCGGCTTGCGGCAGACCACACCTGGGCACGCAGCCAGCGCCTCGACCACGAGGTCGCGCCGCGCCCTGTAGGCCTCGACCATCACACGGATGCTCTCCTGCGGCCCTGTCAGCGCCTCCACAGCCGCCGCCTGGCTGACCGAGGAGGTCGAGGAGGTGGACTGGCTCTGCAGCTTGTCCATCGCCTTGATCAGTGGCTTCGGCCCGCCAGCGAAGCCGATCCGCCACCCCGTCATAGCGTAGCCCTTGGAGCAGCCGTTCATGGTCAGCGTACGGTCCTTAAGACGCGGCTCAACCTGGACAATCGTCCCCGGCTTGAACCCGTCATAAGCGAGGTGTTCGTAGATGTCGTCGGTGAACACCCAGACATGCGGGTGGCGCAGCAGCACATCGGTGAGCCCCTTGAGCTCCTCTGCCGAATAGGCAGCCCCCGTCGGGTTGCATGGGTTGTTCAGGATGAACCACCTCGTCCGCGGCGTGATCGCCGCCTCGAGATCTTCGGGGCGGAGCTTGAAGCCGTTGTTCTGCGGGCAGGGGACGAACACGGGCCTGCCTTCGGCGAGCTGCACGATGTCGGGATAGCTCACCCAACAGGGGGTGGGGATGATGGCCTCGTCGCCCGGATCGAGTGTGGCCAGCATGGCGTTGAAGATCACCTGCTTGCCGCCCGTGGAGACGATGATCTCGTCTGGCGAGTAGTCGATGCCGTTGTCGCGCCGGAACTTGAGGCACACGGCCTCGCGCAGCGCTCTCGTGCCCGCGACATCGGTGTATTTTGTCTCGCCGCGCTCGATCGCGGCGATGGCCGCGCGCTTGATGTTCTCGGGCGTGTCGAAATCCGGCTCCCCGGCGGAGAGGCTGATCACATCGCGGCCCGAAGCCTTGAGCGCGCGCGCCTTCTGGCTGATCGCTATGGTCTGCGAGGGGCTGATTCGGTCGAGCCGAGCGGCTGTGAGGGACATGGTTTGTCTCCGCGGGCAGCGCCCGGCCGCTGCCCATGCGCTTGAGGTCTCTCCATTTCCTAGACGCGGGAGAGGCTGCTTGCAACCCGGCCCAGGCGCAGGGCGAGGACCAGGGCGACGGTGACCACCGCGATGATGACGGTTGCGAGCGCGAAGAGTTCCGGGGTGAGGCCGAGCCGCAGCGACGAGAACACCACCATCGGCAGCGTCGTCGCCCCAGGCCCCGAGGTGAAGGAGGCGATCACGAGGTCATCGAGCGACAGAGTGAAGGCAAGCAGCCAGCCCGCGGCAAGGGCGGGCGCGATCAGCGGCAGGGTGATGGTGCGGAACACAGTCCAGGGGCGGGCGCCGAGGTCCATCGCCGCCTCCTCGAGGCTGTCGTCGAAATCGACGAGCCGGGACTGCACCACCACCGCGACATAGGCGGTCGCGAAAGTGATGTGGGCAAGCGTGATCGTCGTCACCCCGCGCTCGCCCGGCCAGCCGGTGAGACCAGCGAGCGCGACGAACAACAGAAGCAGCGATAGCCCCGTGATCACCTCCGGCATCACGAGCGGTGCCGTGACCATCGCGCTGAACAGCGTCTGCCCACGGAAGGCGCCGAACCTGGCGAGCGCAAAACCCGCGAGCGTGCCGAGCACAACGGCGCCGGTGGCGCTCGTCGCCGCGATCCGGAGCGACAGAAGCGCCGCCTCGATCAGCGCCTCGTTGTGCCAAAGCGCCACATACCAGCGAAACGAGAACCCGCTCCAGCGCGTGACCATGCGGCTGTCGTTGAAGGAGAGCAGCACAAGCAGCGCGATCGGCAGATAGAGGAAAGCGTAGCCGGCGCCGAGCGCGAGCCCGAGCCAGGGCAGACCGCGCCTCATCGACCCGCCCTCAGGCCGAGGCCGCGCGTTGCCGAAAGCCGCTGCAAGGCCGCGATCGGCACGACCAGCACGAGCACGAGCGCGACCGCAAGCGCCGACGCCATCGGCCAGTCGCGGTTCTGGAAGAACTCGACCCAGAGCACGCGGCCGGCGAGCTGTGCTGCGGGCCCGCCAAGCAGTTCCGGGATCACGAACTCGCCGATGGCGGGGATGAACACGAGCATCCCCCCCGCGGCAAGTCCGGGCAGGGAGAGCGGCAGGGTGATGGTGAGGAAGGCACGCCAAGGCCGCGCCCCGAGATCCGCCGCCGCCTCGATCAGGGCCGGGTCGAGCTTGACGAGGGTGGCGTAGAGCGGCAGCACCATGAACGGCAGGTAGCAGTAGACGATCCCGAGATAGACCGCTGCGTCGGTGTAGAGCAGGCGCAGCGGTTCGCCGATCAGGCCGAGCCAAAGCAGAAGCCCGTTGATCACCCCCTGGTCGCCAAGCAGGCCGATCCAGGCCATCACGCGCAACAGGAAGCTCGTCCAGAACGGCAGCACAACGAGCATGACGAGGAGGTTGCGGCGATGCTCCGGCGCGCGTGCGATCGCATAGGCCATCGGGTAGCCGATCAGCATGCAGAGGAGGGCTGAGACGCCGGCGATCCGGATCGAGCGGAGATAGGCGTCGAGGTAGAAGCGGTCCTCGGCAAGGGCTGCGAAGTTGCCGAGATTGAGGACGAGCGTCAGCACCCGCTCCTCGCTCCAGCGCAGGATCGGCGCATAGGGCGGGATGCCGACGGCCGGCTCGGAGAGAGCGATCTTGGCAACGATCAGGAAAGGCAGGAGGAAGAAGAGGAGCAGCCAAGCATAGGGGAGCGCGAGCACGAGCAGGCGCACAAGCCGCCCCTGCACGATTGCCGCCCCGCCCCTCACGCGAGTCCCCTCATTGGGCGAGCAGAACTGCTGCGAACGGGGGCCAGGTGACGGCGACCGCGTCGCCCCAGGTGATCGGGAGTTCGGTCAGCCGCGTCTCCGTCGGCCTGCTCACCCGGACGGTGCTGCCGTCGGCCAGCGCAACGACATACATCACGAAGTCCCCGTAATAGGCGATGTCGCGCACCGTCCCCGCAAGCCGGTTCGTGCCATGCGCCGCCTCGCCTTCGGCCCGTTTCTCGATCCGCATCTTCTCCGGCCGGACCGCGACGAAGACGCGCCCGCCCTCCGGTTTCGGCGCATCCGTGTCGCTCTGGAAGAAGGCGTCGAAGGCGGTGCTCTCGATCAGCGCGCCCGCGGCATCGGCCCGCTTCACCACGCCCTCGAAGATGTTCGCCGTGCCGAGGAAGGAGGCGACGAAGCGGCTCGCCGGATACTCGTAGACCTCGGCGGGCGTGCCGACCTGGGCGAGCCTGCCCTCTGTCATGACGGCGATCCGGGTGGCCATCGTCATCGCCTCCTCCTGGTCGTGGGTGACCATGATGAAGGTGATGCCGGTGCGCTCCTGGATGTTGACGAGCTCGAACTGCGTTGCCTCGCGCAGCGACTTGTCCAGAGCGCCAAGCGGCTCGTCGAGGAGAAGGAGCTTGGGCCGCTTGACGAGGCAGCGCGCGAGCGCGACGCGCTGTCTCTGCCCGCCGGAGAGAGCGTGCGGGCGGCGCCCTTCGAGCCCGCTGAGCTGGACGAGCTCGAGAATCTCGGACACGCGGCGGGCGATCTCGGCCTTCGGCAGCCCCTCCTGCCTCAGCCCGTAGCCGACGTTCTGCGCAACCGTCATGTGCGGAAAGAGCGCATAGGACTGGAACATCATGTTCACGGGGCGATCGTAGGGCGGCACCTTCACGAGGTCCTCCCCATCAAGCGTGATCGTTCCGGCGTCGGGCCGCTCGAAGCCCGCGAGCATGCGGAGGAGGGTCGACTTGCCCGAACCCGAGCCGCCGAGCAGAGCGAAGAGCTCGCCGCGGTAGATGTCGAGGTCGATCCCGGCAACAGCCGTCACCTCACCGAACCGCCGCGTCAGGCCGCGGAGCCTCAGATAGGGCTCCGCGTCCGGATCGCGCCAGGGCTCGGCGGGGCCTGCACGCTGCCCGGGCATCGTCTGCTGCACGGCGCTCAGCCCGGCTTGATGTCAGCGCCCCGCCTTGAAGCGCGCCCAGACTCGGCTGCGCGCGCGGTCGGCCGCCTGCGGCACAGCGGAGACGGTGAAGAACCGCGCGAAATCCTCCTCCGCCGGATAGACGTTCCGGTCAGCGAGGATGTCGGGCTCGATCATCGGCTTCGAGGCGGGAACGGCATTGGGATAGCGCGTGGCGTTGGTGATCGCGGCGATGTTCTCGGGCTTGAGCACGAAGTTGATGAAGGCGTGGGCATTGTCCACGTTCGGCGCGTCGCGCGGTATGGCGAGCACGTCGAACCAGAGCTGCGCCCCCTCCTTGGGCGCGACATAGGTCACGGCCACGCCGCGCTTGGCTTCCGCCGCGCGTGCCTGGGCCTGGATCACGTCGCCCGAATAGGTGAGCGCGAGGCAGGTCTCGCCGTTGGCGAGCTGCTCGAGCGCGCCGCCGGAGGCGAAGCTGCGCACATGCGGGCGGATCGCCATCAGCGTCTGCTCGACGCGGCGGAGATCGTCCTGGCTCGTGCTGTCCGGGCTTAAGCCGAGATAGCGCAGCACCGAGGGGATCACGTCTGTCTGGCTGTCCATGATGGTGATGCCGCAGCGGGCGATCGCGCGCGCGTTCTCCGGGCGGAAAAGGAGCTCCCAGCTGTCGAGCGGCACGGTGCGCGAGAGCGCGCGGATACGCTCGACGTTGAGGCCGAGGCCGATCGTTCCCCAGAGATAGATGACGCCATGGCGGTTCTCAGGGTCGGAGGAGCCCAGCCGCTGCATCAGCGTGCGGTCGAGCCCCGCGGCGTTGGGCAGCTTCGCATAGTCAAGCGGCTGCAGCGCGCCGGCGGCGATCAGGCGCGAGAAGGTTGGCTCATTCGTGGGCGCGATCACATCGTAGCCGGACCGGCCGGCCGAGAGACGTGCCTCGAGCGTCTCGAGACTGTCGAACACGTCGTAGCGGACGCGGATTCCGGTCTCGGCGGTGAAACGCTCGAGCACCCTCGGGTCGATGTAGTCGGTCCAGTTGAACACGTTGACGACGCGCTCCTGCGCCGCCGCAGGCAGGCAGAAGAGGGCGAGGGCAAGGGCAAGGGCAAGCGCGAGCGATCGGCGGGGGGCGGCGCGGCTCATGCGTCAGTCTCCTCGTCGGCCGGTGGTCGGGCAGACAACCCTTAAGCGGTTTCCGCATGGCTGGAAACCGTGCCGTCGTCGGTTTCGCAGGCCGCGCGGCAGGGAGGCCGCAGCGACGCGGCAGCTTGGCTGCAGGCTGAGCGGAGGGCCGCCAGGGGAAGGGCCTCGCGCGCCAGAGGGGCGAGAGGCTTGTTGACGATATTCCTATGAAACCCTAGGATGCAGCGGCAGATGGCCGCGTTGCGTCCACCCCACCCTTGGCACGACGTGTGATTTCAGTCGTCCCGCCTGGCCCGATAGCCACGGGCAGCAGGCGAAAGTCGGATAGGGCTTTCTAGGAAAAAAGTCCTTGACGACGCACGCGGGAAGCGGCATGGTGCGGACCGTCAACGGGAGGCGTGCGCCCAGCGCCCGCCCCCAGACCCTGAATCGTTGCGCGCGCTGCATCCGCCTCCCCGGCCGGGCGCCGCTGCGCGCCTGCAAGGACCTGCGCGGCATGGTGTTCGACCCACGGAACCTCGGCGTGCTCACCTACGCCGGAGGGTTCTCGCTCTGGCAGTACCGCAGCACGACGGATTCCGCAGAGTCGATCGCCTCGCCTGGGCACATGGCGCCCGTCGCCGCCATGCTTCGGCCGGACGATCTCATCCTCGTCTCCGCTGCCGATCGCGGGCTCATCCTGCGCGTCGTCTCGGTGGCTGGAGGCAGCGTCGCGACGGAGGAGCTCGCCGCGGGGCCGCCCTCTGGTCCGCCAACGGCGGCAATCCTCGATGGCAATGGCGACCCGATCCTGACCGAGGCGGGCGCCGAACTCCTCGTCGAGTAGCCGATGGCGGGGCAGAGGGATGCGCCTGCCGCGGTCGAGGGCGGCGGCGTGGTGAGCGCCATGACCTGCCGAGGCGAGCGTCGCCTGACTGTCAGGCGGATCCGGCACGGGCCGCAGCCCCGCTCGCCTGCGCTTCGCGGACGCAGGCAAGCTGCGCGCCCCCGCCCGGGCGGGATCGGCCGCTGCCCCGACCGTCTGTGCCGCCTCCGCGCCAGGACGAGCCAGGCGCCGCCGGAAGGCCCCAGAGCGGTGCCGCGCAACCGCCCGAATTCGGGCCGTCGCGGTCGATGCGGCGGCCATGACCAGCTCCGACCGGATCGCCTCCGTTCCGGTCGGTAACCACGGCGCCGAGCTCGTCGCCGCGGCCCGAGGCAGCACCTGTCGCCTCTCCGTCCCTCACCAAGCCCAAGGAAACGACCGACATGCCCTTCGACGTCCAGAAGCTCAGCGTGCTCGCCTACGCGAACGGCTTCACGCTGTGGCACTACCGAAACGACGCCGATACCCGCGCGGCGATGCTGTCCCCGGGGTATTTCGACCAGAGCGCCCACCTGCTCAGGCGCGGCGACATGCTTCTTGCGCGCGCCTCCGACAGTTTCGCGATCCTGCACGTGACCGCAAACACCGGCGCCGCCGTCACGGTCGCGGCGATCGTCTGACGCTCAGCGCAGCGGGCGCCCGGCGCTGCGTTGACTGTGCTCTCCGCGCGCGGGCCCGTCGCGGCGCGACCGACGCCTCGACAAAGCTCCCGGCGCCCGCAAGCCGCGACCGAGACAGCGCGAACGATCTTCCTTGGAGTGATACGGACATGCCCAAGATTAGCGAACTGGCCGCGGCGACGAGCGCGTCGGACGCAGACCAGCTCCCGGCGAACCAGGGCGGAACCACGCGCCGCGTGACAGTCGCGCAGCTGCGCGCTGGGCTCGCGCCTCTTGCGCATACGCACGTCGTCGCTGACGTGACTGGTCTGCAGGCGGCGCTTGATGCGAGGCAGCCGATCGACAGCGACCTCACCGCGCTCGCCAACAACACCGCAAACGGCCTCTGGGCGCGCACAGGCAACGGCACCGGTGCTGCGCGAAGCATCGTGGCGGGGGCGGGCATCTCGGTCACGAACGGTGACGGTGTGGCCGGCAACCCGACCGTCTCTCTGAACTTTACGCTTGCGAACATTCCGCAGTCTGGCGCAACGACCGGGCAGGTGCTCAAGTGGAACGGCACAGCCTGGGCTCCCGCGAATGACGAGACGG
>Ga0308417_1003388_pt1 | contig 10199 bp, 9 predicted proteins | sample HotsprSampleOS65_FD_203528 | JGI IMG/M metagenome (GOLD analysis project Ga0308417, IMG submission 203528) | Hot spring phototrophic mat microbial communities from Octopus Spring, Yellowstone National Park, Wyoming, United States - 20090730_OS65 ... | reverse complement strand
CGAGCGTGTCCACACCCCGCTGCGCCGCTTCGATCGCAACCCGCCCGACGCCCACGGCGGTGGCTCCCAGCGCGAGCGCCTTGGCAGCGTCGAGCCCCGTCGTCACACCACCGGTGGCGACCACCGGCAGCCCGACCCCGGCGGTCTCCAGCACCGAGACCGCGGTGGGCAGACCCCAGTCGCCGAAGACCTCGCCTCTGCGGAGATGCGCCGCCGACCCCGCAGCCCGGGCGCGGGCGGCCTCGATCCGGGCGAAGCTGGTGCCCCCCACCCCGCCCACGTCGAGTGCCCCCACGCCCAGCCCGGCGAGCTGTTCAGCGGTCTCGCGGTCCATCCCGGCACCGGTCTCCTTGACGATCACGGGCACGGGGCTCGCCTCCACCGCCGCCGCGATGCCGGCCTCGAGGTCCGTGGTGTTGCGGTCACCCTCGGGTTGGACGAGCTCCTGCACCACGTTGAGATGGATCGACAGCGCGTCGGCACCGACCATCTCCACCACCGTGGCGAGCGCCTCTGGGCCGAGCGGCGGCTCCCGGCCCTGGGCGACGAGCTGGCAGGCGCCGATGTTGGCGATCACGAACGCACCCGGGGCATGGCGACGCACCGAGGCGAAGCTGGCCGCCAGCGACGGCTCCACCAGGGCCGCCCGCTGGCTGCCCACCCCCACGGCGATGCCGAGCCGTTCGGCCGCCTCCCCCAGCACGGCGTTGAGCTCGCCCGCGTCGGGGTGCCCGCCGGTCATGGGCACGATCACCACTGGCGCCGCCAGCTCCCGGCCGAGCAGCGGCGTGCGCAGATCGACCTCGTCGAGCGACACGCCCGGCAGCGCGCGCGGCACGAGGTGGACGTCGGCCCAGCCGGGGCCGGTGTCCGCCCGTGCCCCCGGGGTCAGGGCCAGCTCGAGGTGCTCGAGCTTTCGGGCGGCGATGCGGGCGGCTCCGGATGGCAGCGGATCGGCGGTCACGGGTGCTCCTGGTCGGCGTCCGCGCACCGCGACGGCACGCTCACCGGCCTACAACGCCCGCTCACGGGAGCGGATTCCGTCGTGGCGGGTGGGCGGACCGGGAGTGTGAGCACCAGGACCAGCGCGACCAGCGCGTAGGCGTTCTGCATGACCGCAGCGGGTACCGCCAGCAGGGGACCGTGGTCCGACAGGCCCCACCCCCACCAGGGGAGGCGCAGCAGGAGGATCACCCCGACGACGCCTGCGGCCACGACCCGGCGACGGTCCCGCAGATCCCCTGCGAGCGCTCCCAGGGCGGGCAGCAGCCACACACCATGGTGGATCCACGAGATCGGCGAGACGAGGAAGGCCACCAGCCCGACGAGCGCGGCGGCGCCGAGGGCATCGTCCGCGTGCTCCGCCCGCCGCGCACGCTGCAGGCCGACCACCGCCACCACCCCGGCCGTGACCAGCCAGGCCGGTCGGGCCAGCGCCTCGGGCAGCACACGGCTGGCCACCCCCAGCAGGGACTGGTTGGACGTGTAGTCGAGCGACCCGGCGATCCGCTCGGTCCGCGCCAGCTCACGGGTCCAGTAGGCCACGCTGTCGTCGGGCAGCAGGACCCAGGCCACCAGGGTGCAGGCACCGGCCGCCACCGCTGCGCTGGCCGCCTCGCGCCGCCGGCCGGCGAGCCACAGGTGGATCCCGAACAGGGCCGGCGTGAGCTTCACCGCGCTGGCCACGCCGACGAGCGCTCCACGGACCCGGCGCGGGGTGACCGCCAGCAGGTCGAGCAGGCACGCCAGCACCAGGAAGACGTTGATCTGGCCGTAGAAGACGTGCTCGACCATCGGATGGGTGAGCAGCGCGAACGCACCCAGCACCCCGAGCGCGACCGGCCACCACCGACCGGCTCGGCCCAGCGCGGAGCGGAACGACAGCCCCACCACCCCCACCGTCGCCGCCGCGGTGGCGAGGCTCCAGACCGCCTGGCCGGACCAGCGCCCGAACGGCGTCGTCGCCACCGCCAGCACCGCCGCGAACGGCGGGTAGGTGAAGACCAGTCGGTGCGGGTCGTCGACGTAGACGGGACGCCCCGCGAGCACGTCCCGCCCGGCTTGGCGGTAGACGTCGAGGTCGACCATCGGCAGCACCGGCTGGCGGACCAGGTAGCGCCAGGTGACGACGGTCAGCGCCACCGCCACCGCCCCCGACCCGATGGCGATCCCGGCGACCGCCGGTGGGCTCAGTCCAGCTCGCTCGGAGGCCACGCCGGGTCGAGCTGGCGCAGGAACAGGGCGCAGCGCTGCTCCTCATCGGTCTCACCGATGCGCGCCGCCGCCCGCCGCAGACCCTCGAGGGCACGGAGGAAGCCGCGGTTCGCCGGCCGGGACCATCGCACGTAGCCCGACCCGCGCCACCCGGCCGCCCGCAGCGCGTCGAGGCCACGGTGGTAGCCGACGCGGTAGGCGGCGTAGCTCTCGATCTCGTCGCGGCCGAGGTCGCCGAGCGCCGCCCAGGCGTCGAGGTAGCGGGGCCAACGGGCCACGACGCCGGCCACGGCCGTCCGACGGTGTTCCGCCGGCTCCGCCAGCGCCCGCTCGAGGGCGGCGACGGCCTCGGTGGGAGGGTCCGGCAGGACCGTCTCGGGGGGGCCGGACGGCGCGAGGGACACGGGCGAGGAGTCGCTCACGCGCTGGACTCTACCGAGCGCGGGGTCGGCGATCCCGACAGGGCCACCAGCTCGACGGCACGTCGGACGAACCCGGCGAAGGCGTCGGGGGCGCTCAGGTGCGCGGCGTGTGTGGCTCCCTCCAGCACGACCAGCTCCCCGAGCGGGACCCGTGCCGCCAGCTCGCGGGCCGCCCGGATCTGCCAGGGGTCGCTGGCGGTTCCCAGGCCGGCGGTGACCGGCACGTCGACGTCCTCAGGGCTGAACCCCGGGGTCGACCGCATGGCCGCCAGGTCGGCCAGCAGGGCGGGGCCCTCGGCACGGCGTTCGGCGCGGGTGCCGCCGGGCAGCCGCTCCCACAGCCGGTCACCGATCGCCTGGCGCACGAAGGCCTCGGCGATCTCGGCCGGGGTCCCACCGGCCGGACCCCAGCGGGGCGCCGGTGGCCGCCACCACGACGCCCAGGGGGTGGGAGCCTCGTAGGCACCCACCGCCGAGATCAGCTCAGGGTGGGCGACGGCGGCGGCGAGGGCCACGAGCCCGCCGAAGGAGTGTCCGACGACGACCGCCGGGGCGTCCCCGGTGGCCGCCACGATCCGGGCCAGGTCCGCAGCGTGCACTGCCAGGTCCGCGGCCACGCCGGCGTCGATCGACCGCCCGTAGCCCCGCCGGTCGTAGCGGACCACCTCGAGATCGCCGAGACGGCGCGTCAGCTTGGCGAACCCGCTCGCCCGATCCATCGCCCCGTGGACGAGCACCACCCGGGTGGCACCCGCCGGCCCCGGCCGGCGCTGCACCCACAGCCCGGCGACCGACGACGCGACGGCTCCGGTCACGGGATGCGGATCAGGCGCAGCGTGTCGGTGGCCCGGCCACGGAACGCCCCCGAGCCGAACAGCACCACGACCAGGTCGCCAGGGTGGATCTCGTCGTGGCGCAGCGCCAGCTCGATCGCCGCCGGCACCATCTGCTCTGAGTGCTCCTCGACCTCGATCTGGTAGGGGGTGGCCCCCCAGCTCATGGAGAGCTGCCGGACGGTGCGGTCGTTGGTGCTGAACCCGAGGATCTTGGCCTGTGGTCTGAACCGGGCGATGGAGCGCACGGTGAACCCCGAGCGCGACAGGCAGAGGATCGCCTTCGCTCCCGTCGCCGCCGCCGCCCGGTGGGCGGCGCTCGTCATGGCGTTGGTGATGGCGTGCTCGGCGTCGTCGGCCGGTGCCATGCGGAAGGTCTGGAGCTGGTGGGCCCAGCCCTCGTAGTCGAACTCGTCGTCGGCCCGCTCGGCGATGCGGGCCATGGTCGCCACCGCGTGGACCGGATCCACCCCGATGGCGGTCTCACCCGACAGCATCACCGCGCTCGACCCGTCGAACACCGCGTTGGCCACGTCCGAGGCCTCGGCCCGGGTCGGGAGCGGGGCGTGGACCATCGACTCGAGCATCTGGGTGGCGGTGATGGCCGGACGCCCCAGGGCGATGCAGCGGTGGATGATGTTCTTCTGCAGGTGGGGCAGCTCCTCGATCGGGAACTCGGCGCCGAGGTCGCCCCGGGCCACCATCACCGCACCGGCCGCTTCGATGATCCCGTCGAGGTTGTCGACCGCCGCCCGGGTCTCCACCTTGGCGACCACCAGTGGGCCGCGGGGGTGCGGCTCGGTGCCGATGCGTCGGACATCGTGGGCGGAGCGCACGAACGACAGGGCCACCATGTCCACCCCCACCTCGACGAAGGCGTCGAGGAGGCGCAGGTCCTCGGGGGTCGGCGTGGCGAGGCGCAGCCGGTCGGACGGGATGTGGATGCCGGGACGGCCCTTGAGGACCCCACCGTGGATCACGGCCACCTCGATGTGGTCGCCGGCCCGTCCCATCGACTCCACGACCACCCCACCGTCCCCAAAGGCGAGCGTGTCCCCCTGGTGGATGTCGGTGAGCAGGTCCTCGTAGTCGACCTGGATCAGCTCGGCAGTGCTCGGCCCGTCACCGGGCACGAGCCGGACGCGCTGACCCTCCGTGAGCACGAGGCCGTTGTCGGGGACCATGCCCGCCCGGACCTTCGGGCCGGGGAGGTCGACGAGGATGCCGACCGGACGGCCGAAGTCCGCCGCCACCCGCCGGATCCGGTGGTACCGCTCGAGGGTGTGCTCGAGCGGCTCGTGGGCGAGCCCGATCCGGGCCACGTCCATGCCGGCCGCGATCATGCCCTTCAGCACCGGCTCGGCGTCCGAGGCCGGTCCGATCGTGGCGATGATCTTCGTGCGCCGCGCCATCGCCCCACGCTACCGGCCCCTAGGCTGCCCGTCGGGTATGGAGCTGCTGTTGATCCGTCACGCCCGCCCGCGCCGGATCGTGCGCGCCCGGGGCCGGGCTGACCCTGGGCTGGACCCGCTCGGGTGGCTCCAGGCCCGCGCCCTCGCCGACTGGCTCGCCCCCGAGACCCCCTCGGCGCTGTACGTCAGCCCCCTCCGGCGGGCGACCGAGACCGCGGCACCCCTCGCCGAGCGGTGCCGGCTCGAGGCCCGCACCCACGAAGGGGTCGTCGAGTGGGACCGTGACGACCCCGCCTACATCCCCGTCGAGGAGCTGCGCGCCGGGCGCCACCCGGCCTGGGACGCCATGCGGGACGGTCGCTGGGACGAGCTCGGGCTGGACGCCGACGCCTTCCGTGCTCGGGTGGCGGCCGCGCTCGACGCCATCGCCGCCGACCACCCCGGCGAACGGGTCGCCGTCGTCTGTCACGCCGGGGTGATCAACGCCTACACGGCCGAGGTGCTCGGTCTGGAGCGGTTGCTGTGGTTCGAGCCCCGCTACACCTCGATCACCCGGGTGCTGGTCGACCGCTCCGGCCGTCGGTCGCTCCACAGCCTCAACGAGGCCGCGCACCTGCGTGCGCTCGACGACGGTCCCACCCCCTGAGGGGCTCCCACCGTCGATCGGATGCCGCCCGCACCCCGGGTCCGGGGAGCCGGTAGCGTCGGGCGCCGATGCACGACGGTCTCGTGGACCCGGACTGGTGGCGGTCGCGCCAGGACGCCTGGCTGGCCGTCGCCGTCACCCGCTGGGAGCCACGCGATCCGCTGTGCGTGCTGGACCACCTCTCGTGGCGGCGGCGTCACCCCGCGCACCTGATCCCGCTCGCCGAGCTCGACGGGGAGGCGCTGGCCGCCTGGTTCGTGCGCATCGACCACTGGGCGGACTGCGCCGACTTCGACGTGCTGCGCCTGCTGCACCTGTGGTTCGGCCACCGCGCGGAGCTCACCGAGCCGGTGCGGGAGGCGCTCGCCGACCGCTTCGTGGGCTTCAAGTACTGGTTCACCGACCCGACCCCGCCGGGGGTGGTGGACCACCGCTGGTACTGGTCCGAGAACCACCGGCTCATCTTCCACACGATCGAGTACCTCGCCGGCCAGGCGTTCCCCGACGCGGTGTTCGCGAACGACGGCGCCACCGGGTCGAGCCACCGTGCGCGCGCCGCGCAGCGCCTGCACGCCTGGTTCGACGAGAAGGTCCGCTACGGGTTCACCGAGTGGCACTCCGACGTGTACTACGAGAAGGACCTCGCGCCCCTGCTCACGCTCGTGGAGTGGGCCGACGATCCCGCCGTGGCCGGCCGGGCGCAGGCCTTCCTCGACCTGCTGCTGTTCGACATCGCGCTGCACACCCACTGCGGCAACGTGGGCGCCACCCACGGCCGTTCCTACATGAAGGACAAGAGCCGGGCGTCCGACCAGCCGCTGTTCGCGCCGGTCAAGCTGCTGTTCGACGACACGGACGAGCCCTGGGTGCTCGAGGGGGCGGACCGGGACCCGCTGCTGCCGCTCAACGAGGGCGCCTCCCTGCTCGCCGCCGCCCGCCGGTACCGACCACCCGAGGTCCTGCGGCGGGTGGCGACCGACGACGCGGTGCTGGTCGACCGTGAGCACCTCGGCCTCGCCATCGACCCCGACGAGCCGCTCGTGGACCACCCGACCCGCGACGACGGTCTCTCCTACGACGACCCCGACCTCGTGGCCTTCTGGTGGGACCGCGACGCCTTCACCGCCTGGCAGCTCATCCCGCTCACGATGGACACCATGGACCGTCACCGCCTCTGGGACACCGAGCTGTTCTCGCCCTTCCGGGCGGTGCGCGAGGTGACCGGTGGTGACCGCGACCTGGCCCGACGGCTGGCGCACGACCTCGCCGATGTCATCAACGCCGGCCTGCTCACCGAGGTGGAGACCCTCACCTACCGCACCGCCCACGTGATGCTGTCGACGGCGCTCGACCACCGTCCCGGCCGGTCCGGCTACCAGCAGCACGCCTGGCAGGCCACGCTCGACGAGCGGGCGGTGGTGTTCACCACCCACCCGGCCAACGAACCCTGGCCCGACCCGACCGTGTTCCACGACGGCGACCACTACTGGACCGGCAGCGCCACCCTCCCCCGGTCCGCCCAGCACGGCCCGGCGGCGATCCACCTGTACGCGCCGCGCTTCGACTCCCCCACCGACGAGCTGCTCAGCCGGTTCCGCTACCTCGAGCTCACCCACGCCTACCTGCCCACCGAGTGCTTCGACGAGGTGGTCACCGATGGTCACTGGGTGTTCGGCCGTCGCCGCGGGGGCTTCGTGGCGCTCTGGTCCTGGCGCCCGACCCGCTGGCGCCACCACGACCCGACGACGGTGTGCACCAACGGGCTCACCGCACCCTTCGACCTGGTGGCCGAGGGTGGCGCGGCCAACGTGTGGGTGGTGGAGGTCGGCGATGTCGACCGGTGGGGATCCTTCGCCGACTTCCGATCGGCGATCGCAGGCGCAGCGGTCGAGGTCGTCGACCTGGGGCCCCGCGACGGTGGCGGCCACCGCGGCTTCGAGGTGACCTACCACTCCCCGGGCGCGGGCCATCTCGAGCTCGGACCGACGGGACCGCTGCGGGTGGACGGCGCGCAGGTCGCCCTCGACGCCGGTCCCCGCTTCGAGAACCGCTGGTGCCGTGCCGAGCGGGGCGCGACCCGCATCACCATCGAGGACGGTCCCTGGGGTCTCGAGCTCGACCTGCGGGAGGGCACCAGCCGGGCACGGGGCCCGGCCGGTGGGGGCTGATCAGCTGCGGGGCACGTCCTTCCAGGGGCGGTCCTTGTCGACCCGCACGTCGCCGGGCAGCCCCAGCACCCGTTCGCCGAGGATGTTCTTCATGACCTCGGTCGTGCCGCCCTCGATGGAGTTCGCCCGCATCCGCAGGAAGGCCTTCTGCGGGCAGTCCCAGGCCAGCGCGGCGCTCGGCCGGACCATCTCGTAGCTGGTGTAGCGCATCCCGGCCGCTCCCAGCAGGTCGACGGCCAGCTCGGTGACGTCCTTGTTCAGCTCGGCCGAGAGGATCTTGCCCACGGAGCCCTCGGGCCCCGGGTTGCCGGTCGCGCGCCGCTGGGCGGCACGGATGTTCGTCAGTCGCAGCACCTCGGCCCGGATCCACAGCCTGACCACGGCGTCGCGGCGCACGGCGTCTCGCCGGTCGGTCCGCTCCCAGGCGCGCAGCACCTCACGGATGATCCCCGAGCCACGGGAGGGCTGCACGGCGCCGCCGATGGCGACCCGCTCGTTCATCAGGGTGGTGAGCGCCACCCGCCAGCCTTCGCCGACCGCACCCAGCCGCTCCCGGTCGGGGATCCGCACGTCGGTGAAGAAGACCTCGTTGAACTCGGCCTCCCCGGTCATCTGCCGCAGCGGGCGCACCTCCACGCCGGGGGCGTGCATGTCGACCACGAAGTAGGTCATGCCGGCGTGCTTGGGGGCCTCGGGATCGGTGCGGGCGATCACCATGCCCCACCGGGCGAGGTGGGCGAGCGTGGTCCAGACCTTCTGGCCGTTGAGCACCCACTCGTCACCGTCACGCACGGCCGTGCTCGACAGCGACGCCACGTCCGATCCCGCGCCCGGCTCGCTGAACAGCTGGCACCAGATCTCCTCACCGGTGAACAGCGGCCGCAGGTAGCGCTGCCGCTGGTCGGGGGAGCCGTGGGTGACGATCGTTGGTGCGCCCATGCCGTGACCGATCGGGTTGCGGGCGTAGGCGCTCGGCGCGCCCGCGGCCGACAGCCGGTCGTTCACGAGGCGCTGCAGCCTGGCGGGCAGGCCGAGCCCGCCGCTGCCCTCGGGGAAGTGGACCCAGGCAAGGCCCCGGTCGAACTGGGCGCCGAGGAACGCCTCCGGCGGGGTGTCCTGCGGAGGATGGGCGGCGAGCAGGTCCTCGACGAGAGCCAGCACCCGTGCCTCGTCGCCGGTCGCGGGCGGGGCGCCCGGGGTCACGGTGTCGGTCATCGGGCGCAGTCTGGTGGACCGCTCCCCCACGGCGCCACGTCGCGTCCGCCGGAGCTGCGGCGCGGCCCGTCAACCGGGGCGGGCACCGGCCCGCGACCACACCGTGGTCCGTGACGGTGCCGGCCGGTCGAGGGCCGCAACCAGCGCAGCGGTGTCGAACCCCGGGAGCCGGACGAGGTGCTCGACGACCCCCGTCGTGTCGAGCCGGTCGAGCGGCACGAGACAGCCCCGCTCGGCGTCACCCGCGAGCATCAGCACCCCGCCCGAGGCGGCGTGAGGCCCCGATCGGGCGCGCACCACGTCGACCTCGCGCACCTCGTCCCAGTCGACCCGCTCCTCCCGTCCGTCGGCGAGGACGCGCCGGGCTCCGAGCGCGTCCACGGTCAGCTCGACGGTCGCGGCGCGCCGCGCTCGGCGTCGCCGCTCGTTGCGCAGCACGGCGAGGGCCGCGAACAGCCCGGCGGTGAGCAGCACGAACCACACCAGCTCCACCGGTGCTCAGGCCTCCGCCGCAGGGCCGTCGCCGAGCCGGTCCCCGTCATCGGGCTCGTCGTCGTCACCGGGTCCGTCCCCGGCGGCGGCCAGGCGGGCAAGCAGCCGATCACGGATCGACTCGCCCGGCTCGCGGGCCCGCTCCCCGGTGATGCGCCAGCCGAGGCGTGACGAGTACAGCAGCGGGGGCTCCCGGAGCCGACCCTCACCGACCTCCAGCACCCGGGCGAAGAACAGCTCGTGGTCGAGTGGGATCTCGGGGAAGCCGTCGTGACCACCGAGGGAGCGCAGCCGATCGATCACCCCGCAGTGCAACCAGGCGATCGCGCCCGGCACCACCGGGTGCCCGCGGTCGGTCGAGAGGAACTCCGGGGCCACGTGGCGGAAGCGTCGGCCGGGGTAGGAGAAGTACTGCCCGACCTCCACCTGGTCACCGGCGAGGATCGACACCGTGAACGCGCCGGAGGCGACGATGAGGGGATGGGTGTCGTGTCTGGGAGACACCGAGGCCAGCAGGATCGGTTCCTCGAACGACACCTGGCAGACCCAGTGCGAGCAGTAGGCCCGCACGGTGCCCTCGTGGACGGCGGCCACGACCTGCACCCCCTTCATCATCTGCCCGAGGCAGCGCTTGATGCCGGGGTCGATCACGGTCAGTTCAGCCGGGCCCGGATCCGGGCCGCCCGCTCGGCGTAGCCGTTCCCCAACGAACCACCCAGCTGTGCCGCCAGGGCCTCGAGCTCACGGGCGGCGCCGTGGAAGTCCCCGGTCGCCGCCAGCGCCGCCGCGAGCTCGGC
>Ga0308417_1003387_pt1 | contig 10200 bp, 7 predicted proteins | sample HotsprSampleOS65_FD_203528 | JGI IMG/M metagenome (GOLD analysis project Ga0308417, IMG submission 203528) | Hot spring phototrophic mat microbial communities from Octopus Spring, Yellowstone National Park, Wyoming, United States - 20090730_OS65 ... | reverse complement strand
GCTCAGCTCATCGGCATCGAGCGTCAGGCCGGAGCTGATCAGCAGTCGCGTACCGGCAGCGTTGTTCATATACCGCGACAGCCGAATCCAGCCCTGAGGCTCCACGTTCCAGTCGCCGCGGTACTGAATGCGGGCGATCGAGATACTGTGCTCGATCTTGCGTTCGTTCAGGCGGATGACCGGGGTTTGCAGGCGGCTGCGGAACTGCGTCTTGTCCGTGGCGTAAAGATAGACGTTGGCCGCGAGGTCGATCTCCGGGCAGCTCTTACCACGGCCGGCAGCTCTGCTCCAGGCGGGCGCCAGGTCGCGCGTACAGATCAGCATGAGCGTGCGCAGACCGTTATGCACCTCCAGGAGTATGGGCGGAGCATCGATGCGGAACGCGACTTCGCCGCTGAAGAGCGGATGATCGTCCGGCACGCGGCGCAGCCGATACTCGGGAAAGGCCCGCCGAGCGAACTTTTCGATGCTCTGTTGAAAGCCCTCACCGGCAGAGACGGCAAACAGCATGCCGCCGGACAGACAATAATCGCGGAGCTTCTGAACTTGCTCCTCCTCGAACTCCCAGGCCACCTCGCCGCGCAAGTAGAGCACCGGGGCGTCCAGCAGGTCATCCAGGGGCCCGTCGAGCCGGACGATCTGCCAGTTCAGCGGGCGTTCGAACATGTGGCTGACGTATCGGGTCAGAGCGGCGACATCCCGCAGCCGGCTGTTCCAGTCCGGACCGTGCTGGAGCTTGTTGAACAGCAGTGGGGCGCGTCCGTGGCACAGAAACATCAGGGCGAAGGCGGTGTTTCGCAGGTCGTCCATGCCCGCGCCGCTGCCATCCCAGTGGCCATCGTCGCGCTGGTTGTCCAGCAGAAAAGCGGCCCCTTCCCGGAACCAATCGCGGTCGCGGAAGTACTTGTACCCGCTGGCGCGCCCCACGCGTTCGACGCCGTAGAGGTAGTAGTACCTCCAGCGTACGTCGCCGTAAGGGTTGTCCGGCGTGTAGTGCCGGCCGAACCAGTCGAGACCAGCCTCGATCGCAGAGAGGATGGCCGGCGCTTCCTTGGGACGGTCGGCATAGCGTCGGTCCAAGACCACGAACAGGGAGGCGAGCCCCGCTGCGGTCATGCTCCCGGTGGGAGCCTGGTCAGCTTGGTAGCCCCAGCCGCCATCGGGCCTCTGATGCCGGAGCCAATGGTCGGCGATCATTTCCCAGTATGACGCCGGCACCTCCAGGCCGGCCTCGGAAGCCATCCAGACGCCGAGGACGCCGAACTGGGTATTGGAGTTGTCCCAGCGTCCGCCCTCGGCGGAACGGAGCGTAGCGCGGTAGTCATAGCCGCCGGCATCTTTGCTCCCGCGTGGCCAAGGCGCTTCCAGGAGCCACTTGAGATCCGCCTTGAGCTGCGACTGGTACTTGTTGCCGGGGACCAACGCGAGCACGTGCGCTCGGGTCGCAATGGTGTAGGTGGCATCCAGCGGCTGGCCGGCCAGCCACGAGATCGAATCGGTTAGAAAGTCCTCGCGCGGGTTTTCGCCCGCGTAGAGCAAAGCCAGTATGGCTAAGGCGGTGTTCCCGGCCCAGTCCTGCGCGCCGGTGTTCTGGCCAGGTTCCCAGTGTCCGAACGGCGTGCGCTGCTCTTTGATCCACCGGACGCCGCGGCGGATGGCGTCCTCCACGGCCTCGTCAGTTATGGCCCCGTCGGCCCACGCGGTCCGCATACCGCGGGTCAGCAGAGTTATCGCCAGCAGGCTGGGAAGCAGAGGAGCAAGCGCGGCGGCGCGTCCGAGAAACCGCACGGGCATGGACCCCATCAAGGCGACCTCAAGCCTCCCGCCGCGTGACCCTTGGCGTGGCAGCCGGCGGGGGTCTAGAATTCTCTGAGCGTCCAGGCAGCGAACGGCACGGAGCAGCCGCATCGGTATCGGGACGCTCGCGCTGGTTGCCGTTGCGTGCCGACCGGCGTGCGTCAGTGCCGGTTCGCAGGAGCACGTCCCTTGGCGGACAACCTGCTGGAAGATAGTCAAATCATCCGGGCGGTGGTAGAGCGCCAGCTCGTCACCCCGGAGGAAGTGCGCGCGGCGCAGGAGCAGTTGGAACGGTTGCCACCGGGCGCACCGCGGCGACCGCTGGGGGATGTTCTGGTCGACCTGGGCTTTCTGACGCGCACGCAGCTTTCCCGGGTGCTGGGCAGCAGCGACGATTCGGGCGGGCGACCGGCCCAGCAGATTCCCGGCTACCAGTTGCTCAACAAGTGCGGGGCCGGCGCGATGGCGGTGGTGTACCGCGCGCGGCAGCTCAGCCTGGACCGCATTGTCGCGATCAAGGTCCTGCCCCGCCGGCTGAGCCGCAACGCCGAGTTCGTGGAGCGCTTCTATCGCGAAGGCCGGGCGGCGGCCAAGCTGAATCACAACAACATTGTGCAGGCGATCGACGTCGGGGAGGCGGGCGGCTACCACTACTTCGTCATGGAGTATGTGGAGGGCTGCACCGTCTACGACGAGCTGGCCAACGGCAAGGTGTACAGCGAGAGCGAGGCGATCGAGATCATCCGCCAGATCACCGAGGCGCTCGTGCACGCCCACGAGCGTGGTTTCATCCACCGCGACGTGAAGCCGAAGAACATCATGCTCACAAAGGACCGCGTGGCCAAGCTGGCGGACATGGGTCTGGCCCGCGAAACGACGGACCTCCAGGCCGCCCTCCAGGAGGCGGGACGCGCCTACGGCACGCCGTACTACATCAGCCCGGAGCAGATCCGCGGCGAAGTGGATATCGACCATCGCGCAGACCTGTATTCGCTGGGCGCGACCTTCTACCACATGGTCACCGGCCGGGTGCCCTTCGAAGGTCCGACGCCCTCGGCCGTCATGCACAAGCACCTAAAGGAGCCGCTGACCCCGCCCGACCACATCAACACGGCCCTGAGTTCCGGCTGCGGCGCGATGATCGAGATGCTGATGGCCAAGGACCGCGAGCAGCGCTACCCCAGCGGGCGCGAGCTGCTCGTGGACCTGGAACGATTGGCTCGGCATGAACCCCTGATCTACGCCCAGCCACACATGGACGCCCACGCGCTGGAGACGCTCTCACGCGGGCAGGTCGTGACATTGGAGAGCCCGCGGTCGGACGGGCGATTCCGGCGGCGGGCGGCCACGAGTGCGGCCGCCGGTGCCGGTTCCACGCTGACGATCGTCCTGGCCACCGTCGCGGGGCTGAGCGTCCTGCTAAACCTTATCCTGCTGATCCTGCTGGCGACACGCTAGCGCCTTGGCGCGCAGCAGCCCGTGATAGCTGCGGCCACGGCCGTCGTCCCGCACTTGTTCCCCGGCTGACGCCCCCGACTCGCGTCGGGGGTTCGGACGCCCGTCTTGCGCTGCACCGCCGCCTCACAGCACCTCGTCACCCTCCTTGCGCTGGATATCAGCACCGAGCGCCCGCAGTTTCTCATCGAAGCGTGCGTAACCGCGATCCAGGTGATAGATGCGGTTCACGCGGGTCGTGCCGCGGGCGGCCAGGCCGGCCAGCACAAGCGCAGCCGAAGCCCGCAGGTCGGACGCCATCACGGGCGCACCGATCAGCCGTTTGACTCCTTCGACGATTACCGTCGGTCCCTCTTTTCGCAGGTGAGCGCCCATGCGGTTGAGCTCGGCGACATGCAGGAACCGGTCGGGGAAGATCTTCTCGGTGATGATGCTGTTCCCGTCGGCCAGGCACAGCAAGGCCATGATCTGCGCCTGGAGATCGGTTGGGAAGCCGGGGAAGGGCTGCGTCGTCACGTCCACGGGTTCGAGGTGACGCGCGGACGAGACGGTCACGCCGCCGGCGGGTTCCTTCTCCACGTTCACCCCGATCGCAGTCAGTCGATCGACGAAGGCCATGAGGTGGTCGAGCCGGCAGTTTTCGATGGTGACCTCGCCGTTGGTGATGGCGGCGGCAACCATGAAGGTGCCGGCCTCGATCCGGTCGGGGATGATCGTGTATTCGCAGCCATGCAGTTCCTTGACGCCCTCGATCACGATCCGGGGTGTGCCGTGGCCGGTGATCGAGGCGCCGCAGCGGTTGAGGAAGTTGGCCAGATCGACGACCTCCGGCTCGCAGGCCGCCATTTCCAGAACGGTCGTGCCCTCGGCCAGACAGGCAGCCATCATCGCGTTGGCCGTGCCCAGGACGGTCGAGCCGAATGGTCCGCCCATGAAGATTTCACGTCCGCGCAGCCGTTTGGCCCGCGCTACGATGTCGCCGCTGACCAGTTCCAAGTCGGCGCCGAGCTGCCGCATGGCCCGCAGGTGAATGTCCACCGGCCGGTCGCCGATCGCGCACCCGCCGGGCATAGACACCTGGGCCTGACGGCGCTTGGCCAGCAGCGGCCCGAGCACACAGATCGACGCCCGCATCTTGCGGACGATGTCGTACTCCGCCCGACAGTTCATTTCGTCGCGCGCCACCAGCCGCAGCGTCCCGTCCCCGCGTCGCTCCACCTCGACCCCCAACTTGACCAGCAGGTCGCTAAGCGACTTCACGTCCGCCACGTCCGGGACTTCGTGGAGAATCACTTCCCCCTCACACAGGATCGAAGCCGCCATGATGGGCAAAGCGGCGTTCTTCGCCCCGCTGACCCGCACGCGACCCTTCAGCCGCGGTCCGCCGTTGATCTCAAAGTACGGGAGACTCACCGCGCGATCCTCCGTTGATCGTGTTCCCAACCCGGCCCCGGGCGCGCCCGGTACGGGCCTACGGCTGCGCGACGCGCGCGGCCGGCGCGCCCGACGGCTGCTCGACGACCGGTGTCTGTTCTACTGTGCGGCGGCGGGCGTGCAAGACGCGCGGGTGGCCCCCGCCGTCGCGGTAAAAGGCTACGTCCGTCCAGACCGCCGGGTCCAGCAGAGCCCGCACCGCCGACGCCTGGTCGAAGCCAATCTCAAGCAGAAGCTGCGCCGCGGGGCGTAGAAAGCGCGCTGCGTCGCGGACGATGCGGCGGATCAGGTCCAGTCCGTCCGCACCGGCAAACAGAGCCACGTGCGGCTCATATTCGCGCACCTGCGGTTCGACGGGCCCGTTCTCGGCGACATACGGCGGATTGCAAACGATGAAGTCGAAGATGGCCGGCTCGCTGTCCGCCGTGGACCAGGGCTCAAACAGGTCCCCGCAGCGGAACTCGATGCGCTCGGCCACGCCGTGCCGTTCGGCGTTCCGCCGGGCGACGGCCAGGGCCGCGGGCGAACAGTCGCTGGCGGCGATCCGCGCGTCCACCAGGTGTCGGGCGAGGCTGACGGCGATGCAGCCGCTGCCGGTGCCCAGGTCCAGAATGCGGGCGGCAGGCCGGGGCACGCTGCGCAGCGCGCGGATCGTACGTTCCACGAGGATTTCCGTCTCGGGGCGCGGGATGAGGACATCCGGCGTCACTTCGAAGGAGAGGGAGAAGAACTCCTTCGTACCGGTGAGGTACGCGACCGGATAGCCGGTCGCCGCCTTCTGAACCAGCGTACGAAAGCGCTCGCGAACCTGCGGGTCCGGGACCTGCTCGTGGCACGTATACAGGCGGAGGCGCTCGCACCCCAGCGCGTGGGCCAGCAGGATTTCGGCGCACAGACGTGCCGGCTCGATCTGGCGGCGGTGCAGGTACTCCTGTGTCCACGCCAGCAGGCGGGCCACGGTCCACGGCGCGTCCGATGCAGGGGTCTTCACGCCGGCACTATAGCACCGGCGCGCCGGCCGGGCGAGCCGAAGCGGGTTCACAGCGGCCGCGCACGCCGGACACGCAAACGAAGCGCGCGCTGCTTTGGTCGCCGGCGCCACGGCTTGACCCGCGCCCGGCTTTGGTCGACCATTCCGCCAACGTTTCTCTCAGCCGGTTTCGGAGCGAGGTCGGCATGGCAATCAAACAACTGACCGAGGAGCAGATTCGGACCTGGACGCTGGAACAGAAGGACCGCTGGTGGCTGGAGAACGTCTACCAGGGCGACGTGCCGCAGTTCACGGTCCGTTCCGTGACGTGCGGGTTTTTGCTGGGCGGCATCCTGTCGTGCACCAACCTGTACGTCGGAGCCAAGACCGGTTGGACGCTCGGCGTCGGCATCGTCCTCGGCCTGGTCCTTGAAATCCTGAAGATGGTCACCAAGGGCAAGTTTCCGATTTCCGGCGTGGGCTTCGGACTGGCCTTTGTCATCCAGTTCAATACCTGTCTGGCCATGGCGTTCGGCGCCTTCGTCTTCTGGCTGTGCGAGAAGTTCTGGCCCAGGCCCGAAAGCGCGGTCAACCGGGTGGTCGTGCAGAATTAGGACCCGATCTGTGCCGGCGTCATTGCCGGGGCCGCCCTGATGGGCATCGCCGTCATGGTATACACGTACGTCATTGCCGGCGGGTGAAACGGGTGGAGAGGAGATCGCGCGTGCGGCGCCAGTACTCACTTCCGACGTGCGGATTCTGCGTGCTGCTTCTGGTGGGGGCCGGATGCCGGCCGAAGCTGCCGGTCGATCCGGACGGGATCCTGTACTACTTCCGCAACGCCCGCGTGCAGGGCGAGGTCCGACGCGTCTGGCCGGAGGGGCAGCGCTATGTGGACAGCGTGCTGCGCGCCGACGCGCAGTTGATGAAGGAACTCAACGCGCTGCTGGCGTGGCAGCGCCCGGACAGCCTCTGGCCCCGCGATGACCCGCGCTGGCAGGACACTGCGGCCTTGGGCGACACCTTGGAGACACTCCGCGGGCTGGTCGCCAAGAGTGCTTCGCGGCAGGAGCGGCTGGAGACTCTGAGGTCGCGTATAAGCGCTGTGCCGCCCGAGTTGCCGGCCGAGCGCCAGGCCGGTTTCGTGGAAGAGGTCTGGCAAGCGCTGGCTCTGACCGGCCCTGGCCTGGGGAAGGATGTGCGCGCCGCGCTGCCGGAGCTGGAGCAGGGTGTGCAGGAGTTCGTCGCGTTGTTCGAGACAGCGATGGCCGAAGCCAAAGGAGCGACCTCGCAACCCACCACGGACGCCACGGACATCCATTCCGGCCCGGGCTTCGACGAACGTTATCAGGCGCTGCACGCGCGCCTGCTGGCCTGGGAAGAGGAGCTGCTGCGGCAGGCGGAGCAGCGACTGACCCTGGCACGACCACCGGCCGACGAGGAGCGCGCCCGGCGGCATTTCACCTACGAGCGCGCCTACTGGCGAAAAACGCTGGAGAGCTACGTGAAGGCCGTCGCCGCTGCGCGCGATGAAGCCCAGGCTGAGCTCGGCCAGGTCGAGAAGCAATTGACCGGCAAAGCGTTTTCGGACGCGGCGCGCCGGGCTGCGCTCGAGCGACAGCGCGAATCGCTCCGTGCCCGGGTGTCAGCGCGCGAGCAGCGTTGGGCAGCGCTGAAAGGCCGGGTGGACGAGATTCTCCAAAAGTCCAAAGCCGCGGCGGGGTAAGCGGCCGTGCCGCCCGCGGACTTCGGTCAGGCGCTGGAACTGCTCGGAGTCGGCCTGTTGGCCGGGACGGTCGGCGGCATGCTGGGCGTCGGCGGGGGCATCGTCATGATCCCCGCGATGGTCATCTTTCTGGGCGACCGGTACGGACCGAACTCTCTGCACCTGTACAAGCTCGCCGCGATCGCCACCTCGGTCTTCGTTTCCATCCCTGCCGCCGCCCGACACCTGCGCGCCCGTGCGGTTCTGACCGCCATGTTGCCGGCGATTCTGCCCGCGGCCACTGTGGGAACCGTCGTGGGGGTGTGGGTCGCGGGGCACTTTTTCCAGGCGGAGCAGACGCACATCCTCCGCCGGATATTCGGCGTGTTCCTTGAATTCGTGGTGGCCGTCCAGCTCTACCAGGATTGGCTCGCGGGCCAGGGCGAGCGGAGTCTGCGGCGTTCCTGTCCCCTGCCGAGCCGACGGCTGCTGATCGGCGGCAGCGTCGGGCTGCCCACCGGCCTGATCGCCGGCCTGCTGGGCGTCGGCGGGGGCATCTGGAACGTACCCGTGCAGTATCTGCTCTTCGGCGTCCGTCTGCGCTACGCGATCGCGACTTCGTCGTTCGTGGTGGTGTTCGTGTCGGCGGTGACGACGATCGTGCAGGGCTGGTCGGTCGCGCACCTGCCGGGGCTCAGTCTGCACGCGAGCGTGCCGCTGGTAGGCTGGCTGGTCCCCGGCGCGCTGGTGGGGGGCTGGTGCGGGGCGGAGTTGACCCACCGCTTGCCCGTCCGCTGGTTGCGCTACGCGTTCGGCGCCCTGCTCGCGCTCAGCGGCCTGCGACTGATCCTCTCCTGAGCCTGCGGCGCGCGGTGCGTCCCGCGGCGTCAGGTCGGCGGCGCGGGCGACGGCGCAGGCTGCCCCAGCAGGATCACCAGCAATTCCGTGCAGGCCACCAGATCACGGCGGTTGTGGTCCAGCACGGGCGCGATGACGCGCGCGTTGCCCGTCTCGATGAAGTGCCGGAACAGGTCCGGAACATCGCTGCTGGGAACATCGCCGACCCGCGGACGACGCAGCACGTACTGCTCCAGCGTACCGAGCCGATGGTTGGGCAGACCGCGCGGCCACGCGCGGCGCGCAACGTGCAGCAGGTCGATGTGGTGCTGAACCTTGGGCAGCGGTAAGCGATAGCGGGCCGCCCGGTCCCGCAGGAACGGCTCGTCGAAGCTGCGGCCGTTAAACGTGATCCACGTATCGCGGCGGCCGGCCAGCCCCGCAAACGCGTGCAGAATGGCCTCTTCCTCGGGGTAATCGCGGGCCAGGAATTGCTGCACGCGCAGCGGGGCCTCATCCAGCAGCACCACGCCGATCAGAAACACCGGCACCCCGGCGAAGCCAGCCGTCTCGATGTCCAACACCATCGCGCGAGCCGGGTCGATGACCACGCCCCGACGACCCCATGCTCGCAACGCCCCGAGGTGCTCGGCCCGAACACACGCCTCCGCGCAGATCCGCGCAAACGGCGTATTCACCTGCCAGCAGCGGCGCGCACCCGACACCACTTCGCCGCCCCCCAACGCGTCTTCCAATGGCGACGGACCACACACCGGACGCGCCCGGGTCAGCAGCGGTTCCCGCGAACGCAGACCGATCAGCTCATCCAATCGCTGTCGCAGGCCATCCATGACGCCGGAATTATACCGGCCCCAGCGCGGCGCCGTGCCGGGTCTCACCCCCGGCTGACCGGCAGGCACGCCACGAGCGCCCGCGCCGCCGCCTCCGGGTCGTCCGCAGAAATGACGGCCGCCGAAACCGCCAGACAGTCCGCCCCCGCTGCCACCACCGCCGCCGCATTGTCTGCGGCAATCCCACCAATGGCGACCAACGGGAGTTCCGTGCGCGGTCGCACAGCAGCCAGCGTCGACGGGCCGGCGATATGCGCCTGCGGCTTGGTCTCGCTGGCGTACATCGGCCCCACGGCCAGGTAGTCCGGCATCTCCGCAAGGGCGGCTTCGAATTGCGCCTCGGTATGCGTGCTTTTGCCGACCAGCACACGTGCTCCGGCGATCCGCCGGACGTCACGAACCGACAGGTCGTCCTGCCCCACGTGCACGATGTCTGCCCCGGCCAGGCGGGCGATATCCGGACGGTCGTTGACCGCCAGCAGCACGCCGTGCCGCGCCGTCAGGTCGCGCACCTGCCGCGCCCGCCGCAAGTGCTCTCGGTCCGGCAGATTCTTCTCACGAAGCTGGATGCACCCGGCGCCGCCCCGGATCGCGGCTTCGACGACATCGAGCCACGGTCGCCGACACAGGGCTTCCGTGACCAGCACGTACAGTCGCACGCCGCGGAACCGTTGCCGCAGCTCCCCCCGCAGCACGAGGCGTTGCTCAAGCTCATAAAGGCGGTAGCGCAGCGACTCGGCGGCCGAGGCAGCCGCGGGCGAAAGGAGTTTGCCGTACTCGCTCAGAGCCCGGGTGGCCTCGCTCGCCCGCGCAAACGCGGCCCGTACCACGTCGTCGGGCGCCTGACGCGTCAGCTCCTGCGCCGTTTTCACGTCGCGGCCGACGTCCCCCACGATGTCACGCGCCGCCAGCAGATTGTCAGCGCCCACCGCCGCGATCACGCTGCGCAGATCATGCCGACAACCCTTGGCGGCGGCCGCGGCGTCGGCGTCGTCCCGTACGAAGCGAGCGTAGTCTTCGATCACCCGCAGCGCTTCCCGCGTGCGGTTCAGATTCACGTCGAGAATTCGCAGGACGTCCGAGTCCAAGCGGTTATCCCGTTGTGTGCCGCGAAGCTCAGGTTTCCCGCAGTTCCGCGATGAGCTCGAACA
>Ga0308417_1003384_pt1 | contig 10207 bp, 6 predicted proteins | sample HotsprSampleOS65_FD_203528 | JGI IMG/M metagenome (GOLD analysis project Ga0308417, IMG submission 203528) | Hot spring phototrophic mat microbial communities from Octopus Spring, Yellowstone National Park, Wyoming, United States - 20090730_OS65 ... | reverse complement strand
AGCAGCTCGCTCTGGCCGATCGGCATCTTGCCCGCGCCTCCCACCGACGCAGAGAGTGTCACGCCCCCGACGGGCGCATTCGAGCGGCGGCGTCTGGTTGCTGGCTGCGAGCCATCATGCACCGCTACGACGGCAGCGCCCGGCTGGCCGCTTCTTCCTTCAGACGCCTTACCATCTCATCCAGCGGCACCTGCCCCTGGTCGCGGCCGCGAACGCGCGCGGCGACGAGGCGGCCAGCCAGTTCCTTTTCGCCGACGATGAGCATGCAGGGTATCTTGTTGAGCGAAGCGTCGCGGATTTTGGCGCCGATCTTCTCGCCGCTGAGATTGGTCTCGACGCGCAGAGCGGCGTCGCGGAGGGCGGCGGCCACCTGGACGGCGTAGTCGTTGAACTTCTCGGAGATCGACAGCACCGCCACCTGCACGGGCGCCAGCCAGAGGGGAAATGCCCCCCCGAAATGCTCGGTCAGCACGCCGACGAACCGCTCCATCGAGCCGAACGGCGCGCGGTGGATCATCACCGGGCGATGGGGCCTGTTGTCCGGTCCGATGTACGACAGATCGAATCGCTGCGGCAACTGATAGTCCACCTGCACCGTGCCGAGCTGCCACTCGCGGCCGATGACGTCCTTGACGACGAAGTCGATCTTCGGGCCGTAGAACGCGGCCTCGCCGCGCTCCAGCGTGAACTGCACGCCGAGTCTGGCGGCCGCATCCTTGCACGCCTGTTCGGCCTTGTCCCACTGCTCAATTTCGCCCACGTACTTGGCGCTGTCGGGAGTGCGCAGCCCCACGCGAACGCGATAGTCCTTCATCCCCAGCGTGTTGAGCACGATCTTCACCAGCTCCAGACAGCCCATGATCTCGGAGGAGACCTGCTCCTCGGTGCAGAAGATGTGGGCATCATCCTGGGTGAAGCCTCGGACGCGGGTCATGCCCCCCAGCTCGCCGCTCTTCTCCCATCGATAGACGGTGCCGAACTCGGCCAGGCGTACCGGCATGTCGCGATAGCTGCGCTGCTCGGAAGCGAAAATGCGGATGTGCATCGGGCAGTTCATGGGCTTCAGCAGATAGCCCTCGACATCGCCGCTGGCCATGCGGTTGGCCAGCTCGGCGCAGGAGCAGCCTTCGCGGGCGAGCTGGTCGATCAGGTCCCGATCCACCAGCGGCGGGAACTGGCTCTCGCGATAGTAAGGGTAATGTCCGGAAGTCTTGTAGAGACCCAGCCGGCCGATGTGCGGCGTGAAGACCTGCTGATAGCCCTGGCGGCGCAGGTGCTCGGAGATGAAGTTCTGAAGCTCCTGGCGCACGACCGCCCCTTTGGGCTTCCAGAGGATCAGGCCCTGGCCCACGGCATCGTCGATGGCAAACAGGCCCAGTTGCGGGCCGAGCACGCGATGGTCGCGTTTCCTGGCCTCCTCGAGCATCTTCAGGTGCTTTTCCAGTTCTTGCCTGTCGAAGAAGGCGGTGCCGTAGACGCGCGTGAGCTGATCGCGGCTGGCATCGGCGCGCCAGTAGGCGCCGGCCACGCTCTGAAGCTTCACCGCCCTGATGCGCCCGGTGGAGGGCACATGCGGCCCGCGGCACAGGTCCAGGAAATCGCCCTGTCGATACAGCGAGACAGTCTTCTCACCGGCCGCCGCCAGCTCGTCGATGATTTCGTCCTTGAACCGCTGGTTTTCGGCGCGCAGGCGCCGACGGGCCTCTTCCAGGGGGACATCCTCGCGCTGGAAGGGCAGGTCGGCGTCGATGATTTTCTGCATTTCGGCCTCGACCCTGGGCAGGTCTTCTGCGGAGAGCGGCTGAGGGAGTTTCAGGTCGTAGTAGAAGCCGTTGTCGACGACGGGACCGATGGTGTACTGGACTTCGGGCCCGAAGAGGTGGCGGAAGGCCTGGGCCATCACATGGGCGCTGCTGTGTCGCAGGACGAACAGCCCCTCGGGGTCGCGGTCGGTGATGATCTGGACCGCGTGCTCGCCGCTGAGCCTGTGGCTCAGGTCCACGAGTTTGCCGTCCACCCTGGCGACGATAGCCGCCTGCGCCAGCCGCTTGCCGATGGATTCGGCCAGTTGGGCGATGGTGGTGCCGTCTTCAACCTGTCTTACACTGCCATCGGGGAGTCTGATCAAAGCCATTTTCGCTCCATGGCCGCTGCCGGTTGTTCTGGACGTACAAACGATAGCGCCCGGCCAGTTGAGCCGGGCGCGAGTCGTTTTCAACGTCATGTAGTTGACGAACGCTCACCATCCGGCCGGGGGGGCCGTGGTCGTGGTCGTCGCCGTGGTCCTCAGCGGGCACATGCGGGCAAATATACTGCATGAAGAGCCGCGGGTCAAACCGCTCCCCGTCCGCGTCGGATCAAGGCACGGTCCCCCGACGTGTGCCTTCCGGCCAAGGTGGCATGAATCGACGGACCCAGTAGGGTCCGGGCGGGGGATGGGGGGCGCATCTTGCCCGTGTGCGTGCCAACCGGCCGTAAAGGTGAGGGCACGGGGACGCCCGTGCTACGTTGTGCGCGGGCGCGATCTCGGAGCGCCGCCTGCAGAGAGTGTCACGCGCCCGACACCAGCGGTGAGGCGGCCGGCGCGGTGGTTTCGGCGGGCCGAAAACAGGGCGGTGGGCGTGGATTCTGTCGATTTGGCGCTTGGCCCATTGAAATCCCCCGTAATTTGCGGTATTTTCTGACGTCAAGGCGTCCGATTCCCGGTCGCCTCACCCGCGGCGCTCGGTGCGGCGCGGACAAGACCGTGGGTGCGAATGGGAGCGCACCCATCTCGGCCGCCGGTGGATCCGGCGGTGGCTCCACCCCGGGCGCGCTGCCGCTGGGGTGAAATCTCTCAGGAAGGAGATTCGCGATGGCTAAGGCAATGACCAAGTCCGAGACCGCGGCGTATCTGGCCGAAAAGGCCGGAATCACCAAGAAGCAGGCCGGACTGGTGCTCGCCGCCCAGGCAGAACTGGCTTACAAGCAGGCCAAGAACACGTTTGTCATCCCCGGCATTGGCAAACTGCGGCTGAAGGAGCGGCCCGCTCGGAAGATGATCATGCGCTTCGGGCCCAAGGCCGGGCAGGAAATCACCGTCCCCAAGAAGAAGGTGGTCAAGTTCCTCGTGTCCAAGGCCGCCAAGGACGCCATCCTCGGGGCCAAGAAATAAGGGATGCTTTCAGGACGGTCCAACCCAGGGCCGCCGGCGAGCCGGCGGCCTGTATCATTGGTATGGCGCGGTTCCGTCAGTGCATGAAAAACGCCGGTTGGACCGGCGGCTCCCCTCGCCCGCACCGCGTCAGTAGGCCGTTGCCACGTACGGAAGAAGAGCCATGAACCGCGCCCGCTTCACCGCCCGGGCGATCATCCGCTGCTCCATGGCCGTGGCCCCGGTGCGTTTGCGTGACAGCAGCTTGCCGTTGCCCGAGAGCATGCGGCGAAGGGTCTCGGTGTCTTTATAGTCCACGTACACCTTGCCGCTGGCGCTGGTGCGCGTGACCTTGATCCTGGGCCGGTTGAACGTCTGAAACTTCTCGGTTCGCTCGCGGCGCTCGCGCGTCGTTCGGGTTCGTGCCATGTACCTTCCTGCTCCACTGCGTTAGAGAAACCTCCAATTTTAGCCAGGTGGGCAATCGATGCAAGAGGCTGACGCAGCTGACGCAAGCTGACGCAGATCGACGCAGGCGATCCACCAGTCGCACTGCTGCACGCAACACAACAGGCTGGCCCCGGCAGGGGGCCAGCCTGGGTTTGGCTTTGGTTGGGCCGCTCGACGGGCGGATTTCGATCCAGGGCCGCCCGACTCACATTTCGGTTGTCAGCAGCACGAACCGCTTTGTGCCCTGGGCACTGGTCACATAGAGCTGAATGCCTTTCTTCAGGTCGCCCTGCTTAATGGCCTCGGCAAACTCCGCCGCGCTGGAGACGGGGCGGCCGTCGACCTCGGTGATTACATCGCCCAGGCGCAGGCCGCGGCGGGCTGCGATGGAGTTGGGCTCCATGCGCATCACCACGACGCCGCTGCTCACGTTGAGTCCGTCGCGTCGGGCCGTCTCCGGCGTGACCGTCCGTACCTGAATGCCAACCTCGGGAATGTTGGTCAGCCCTTCAGGACCGCGGCGAGGGCCGCGCTGCGTCGGACCGCCCTGCCGAACCGCCACCAGGTCCTCGGGCTGCTCGCCCAGCTTCAGCGTCACTTTCTCGGTCTGTCTCTTGCGGAAGACGGTCAACTCCACTTCGGTGCCGGGGGGCATGGCCGCGATCGCCTCGCGGAGCTGCTGCACGTCGTTGGCGGGCTTGCCGTTGATGGCGGTGATGATGTCGCCGTGCATCAGTTTTCCGGTGGCGGGGGTGTCGCTCAGCACTTCGCTGACCAGCACGCCGGTATTCTTGTCCCACCCGAAGCTGCGCGCCAGTTGCGGATCGTTGGAGACGCTCTGGATCACCACCCCCAGCCAGCCGCGGACGACGCGCCCGTGGTCCCTCAGCGAGCGATAGACAAACTGCGCCAGGTTCGAGGGAATGGTGAAACCGATCCCCTGGAAGCCGCCGGTGCGAGAGGCGATGGCGGTGTTGATTCCCACGACTTCGCCGCGCAGGTTCACCAGCGGTCCGCCGCTGTTACCGGGATTGATGGGGCAGTCGACCTGGATGAAGTTCTCATATCCCCCCTCGCCGAGGATGCCCACGTCGGTGCGGTTCAAAGCGCTGACGATGCCGTGGGTCATCGAGCCCACGTAGCCGAAGGGGCTGCCAAACGCCAGCACCCAGTCGCCCTTCTGAAGAGTGTCGCTGTCGCCCCAGCTTGCGGCCGACAGGCGGTCGGCCTCGATCTCGATCACCGCCAGGTCCGTCTTGGGGTCGACGCCCAGGAGCTTGCCGTTGCTCACGCGCCGGCCGTCAGCCAGCGTGATGATCATCTCCTCGGCCCCGCCGGCGACGTGATTGTTGGTGATGATGTAGCCCTTGGCGCCCCTGACCTCCACGATGATTCCGCTGCCGGTGCCCACCTGGTCGGGAACGGGCATGTCCTCCGGACGCGGCAGGAATCCCTCGGGGACATCGGGCCGGCCGTCGCCGTCGCGGTCGGGGAAGAACCTGCGGAGAAAATCGTCGTCAAAGGGCATCTGCTGCATCACCGGCGCCTTCTTGCGTACGTTGATGAGCACGACGCTGGGCTCCACAACCCGCCCGACATGCCGGAAGGCCGTCGACAGGTCCTCCACCGTCGCCAGCCCCTTCTTGATCTCGGCACGCTGTTTCTCGCTGTCCGCAAAACTGCGGTCCTGGGCGAAACTGAAGCCGTAATAACCGGCCACGAACGCGGCCGCGCACACCATCATGGCCGCCAGAAATGGCGTTCGCATCGTTTTCATAGCACAGGCTCCTTCGTCGTCTGTTGAGTTTCAGAAAACCATTTTCGAAATTGTTCGCGCTGAGAATCCGGCATAGAGTAATTGTGCTGCGAGGACGGATAGGCGCCGCTGCCAACCATTTCCACATACCGCGCAAAGGCCGCGCGCATGCCCTGCGCCACATCGCCCAGATCGGGCGCGAAGCGGGGGCGCGTCGGACTCAGTCCGATCGCATCATGGGTCACGATGACGCATCCGTGACAGTCTGGCCCGGCGCCGCAACCGATTACCGGCACGTCCACGCAGGCCACCACGGCCCCGGACACCTCGGGGGGCACCGCTTCCAGCAATATCGCCGCCGCCCCATGCCTGGCCGCCTGCAAAGCCAATGCCACGATGGCCGATGCCTCGGCGGCCGTGCGCCCCTGATATTTGTAACCGCCGAGGTAGCCGATGCTTTGCGGCCGCAGACCCAGGTGCGCCATCACCGCCACCCCGGCGCTGCGAAGCCTGCGGATCAGTTCCAGTTGTTCCTCCTGCGCCTCGATCTTCACGCAGTCGCAGCCGGTCCGCTTGACCATCTTCATGATGTTGCCCAGGCCCTGGCTGAGCGAAACCTGATACGATCCGAAGGGCATGTCGGCCACCACCAGCGCCAGCGGCGCGCCCCGTCGCACCGCGGCCGTGATCTGGATCATGAACGACAGGGGCACGGGCAGGGTGGTAGGGTGCCCCAGGATGACGTTTGCGGCCGAGTCGCCCACCAGCAGGGCCGGCACGCCCGCCTCCTGCATGAGCCGCGCCGTCGTGAAGTCGTAGCAGGTCAGCATGGGGACCTTGCGCCCCGACTCGCGAGCGGCGCGAAGATGCGAGAGGGTGAACTTCTCCGTCAGCGCGGGCATCGGAATGATTCTACCCTCCGCAGGCGGTCGGGTCACGGTGCCAAGCGGTTGGCCGCTGGACCTGTGGGGGCTGGACGGCATCGCGGAGGCGGCCTGAAGAAACTCATGCGGGAGCACATTGGGTCCACGGTCTGATATGGAAGTTGTGGTTCCGGACGCTCTTGGGCATAATCCATGTTGCCGGGTCGCGGGGCGGCCAGTGGCGACTGGTCAGAGCGGCGGATGTGTCTGAATGCGGGCGGGCGTGCGAGCGATGATCGGGTGCAGCTTTGCGGCCTGGGAAGCCGAGGCTGGGTTTGTCCTGCGCCAAGCAGCCGGGTGCGGTCGCGGGTTTTCTGTGGTATGCTTCGGACTCGTCTCAGTCAGACCGCTCGAATCGCTCAGGTAGGACACGATGGCAAGACAGGTGGTCATCGAAAACCCGGTCATCAACTCGCCCTTCGACGAGCCGCAGCGCCACTTCCACTTCGACGACGAGGGCATCACGGACATCATCGTGGACAAGCGCCGCGAGAGCGGCTACTTCGTGCCCGTTGCCCAGCCGCGTAAAAAGGCCCGCGGCGCGAAGCAACTGGTCTTCGATACCGAGTGGACCGCCGACCGGATCGAACCGAATAAGATGGTCAACGCCATACGCCAGAAGATCAGACTCTGGCGCGAAGGCCGCTACGCCAGCGACGTAACCGCCGTCACGGCGCGGCTGCTGCAGCACTGGCGCAGCGCCGACCGCTCCCGCCGGCTGTTCTTCTGTCAGATCGAAGCCCTGGAGACGCTCATCTACATCGCTGAGGTCGCCCGCAGGTACGGCGACAACTGGATTGAGAATGATCTCCGCGCGGCGAATGAGGATGCCAACCCCGGCCTCTTCCGCATCGCCTCCAAGATGGCCACCGGCAGCGGCAAGACCGTGGTCATGGCCATGCTGATCGCCTGGCAGACACTCAACAAGATCGCCAATCCGCAGGACGCGCGCTTCACCGACAGCTTTCTGATTGTCACGCCCGGCATCACCATCCGCGACCGCCTGCGCGTTCTTCTGCCCAGCGACCCGGGCAACTACTACCGGGCGCTGGACATCGTTCCGGCCGACCTGATGGAGCAGCTCGGCCAGGCGAAGATCGTCATCACCAACTTCCATGCCTTCAAGCGCCGCGAAAAGGTCAAGGCCGGCAAGCTCACCAGGGACATCCTCGGCAACAATGACGCGGCCAGCGGCTCGGCCTTTACCGAGTCCGAGGGCGAGATGGTCCGGCGCGTCTGCCGCGGGCTGAGCCCCAAGCGGAACATCATCGTCATCAATGACGAGGCGCATCACTGCTACCGCCGTCGCGCCGGCGGCGTGGAGGAGAACCTCACCGGCGACGAGCGCAAGGAAGCCGAGAAGCGCGACGAGGCCGCCCGCATCTGGATCAGCGGTCTGGAAGCGGTCCAGCGCAAGCTCGGCATCAAGGCGGTCTACGACCTCTCGGCCACGCCATTCTTCCTGCGCGGCAGCGGCTACCCCGAAGGCACGCTCTTTCCGTGGGTGGTCTCCGACTTCTCGCTGATCGACGCGATCGAGTGCGGCATCGTCAAGGTCCCGCGCGTGCCCGTGTCCGACAATGCGATGGACAGCGACCTGCCCACCTACCGTAACATCTGGCACCGCATCCGCGACGAGCTGCCCAGGAAGGGCCGTGGCACCGACGCGGTTTCAGGTGAACCGAAACTGCCGGCCGTTCTCGACGGGGCGCTGCACAGCCTCTATGCCAACTATGAGAAGTGCTTCCACCGCTGGGAGCAGAATGCCGAAGCCCGCGCCGCCGGGCTGACTCCGCCCGTCTTCATCGTCGTCTGCAACAACACGAACGTCTCGAAGATGGTCTTCGACTACATCGCCGGCTGGGAGAAGCAGCTTCCCGACGAAACCACCGTAGCCGTCCCCGGCCGCCTTGCCCTGTTCAGTAACGTGGACGGCGGGCGGTTCGTCGACCGGCCTAACACCATCCTCGTGGACTCTGAGCAGCTCGAATCCGGCGAGGCGATGAGCGAGGACTTCAAGAAGATCGCCGCCGCCGAGATCGCCGAGTTCAAGGCCGAGTACCGCCAGCGCTTTCCCGACCGCGACGTGGAGAAACTTACGGACGAAGACCTGCTTCGTGAGGTCATGAACACCATCGGCAAGCCCGGCAGGCTCGGCGAGCACATCCGCTGCGTCGTGTCCGTCTCCATGCTCACCGAGGGCTGGGACGCCAACACCGTGACCCACATCCTGGGCGTGCGGGCCTTCGGCACCCAGCTTCTATGCGAACAGGTCGTCGGCCGCGGCCTGCGACGGATGAGCTACAGCACCGTCAAGCATACGCTGCACCTGCCCGGCGGTCGCGGCGAGCACACGTTCGACGCCTTCCCGGTCGAATACGCTGAGGTCTACGGCGTGCCGTTTTCGTTCATCCCGTGCAGCGGCTCGACCACCGACCCCAAGCCCGGCCCCATTCCCACCCGCGTTCGCGCCCTGGAAGAGCGCATCGCCTGCGAGATCACGTTCCCGCGCATCGACGGCTACCGCTACGAACTGCCCGCCGAGCGCCTTACCGCGAAGTTCTCGCCCGACTCGCGGATGGCCCTGACCACCGCCGACGTGCCCACCAGGGTCGAGTGCGACCCCATCGTGGGCGAAAAGGCCATCCACACGCTGGACGACCTGAAGCACCGCCGCGAACAGGAAGTCGTCTTCGTTATCGCGCGCCGTGTCCTGGAGCAGTACTTCCGCGACAACGACGGCAACCCGAAGGTGTGGGTCTTCCCGGACCTGGTGGCCATCACCCGCCGCTGGCTGGCCGAGTGCCTGACGCTCAAGGACAACACCTTCCCCCAGCTTTTGCTGCTGGTTGAGAACAGCCATCAGGCCGCCGACCGCATCTACCAGGCCGTCGTTGCCGCCGATGAGGGGCAGAAGCGCCTGCTGCCTATCCCCAGGCCCTACGACACCCTGGGCAGCACCCGCTATGTGGACTTCGACACCACCCGGCCGGTCTATCGTACCGATCCGCGCAAGTGCCACGTCTCGCACGTCGTGGCCGACACCGAATCCTGGGAGCAGAAGATGGCGCAGGCCCTGGAGGAGATGCCCGAGGTGCTGTGCTACGTCAAGAATCACAACCTGGGCTTTCTCATTCCCTACACGATCAACGGCGACCAGAGGAACTACGCGCCCGACTTCCTTGTCCGCGTCGATGACGGCCACGGCAAGGACGATCCGCTGAACCTGATCATCGAAATCAGCGGCGAGCGCGACGCCGAGAAGGGCGCCAAGGTTGCCACTGCCCGCAACCTCTGGGTTCCCGCCGTCAACAACGCCGGCACGTGGGGCCGGTGGGACTTCATCGAAATCGCCGATCCGTGGGATGCGAAGAACACGATCCGCGCTCGCTTTCAGTTGCGGCCGGGAGCGCAGGAAGGGACACCCGCATGTTGACACGCCTGAGAGTCCGGAACTTCAAGCGCCTGGACATCGACATCGAACTGACGCGCTCCGTGGTGTTCATCGGACCGAACAACTCCGGTAAGACGACCGCCCTTCAGGCACTGACGCTCTGGGAACTGGGCTTGCGGCAATGGCTGGCCAAGCGCGGCGGCAAGGCCGTCGCGGGCAAGCGGCCGGGCGTCGCCATCAACCGGCGCGACCTGATCTCGATCCCCGTGCCCAGTGCCAATCTGCTGTGGCGTAACCTGCACGTGCGTAGCGTCAAGAGCACGAATGGCAAGACGGAAAGCACGCGGAACATACGGATCGACGTGATCGTGGACGGCGTCTCAGACGGCCGGCGCTGGTCCTGCGGCCTGGAGTTCGACTACACCAATGAGGAGTCCTTCGTCTGTCGGCCCATTCGTGAGCGCGGCTTCGACGAAACGCCCGTGCAGGAGGCGAAGTTCACGAGCATTCCCTACGCAGCCGCCGCGGTGAAGGTCGCCTACCTGCCGCCC
>Ga0308417_1003379_pt1 | contig 10216 bp, 11 predicted proteins | sample HotsprSampleOS65_FD_203528 | JGI IMG/M metagenome (GOLD analysis project Ga0308417, IMG submission 203528) | Hot spring phototrophic mat microbial communities from Octopus Spring, Yellowstone National Park, Wyoming, United States - 20090730_OS65 ... | reverse complement strand
AACGCAATCTCTTTATGATTGATGCGGGTTCACAAGATGGCGTGGATATTGGCATGGCAGTTTTAACCGATAAAGGCTTGGCAGGAAGAGTGGTTTTAACATCGCCACATTTTGCGATTATTCAGCCTGTTATCAATTCAGATTTCAAGGTGAGCGTAGTGTCGGAAAAAACGCGCTTGCTTGGCGTAGTGCATTGGACAGGCGGAGATATTGCCATCGCAAAACTCTTACACATTCCTGTAAGCCGAAAAATTGAAGTCGGCGAACGACTTCTGACAACGGAGTTCAGTTCGTTTGCCAATGCGAACATTCCTGTTGCAACGGTCGAGCATGCTGAAACAAACGACAACGATTTATTTCAGCGCGTAACAGTTCGGCTTGCCGTAGATTTTAGCACGCTGGAACACGTCTTTGTAGATTTAACGAAGCCGAACATTGAGCAAAATCAACTGCGGGCGCGTTACCGAGAATTTCAATAAAGTCAACTCCTTCAAACTCGTTTGAGACAGCGCATTGTTTGGTATATCGGCGGCGCGATTGCGCTGGGCTTTCTTCAAAAACTGCTCTTCGACCGCCTCCTCATCTTCGGTGCAAAGCCTGATGTCATGTTGCTTCTCACGGCTTGGATTGCGCGACGAGAAGGACAAAGCCTTGGCACAACCGCCGGGTTCTTCATCGGACTTTTCATGGATCTGCTTCACGGCACGATGGGACTTGACGCATTTTCGAAAACCGTTTCTGGATTCGTTGCAGGATTTTTCTCAAACCCCGATACCCTCGATAATCTCTCCAACTTCATCTTTGCAACCATGCTGGCGGCATTTTTTGGAACGTCTGCATATGAACTCTTGTCAACCGCTTTGCAGGCACCGTTGCTCAAATGGACGCTCTTAGCGGTTGCAACAAGCCTCTATAATCTGCCGTTTGCGTATTTGTTCTTTGAAGGCACAAAACGATTCACCTAAAACATTTAGCAACTTCATGCCACTCTCGCTCAAAATCACCAAACTCTTCAAAGAGTTCACGGAAAGCAATCAATCGTCGGGGCTGTTACTTCTTGCAAGCACGGTGCTGTCGCTTCTCTTGGCGAATGTGTTTCTCGGTGAATCTTACATCACCTTCTGGCAAACGAAACTCGGCGTTCAAACCGATTTTGTGAATCTCAAACACAGCCTCGAACATTGGATTAACGATGGCTTAATGGCGATTTTCTTCTTGCTTGTCGGCTTAGAAATCGAACGCGAAATTTACGCGGGCGAACTTTCTGACTTGCGCAAAGCCGCGCTGCCCATTCTTGCCGCGTTCGGCGGAATGCTTCTGCCCGCAGGATTTCACTTGCTCTTAAACGCAGGCACAGAAACACAAGCAGGATTCGGAATTCCAATGGCGACTGACATTGCCTTCGCACTTGGCATTTTGGCGATGGTTGGAAAAAATGTGCCGCTTGCCGTCAAAGTGTTCCTCACAGCACTTGCAATCATTGATGACTTGGGCGCGATTATCGTTATCGCGATTTTTTATTCCAAAGGATTTTCACTGCCGTTCTTTCTCGGTGCGATGAGCCTGTTTGCCGTGATGCTGGTTTTGAACCGATTGAAAGTCAATGCGCTTTGGATTTATCTCGTGCTGGGCGTGGTGATGTGGTATTGCATGATGGAGTCAGGAATTCACGCCACGATTGCAGGCGTATTGCTGGCGTTTGCGATTCCGTTTGGAGAAGGCTCGGAGTCATCGCCGTCGTATCGCTTGCAACACGCGCTTCACACGCCGGTGCTGTTTGTGATTATGCCAATTTTCGCGCTCGCCAATACGTGCATTATCTTTTCTGAAACTTGGTGGCAAGGATTGTTTTCGGCGAATAGTGCGGGAATTTTCTTGGGACTATTCGTTGGAAAATCGGTCGGAATTTTGGGTGCGGCATTGCTGGCGATTAAGTTGAAAATTGCAGAATACCCGCGCGGCACAACTTGGAAGCACTTTTTCGGTGCAGGATTTCTGGGTGGAATCGGATTCACGATGTCTATCTTCATCACGGTGTTGGCGTTTGAGAGCAATCCCGAAGTCGTTGCCGCCTCAAAAATATCGGTGCTAATGACATCGGTGATTGCAGGGCTGGTTGGATTTATGATACTGAAATTGCAACCGATGCCGAAGGTAGTGGAAGCCGAATCACAAATTTTATCTCAACAAGGTTGAAGGGAGCGATTTTAGTTTTTGTCTTGCTCACGTTGAGCGGCGCGGCGATTTGGGCGCAGAAACTTCCGCCGGCGTTTCGCTGTGCGCGGCTCAAATATAGTGGCGGCGGCGATTGGTATAACGACCCTTCCGCCGTGCCAAACCTCATGCGATTCATCAAAGAAAAAACAGGCATTGCTACACCCGAAAAAGAAGAAATCGTCGAAGCCGCAAGCCCAAACATTTTTCAATACCGCTTCGTCTTTATGACCGGACACGGCAACGTGCGCTTCACCGAAGCCGAACTTGAAAACTTACGCAATTACCTGAAAGCCGGCGGATTCATTTATGTTGATGATGATTACGGAATGGACAAAAGTTTTCGCCGTGAAGTCAAGCGACTTTTCAGCGGAATAGATTTAGTCGAACTGCCGTATTCACACCCGATTTTCAACATCTTTTTCAAGTTTCCGAATGGCGCACCGAAAATTCATGAGCACGACAATCAACCGCCACAAACGTTCGGCTTGTTTTACAACAATCGGCTTGTGTTGCTTTATACCTACGAATCCAATCCGAGTGATGGTTGGGCGAACCCTGAAATTCACAACGACCCGCCCGAAAAACGCGAAGAAGCCTTGAAATTCGGAACAAACATTGTTCTCTATGCGATTACGCAATAAACTGCTTTTCCTTTTTCTCTTTGCTGCCGCCTCGCTTACCGCACAATCCTTTGAAGGCGCAATTACTTTTCAGATTCACTCCGCACAGCAACAGGGCGAGCTTGAACTGTTGCTTTCACCAAAAGGCATTCGCGCCGAGTTCAAAGGACAGAACAACTTTGTGATGCTCATCAAGCGCGATGCGACCGATGCCATTCAACTCAATCCAAAAACGAAAACCTATCGCGATATCGACCTGCAAGAACAGCGGCGACTTTCGGCTTCTGTGGGCAAGTTGGAAAAATTCGAGGTGGAAAAACTTGGCAAGGAATTGGTGTTGAATGTGGTATGTCATCACTTCAAACTCAAAAGCGCGAAACGCACGCTTGAAATTTGGGCGGCGGAATCGCTTGTAGATTCAACGCACTTGACGCGGTTGATTGATGTAGGCACATTGGTTGGGATTAGCCCCAACGCCATTGAAGTGATGCAAAAAGAAAATTTGAACGGGCTTCCACTCAAAGTGATTGCCACAGAGCCATCGGGCAGTGCGCAAGTGGAAGCGAAACGTATCGTACGCAAATCGTTCAAATCGTCTTTATTCGAGGTAGAAAAATCATACCGCAAAGAGGAAAATAATGCAGAGATGCAGTAACTTTGTGCCACTAAGGTTGTAGTTTAACCGACAAAAAAGAGCAGGTTGTAGTATTGTAGTAGTTGAAGTAGTTTTATCTGCTCTTCATAGTAGTAGTTATGAAGTAAGCGGAGCGTTTTAAGGGAACGCTCCGCTTTTTTTATGCCCACACGAAGTCTCTTCACTTTTGTAACTTCCTGCGCAAGAGAGGCGTAACGCCGTTTATCATGCCCGTATTTTGCAACAATCATTCACATCAACCGATGCTCAAACTCAACGCCGTTTCAAAAGTTTATGATGGGAAAGTCGCTGTTAAAAGCCTTTCGCTCTCGGTGAATCGTGGAGAAATTTACGGCATACTTGGACCGAACGGCGCGGGCAAGACTTCAACCATTCGCATGATTTGCGGCATTACACTTCCCGATAGCGGCACGATTGAATTTCTCGGCGAGCCAATGCGCAGTGAACTTCAAGCCAAAATTGGCTACTTGCCCGAAGAGCGCGGCTTGTATAAGAAAATGAAAGTCGGTGAGTTGCTCGTCTATTTTGCTGAACTCAAAGGCGTGCCGAGAGCCGAAGCAAAAACAAAAGCGGCACAGTGGCTCAAACGGTTTGAAATCAATGCGTGGGCGGAAAAGAAAGTTGAGGAACTCTCCAAAGGCATGCAACAAAAAGTGCAATTTATTTCCGTAGTGATGCACGACCCCGAACTGCTCATTTTAGATGAACCCTTTTCAGGATTAGACCCCATCAATTCCGAACTCGTGATGGACATTATTCTCGAACTGAAAAGAGCGGGAAAGACGATTCTCTTCTCAACGCATCGAATGGAGCAAGTGGAAAAAATTTGTGATTCAATTTGTCTGATTAACAACGGTGAAAAAGTCTTGGACGGCAATGTGCGCGAAGTGAAAAAATCTTACGGCAAAAATATGCTCCATGTGGAATTTGATGGAAGTGATGCTTTCATCGACGCGGCAACATCGTTAGGCAAAGTTGAGGTGCGCGACCGACAGCCGAAATACGCCGAACTCAAATTGCTTGGCGAGACAAAGCCCAAAGACATTCTCGCACTCATTGGCGATGAGACTGACCTCACGCGCCTCGAACTTGCAGAACCTTCACTCAAAGAAATTTTCATTTTGCGCGTTGGCGAAACAAATCAAGGGGCGAAATTGAGCGCAACCGCATAAGGCGATTGTTGTATATTTGCGCTTCAATCGATTGAAACCTTTGTGAAACTCGCGCACGAATGAGTCTCCGACTACTCATCTTCTTTATCCTGCTTCTTATTTTTGCCGCAAAAAGTGTTGCCCAAGAACGCGCCTTTTGGTCTGTGAGACCGCTTCAACCGCAACGGTCAGTCTATTGGATTACGACCTCCTACTTTGAAGCGTCAGAAGAATTTGCAAGCGCGGGATTTCGCCGCGACCTTTTCCGCGTGGCAACAACAGACGAGACCTCCTTTCCCGTTACTGACGCACGCTTCATTGACCGTCTGATTGGGCTTCATTACGAATACGGCTATTCGCGCAGACTCACGATAGTTGGCTACTTGGGCTTTCGTGGCATTGCCACCACCTACACCGAAACCGATTTCCCACAAGGCATTCCAACATTTCTTGCCAAAAGCATCACGTCATCAGGCTTTACTGACCTTTGGATTTGGGCGCGGTATGAACTTCTCAATCCGATAAAACTCAAATTTCCGTTTCGGCTGGCGACGCAAGTGGGCGTGAAGTTACCGACAGGCGATATTCTTGCGCCAGTTGCGCTCGGCACAGGAATGCTTGACTACGACGCACGCATGCTCGGCGAACTGACATTTTTCATCAACCGTATTCCTGCGTATTTGCTTTTTGATACAGGCTTTCGCTTGCGCGGCGGCGATTACAAAAATCAAGCGTTGTATCGGTTGGAACTGGGGATTTCAGCGGCAGACGAAGTGCAATTTCGTGTGGGCTTTTCGGGAATTGCATCGATAGGCAAACTCAATAAACTTATTGGGATTGGTGAAATTCCGCGCCCTGCCGCAACGCGCCCACTCAACATCTTGGGCGATGAGCGTTACGGTCAAGTCCTGCTCGGATTGCAAGCCAATTTCTCCCCAACCTTCGCGGTCTTATTCGATTATCAACGGCGGCTCTACGGAAACGCAACCTTCTTCGGCGAATCGATTCAACTTTCCTTTGCGTTTTTGCGATAAGAGGAAGAGGAATAAAGCAGAGTAAACGCACGCCGCGCAGGTTCAAAAACAAAAGAGGCGGATGTTGATTCCGCCCCTGCACCCATTCACTGTTCAGGCTAATTATCGGTTGCCATCACATCATCTTGCCCTGCCGTGCGAACCGTGTCGGGGATTCGCTTGCCGCCGGTTACGGTTGTTTTCTTGACCGTCGTCTTTGGCTTTTCAAGCACCGTTCCCATATCGGTATCGCGCACATTGTCGCTCCCAGCAGTTCGGACGGTATCGGGCATCTTGCGCACTTCGGTGCGGTTTTGTTCATTTGCCATTGTGTTTCCTTTCACAGATTTGACCACATACTTCAGTCGGTTTTCAAAGTTACTTCCAACGGTTTCAACATTGCGTAAGAGGCAAACGTTTTATTTCAGCAGAATCATCTTTTTGGTTTGAACAAATCGCTCACCGTTTACGCCGTCGGCTTGGATTCGGTAAAAATACACGCCCGATGACAGCGAAAACTGCGTGGCGTTCAAACGATAAGTATGCGTGCCTGCGGATTGCTTTGTGTTCACAAGCGAGGCGACTTTTCTGCCCAAGACATCAAAGAGTTCGAGCCGAACATTGCTTGCCGTTGGCAATGTGTAAGTGATAGTTGTTGTTGGATTAAAGGGATTTGGATAGTTCTGCGAGAGTTCAAAGTGTTGAGGCGTTGTGTGAGATTGCGAAAAGTTGAGCGAGGGCTGAATTGTGAACTGCCACGCCCCGCCTTGCTCTGCGGTCAAAGGCTTCGTGATGCGTTTGTTGGTGTGGGTTGTTGCGGCGATGTAATAAAAAATCGTTTGAGATGAATTGCGCACAGTTGGCGGCGAAATCACTGCACGGAACGAATCACTCCCAATCGATTGCATAGGCACAGATTGAAAGCCGAGTGATGTGTCAGTTGTCCAAAAAAGTTCAGCACGCCGAATGCCACTTCTTGACGAAATTCTTGCAACGACTTCTCGCGCCGTTGTATCAGATGAATTGAGCAAACGTTTATGAGCAATTAAAACAGGTTCATTAGCGGCGATTTCTTTGGTAATGCAGTGAATCGCACCTGACTGCGGAATGATTTGATTGCAGTTAATTCCTACAATCGTGTAGCCGGGCATGGCTTCACGGTAAATGCGCAGTGCCGTTGTGTCGTAGCGTTCTTCGTAGGTCGGCACAATCACAGTTTTGTTGATGATGAGCGAATTGGTGTAAGTGCGGTAGTATCCGCCTTGATGCGGGTAGCGTCCAAATTGGTCGGGCGGCATTGGAATGCGCACCACGCGATACGGGCGATTATAGCACGTTTGAAAGTTATTTAACACATATTGCAAGTTGGCTTCAATTTGCGGTCCGTCCGAAATGCCGGGCGGATATTCTCCCACAAGCAAGGTTTCTTCATCGAGCAACTTCATGTGCATATCAATGTGGTGAATCCTATCGTAAGGCAACTTTTGCATTTTGATGTAACGCCGAATGCCCATAAAGCGCAACATCAGCGAATCAATTTGCGCTTCGGTTTTCGTGGGGTTTTCATCGAGAATCAAGCGCGAAGAAAAGCCTGTGCCGAAGCCATCGGTCATGAAGTTCCCGCCGGTGTGAATGAGGTCATTGGGAGGCGTGGTCATCTGAAAAATCGGCACGTTGAGCTGTGTGGCAAGCACAAGCGGAATTTGGTCATCAAGCGGGCGCGGACGGTTGTAAATCCAATCAATGAAATGAAGCGAATCCACTTCGTTAGAAAATGCCGACCAAGGACCGTAATCTCTGCACCAAATTGAGTTCGAGGACGCAATCACGAAGATAAGGTTTTGCAACGAGCCGCCGCCTTGCACAATCGTGTTTTTGATGTTTGTCGTATCGCTGGCGTTTGCGACGATATAGACTTTGCCTTCTTTTTGCGCCGCAATCACGATTTGGCGAAGAATCGTTGGGAAACTGCGCCAAGTAATCAGCACGCCTTTACATTCTTCCCACTCTGCCGCTGTGCGCATCGGCGAAGTCGGCACTGTTGTCGTAAAGTCGGTTGAAGTTGGCGGAACATAGAACGGCATCAATGCGCGTTCTTCGGGCGTTAAAAAGTGCGGCAGTTCCGTTGTGTCGCGCTCTTGCGAAAAGGCATTGAGGCACAAGAGCAACAGTGAAAGCAAAAACGTAGCGCGAAGTTTCATGTGCGTGATGATTAAACTTTCTCGACTTCCCCAGTGGCTTGACGAATTGTGCGCTCGCGTAAGGTCGCCCTCTTTTTCATTTTGATGTTGAGCACTTCGACAAGGAGCGAGAAGGCAATCGCAAAATACATATAGCCTTTCGGCACATGCACCTCGAGGGCTTCGGCAACAAGCAACACGCCGATGAGCAGCAGAAGCGCAAGTCCAAGCATTTTCGTGGTCGGGTGTTCGTGAATGAAATCGCCGACGGGCTTCGCAAACATAAGCATCACAATCGTTGAAACAATAATTGCAATCGCCATAACCAAGATTTCCTTTGATAAGCCAATCGCCGTGATGATAGAATCAATCGAGAAGATAAAACTGAGCGCAATCGATTGCAGAATTACCATTGCAAATGTTGAAGCAACCTTCGCGCCGCCGCCATGAACATCGCCTTCAATTTTTGAGTGAATTTCCGTTACCGATTTATACATCAAGAACACGCCGCCGATGAGCATAATTAAATCCTTGCCGCTGATGTCTTGCTGAAACGCCGTAAAGAGCGGCGACTCCAACGAGATAATCCAACCAATCACACCCAAAAATCCTAATCGCAACAAGAGCGCGGCAAATAGACTGACGATTCGGGCTTTGGGCTGTGAGTCAGTCGGAAGGTTTGAGACGAGAATGGAAATGAAAATGATGTTGTCAATGCCCAACACGATTTCAAGCACGGTCAGGCTGATAAGGCTTGCAAGATTTTCAGATTGCAGGAGCGTTTCTATCATAATGTTGTCAGGTATGGGTTTAGCGTGATTATTTCATGCGCCAAAGTAGAGACGAATCGCCGTAACTTAAAAATCGGTAATCATTCTCGAGCGCGCTTTGATAGACCTTGCGCCAAAAGTCGCTCCCTAAAAATGCGGCGACAAGCAAAATGAGCGTGCTTCGGGGCTGATGAAAATTCGTGATGAGCGCATCGACGACTTTGAACGGGTAACTCGGCACAATTATCATTTCCGTTTCGCCTTGCAGGTGTTCTAATCCTCGTGCTTTTGCCCACTCCAACAAGAAGTTTAACGCCACTTCAAGTGGTGGCGTTTTGTTTTCGGCAGTCAGTCGGTAAGCGTCCCACTGCGAAATCCACAGGTCGTTTCGGGCTTGTGCATCGCTGTCGTTGGCGTAAAGTTTCGCGCCGAACCAGTAGAGCGATTCGAGCGTGCGCATGGAAGTGGTGCCGACAGCAACGATGCACGGTGTTGGCGAGGCGGCTTGTTCTATCAAGCGTTCTAATGTGGTGAGCGGCACGGCAATACGCTCGGTGTGCATCTTGTGTTCAGTAATCGAGTTGCTTTCAACAGGCTTGAATGTGCCAAGTCCAACATGAAGCGTGAGGTCGGCAATGTGAATGTGCTTTTGATGCAGTGCTTCAAAGACACGCTCGGTGAAGTGAAGTCCAGCGGTCGGTGCGGCAACCGAGCCTTGCGCAACGGCATAGACGGTTTGATAGCGGCTCTTATCCACATCTTCGGCTTCGCGCTTCAAATAGGGCGGGATTGGTATGTTGCCGATAGAGTCAAGCAAGTCGGCGAAAGTTTGATTTGTGTTCCATGCAAAATCCACAATGGCTTCTGCGCCGATTTTATCGATAACCGTTGCCGTAAGTCCGTGCAAACTCAACACTGTTCCGACAGCGATTTTTCTGCCGCCGATTAAGCATTGCCATCGACATGCATTTTTGGCGTTGAGCGTGAGCGCAGGGTCAGGGCTTGGCGCAATGGGTTCAAGACAAAGCACCTCAATAAGTCCGCCTGTGGGTTTGGCAAGATGCAAGCGTGCGGCAATGACTTTGGTGTTGTTGCGCACGAGAAGCGCGCGTTCAGGCAAGAGCAAGGGCAGGTCGTAAAACTGATGATGTGAAATTTCTTGTGTGAGAGCCTTTGCAAGAAGCAATTTGCTCTGGTCGCGTTCAGGCAACGGAAATTTCGCGATACGTGCTTCGGGAAGCTCGTAGAGAAGCTCGTCGAGAGCGACTTTTGGCACATACGAAGGGTGCTCATTCATTCGATTGAATTTTCCATTTGTTCGGAGTGCGTCTGAAACGGATAGTTCGGATTGAGTTCGCGCACCATCAACGCTTCAACAGGCTTGCCGCCGATGAGATGCTCTTGCAAGACACGCTCGGCATCTTCTTCCGTCAGCAATCGATACCATATTCCTTCGGGATAGACAACCGTTACAGGCGAGTGCGAACAGCCATCTAAACAGCCCGACTTATTGGCGCGAATCTCTTTATGAAGCCCTAATTCTTTCAGGCGAGATTTCAGATACTTCTGTATTTTTTCAGGGTCGTGTTGCGCACAACTCGAAAGATTGG
>Ga0308417_1003378_pt1 | contig 10220 bp, 10 predicted proteins | sample HotsprSampleOS65_FD_203528 | JGI IMG/M metagenome (GOLD analysis project Ga0308417, IMG submission 203528) | Hot spring phototrophic mat microbial communities from Octopus Spring, Yellowstone National Park, Wyoming, United States - 20090730_OS65 ... | reverse complement strand
CGCATCTGCGCCTCGCTCAGCCAGAACAGATCGCTCATCCCGGTTCCCTTCATCACCGCCAAGGGAACCACTCCGAATCACATCATCCCGCGTCGCTCAAAGAACTTTATGGGTCCGAACCCTAACCCAGGTGTTTCGGCATCTCGACGTCGCCGCGGCGGTGGTCAAGCCGAACGACTGCATCCTGGTGGCCAACCCCGCCTACGCCGCCCTGACCGGCTATTCCCTTGCCGAGCTCCCCGGCCTGCCGGTCGACCGTCTCGTCGCCCCGGCCAGCCTCGAGGAGGCCCGCGCGCGCCGCGCCGAACAGCGCCGCTCCGGCGAGCGCTACCGGATGCCCTTGTGGCTGCAGCGCAAGGACGGCTCGGTCATCCCAGTCCTGCTCAACGCAGTCCAGGTGGAACACGGGGGAACGCGGTTTCGTGTCGTCACGCTGCGGGCTGAAGGCGAAGCGGCAGAGGCGAAGGCGCGGCTCGTGGTCGGACAAGTGGCCATGATCCGGCTCGACCCCCTGCGCAAGGCCTACGGCGAACGATGGGCCATGGTGGAGAGCCGGCTGATGATGATCGCGGAGTCTGTTATCAGGCGCCGCCTCGGCAGCGGCGACGTGTATGCGCGGGCGGAGGGGGGCGGGTTCGCGATCTGGTTTGCGCACGGGTCGGAGGAGAAGAACGCCGAGCGCATCGCCGCCATCTCGCGCGAAATCCGCATCCGTCTGATCGGGGAGTTTGGAACCGACGGCGCGCCCGAAGTGACCGGCCACGCGGCGGCTGTTGCCGGCGAGGGGGTCGATGTCCCGCCCGATCCGCAGACGCTGGCGTCGACGCTGATGCAGCGTCTTGCGGCCCGTCAGGTCGAGCTCAAGGCGCAAGTGATGGCCGAATTGGAAAAAGCACTGGCGGCGCCAAGCGTGGTCGAGGAGCGCCTGGTCGGGTCCGGCGGAGAGGGGCTGCTGCTTTGGGTTACTCTTGAGCCAACCCTGCGCCAGCGCAATTATGCCGCACACGCCCTGGCCGGAGAGGAAACCGCCGGCTTGGCCGACCTTGACCTTGTCCTGCTCGGTGCGGCGGCCGAACACGCGCTCTCCAGGCGCGCCGCCGGCGATCGGACGCCTGCCGCGGTCCCCATGGGATCCCCATTGGATACGAGACTCTGTCGTCAGCGCCGCGCCGGCGCGGCTTCCTCGCCGCCTGTCTGGGGCTGCCCCAGCCAGCGCGCGAGGCTCTGACGCCGGTGGTGGACGCCATCCCTCCCGCCACCAATCGCCTCCGGCTGGTGGAAATCGGCCAGGAGCTCGCCGCGATATTCGGCGCTGTCGGGCTGGTGGCGGGGGCGCCCGTGCTCCCCGACCTGACGCCTGGGATCGGCCCCTACTCGCTCGTCGTGTTCGATGGGTCGGCTCTCCGCGCAGTGCCGGACGCGAAGCTCGGTCGCCTGTTCAGCGAGGCGCGCCTGCGGCGGCTCCGTGTGGCCGTGCGGCGGGCGGGGCCCCACGCACAGCGTTTCGCACGCTTTGGCGCACAGTTCCTCGGCTCCGCCGCCTGACCGGGACGCGCGGACGCGGTATCCTGTCCCCATGATGCCCCGGCACTCGCGACTGGTGGTGGCACTCGTGGTGGTCGCCTGCGCCCCTGCCGTTCGCGTCGAAGTCGCGCCGGCGAACAGCCTGCCCACGTGGACCCCCGGGCTGTTCGCCCAGGCGTCTGCCCAAGCCCGTACCGCGCCGGCAACCCAAGCCGCCCTCGTCGCCTCCTACGCCGAGGTGGTGCGACGCGCCGCCCCGGCGGTGGTGAACATCTATACCCGCCGCACCGTCCGCACCGCCCCCCCGCTGCTCGCCGACCCGTTCTTCCGCCGCTTCTTCGGCCTCGACGACGGGCCGTTCGCCCCGCGCGAGCAGGTGCAGACCTCGCTCGGCTCGGGCGTGATCGTCGATGCCTCGGGCGTGATCGTCACCAACGACCACGTCATCGGCGAGGCGGACGAGATCACCGTCGTGCTCGCGGATCGGCGAGAGTTTCCGGCCCGCATTCTCGGCCGGGACGCCCGCACCGACCTCGCTGTGCTGCGCATCGATGCGGGAGCGCAACCCTTGCCCGCGCTTGCCTTCCGCGACTCGGACGAGGTCGAGGTGGGCGATGTGGTGCTCGCGATCGGCAACCCGTTCGGTGTGGGTCAGACCGTCACCCAGGGCATCGTCTCCGCCCTCGCCCGCACCGGCATCGGCATCACCGACTACCGGTTTTTCATCCAGACCGATGCCGCCATCAACCCAGGAAACTCCGGCGGCGCACTTGTGACGACGGACGGACGGCTGATCGGGATCAACACCGCGATCTTCTCCCGCACGGGGGGCTCCATTGGCATCGGCTTCGCCATCCCCTCGAACATGGTCCGTCGCGTGGTTGCGGGCTTCACCGGTGCGGGGCTCGCCCGGCCCTGGCTTGGCGCGCGGATGGAGAGTGTGACCGCGGAGATCGCCCAGGCCCTAGGGTTGCCCCGCCCGTTGGGCGCGATCGTGTCCGAGGTCGCGCCCAACTCGCCCGGCGCCCGCGCTGGGCTTCGCCGCGGCGACGTCATCCTCTCCTTCGACGGGCGGCCAGTGGAGGACGTGGAGGCGCTGCGGTTCCGCCTCGCCACCCGCGAGCCCCATGGCTCGGCCCGCCTTGGTGTCCATCGCCAGGGCCGCGAGGCGGTACTGACCCTGCCGCTGGAGCCGCCGCCGGAGACGCCGCCGCGCAACGCAACCGTGCTTCGCGGCAACCACGCCCTGGCTGGCGCCGTGGTGGGCAACCTCTCGCCCGCGCTCGCCGACGCTCTGGGCCTCGATCTGCTTGAGACTGGCGTGGTCGTGATCGAGGTGCGCGAGACCTCGCCCGCGGCCCGGGTCGGGCTGAGGCCAGGGGACGTCGTCCTACGCGTCGGAGGTCGCGAGGTGCGCGATGTCGGCTCGCTCGTCGCCACGCTACAATCCCGCTCGCCGGGGCCGATGCGGGTCGCAATCCGCCGCGAGGGCCGCGTGCTGGAGGCCACCGTTGCCGGCTGAACTCGACCTGTTCGGCCCGCCGCCCCGACGGCCTGCGCCGAACAGCCCCCCGCCGGACGCCCCGCTCGCCGACAGGCTCCGCCCCGCCCGGCTCTCCGACGTGGTTGGGCAAGACCACCTGGTCGGGCGCGAAGGCGCGATCGGCCGCATGCTCGCTCAGGGCACGCTTGCCTCGCTCATCCTTTGGGGGCCTCCCGGCTCCGGCAAGACCACCATCGCGCGTCTGCTCGCCGAAGCCTCCGGCATGGCCTTCCTCACCCTCTCTGCCGTCTTCTCGACCGTCGCGGACCTCAAGCGCGCCTTCGACGATGCCCGTCGCCGGCGCAAGGCGGGCACGCGGACCTTGCTCTTCGTCGACGAGATCCACCGCTTCAACCGCGCGCAGCAGGATGGGTTCCTGCCCGTGGTCGAAGACGGCACGATCATCCTAATCGGGGCCACCACAGAGAACCCCTCCTTTGCGTTGAACGCGGCCCTTCTTTCGCGCTGCCGCGTCCTGCTACTCCAGAGGCTTGACGACGATGCGCTCGAAACCGTGCTCGCGCGCGCCGAAGCCGCCCTTAGCCGTGCCCTTCCGCTTTCGCCAGAGGCGCGGGCCGGCTTGCGCGCGATGGCGGACGGCGATGCGCGGGCGCTGCTCAATCTCGCCGAACAGCTCTTCGCTCTGCCGGCGGAGACGCCGCCGCTCGAGGCGCGCGCGCTTGCCGGCTTCCTTGAGCGCCGCGCCGCGCTCTACGACCGCGACCGCGAGGAGCACTTCAACCTCATCTCAGCCTTGCACAAGGCGATGCGCGCCTCCGACCCCGACGCCGCCCTCTACTGGCTTGCGCGCATGATCGTGGGCGGCGAGGACCCCCGCTATATCGCCCGCCGCGTGGTCCGCTTCGCCTCCGAGGATGTCGGCCTTGCCGACCCGACTGCCCTTCAAGCCGCGCTTGCCGCCTGGGATGCTTATGAACGCCTCGGCTCGCCCGAGGGCGAGCTCGCGCTCGCCCAGGCTGTGCTCCACTGCGCAACCGCGCCGAAATCGAACGCTGCCTACCGCGCCTGGGCGGCAGCACTGCGCGCCGCGCGTCAAACCGGCTCGTTACCCCCGCCGCTGTCCCTCCGCAACGCGCCGACCCGGCTAATGGCGGAACTCGGCTACGGCGCCGGCTATGTCTGCGACCATGATGCGCCGGAGGCCTTCTCCGGCCAGAGCTGCTGGCCAGACGGCGTGCTGCCTCGCGAGTTCTACCGCCCCACAAGCCGCGGCGCGGAGGCCGACATCGCCGCTCGTCTGCAACGCTGGCGCGGGCTTAGGCAGACCTCGGCACCGCAATGATGCAATGATGCCTGTCTCCGCCGCCGCCCTTGCCGCCGTCGCCGCGGGCGGCGCGGTCGGCTCGCTCGCCCGTTTCCTTGCCGGGCTCGCCGTCACCTCCTGGCTCGGGCTGCACATCGCTTGGGCCACGCTCGGCGTGAACGTGCTCGGCGGATTCCTGATCGGTGCGATGGCGGAACTCCTCGCCCGCAGCGAGCTCGACGGCATCCTTCGCCCTCTGCTCGTCACTGGCTTCCTTGGCGGCTTCACCACATTCTCAGCCTTCTCGCTCGAGGTGGTCACGCTGTCTCGCGCCGAGCCTCTTGTCGCTCTCGGCTACGCCCTGGTCTCGGTGCTCGCCTGCGTGTTCGCCTGCGCGGGCGGCATTGCGCTTGTCCGCGCGCTGGCATGAGCGGGGTGACCACACGCACGGTCGCGACAGACGAGGCCGATCTCCGCCTCGACCGCTGGTTTCGGCGCCACTTTCCAAACCTGACGCACAGCGCGCTCGCGAGGCTGCTGCGCACCGGGCAGATCCGGGTCGACGGCAGGAGGGCCGAGACAGGCACGCGCCTCGCGCCCGGGCAGACCATCCGCATCCCGCCCTTGCCTGCCCCCGGGACCGGGTCGCCGGAGCCTCGGCGTGGGTTCGACGAGGCCGCGGCGAAGGATCTTCTGGCCCGCGTGCTGTATCGCGACGCGAGCGTGCTTGTGCTCGACAAGCCTTTCGGCCTCCCCGTCCAGGGCGGGCCAGGGATCGGGCGCAGTGTCGACCACCTTCTGTATGCGCTCCGCTTTGGCGCTGAGGAACGCCCTCGCCTCGTCCATCGGCTCGATCGCGACACCACAGGCGTTCTCGTTCTCGCCCGCACCCTGGCTGCCGCCTCGCGGCTCGCCGCCGCGTTCCGTGCGTGCGACGCCGAGAAGACGTACTGGGCGGTGACCGTGGGCGTGCCCTCGCCGGGCGAGGGACGGATCGATACCCCTCTCGCAAAGCGCCCTGGGCCGAGAGGCGAACGGGTGGCCGTGGTCCAGGAGGACGAGGCGGGGGCGAAGGTCGCGCGCGCAGTGACCGACTACCGGGTCGTCGATCACGCCGGCAAGCGCGCGGCTTGGCTCGAGCTTTCGCCGCTAACGGGGCGCACCCACCAGCTTCGCGTGCAGTGCGCGGCCCTCGGCTGCCCGATCCTCGGCGATGCGAAGTACGGCGGGGCGGGGGCCATGCTGGCCGGGTTCGCTGACCGCCTGCACCTGCACGCGCGGCGTTTGGCCATCGCCCACCCCGAGGGCGGGCGGCTGGTCGTCGAGGCGCCCCTGCCGCCACACATGCGGGAGACCTTCGACGCCCTCGGCTTTGCCTGCCTGCGCCCGATCAAACCCGCGCGCGTTCCGTGACGGCGTCCCCGGCGCGCGGCTAGGGTGCCGCCGCGTGTCGGGAGGGGAGTGCGCCGGATGAAGATCCTCCGCTGGGTGCTGTTGGGACTCGCCGCCCTGGTTCTGGTCACGGCAGGCGGGCTCGCCGTCCTGATCGCGACCTTTGACGTCGAGGCGCAGAAGCCGCGTATTGCGGAGGCCGTCCGGGAGGCGACGGGGCGGGAACTTGCCCTGCGCGGGCCGGTCCGGCTGAAGCCGTCGTTGCAGCCCACGCTGGCCGCCGAGGACGTGGCGCTCGCCAACGCGGAGTGGGGAACCCGTCCCGATATGCTTCGCCTCGCTTCGCTGGAGCTGAAGCTCGGCCTCCTGCCTCTGGTTCGGGGCGAAGTCGCGATTGAGCGTGTCGTGCTCGTCGAACCCGACATCCTGTTCGAGACCGACCGGCAGGGCCGCGGCAACTGGGAGTTCCGCCCCGCCGCCCCGCGGGCCCCCGCGCCGGCGCCAGGTCGGGAGGAGCGGCGCGAAGGCCCCGCTGGTCTCCCCGCGGTCGCAATCGACAGCCTCGGCATCGAGCGCGGGAGGATCACCGTCCGCGACGGGGCAACGGGCCGGCAGACCACACTCGCCATCGCGAGCCTTCAGGCGTCGATCCCCCTCCATGCGCCGATGCGGCTCGACCTCGACGCTGCCCTAGACGGTGTTGCCTTCGCGGTGAGTGGCAGCGCGGGGCCGCTGTCGCGCCTGGCCGATCTAGCGTCGCGCGCGCCGTTCCCCCTTGACCTTGCATTTCGCCTGGGCGACGCGCGGGCAAGCCTTCGCGGCAGCATCGCCCAGCCGCTGGCCGGGCGCGGCTACGACCTCGCGGTCTCCCTCTTCGTGCCCGAACTCGCGCGGCTATCCGCCGCCGCGCCCGCGTTTTCGGCCCTGCCGCCGCTTCGCGGTCTTGAGGTCTCGTTCCAGGCCAAGGACGTGAACCGTCCGGTACCGGAAATCCGCGCCCTGGTCGCTAGGGCCCAGGCCTCGGACCTCGGCGCGGTCCTGCCCGGGCTCGCACTGCGCGCATTCGAGCTGTCCGCCCTTGATGCTGCCTCGCCGCTTCGGCTGACAGCGGAGGTGGTGCGGAACGGGGCCCCCGTTTCGGTTGCGGGCGAGTTCGGTCCGCTCGGCGCGGTGCTGCCCGGGGCGGAGGCGAAGCCCTGGCCCGTCTCCCTCCGCCTCTCCTCCGGCCAAGCGCGACTCTCTGTGACGGGGGCGTTGCAGGGCCTTCCCGACGTGCCGCGCGCCGAACTCGCGCTCGAGGCCCGCGCGCCCGACCTTGCTGCGCTTTCGCCTCTCGCCGGCGCCGCCCTGCCTGCGATTCAGGAGGCAAGCCTTTCGGTCCTCGTCACCGGCCCCGACCGGGCGAAGCGTTTGGCCTTGCGCGACCTCGCGCTTCGGCTCGGCGAGAGCGATCTGACCGGCACCGTGACGGTGCAGGTCGAGGGGCGGCCGGCGGTCTCTGGCGCGCTCACAAGCCGTCTCCTCGACCTTGACACGCTGCTCGCCGCCCTCCCAGCGGAGGGTGCGGCGGGCCGCGCGGGCGCGCCTCCCCCGCCCGCCGCTCCTGCGCAGCGCCCGACGCGGCTGATCCCCGACGATCCGCTGCCGCTCGATGCTCTGCGCTCGGCGGATGCCGATCTTCGTCTCGGCTTCGCCGAAGTGAGGCTCGGCGGTGCCGCGTATCGCGACGTCAATGGAACGGTGCGGCTGAAGGACGGCGACCTCGCGATACAGCCCCTGCACGCAACCCTGCCGGGCGGCCCTGTGACGGTAAGGGTCGCCGTCGCGGCGTCACGCTCCGACCCTGAGGTCGCGCTCGCCCTTTCCGGCGCCTCGCTGTCGCTGCGGCAGCTGCTCGCGATCTATGCCAAGACCTACCAGATCGGGGGTGCTATCGAGCTCGATCTGGATCTGCGCGGTCGCGGAGCGACTCCGTATCGGATCGCCTCGACCCTGCAGGGGCATCTCGGCCTCGCTGGGGTGAACATCGACATCGACAACCGGCTGATCGACCTCTTGGCCGGAGAGCTTTGGCGGGCTTTGGTGCCGAATGCGCCGCGCGACGGCGCGTCCAACATCCGCTGCGTGGCGCTGCGGTTCGACTCGACGGGCGGCACCGCGCAGGCGCGTGCGCTTCTGGTCGATTCCAACTTGGTTCGCGTGTCGGGCTCCGGGGCTGTCGCGCTTGGGCCGGAGACGCTCGCCCTTCGCCTTTCGCCAGCGCTGAAGCTCGCCGGCGGAGGGCTCGGGGTCCCCGTTCTCGTCGGCGGAACCTTTCTTGCGCCAACCGTCCGAGTCGACCCGCGCGGCGCGGTCGGCGCGCTGGGCCAGATGGGCGCCGGAGCGGCGGCCGGGGCGCAGGCCGGAGCGGCGGCAGGACCGCTCGGTGCCATTGTGGGCGGCGTGGTCGGGGCGGCGCGTGGCGGAGCGGCTGCAGCTGTGCCGGGGGAGGACTGCGCGACCCAGCTTGCGGTGGCGCGCGGCGGTCGCCGGGGCCCCGTTCCACCAGACGAGGCGGTGCCGGCCGCAGCTCCGGCGACACAGGCGCAGCCACCCGGCGGCGAGCCCAACCCGCCCGCGGCGCCACGGCCCGATCCCCTTGACCGCCTGCCCGCCCCTCTGCAGCAGATCCTGCCGAGACTCGGCCGATGAGGCCGTTCTGGAGCCAGGTTTCGGTGGCCGAAGGCGAGGGCAGCTGGGCCGTGCTTCTGGATCGTCGGCCGATGCGCACCCCCTCTGGCGCCCCTCTTCGGGTTCCTTCACGCGCGTTGGCCGAGGCCGTGGCCGAGGAGTGGGCGGAGGCGGGAAAGGCCGGCCGTGAGGTCCGCCTCGTTGACCTCGCGCTCACCCGCATGGTGGCGACGGCCCTTGATCGCATCCTGCCCGACCCGGAGCCAACGATCGATTCTCTTGCGAAATACGGCGAGACCGACCTGTTGTGCTACCGCACCACCCGCCCGCCCGAGCTCGCCGCGCGCCAGGCCGAGGCTTGGCAGCCTCTGCTGGATTGGGCCGCGCTCGTGCTTGAGGCGCCGCTCGTCGTCACCTCGGAGCTTGCGCATGCCGTGCAGAGCCGCGCCGCGCTCTCGGCCCTGCGCTCTGCGCTCGAGCAGGAGAACGCGTTCTCCCTCGCCGCTCTCGGCGTTGCGGTGCCGGCCTTGGGCTCGCTCGTGCTCGGGCTTGCGCTCGCGTGCGGGTGCCTCGGGCCGAAGGAGGCGCACCGCTTGGCCTTCCTCGAGGAGGCCTACCAGCGCGAGCAGTGGGGCCGGGACGCAGAGGCCGAGGCCCGCCTCGACGCGATCGCCGCCGAGGTGGCGACGGCACACCGGCTCATGGTTCTCGCCCGCCGTGAGGCGACGGCGTGAAAACGGTTCGCATCCTCGTCTCTGGCCGCGTCCAGGGTGTTGGTTTCCGGGCCTTCGCCCTGCACGAAGCCCGGAAACTCAGCCTGGATGGCTGGGTGCGCAACCGTGCGGACGGGCGGGTGGAGGCCATGGCACAGGGCGAGGACGAAGCCGTGGATGCGTTCATCGCCGCCTTGCGCCGAGGCCCGGCAGCCGCACGCGTGACAGCGGTCGAGGCGGTGGAGACGGACGCACGGGTCGGGTCCGGCTTCGTCCAGCGCGATTGAGCGGAACGAGGGAGGGGCTTGCAGGGGCTGGTCGGGCGCTTTCGTCGCCGCTACCAGACGCGCAACGCGGAGGATAGACCATGACCAGCCTTTTGAGCCGACTGATCCTCGCCAGCCGGTGGGTCCTCGTCGTGTTCTATGTCGGCCTCGGTGTCGCGCTCTGCTTCTATGCCGTGCGTTTCCTGTGGAAACTCACAAAATATTTCGATGGTCTGTTAACGATGAGTGACGGCGACTCCCTGCTCGGCCTTCTTTACCTTCTCGACTCTGCTCTCGTCGCCGGGCTCGTGGTGATGATCACCATCGCGTCCTACGACAGTCTGGTCGCCCGGCTTTCCGGGCAGAACGACACGGGCGGCCTGGAATGGGTGGGTGCGGTCGATCCGTCGAACCTGAAGATCAAGCTCGCGGTCGCGATCGTCGCGGTCTCCTCCATCCACCTGCTTCAGGTGTTCCTGAATATCGACAATTACTCGGATCGGCAGATCATCTGGTCGATGGCGATCCATTCCCTGTTCCTCGCCGGCATCGTCGCGATGGCCGTGATGGACCGTCTCGAGGGCTACGGGAAGAAGGACAAGGGGGCGAAGCCTTCTGCGTCTGGTTCCTCCGCTCCAAAGCCTGTCCAGCTGAAAGCGGAGGTCTAGGGTCTAAACTCAACCTTTGTACTGTGTGACGGCGGGGGCGAGAGCGATGGGGGCGAGTGAGTTGCGGGCGGTCTTGTCGTGGCGTGTTGCGATGGCGCGCCGGTCCTTGAGGCGGCAGAAGGCCCGCTCAGTGAGGTTGCGATGAGGTTGCGCGGCTTGTCGGCGCTGGCGTTGAGGGCG
>Ga0308417_1003377_pt1 | contig 10221 bp, 7 predicted proteins | sample HotsprSampleOS65_FD_203528 | JGI IMG/M metagenome (GOLD analysis project Ga0308417, IMG submission 203528) | Hot spring phototrophic mat microbial communities from Octopus Spring, Yellowstone National Park, Wyoming, United States - 20090730_OS65 ... | reverse complement strand
AACAATGTGTTTTCCTCTTCGCAAGGCCAAACAAGGCTAACCGGTGGGGCCCAGTTGGGCTGCTCGCCCGAACCAATGTTGCGAAGCCAAAGAACGCTCCCGTTGCGGGAACCGACAATCAGATCGTTCAAACCATCAAGGTCCCAGTCGGCCAGGATGGGCGACGCTTCACCTTCGACCTGAAGAACGAGTCCGCCCACGGAAACCGGCTTGAGTTGAGTCCACGCGAAATGCCCTTCCTTTTCGATCAGCGATGCGTAGAACATCTGTCCCCCTTCGTCGCCGACGACAAGATCCCAGACACCGTCTTTTGTCAGTTCACCGATAAACGCACGATTAAGGTAGGGAACTTGCAATGGCTTGCCGTTCTCGAACTGAAAGGTTTCGGGGGGGCCGAACACCATCCCCGGCTGTCCCCGGCAGACGATGATTTTCCGATCATTCGTTCCGATCAGTAAATCCAAACGACGATCATGATCGAAATCCACAATCTGAAAGATCGTTGCACCCGCTTTCAGTAATTTGGCCATCTCGGGACTGAGGGTACCGGCCGGGAATCGGGCCTCTTGCGTCAGCGACAGAAACTCGGCAGGGTTTTGCCATCTCCAGATTCCGAACTGTCCACTGACACGTTCGGAAACTGAGAACTCGAGACGCTGATCACCGTTCCAATCAAGAAAACCGGGAATCGCCCCCGCGGTCAATGTCAAGGGTGTCCTGTCAGCCAGAATTTGTCGAGGGGAAGTCAATTCTGGGGCAAAATCGCCGATAATCGCCCTACTGCTGAGCTGAGTCACTTCTGGCCCGGAAAGGACCTTCGCGATTACAGGCAGTGCCTCCTCAGGCACGCGGACACTTACCGTATCACTAATTCGAATATCGTTCGGCAGCGTGTGAATCGTCCCCCATATGACCTGAGCGAGTGAGCAGGCCGTGACATAGTCACTCAAACTTGTTGGGCGATCCGATATTAAATCACGAACCCATGGCGCGCCACCAGCCAGTTTCGCCGTCTGATAAAAGATCCGAAAAAGTGGCAGGGTGGCAAAACCTTTTTGTGGCCCCAACCGGGCAAGGACTTCTCGCCGTTCCGTTTCTCCGCGAAGTGTGATCTTTTGATAGGGGAGTAACAGCCAGAGAATCTTCGGTGCCAATTCCTGAAGGGCATGAATCTCGGTCACCAGCTCATCGCGATCCCGCTGGACAAGAATCCGTAACGGATGATCGAAAACCACGACAACATCCCACGGCTGCGCCTCCGTCCTGTTTTCCAGTAAGCCGGTGATAATCTCACCCAAAGGGCGTCCTTTGGCCGGTACTTCCGCAACATCGACCTGGCGTCCCTGGGCAAGTGCGCAGGCCTCAAAGACACGTCGCAACGTACCCCCATGCCATGCGTTGTCGCCGAGGAATAAGATCCGACAAACCTGACCATCGTCCTGGCCCGCCGATTTTTCCTCTGCAAGGACTGATCCGCTCAAGGCGACAACCATACCGGCAAAGATGAGCGTGGAAATAACCTTGCCGGTCCGGCGATGTTCACTTTTAAGTCGGGATAGGATCATTGGGGAAGAGTCTCGATCATCTAACCTGTGAAACAAGCGAGATCCCGATCAATCATCCCATTATTGGGATTCATGGTTCCAGCTTTCGATCTGCTTTTGAATGTCTTCTACCCGAAAGTTGGCCGGTTGCGGCTCGTCCAGATTGGCCAGAAGTTCCTCCATCGTTGGCGTCTTTGTTTCTAAACCGTTCGAGGGCACATCAATCCCAGCACACCATGCAATGGCGTTGAGCACAAGTTTTCGGAATTGGTCATGAGCCCAATTCCAATGGTGATGCCCTCCGGTGAATCCGAATCCACGACCACCATCAGGACGTTGATAGGCCCATGCAACATGTTCCGGCATACCCGTGCGAGCGCGGACTGTGGGGTTACCACTGTGTGGACCATCGGGTCGTTCCCGGGTGCTATCCGGCGGGATGGCGGTCAAGAGCGGCGTCACATTTTTCATATCGTCAACGAACCGCATATGGTAGTACCATTCGTCATCAATTGCGAAGGGACGAACACCTCGCGTAATGGGGTGGGCCGGCAATTCTTTGAACTCGGCCCGCCAATGGGGATTGACGGACCAGAATGTCTCGTAATAGCCGCCGATCCAGGATTTCAGCTTTTCCCGCCCTTCCGGTGACGCAATATCCAAGGCATAGTGTAAAACAGCCAATCCAGCTCCCTTATCAATAGCCCGCTGAAGTTCATCGAGATGGGCAGCAATGATGTTGCCACCGCCGCCGTCAGCAAAGATCACGATGGCATCGGCTCCCGTCAGGGCCTCGCTGTCTTGCGGCCAGCCGTTGGTGTAAACGACCGTCTTCACACCAGGCAGCGCTTCCTTGAGCTTCTTGGCTAGCAACAGACACCCAGCATTATGTTCATGGCTTCCGAATCCATGACTGGGGTGCCCTGCGATAAACACAATTTTTTTCTGTCCCGGCTGTGCTTCACCTTCCCAGGTGGCACCATTGACCGCGCTGCCTGTCAACATCATCAGACTCACAATCCATGGCACCAACGACATCAGCCTTTTCATGCATACGACACGTTGATGGATCATTCTGGCAGGGCCTCCCTCAGGAAAGCATTCGTCTCGCGACAGGATCGGGTTGGAATGGAAAACGGGCAATGTCTCGTCGCGGTGGTCGCAACATCATTCTCGTCACACAGGGATTATTGTGCGCGAGAACCGCCAGCATTTCAACTTGGCCAAAGGTTGTTCTGGAGGTCTCTCTGTCCTGTTGGCAGGTGAGTCTCCCGCCCTTGGCGCGATCGACCCCGCGTCACGACTCTCGGAGGGACCTGCTCGTCAGGTCCGCCTGGAGGGACCCGGTTGTCGGGTCCGCTTTTCGGAGGGACGCGCTTGTCGCGTCCGACGCACGACATTGGATCATCCATTTCACTTCATCGGGCGTGACAGGCATGCCCCTCCAAGCGGGCACGATAAGCGTGCCCCTCCGAATTCTCCGTCGGAGGGATCTGCTTATCAGGTCCGCTCACAACTGTTGCGAAACCAATGTGTTGGGAGCCCGACGTGTCGGCCAGATGACTGAAAACCGAGCGCCACCTTCGCGGCGATTTTCCACCCAGATTCGGCCACCATGGGCCAGGACAATCTCTCGGCAAATGGCCAGACCCAAGCCAGTCCCTCCAGCAGAAGTCTTGGTTCGGGATGACTGGTAGAAACTCTCGAAAATCGTATCAAGCTCGTCTTCAGGAACTCCACATCCTTCGTCGTCCACGCGGAGCAGAAAGTCATCATCTTGAGGAATGAGATGAACCCGGATATGCCGGCCTTCCGGTGTGAATTTGACTGCGTTGCTGACCAGGTTCCTCACGACCTGAGCAAACCGTGTCGGATCCAATTCGGCATTGAAACGCTCTGGTCCATGATATTCCAGCTTGATGCGTTTCTGTTCCGCGAGAGAGCGGAACTCCTCCAACACGCTGCGAGTGATCCAAACGACATCAGAGGCCGACAGCTCGTAGCGCATCTTGCCCGCTTCTAGCTTAGCCAAGTCAAGAAGATCATTGAAAAAAGCGAGCAGTGACTTACCACTGGCTTCGATCTGCTGGAAATACCGGAACAGCGTATTCTTGTCCGCGGTGTCGATCTTTTTCACGCCGAAGGAGGCGTAGCTCAGGATGGCATGGAGAGGGGTCCTCAATTCATGAGAAACATTTGCCAGGAACTGATTTTTTGCTCGATAGGCGGCCTCCTTTGCCTCGATGAGTTCCTGGAGTGCCTTTTGTTTCTCTTCCGCCAGAAGGACCAGCTCGTGTTCCTCGAGGGCCATGCTGACGGCCTCCGAATGAGAGCTTTTAAGAGACGCCTTTTCCTGTTCCAACTGATCAATCTTGGTGCAGAAGAAGACCACGCGGTCGGCCAGCCATGCCGACATGCCCAGCACCGAGGCAAACGGAATGAGCAAAGGCGCTGCCCGATGAAACGCCGCATCGGATCCGCGATACAAAACAATGACAAAACCGGCTGGAAGGACATTCATTTGGCAGCAATGTTCCGCTGCCTGAAATCGCCCAACGAATCCCCGGATATCTCGGGAATCACAATACTCAAATGGACACCAGTCAGTTCCTGCCGGTATATCTTGACCTATATATCTGCGAAGTTCCCTAAGAGTATCCTGGGGCTGTTCTGACCACTGACTTTCGCACCAGAAGGCAAGCGGCTGTTTGTCCTCATTGAAAGAGGCTGCGAAGACAACGTTGACTTCGGGAAAGAGACGCCGAAGTTGCTCGAGCGAGTGACACTGGGGAAACCGAACATCGTCTTCCCACAAAGAATCCCAGCTCACTGCTATGGTTTGATCGCCCATCGTTGCTTTCCGGAAAAACCGATTTGTTTGCTACTTGCCCAGCAACTGGTATTATCCAACTGAGTCGCCGCTGCCGGCTGTCCTCGCGGAGATCTGCTCGTGTCTTAAAAACTTAGATTGCAAGCCGCCCCTGAGGAGCTGTCTTAGCAGGAGATGGGCCAGCGGTTAGCCACGTTTCAGGCCATTTCTTCGGAATTCGTAGAGGAAAACACCTGCCGCGACCCCCAGATTGAGGGAGTCCACAAGGTGTGACATCGGAATGGTCACCCGATGGTCACAGAGATCCAGCCAGCCCTCTCTCAGCCCTTCGGTTTCATGCCCCAGGAGGAGCCCCATCCTTTGGGGCGGAGAGAAGTCCGGCAGCGAAATTGCAGTCGGATCGAGAACCGTCGCCACGAGTTCCACCCGCCATTCGCGTTTTAGAACTTCCAGCTCCGCGCGGAGATTCGGTGTCTTGGCCAGCGGCAGATGGAGCACGGCCCCCATGGAGACACGAAGAATCCGCCTGGAAAAAGGCTCCGCGCACCGCTCACCCAGGATGACCGCATCCACCGCAAACGCCGCAGCCGAACGAAAGACCAGGCCGATATTCTCCGGCTTAGTGATCTGCGGACAAAGCACCACAAGCAGCGGCCCTGGGCGATCAGGCGGCGGCAACACGTCCCGCACCGAGGGCAAGACCCTTCGCTTTCCCACAGCCAGGATCCCTTGATGGAATTGATACCCGACGACCTGATAGAGTAGTTCCCGCGGGCCGACATAAAGCGGAATGCTCTCCGGAATATGGTCGGCGTACTCCGCCGCGCAGTCCTCCGCCATGAGCACAGATTCGGTTTCGTACTGGCTTTTTAATAGCCGCTCAGTAACCAGCCAGCCTTCGGTAATGAAGATGGCTTCACCGCGGAGGGTTCGCTCAGGCAGATTCCGATAGGGGGCCAAATGCGGATCACCCAGACAGTCAACGCGAATCCACTCTCGCGGCATAAAGCAACCAAACTCCGTTTTTTATCCGATATTCTTTGCATCCTATCTGGTGACAAGCGTCGTACGTTCAACATGGCGGGCATGACAAGCGTGCCCCTCCGATTCCGCTTCTCGGAGGGACCCGCTTGTCGGGTCCGCTGCATTACGTTTGATAATCCATTCGGATTCTGCGGGCACGACAAGCGTGCCCCTCCAAGCGGGCGTGACAAACACGCCCCTCCGACATCGGCCTACTTCTCAGAAAACAATTGGAACTCCCAGATCGTCGGTCCCTCGCTGGCATCCAGGATGTTGAGCCGAAACCGCTGGGCCGTCACCGCAGGAAAACGAAACTCACCTCGTTCGCCAATCGTCGTTCCCTGAAAACACGGAACCCAGTCTTTCCCATCGTGATATTCGATCTGAAACTTCCGAACCCGCGGAGCATAGGCCTCCTCGATCACCGCACGATTGACCGCCACGGCACTTCCCAGGTCCACCTCCAACCAGGCGGCCTGCGTCCCGGCATCGGTGGCCCAGCGGGTCTCCGAATCGTCATCAAAAGCCATCTGTGGCCCATAATGAGCCACCTGCTTTTGAAAAACATTGGAGGCCTTCGCCGGTTTATCAACGCTGACTGCCCCACTTACCGCGGGCACAGCCACCGGTGGAATCTCGAAGGCCTCGCCACTGACGGTCAATTCCACCACAGTCACGATAGGATCCCGATTTTCCGCGGGGACATCCACGGTGATCTTGTCCTCACTGGCCACCACCTGCACCTGACCGCCCGTCCGGGCCACCGCCTGCAAAACCTTTTGATTGATGGGTGGCAGTACGAACGGACCTTCCTTAGGCCAGGTGAAGATGAACAGATAGATCTTGTTATCCTTGCAGGTTGAAGCCCCCCAGGAGCCTGGCTTAAACGGACCACCCCGCGTGCCATACACGCCATCGCCGTACTTTTTCAGCCAGGCGCCGATTTCTTTCAGACGTTCCACCTGCCGCGCCTCGATCTGCCCGTCGGGCATCGGACCAACATTCAGCAACAGATTCCCATCACCCCCTACGGTTCTGAGAAGAATTTGCAAACACTGGGAGAGCGTTTTCAGCTCGTCGTTGGGTTTCCACGCCCATTGACGGCAAATGGTCATGCAGGTTTCCCAGGGACGTTCACGATTGAAGGTCCCCACCCGTTGTTCCGGCGTGTCGAAGTCGCCCACAAAATCGGGGCCTTCAGTGGATCCGGCCATGCCTCGCCGCCCTTTATCCACCCGGTTGTTAATGAGAATATCCGGCTGCAAGGTCCGGATGTGCTTATAGAGGGCCAGGCCGTGGTCATGCGTCCAGGGTTCTTCCCATTCGCCGTCGAACCACATCACGCCGAGCGGGCCGTACTTGCGAATGATTTCTGCCGTCTGATTGTGCAAATATTGCACGTAGCGTTCCATATTGGGATTGGGCTTTTTGGTCCGGCCGCCGGGCGAACCCTGCGGATAATCCGGGTGATACCAGTCGCAGATTGAGTGGTATGTGCAGAAGACAATGCCTTGCCGACGGCAGGCCTCGGAAAGTTCCTTCAGAATGTCCCGCTTAAAAGGCGTGGACATAATGTCGTAATCCGTGTATTCCGAGTCCCAAATGCAGAAACCATCGTGATGCTTCGACGTGATGACGAGATACTTCATCCCCGCCTCTTTGGCAATGGAAACCCACTCGTCGGCATTGAACTTAGTTGGATTGAATTGTTGGTAAAGATTATCATATTCCTCAATCGGGACCTCACGACCCCGGGACCAGCCGATTTCGGTGCCCTTGATACTCACCGGGCCCCAGTGAATGAATAGCCCAAACCGCATAGCCTGCCACTTGGCCAGTGATTCCGGCGGTGCCGTCCAGATGGAGGCCGACTCCTCGGCAAGCAAACCCACACCATTTGCCAGGATTACCAGCGCGAGGGCAATTCCCATGCTACGAGCGATCATCCGAAAGAACTTGCTCATGGCATTCTCTCCCGTTCTCTTACAAGGTTCAAAATCATCTCTCACGTCGTGGTGACGTCTTGTTTGCACGGAAACCTCCCGTCGTTGACACGACGGGCACAATAAGCATGCCTCTCTGAAGCTTCGGAGGAACCTGCTTGTCAGGTCCGCCCTCGGCGGGACGCGCCTGTCGCGTCCGTAGCGCAATATTTGATAATCCATCCAGGTTCAGCGGGCACGATAAACGTGCCCCTCCGATTCGGTCCCTCGGAGGGACGCGCTTGTCGCGTCCGCCGCACCACATTGGATAATCCATTCCACTTCTCCGGGCATGACAAGCATGCCCCTCCGAGACGGGCACGATAAATTTGCCCCTCCGACTTCATTATCACGATCCAATTACCAACTGGGCTGACGCCCATGCTGCCGTCAGGGGTAAGCCCTCGAACACGTTCTCACTTATTCGCCCTTCGGTAGTCCGGCAGGGACTTCCGGCATGTTACCAGTGAGCACAGGCGGCGTGGTGCGACCGGCCTCGTTCGGGTCAAACGCCTGGAATCCAAGCTGGAAGGCCGGCGAGTCTGGTTGCGGACGATAATCCTCCTTCTCGGGATTCACAAACTTCGGATCGGCAATGATCGAATGCAGGTCCTGACCACGCTGTTCCCGCCACTGTTCCAGCGTCAATCCGCCCGGAAAAGCCACCGGCTTGCCAGCATGCCAGTAGAGATTGTAGTCCAGCTTGAAGTTGTTGTCCTTCCAGTTGCTGCCCAAGAGCGGACTATCATTATCCCATGCTACGACGTTGCGTTCAAAGAAGAACGAAATGTGATCTTCCGTTCTCGTCCGCTGGATTTGATGCTCCACCGAGTTCACAAGGATATTATTGTGGATGCGGTTTTCCTTCCCGTAATGCTGATGGAAGCTCCCCGTCTTTGTGCGATACACGAGGTTATAAGCCATCTCAATATGTGTGGAGCCTTCATCCGTATAGAGGCCCCAGCCGCCGTAGCTGAAGGAATAGACATCGTGAATCTTGTTATGATTCACCGTCGTTCCAGGTGAAACACCCAGTGTATAAACCCCGCCCATGTCGGACAGGACATACTGCCCGATGTTGTAAATATGGTTGTAATTGATGGCGTTGTGATGAGCCTGGCTATCGGCGTAACCCCAGGTCCAACCTACAGAAACGCCTGTGTAATAGAAATCGTGAATGTCATTGTGCTCGATGACGTTGTAGGGTGAATGCCCGATCCACACTCCGACTGCCGCCGGGTGAAGCCGTCCGCCGTGGGCGATGGTGCAGTTCCGCACGGTGATATGGGAAACCAGGGCCTCCTCACCCTGCGGTCGCCGACTTGCTTCCTGCCAGTTGCCAGACCCGGCGTGGCCGATTTTCACGCCTCCCGCCCCCAGGTCAACAAGCTCGCAGTTTTCCACGCGGCAATTGCGGCAACCTTCACCGAACGCCATGGCGTAGGTACCCACGTGCACCACCGCACAGGTATCAAAGGTGATGTGACGTGCTCCGACGGCTGAGATTGCCGCATCTAACCCGACCTCCGCCTGCGGGAAGAATTGGCCATCGTTCGGGCAAACCCAGTTCGAGTGAGCGAAGATCAGTCCTCGGAACTGGATATGTTCAACCCATTTAGAGGCCGCCCCGTCACAGGAAAACAGGACCAGGTTTTCCAACCGTGGGGCGATCACCTCTGCGGTATTGGGGTCTTCGCCCGGGCGAGGAATGTAAATCAATTCGCCACTGGAACGGTCCAAATAAAACTCGCCGGGTTCTGTGAGCGCTTCTTTGACGTTTTCCAGATAGTAGCGATGCCCTTTGTCAAACTGGGCCCAACCTGCGTTGAAACCGGTGCCTCGCCGAAAGACGACCAGCTTTTTCGCAGGATCAATTGAGTTGATCCGCATCCGTGACATGGACCACTGATGAAAAACATTGACCTCCACATCGCCCAGGTTCTGCCACTGGGGATTGAACTCGGTCTCGGCATATTGCAGGCGATCGTCCCCGCGGTTTTCCTGGCCAGCGGGCGGTGGGACGCGTTCGGCGATGGTGTAATAGCCTTTTTTCGGCAACCGGGGTCTTTGCCGCCGCTGATCGTTCACAAAGAGTTGGGCGAAACTCCATTTGCCCGATTTGACATCATCCAGGACCAGGTGCCAGCGACCCTGGGCATCAACAGTCCAGCCCTTGAGGGCCACACCGCCGGAGATGATCGGACGTTCGTTTTGATAAGCCTGGTAAATAACGGGTGACTTCTCCGTCCCGGAATCCTCAGGTGTGAAGCGAAGTGGTTCGCTGAGGTAGTACCGTCCATCGCGGATGGCCACGATGATTGGCTGCCCGCGATTGGGATATTTCTGGCGAAGTTCCCGCACGGCTTGTTGCGCCCGCTGCAAAGTCGCGAATGGTCCATCTGTTTTCTCGCTGTTGGGAGCGGCTAGCTTTCCCGACCAACCATCGTTACCTTGGGGCGAAACGAAAAAATCCTGACCCAGGCAGGCCAGTGGGAGCGCCAGCGTAATAAGGATGGCCAGACTGCAAGCGGCACAGACACAAGTGGCGAGGATACGGCAGGTCGATTTCATGGCGGGATTCCTCTCTTCTCAGGACCAACAAGCAAGCGCGATAATCTGCAAAGCGTCATCGTTTTTCGAGACGGCTGCAAACAATTCCCTCGTGACGCAGCCTCACTTCAATTTGAGGAACGTTATACCGCGCACGATGGCTCGTTGCAACAACACGCGTTCTTACATGGAAGATTGCGTTAACGCCTTGCTCTCAGGCAGCCCGACGTTAGAATCACCTAAAACGCTTGGGCGTGTGTGCGTCGGGCCTCTTTGTAGGTGAGGTAATGAA
>Ga0308417_1003374_pt1 | contig 10224 bp, 10 predicted proteins | sample HotsprSampleOS65_FD_203528 | JGI IMG/M metagenome (GOLD analysis project Ga0308417, IMG submission 203528) | Hot spring phototrophic mat microbial communities from Octopus Spring, Yellowstone National Park, Wyoming, United States - 20090730_OS65 ... | reverse complement strand
TCAGTTTCAAGGTTTCAAAAACTCTGAACTTGCGACAATTTTGATATCATTAAAAACAAAACCCGATGACTTATTTAACTCCCCAAATAAAGAGGATCACTCAAGGGACGTGGAGAGACTATCTGGAAATGGTGGGCGATGGAAAAGTAGGTGCGTTTTTGGCTTATGAGATTTATGAACTGCTAATTAAACGAGTTGGGGGAGCATTAGGCTTGATTTTACGAAACTTGATTCTGCCATTTCTCATAGATATAAGAGGAAAGCGAGTTCTAGTTGAAGATGAAGTCAGTTTTATAGGCGCTAAAAGAATAAGTTTGGGGGAAAGAGTAATAATTTCAAAGTACTGTACCGTAGAGGCCAGAGATGGTGGTCAAATCGAGTTACTAGATAATGTTTTTTTAAACAAATACACAACAATCGTTTGCAAAGGTGGAAAAATAGTTCTTGGTAAGGCCGTCAATATTAGTAGTCACTCTAGATTGGGCACTAGCGGAGTAATAACTATTGGGGAAAGTTGCCTAGTAAGCTCACATTGTTACATTGGAGCCCCTAACCACAATTTAGATGACCCAGCCCGAACTATTGAAGAAAAAGTGCTTTGTAAAGGAGTTACCATAGGTCCTAGGGTTTGGATTGGATCCCATGTAACCGTTTTGGATGGAGTTAGCATAGGAGAAGATAGCATAATCGGCGCGCATTCTTTTGTTAATAAGGACATTCCAAAAAACTCAATAGCTTTTGGAGTTCCCGCTAAGGTTGTAAGAGAACGGACATCTAAGCCTCTTTAAGGACTAAAACGCTGTTCTATAAAAAATATTGATTGCCGCAAAAATTAGGTTTCAAACAATATGCTATAAAAAGGCTATTTTTTGAACTTGGGAATATATTTTGTTCAGACTTTATATTTTGAGATAAAAGTTTTCTTTACATTTGTAGGGGCAATGATTAGAAATTAGCGGTTAGTTAAGCGTATGAAAAAGAAACTAACTTTTAATAGTTTGATTTGTGGTTTAGCGGTAGTCTCGCTTCAGCCATTAAGTGCTAGTCCTGTGTCGGTTACATATGACGACGGGACTATTTTTGAGGTGGGGGAGACTGGATTTAAAAACAAACTTAATATTGGAATTAAAACGGGGTATACCTATCAAAAGCTGAATGTAAGAGATGGAGAAGATCCAGACACAAGCAGCTTTGATGTAGGATTGGCAAGGTTAGATTTAACAGGTGAAAGCTCCAACAGGACAGTAGGTTACAATTTACAAGGCGACTGGGCTAAAGCCGGTTTGGATGCATCTAATGATGTTGTACTTTCAAACGCTTATGTCTGGTGGGCTCCAAGTGACTGGTTGAAGTTTAAGCTCGGGCAAATGAAACAAGGGTTTCCATTTCAATTTATGAAAGATGACTTTGAGGCGCAGTTTTATGTTAGAGATTCGATTGCTGTTCAGCACTATAACATAGGAAGGAACCAAGGTCTAGTTTTAGGGGTAGTTGAGCCAGAGAAAACTTTTGGTGTTCACTTCGGAATATTCAATGGCGAGTCAAGTTTTTCTTTTGCTGAAGGAACTGTTGGTGAAGGTCAAAATAAGCCGGGAATTGACACAGATCATAGGTTTGTTTTGACAGGGTTTTATAACATTATGGGCAATGTAGATGGCTACAGCGAAGGAGATTGGGCTTGTTCAGAAGATATGCACTGGAGAGTAAATGCCGCTTATAGCATGGCAGATAATAATGTAGGAGGTGGTTCGTTAGATTTAGTTGATGTGGCGGCAGGAACCGAGTTTAGGTACGGAGGATTTTCTGCATCTGCGGAGGTCCTGTGGAGAGATTGGGATTTAGGTGAGTCCTCAGATGATGGCTTTGGCTACTATGTTCAAGCAGGCCATTTCTTCATGCCCCAAGAGCTAGAAGGTTACGCGCGCTTCAGTGGACTTGATTGTAAGGCTATTTCCGTAAGTGGTTCAGACTATTGCAGTTTATCTGCTGGTGACGACGTTTTCGAGTACGCAGGAGGGGTTGCATACTACCTAGGTTCTCGATTGTATAAAATTGGTGCTGAAGTTGCATTCCTAGACTTTGGTGATGGAGGCTCAGCCAAAGATCATCAAAGGGTAAGTTTGTATCTGTCGACAAAATTTTAGAGCTCTTTAATAATCCCTAGACTGTGGTTTAACGAGACCACTTGCTAGTCTAGTTAAATAGCCAGCTCCTCAGATGGGGAGCTGGCAGGGGTTAAAATACTTCTTTTTTAATTTTATTACGCTTCCAATCAGGTACTCTCCAAGCAAGCACGTAAGGCTAATATATCATTTATCAATATAATATTCATGCTTTTTGTTAGGTTTTTTGAAGGAATAGCAACGAGTGAGAGAAGGCTTGTAAAACGTTATAACATTCGTTTACGGTCGAGGAGAGTTATGACAATTAGAATAGCGAAAGCACCTATACTAGATCGCTCGAGTATTGCAAGCTTTAATTAAAATCAAAATTTTTCATGTAGCCACTTAGAAGTTAAAACTCCGTAGTATTTTTTTAAAACTTTAAAAGCATATCTAACTGAGTTTTTTAATGATACTATCACATTTGAGAATTTTTTGTATTTTCTTAGGGAAGCTTAAAATGTTTTGCACAGAAAAAAAGTGGTGTGTTATTCTCAAAATTAAGGAGATTTAAGGGTTAGGATGTTAAATGTCAAAAGAAAAATTGTTAATGTTCGAAGAAAAAAATTTCTGACAGCTTTAGTTGTTTTGTCACTGTGCATGGCTTTTAACGTTATGGCTGAGGACGTGCTTTTTTTAAAGGGCGCTTTCTACGAGAAATATCGTAAACGTATAATTAAAGTAAGCCTCCGGTGTGCCGTTGCAGACCCTTCTTCAGCTTTATCAGGTTTGCCAAAAATTTCGGTTAAGAAGTTAACCCTTAGGAAGATATTTAGAGGACAAGTCAAGCGTTTACGCAGAGAGAAACTTAGTCTAAAGCATCGTAAAAAAATCCAACAATTTGCAGAGACTGTATGCATCTTGTTTGGGGATGGTATCAAAACATATGGTATTGAAAAATATCTTATGAAAAAATTTTGTTTAAATTCAGGAAGTACACCCGGTTGTAAAGATTTTGATTGAAGTACAGCCGGTTGAGAAGATTTTGATTCTGGAGCCGTATCAAGAGATCTAGCTTCAGTAATTCCAAGTACAGTAATGGCAGGACCTTATTATTGTGGAGTAGTGGAAAGCAACGAGCTCCGAAGCTGGGCAACTATGGGTGGTCATAAAAGTGGAGGATGTGGATTAGATCGTTTAACTTCATATGAACTTAGGGGCTTCCAGGCAGAAGATGATTCCCAACAAATTTGTGTAAGCTTTAGATCCTTACGAAGAGATGTTAAACAAGTCTCGTGCATTGTGGAGTTTCTTTTTCCCTGTGGGCCTGTCTCCAGAGATGTAACAGTTGTTTTAAATTCTGGGACACCTGCTCCCACCCGCACACCTTGAAAACCTTGGCAAGATACTACACTTAAAACAAAAAGGGCTGATTGTTAAGCGCACAAAGGTTAATTAAAAGTCATACACTATGTTAAGGGTTTTTAGTCTAGCTTTATTTTGCTCTAATTGTACATGTAGTTAAAATAACTAGAAAATTAAATTTAAAAGAAATTAATTTAAAACACTTGCGAAAATCAGTAATTAACTGGCTTCTTAAACAAAGCAGCGTACTCTTAGTTACTCCAATAGAAATGTCTGATAACTGTATAGGTGCCCCAGGATTTTCCGGATTATAACAAATATTGGCACGCCTGATATGCTCTGGCAAAACCAAACCCTCTAAACGCTCGACTCCATCTGATAAACAGAGAGACCAGACGCCCTCAAAGTTTCAGCTAAATTAGCAAAGACGAACTTGATAGGCAAGGTGTCAAATCCCGCCAAAACAACCGCATTGTTATTTCGTGGAGTTGAAATAACGCTCTCTTGCCCACTTGCGGGATAAAAATCACCCGCATGATTGTCATGATTGTTATGACTGTCATTTGCTTCATTAGAATTACTCTCGGGGGCTGCTTTGGAGCATGACCAAAAATCGACGCACTTAGCCAAGCAGCAAAATTACTTGGGAAAGGAGCTTTTTTGAATTTAGCGAGCTCTAGGGCATTCAACCCAGCTAAACTCAACTTTTGCTTCGAAATTTGATATAAATGGTAAAGCTCCTCCTGCTCTAACCCTAACAGAGTAATCTAATTATAACTATTTAGCGTTGGTTTAATGGCATCTTCATCAGTTCGGAGGGCACTAAAGGGATCAATATCATTGGTGCTAAAGCGTAGTTCTAACGAGCTGCTGTTTGACTTTTGATGAATTATGACTCTAATAAAAGAAAGCCCGTCATATTAAATGAATCACCTGCTTAATGGTGTTTACTTTGCAATCACTTTGATTATCGCCCTCATGTCGTCTAAAGTGTTTTTATTTTTGAAAACTTGAACTAAATTTAAAGGCATAAACTTTTTAAGCGTAGAACTGATTTTAATGCCATCCGTTAATTTATTAAAGCAAATGCAGTCTAACTATTAAAAATTTAATCCAGCTCTGTTGAATTTCTCCCGCAAACACGCTTTGTATATGGCACTCAGACATTGTGCTTTAAATCTAAAAAATGAGAAAAGATAGCAAATAACACTGCGTTTTGTCTTTGCCTCTTAGAAAGTTAAGCGTTGTTTTTCTTTTATTCCCTAAGCCACATTAAATCTAAAATGTATTATATCGCCATCTTTTACTACATAATCCCTACCTTCCAGTCTTAGGTTGCCTTGAGCTCTGGCTTTGGCAAAGCTTCCTGCAGAAATGAAATCCTCAAAACTCACTACTTCTGCTTTTACAAAACCCTGAGCTATATCGGAATGTATTTTCTCAGCGGCTTTCTTAGCAGTTGTCCCTTCTTTGATCGCCCAAGCTGCTACCTCATTCTCGCCCGCTGTGAAAAAAGTTATCAAATTTAGAATTTTCAGAATAATTAAACCCGATAACTCAACTCCTGACATCGGCAAATTATACTGCCTATAAATGTCTTCTCTTTCCTCTTTTGAAACATTAAGAAGCATCTCCTCAATTGGCACGCAAAAGGGCACAACAGGAATTTGTTCTTCAGCAAACATCAAAATTATTTTTTCTAACTTAGAAACTTCAGACTCAACCTCCAACTCTGCCTCTGAGATATTTATGATTAAAAATGCCGGCTTATTGGTTAACAGATTCATCCTGTAAACCTCAAACTCTGTATTTACAGTTTTTTCAAATGTCCGAGCAGGCTTTTCTTGAGCAATCCAGCTTTCAAGACTCTCTAAAAGACGTTGAAACTCTAGATCCTCCTTACTCCGAGCTACTTTGTTCTTTTTTCTGACTTTCTCCAGTGAACCTTGAACACTTGCCAAGTCAGCATAAAGAAGCTCGGTCATCAAAATATCAAAATCTCGCATGGGATTAACATCTCCCAAAACGTGGCTTATAGAAGGATCTTCGAAAGCCCTCAACACAAAAGCTATTGCATCTACGGTTCTTATATGATGCAAAAACTGATTTCCCAAGCCTTCGCCTTGATGAGCTCCACGAACTAGCCCAGCAATATCTATCAAATTGACGCTAATTTTTCGTACATTCTTAGGTTGAATAAGAGACGCTAGTTGCTCTAATCTTGGATCGTCTACTGTAGTCACTCCCACGTTTGGATCTATGGTGCAAAAGGGAAAATTTTCAGCAGGAACATTTTGACGAGTGAAAATGTTAAAAATCGTACTTTTTCCAGCATTAGGAAGACCTACCAGGCCAATTTCAATACTCATATTACTTTTAATCTATACTATAATCTCTCAAAAAGTCACTTGATAGCCAAATATTTTAAATTAATTTTGCATGGCTTAATTATTCTACTATTTGCTCTCACAATTCTTCGCTCTATTCAATACATCCTAGTCTATACTGCCGGAGAGGCCGTTGAGGCGACTGTGATCAAGCAAAAAATCCCTAAAATTGCTGGCCCCAAACCAAAACCAGACTACAAGCTTGTTTTCGAGTCGAACGGTGTTGAAAAATCTTTAACTGTAAGAGGCTTTAATTTTTTTAACCCGCCCATAATTTTTTTCTCCGTGCTTGAAACGGGACCCTTAGCAGAAAACTCAAAAATTTTCGTCTGGACCTTCAAAGATTACTTCTATCTCCCCTTTAAGCCAGATATAGGACATTTTTTTATTCTCCTAGTCTCTTTTCTTTGCTATTATATAATCATTAGATTTTTTCTCTTCTTGGTTAAATCCTGCTCAACTGACCAGCTTTAAATATGTATCAAATGTTTTTCTCGAGTCTCACTGTTCCCGAAGCAATACAAAGGTTTGAAATTGTAACAGCTTGGTTTTTAAAGCTTCCCTTTTTGGTCACACAAGAGTTAAAAAACTTGAAAGTTTTTTCAAAAGGAGCATATGACGTAGTTACGAACGTTGATTATGCGGTAAACAACTCTTTTGTTGAGTGCATCAAAAATAATTTTCCCGATGATCTGATCATTTCAGAAGAAAGTCTTCCTGCCGGGCACTGTGAAGACTTTATGCATATTTTAGATCCAATCGATTTGACCCGAAATTTAGGATCTCGCAGGACATTTTTCACTCTATATTGCTTTAGACTTAAGCAAAAACCTCAGTTTTCAATAATTCAACTGTTCAATCCTACCAAGCTACTCGTTGCAACCAACCAAGGTTTGTTTAATTTTGACGGAAGTAGTTGGATTAAATTTTCTATAACCAGTCAAAGCTCAACCATCAGATGGGTCAAGGTGGAGGATTACTCTTTAGTCGATTCTAGTACTAGCTACCAGTCGATATCATCAAGGCAAGTTTTCTTAGATTTGGCTCTCGGTAAATTAGATTGGTTTGAGTATTCAAAAAACGGCAAATGGCTTGCCTGGGATTACGCACCTTTTATTGATATGCTCCATTTACTACCTTACACCGAAATAAATGTCTGCCCTCAAGTTTTAAAAAATGGCTACTTAGACACTTCTTCGAATGATAGTGAAAGAAACTTCGTAATCAAAGGTAATTTAGTTAATGACAATCAAGCTAACTGACTCAAAAGAGGAGCAGGCCAGATTAGAGCTCATTTTAAATAACCTGCTTAGACTGTATTCCTTGATAGAAAGAGAGAGCGTTCAATTGAAACTTTATAGAAAAGGTAAAGATGACTTTACCACATCCGTTGATCTAGCCGTGCAAAATTTCTTAGTGAGGCTTTGCTCTGCAGATTCAATAATCTCTGAAGAGGCTTTTTATAGGAAAACTAGCTCTAGATTTACATGGGTAATTGATCCTATTGATGGCACCGTAAATGGTCTTATTAGGCAAAAAGCACCTTTTTTTGTACTAATTAATTTAGTTACAAGAGATGATTTTTGCTTTGCTCTCAGAGTAGAGCCTGCGAAAAAATTTGCATTACTGACGACAAAAAAAGGAGTCTTTCAAATTTCATCAGACGGGAACACCACACACTTAAACACCAAATTCAACAAAAATCGCGAAATACTTGTCTTTAAAGATCATGTAGCAAAGTTGAAAAACAAGCAAATTAAAGGCTATCAGTTCCTTGAACTTCTACTCAAGGGTCAAGCTTATCAGGCTGTTTGGCTAGTGAAGGTAAAGGAGTTTCTTTGCTGGGATTTCTTTAACTTAATTTTCACTCTCGAGCAGCTAGGATTTTTTGTATCTGACAGGTATGGAAAGAGATTATTAAAATATGCTCCGACTGGCATCATTTTGGATTCCAAAGGAAATCCCTTAAAAGAATTTTTTGTTTGTTTTCGAAAAGTTGATCTAAATAACCTCATTAAAATAGGCAACACAAGCAAAGCTTAAGCTAGTTTAGCCCAGGATATTGGCTCAAGTGGAAAGCTGTTAAAATAATTTGGTTTTAATTAAGTTTTCTCTATATAAACTGTGTTTACATTTACTCTGAACTAGATTAGTGTGCTAGGAAAAAAAATCGAATTTTTAAGCTGTGCAAACTTTAATCACTTCCTAAATAACCTCCTAGTGTGCACGCCCTGAGGGAGTCGAACCCCCAACCTACGGATTTGGAATCCGTTGCTCTACCAATTGAGCTAAGGGCGTATAGCCCACGACGGAACTCGAATCCGTGACCTCTTCCTTACCAAGGAAGTGCTCTACCAACTGAGCTACGTGGGCGCTTTTTAAGATCATAGCAAAATTTTTTTCAGAGATAAATTTGAAAGTGGCAGGCGCTCTCGGTTTTGATTACTATTTTATTAGTATGAAAATAGCTTTATTCGGCTGCGGAAAAATAGGAACGGCCATAGCCACGTTGCTTAAAAGTTTTAAAATTGAAACTTTTCTTTTTGACAAAAACATTGAGCAAGCAAAATACTTAGGGGAGTTACTGGGTTTTAGGTACGAAAAGCTTGATTTGGATAAATTTTCTCAAACGCCGCCTAAGATTCTACGACAAGTGGATTGTTTGATATGTGCTTTGCCCTTTAGTGTAACTTTCAAGTGCGCAGAATTAGCCGCTGATCTAGGATTAAATTATGCAGATTTAACAGAGGATATCGAAACTTCTGAAAAGATAAGAAAACTGCCAGTTAAAAAAAATTTTTTTCTAACTCAATGCGGACTAGCACCAGGACTAATATCAGTTTTTGCAAAAAGAATATATAGTCAATTTGAGAAACTAGAGGAAGTTAAACTAAGGGTAGGAGCTCTTCCATTGTATCCATCAAATGCTCTTAAATACAACATTACTTGGTCAACCGAAGGGCTAATTAATGAGTACCTCCAAGACTGCGTTGTAATTAAAGATGGAAAAATAAAAACTGTTCCAGCACTAGAGGATTTAGAGACGATAATTATCGATGGCGCCACATATGAGGCTTTCAACACCTCGGGAGGACTGGGCACTTTGCACAAGACACTAGAGGGCAAAGTTGAAAACTTAAATTACAAAACAATAAGACATTTAAACCACTGCCATTACATCAAATTTCTGCTGAACGACTTAAAGCTTCGCCAAAAACCTGACTTGCTGGTTGATATTTTAGAGTCAGCTCTTCCTACAACTCCTCAGGACAAATGCATTGTCTACGTAGAAGTTAAGGGAGTTAAAGACAGAAAATATCAGCAACTTACTTTTTCAAGAACAGTCTATCATCGAACCGTAGCTAAGAAAGACTTCAGCGCGATCCAGCTTTGCACTGCTGCTGGAGTGATAGCTCCTGTGCTTATAGCACTAAAGCAAAATTTAAGAGGAAGTTTGCGAGTTGAAGATTTAAATCAAGAGGAGGTTCTGAATACAAAAGTAGTTAAACAAATTTTTAACGCTTGAAAAATCAACCTTGTCTAAACAGCAAAAAAAGACAGACTAAAGCTCTAGTGTCAATTTTCGAAATTTTTGAAGCCTTTAAAGAAAGTTTGAAAAAAGCTTTATTTTAACTCTCACTTAAACTACATTTTGATTAACGAATTGTCGAACAAGCTTTCTGAAACAAAAATTATCAGCAATTTCCAGGATTATAAAACGATGCCTACTTAAAAGCGTTTGACTAACCCTAAAGTGGGCACACTCAATGTATTATTTTGATACAGTTAGTTATCGTGAAAAATTTTCCATCAATACCAGCACAAACAACCGCCTCTTAACCTTACCTTAGGCTTGAATTTACTCTAAGCTGAAACTACCGAAACAACTGGCTTGCCTCTTGACCAGGAAAACTTAACTCGCCCATCTACTAACGAAAATAGAGTGTAGTCTTTACCCAAGCCAACATTCTGACCAGGAATATACTTGGTACCCCTTTGCCTAACTAAAATATTTCCTGCCTCTACAATCTCTCCATCAAACTTTTTTAGCCCCAGTCTTTTACTTAAACTGTCACGATTGTTCTTTGTACTGCCGCCTGCTTTTTTGGTTGCCATAACGAAAATTATATCATTCAGCCAAACTGAAGCTCAAATTTCCTCCTCATCTACTTCCTCAAATGGAGTTTCTCCTCTTTCTTCGCTTTCAAAAGAATCCTCATCCTCATACTCAATCTTGCCCCCATACCTTCTTTCACGTAACTCTTCTTCGTTCTTACACTCTATACACAACGTGGCTACTGGCCTAACCCGAAGTCTTTCAAAAGGTATAGGCTCGCCACAGTTTTGGCAAATACCGTATTCCTTACTAT
>Ga0308417_1003369_pt1 | contig 10228 bp, 17 predicted proteins | sample HotsprSampleOS65_FD_203528 | JGI IMG/M metagenome (GOLD analysis project Ga0308417, IMG submission 203528) | Hot spring phototrophic mat microbial communities from Octopus Spring, Yellowstone National Park, Wyoming, United States - 20090730_OS65 ... | reverse complement strand
TTTCGGGCGATTTGGATAAGTTCCTGCGTGATAAGTTGCTCTACTACAATCATATCCGCACTCTCAGCACGACGCGCAAGACTCCTGCCAGTCGCGCGCCGAACTTTTGCCTGGATCGTGAGTCGCTTGATGTGGCGCTGGATGAGTCGCGTTGGTCTCGCGGCGAGTGCTGCGTGTCGTTCGTTCGCCTGGCGCTGCGAGATCGCGAGTCGCGCGCGGTCGTGGCGGTCGTTCGTTCGCCCGCCAGCGTGTACGTGCTGCCTGATGCGTTTGAGGGCAGTTACGTGCGGTTTGACGTGTACGCGAATCGCGGCGAGCTCTGGATGCCGGTGACGGTCGCGGGCGAGGTCGGGCGGGTTGATGGGCGTCTTCAGGCGGGCGCTGCGGGTGCTCTGGTCGGATCGTTTGACTCGCCGTTCGTGAACGACTCGCCGGTCGTGGTTCCGTCGGTGACGGATGTTCCCGCTGATGCTCAGATTGTCGATACGGCGGCTGTGGTTCGCCGGTGGGCGCGCATTCTCAAACAGGCGTGCCCGACTTTCCTGCCTGGCGGGTATGAGACTCGCGCTGGCGATTCGGGCGCGTGGGAAGTCTGGTATAGGGGTGAACTCGTTTGGACGGAACAGAGTTCGCCCGAAGTGATTGAGCATGCAACGGAGGCGCTATGAGTGATGGTCTTTCGCCGGTGCTTGTCCTGGTAAGGTCTTGGGGGGCTTCAGACAGGTTCGCGTTCGTTCAGGTGCGCGCTGGCGCGCGTGGCGCCGGTCGGCTGATTGCCGGTGTCGTGGTGTCGCTTGACAGGCCCGAGCGCGGGCGCGTGTTGGCGCGTAAGTTGGTTGAGTGGGCGCGGGCGTACTACCGTGTGCACCTTGACGATTCGGCGCTGCCATGGCTCGGCAATGACAATGGCGCGTAGGGGGTACGGGTGTCGCTTGAGCACGCCAGTCGTGGAAGGTACAGGTGTCGATCTGGCACAGCTTGGGCAGGGTTCCTACGCGCCAGCAATGACAATGGCGCGTAGGGGGTACGGGTGTCGCTTGAGCACGCCAGTCGTGGAAGGTACAGGTGTCGATCTGGCACAGCTTGGGCAGGGTTCCTACGCGCCAGCACGGGCAGTCGGAACGGTGCGGCTGAACCGGTTTAGGCACGGGCGAACAAATGTTCTACTGCCGCGCGCGCATTTTTCGCCAAAAAACCGCAACCGAAGGTTCAGCGCGCGGCATAGCGCTGTCAAGACCGACAGAAACGGCGCCTTCCGCTATTCCGAAAAAAGCCGCGCCGTTTCTGTCGCTTGCGAGCGAAGCGAGGTCTTGACAGCGCGAAAACGCCGCGCGCTACAATCACACGCGGTTTTTTGGGAAATGCGCCGTAAAAACGTAAAACACCGCTCCAACGGCCGGTATCCCGGTACGGGCGGAATGGCTCCAACCCGAAGCGCACTCTCGCAGCGGGGCCCCCCTACGGGCTTCCCCCCGCTTGCGACTCAGCGCGCTTCGGGTTGGAGGATTGAGGGCTAAACAAGTGGCACAGACATCAACGGCAATCGGCGCACATTGCACTGGCGGGGCGGTGCAGCAGCGAAGTCGCTGCAGGGAACCTGGGAAATCCCGGGGAACCCCGAACCCGGGCGACAGGCGAATATGGGGGGAAACCCCAAAATCCGGCGGCATCTCTCTCCGCTGCCGCAGGCAGCGGAGAGAGGCGGTACGGCGGTGCAGGTGGCGGCGAAACCTCTCCGCTGTCGGCGGCAAATCTTGGCAATCTCTGGCAAGCCCTGATAGGAAGTCGTGGATTAATGTAGGAAAGGAAGGTAATTTATGGGTGCGGGTTTGGTTCGTCTCGGTCACTCCTCGTTGGAAGAGTTTGTGGCTCAATTCCCGTATGAGACGGTTTACTTCTCGTCTCATTGCGGCGTTTTCTACTTTACGCCTGGTGATGGCGCGGATGGCTATTATCTTCTCTTCCCTATCCATATCCGTTGGTTTGTCACTTCGTTCGGCGCTTCGTTTCGTATGGCCGATTCGACTTCTGATGTTGATGTCTACGTGCTTGAGGTTTTTACTCGTTATGGTTGGTATTCCATGTCTGCTCGTTCGTTTAAGGTTTTGTTCCGTCGGCTCGATTACATGGCGCTCCTGGCTGATGTTGCTGTCTGTGAACTTCCCGAGCTTGACTCGGTTGATGAGTTCGGTGACCTTTTCCGGTTTGTAGACGCGTGCATAGATGCTATTGCTCGCGGTTGCAGGCCTCTTTTCGTTGTTTCTTATGGCGATCCTGGTTTTTGTTCATTCCTCGTTGATGATGTTGGCGGCTCTTCCTACGTGTCGACGGCTGATTACGCTATGTCTCGTCGTTGGCATGCTGTCCATTACGCATTGGCGACAACTATTCTTCGGGAGGGTTTGCGATGAGTTCGTATACTGATCTCCATCGGTTCTTTCGTGAGCGCTGGGATATCGCTCGCGACGCGCTGGCGGTGTATCCCGACAAGGCTTACAGGGCTGAAGAGGCGTTTTACCGCTTTCTGACGACGGCGTTTGCATCGCTTGCCGATGATGGGGTTCCTTGGGACGATCTGCATATCAGGTGGGCGATTGCCGATGTGTTGCTTGAGGCGATTGTCAACCTGGTGCCTGAAGCGGTTGAGGAGGTCTCGGAATGATCACGATCTATGTCACCGGTCTGCCCTACCACATGCTCAATCGTGTCGCCGGTCACTGTGTGGCTCAGTTCGGCTTGGCGCTTGACCAGTCGCGTAAGCATGCGTATGTGCTTGTCGAGTATGAGCACGGCGTCGCTCGCGTCTCCGCTCCCGATCAGGGCGACCTTCAGGACGCTTCTGTAAATGCAACAGGAAGTCTGTATAGAAGCGTTCCGTTGTTTCCCGATGTTTTCACCGGGTACGCTCAGGAGTCGATGTTTGACGTGCCCTCGTATCTTGCCGTCGCCAGTTCGCAGTCGCCGTACAATTGGCTTTGGCGGGATGCCTTGCCTAGTGTTCTGCCGGATCGAATCGTTAGGATGTTGCACGAGGAATACCGGCTTCGCGCGGCTGCGAAGTCGCGTTCGATGTATCGCGCTAGGAAGAAAGGGAAGTGAGATGTTGGGTCGTTTCTCTGAAGCGGCTTTTTCCGGATCGCTGGATGATCCGTTCGTCATTATCGCCGGTCGTAAGGATCATGTCACTCCTATCTATACGTATCTTGAGGGTCTGATGCTTACTCACAATGGCAACGTTCTGAACACGTGGTCTGACGGCTCGTACATGATCTTGGTCTTCGGCAAGCCCGGTTCGTCGATGTTGCGCCTTACACGTAATTACCTATCGGATTACTTGTATCGTAAGCCCGACAGGTAATAAACGGTTACAGTCTAATTTCTTAGTCTATCTATGTACCGTAACACCTTGATCTGGTCAGATCAAGGTGTTATGCTTTTGTCGGGGGTTGGTTATGACGGTTTCTGAGGAAGGCTACAGGTTGTCTGATGGTCGCTTGGGAATACGATTTGCCGCTGCCTTGCTGTTCGCCGTGCTCTTGTGCTTTCCTCCGGTTGCTTCGGCTCAAGAGTCGCAATGTTTTGATTTTGTGGGCAACGGCGTTTTTGATGATGTTGAATCGTATCTCGGCGGCACGCTGACGTTTTCCGAGACGGTGACGCTCGTGTATGACGTATACTCGGTTGTTGTTAATCCCGGTTCCGTAGTTGTGGATCGTGGTTTGCGCTATATTCTCGGTGATGATGAGTATGCGTTTCGTGCTTGTTCCGGCTCTCCTGTTGATGTTCCGTGGGATCAGATGACGTTCCATGCGGTCGTGTTTTTCGGCATTTTGTGTTCCGGTTTCCTTGCGGTGCTTGTGGTGCGTCGATGACGGCCGTAATGTTTGCGACGGGTGCATTTATCCTGCTGGCGGTGCTGATCGCCGTCATTTGGGCCGGTTTGCATAGATTGATGCCGTGATCGTGAAAGGGGGTGTGTTGCCATACTCGATATCAACGTGACGGTCGGTTTCGCCGGCGGTTTGCTGCTTGTGGTTGTCTTTGTCGCCGGTTGGTTTCGTATGTATGCGTGAGGTGCTTTTATGGTTGAACAGTCTGAGTGCGTTGATCGGGGGACCGGCATTGTTAAGCGTCGGTCGTTTCCGGTGGTGGCGGTTGTGGCGGCTGTGGCTGTGGTTGCGATCGCCCTGATGATCGGTCTGTCCACGCTCATCGTTCCGTCGGTTTCGTATGCTCAGGTGACGCAGCCTACGCCTGATCCCTACGTTCTCTCGATGGAGTTCGCCGCGGTTTCTGAAGACGCGATTGCCGACACGGCTACTGCGGTCTTCTCGGCGTATGCGAACGTGGTCTGGCTGACAGGCGGTATTGCGCTTGGGTTTTATGCGCTTCGGCGTGCGCGCGCCTTGCTGCGCTGACGGATGACGTGTGCGCTCTTCCCTGTGCAAGGGAAGAGCGCATGTCGTTGGTTATGCTTCGTTGAGCAGTTTTTGCAGTTCCTTCATTTCAAGATAGGTAAGTATCCAGATGGGCGGGAAGGCGAATCCGAGGACGATTCCGACGGCGATGCGGATGCGGTGCATCCTGATTTTCCTGGCTTTCTCGTCCGTGCTTGCGTTCATTCCTGCTTCCTCCTTTGCGCAAGGTATTCCTCCCGGTCGTCGCGCCGGCGAAGATCCGCCGTGGACGCTCGATCAGGTGCAGGCATTATATCCTGGTTACGATTGCATACTTGACGTGGTTGCGGGGTATTGGCTGGTGCTTGCGTCGCTGCCCGGCGCCGGATATACGGGTTGGCATGTTGCAGAGTACCAGTTCTATGCCGGGGATATTGTCGTGTATCTGGGCGCCGAATTGGTTGATGGTCGCATTCCGTCCTCTTCTACCGTTCAGTTTGGTTTCTCCGATGTGCGGAGTCCTGTCACCGGCCAGGTCATGGGCGACATTCGGAAGTTGCGGTTTATCGGGGACGCTTTTGCTGTTACTCAGGATATTCGGGTGTACGGACAAGTGCTGTCGTTCTATACGTCGCTCAATGTGATTGGTCAGAGTTTGCCGTTGCTTGCTTGGGCGCCTGAGGTTGCGATTGCGATTTGTTCGCCGCGTCCTCCGACGGCGACTCCGACGTTTACTCCTACCGTTTCTCCTACGTCTACTCCTGTGGTTCCCGGCTCATCCGGTTGCGGCGCTCCGCAATCTCCTGCGGTTGCGTGGCGGTATGCGGGGGTTTGGGATTTTGATGTACAAGGCGGTTATGAGTCTACTTGGTTTAATCCTCCTCCTGATGTCTATGTTCTTCCTGCGCAGTTTTGGGGCATTTGCGGGTACCTTTCGGATTGGTGGTATAGTCGTCAAGGTATGTCATATGACATGACCAGTACCGGCCCGTGGCGGAACGCCTTTGCCGAATTTTGGACTCCTAATGCGTATGTTCGTGTTGACGCGGGTGTTCATCCGTGTACGCAGATTCTTTCCGGTCAGTGTCACGTTCGTCTTGGTATTTCGTGGTATAACCCTCGTGCGATCGGTCGTCTGCACTTGTGGGTTGCGGTTGGCGCTTCTGCTACGGCTACTCCGTCGGCTACTCCTGATCCGGCTACTCCGTCGGCTACTCCGTCGGCTATTCCGTCTCCTACTCCTACTGCGACGAATACGGCTACTCCTCGCCCGACTCGGACGCTTCGTCCGACACGGACGCCGACTCCGACATTCGGCGTGGGTCAATGCCCGTCGTACCAGATTTCCGGATCGCGCGATCTGGTGTTGACGGGGAATTGGTTGCTTTATTCGGATGATTCTCCTCGGGTGTCGGTGACGCGGATCAATGGGGTTGATGTCGGTTCTGTTGAGTTGCCGCGGTGGGGGTCGTCTGATCCTGCCTTTCCGCTTGTTCCCGGGGATGGCGTCTTTGCGCGGGTGCGGCTTGTTGTGGCGTCGGGGACGGGGGTTGCGTACTTCTGTGAAGCGCCGGATATCGTACCGTCTCCTACGGTGTTCGGCTCTCCGACTCGGACGCGGACTCCGACTCCGACCGGTTCTCCGACGGTTACGCCGTCGCCCGAGGTAGACGCTGCGTGCGAGGTCGAGCCGTGTACGTCGTTGGCGGTCGCCGGTCGGGTGTTTAACGATCTTGCGGCTTTGGATTGGTCGCATCCTCCCGATTGCTATACGCACGTTCGGACGGTGCTTCCGGTCGTTCCTACGTCGTCCTCGCTCGTTCGTATGGCGGGCGGGGTGGATGTGCAAGCGTCGGCGGTTGGTTTTTGTCGGGTGGTTGAAGTTACCGAGCCCTGGCGTGATCTGGTGCGCTATGGTCTGACGTTTGCGATTGTCGGCGTGGTGCTCGTTGCGGTTGTGGTGCGTCGGTATCGCGGTCTTGCGGGGGGCGGCAATGGGTGAGTTATGGATATGGTTTAAGACGCAGATTGAGCGTTTGCTTCCTGCCGATTGGGGCGTTTCGCCGTTTTTCTGGGCGTTTGGAGAGTTTTTGCGCCAAATGCATCCGTATATTGTGTTACTTGATTATGTGGTTGCGATTCGGGTGTTGTTTATTGCGCTATCGCTGTGGATCGGCATTGAGGCGTCGCTATTGGTGCTGCGTCTGCTGGCGTTGGCTGCGCGGGTGCGTCCATGACGTTTGCGGCGGTTGTTCTTGCCTTCATCTCGGGCGGGCTGCTGGCGATTTATGCTACTCGCCGTGGTTGGCTCAATCTCGCCGGTCGCGGGTGCTACCTGTTGCTTTGGAATGGCGCATCGTGGCGGCTTCGTCCTGCGCGGGATGTGGCGGGCGCGGTCGTGTGTGATGGCATTGAGTACCCGTATTCGATTGCGACTCCGGTGGAACACTCGGATCTGCTGATCTACGTGGTGGCGTCTGAACCGTTGGCGCTGGCCGATCATGAGCGTTTTGAGCGGGCGCGGGTGAGCGTGCTGCGGGGCGCGCTGTTTCGCCCAGGCGGGGATTTGGTGAACTGGGCGCGGGTTGCGGCGCTGATCATTCCGGTGGTCTTCTCGGTGCTGACGTATCTGCGCGTGGGGGATGCGGTCGCATCGCTAACGTCGGTTTCTGCGGATACGAAGGCGATTCGCGCGACGGTGACGGATATTTTGATGCGTCCGTTGCGTCTGGCGCCGTTTGATGATCCTGGGGGCGGCAAGTGATGAACGATTTCTCGTTTTCGTTCGATGATGCAAATGCCCGTCTGGTGGATGCGCTGGTACGCAGTAATGTCCAGCTCGATTCTGATGGCATTCGTGAATTGACGTTTGTTTGGGTGTACGGTGGCGCGTGGGGTCGTGAATTTGTGCGCTGGTTTCTGGATGTCCGTAGTCACCAGTCGCCGATGTCGGCGCGTCGGCTGGTTGATGCACTCAAAGCCCAGGCGCGGTATGAGGATGATCGAAGGATGCGGCTGTTGGGGGATAAGTGATGTTTTTTCGTCCTGGCTTGATAATCGGTTTCTTCGGATCGCTCGGCAGCGGTAAGACGTTGATGATGACGGCGTTTACGGATGCCGCGTCGCGGTTGCTTGGTGTCGGCGCGGTGGCGAATTATGATACGGATGTCGCGTCCCGGCTCGAAGATCTTGCGCAATTGGTCAATTCGCGTAATGTTGTGATTGCGATTGACGAGATACACGCGGCGTTGCTTGATTCGCGCGCGTTCAAGTCGCAGAAGAGCATTACGGTGACGCAGTGGGTTGACTTGATCAGGAAGGATGGCTGCTTGTTGTTTTACACGGCTCAGAGTTTTCGTCGGGTTGATGTTCGATTGCGTGATCTGACGAACTATCTGGTCTTCTGTCGGTACAACTATGTGACGCGTCGGGTGCGGGCGGAATTGTTCGTATCCGACTATTCCGGTCAGTCGGTGCGGCATGTCGGCGTGATGTCGGTCGATGCGACATACTGGTTTGATCGGTACAACACGCGCGATAAGCGGGTTGTGTTGTCTGATGTGAAAGGTGGGCGTGCGTATGCTCCTCTTGCTGAACTATCCCATTCTTGATCTCTCCTCTTATGCTGAGGGCTTGCTTGATGTGTTGGTAATGTTCGTCTTGGCGGGGCTTACGGTGCTTGCTTTGTTCGGTGCGGCTCTCGTGGTATGGTTCTCCTTTTTTCGTGGAAAGTGAGGTTCTCTAATGGCTTCGAAGACGCTTCCGCTGTTCGCTTTGGTTGAGGTTGACTCTCAACCGCAGGTCGTCTCGGGCGTTAATTCGCGTGGAAGTTGGGCGTTGGCGCGTCTTCGCGGGAATGTGACGCTCTATGCTCAAGGGGTTGATGTGCCGATTGCCGTTTTCTATCGTTCGTATGTTCAGGTGCGCGGTAACTCTCCGAAAGATGATTTGGTGGTTCAAGCTCTTGATAACGCTCGCGGTTCTATCGTGTTGGCCCGCGTTGATTTCGAGGAGCGGTATGTTGCCGGTGCGAACGGCAAATATCTTGCGGGCTATGATCTTTGGGTAAGGTATTTCGTTCCGTTTGATAATGCCGTAGTTTTGAGGGAGTTGGGCTTTGCGCTGGCGTAGGCGGGCGCGGGCGGCTTGCCCGCTGGGGTCTGCTGGGCGCGTAACGCCGGTGCGGGCCGGTGCGGGTGTGGGTGCGCGCGCCACCACACGCGCCAAAGGACGATGGCGCGCGCGGTAGGGCCGGCGGGATGATATGGAGGTGAACTGTGCGGGCGATCGATCTGTTCTGCGGCGCTGGCGGGAGCTCGCTGGGAGCTGTGATGGCCGGTGCCGAGATTGTAGCGGGGTTCGACGTTTGGCAAGTTGCCGAACGGGTCTACCAGGCGAATTTTCCGCGTGCGCGATTCTATTTGCGTGACTTGGCGACCCTGAGCGAGTCCGACATTCGCGGACTCTGTGATGACCTCGGCCCAGTCGATCTGATCCTGGCGTCGCCGGATTGTTCGAGCCACAGTCTGGCGCGCGGCGACAGGCCGCCGTGTGAGAAGAGTCTGGAACTCCCGTGGTGTGTGTGGGCGTTCGCCCGGGTGTTCTGGCCGCGTTGGGTTGTTGTAGAGAATGTGCCAGCGCTGCGGCGTTGGCGGTCGTATGAATCGTTTTTGCGGGCGCTGCGTGAGCGCTATCGCGTCCGTGAGCAGGTTTTGGACGCGAGCGATTTCGGTGTTCCCCAGCGCCGCAAACGACTCTATATCGTCTGCGATCGTGATGCCAGTCCGCCGGAGATCGCGCCGCGCACACGCCCAGCGCCAGCGAGGGACGTTATCGATTTCGATCGGTATGCCTATACTCCGCTGTATACGCCACGCCGTGCGCGGAGAACGGTCGAGCGCGCCGAACGCGCGTTTCGGGCGTTGGGGCGTGATGCGGTGTATCTGATGGTGTACTACGGATCCGGTCCGCAGTGGCAGACGCTGGATGTGCCGCTGCGCACCGTGACGACCTCCGGACACTTCGCGCTGGTCCGACCGGGCGAACGCGGCGGCCATGAGATGCGTATGCTGCAACTGGACGAACTGCGGGCTGCGATGGGGTTCCCGCCGGATTTCAGTCTGTTCGGCACCCGTGCCGACCGGATGCGGCTGCTCGGTAATGCCGTGTGTCCGCCCGTCATGCGGGCGATTGTCGAGACGCTGACGTTGGGCGCGTAGCGGGCGTGGGTGTCGAGCAAATGTTTTACACTCTACAGGCGGGAACGTTTTACACTTTCCGGGGTGTTTCGAGTAGAACGCTTGTGCGGGGAAATGTTTTACATTTACACTTGATCTGTGCTAATAATGATGATAAGCACGGCGGCGGAGCGCTGATGAACCAGGGCATCCACCTGGTCGATCTCCTGATCTGGTTGATGGACGATGAGGTCGTTGAGGTTCAGGCGCGCACAGCAACGCTGGCGCACACAATCGAGGTCGAAGACTGCGCCGGCGCCACGCTGTGCTTCGCCAGCGGCGCATTGGGCGCGATTGCCGCCACTACCGCCGCCGCCCCCGGCTTTCCCCACCGGGTTGAGGTGTATGGCACACAGGGCGGCATTCAGATCGAAGGTGAGACCATTGTGCGCCGGGAAACCACCGGGCGCCCGCCTCCGGCGTCGCTGCACATCACATCCGGCAGCGGGCGCCAGAAGGCGGGCGCTGGCGCACACCCGACAGGGATCAGCGCCATCGGACACACCCGCATCATGGGGGATTTCGTGGCGGCAATCCGTGAACGCCGCCAGCCGCTGGTTTCCGGTTCAGAAGCGCGGCGCGCGCTGGCGGTCG